>Ga0160421_1000008_pt1 | contig 351879 bp, 323 predicted proteins | sample TAMARWmetagpilot_FD_108195 | JGI IMG/M metagenome (GOLD analysis project Ga0160421, IMG submission 108195) | Phycosphere-associated microbial communities from TAMU algal ponds, Corpus Christi, Texas, USA - TAMU ARW-7 10/27 metagenome pilot | ecosystem: Engineered > Artificial ecosystem >...
AAATGTGTCGCTATCTGCGTTAAAAAATTCTCATTTAGAACAACTAAATAGCGAATTTTTTGCCTTGCTATCAACACGTTTATCCATCCTCAAAATAGATCACTTAATTATGCGGATTGGTATAAAAGGACGTTTTATGAAGATGTTTCTGTTAGCGTTTATATTTTTGGTTGCGCAATTTAATGTGCTGGCATGCACTAAAACGTTAAAAATGGGCACCAACGAAACCAACTGGGCGCCCTATTTAATTAAACAAGGCAATGCCTTTGTAGGCGCAGAGGTAGATACGGTTAACGCTGTTTTTAACGATTCGCCTTTTTGTATTGAGTGGGTTTATTTTCCGAGCTTATCGCGGGTTCAGCAAGAGCTAAAAACAGGCCATATTGATATTACCTTTGCGGCAAGTTATACAAAAGAGCGCGCCGAATACTCTTATTTTACTGATGTATATCGCGATGAAGTTATGCTGCTTTATAAGCATGAAAACGCCAAAGATGTAATTAATTTGGCGGCGCTTTTTGAACGTGGCTTTATTGTTGGCGTTAACAGAGGCAGCTTTTTTGGCGCTGAGTTTGAAAAAATAAGAAAACACTACCCCAACCAAATAGTACTTACCGCAGATGCAAATACGCGCTTTGGTATGCTTAACAAAAAGCGAGTTGACTACGTGATTGACGACTCTGTTGTCGCAAAATATTTTGCTAAGCGCTACAACACTATTTTGCCGGTAAAAACGGCGCCAGCTATTAATGTTAATGGCGTACATTTTATGATGAGTAAACAGTCGGTCACGCTTGACGAAGTAGCTGTAATTAATCGCCTTATTAAAAATAATAAAGCGGCCATAGAGCGCATTTACAAACCCTATTAACCCGCGGTTTTACACTTATATAGATTCATAGCCCAACGTACTGCCATTTTAGGTATGTATCTTTTACCTTTCATTACCATGGGGGGATCTGTATAATTCGCCAGCTAATTTACCCTATTGCTTGGTCTTGTTTGTGGCGTTTTGCTGCAGTTGGCCCCTGTCAGTACTCATTCTAGGACTAACTTTTTGATCTCCACCGCAAATATTACGATGCAGTTTGGCGCAGAGCCGTTGTTTGAAAACATTTCAGCTAAATTTGGTAACGGTAACCGTTACGGTTTAATTGGCGCTAACGGCTGTGGTAAGTCGACCTTCATGAAAATTTTAAGCGGTGCGCTTGTGCCAAGTGCGGGTAATGTGTCGATTACACCGGGGCTTAAAGTAGGTAACCTAAGCCAAGACCAATTTGCGTTTGAACAATACAGCGTTGTAGATGCCGTAATTATGGGCGACGTAGAGCTTTGGAAAGTAAAGCAAGAGCGCGACCGTATTTACTCATTACCCGAAATGAGCGAAGAAGACGGCATGAAAGTGGCCGACCTTGAAAGCGTTTTTGCCGAAATGGACGGTTACACAGCCGAAAGCCGCGCTGAAGAAATACTATTAGAAGCGGGTATAGATAAAGAGTTTCATTATGGGTTAATGGCAAACGTTGCCCCAGGTTGGAAATTACGTGTGCTTTTAGCGCAGGCGCTGTTTGCAAACCCTGACATACTGCTACTTGATGAGCCAACCAATAACTTGGATATTCATACCATTACGTGGCTTGCTAATGAGCTTAATAAACGTAAATGCACCATGATTATTATTTCCCATGACCGCCACTTTTTAAATTCGGTATGTACTCACATGGCCGACATTGATTACGGCGAGCTGCGTATTTACCCAGGTAACTACGAAAAGTTTTTAGAAGCCGCAGGCTTACAGCGCGAGCAATTATTAGCCGAAAACGCTAAAAAAAGCGCTGAGATTGACGAGCTTCAAGACTTTGTTAACCGTTTTGGTGCTAACGCCTCTAAAGCTAAACAAGCCAGTTCGCGTGCTAAAAAAATGGATAAAATTAAGCTTGATGAAGTAAAAGCGTCAAGCCGTATGAGCCCATCATTAAGTTTTGACGAAGGCAAAAAAATGTACCGCCAAGCGCTTGAAGTTAATAAACTTGGCCACGGTTTTGATGGCGAAACATTATTTAGCGGCGGCGACTTTTTACTAGAAGCAGGCGCTAAGCTTGCGGTTATTGGCGAAAACGGTGTGGGTAAAACTACCTTTTTACGCTGTTTAGTAAACGAGCTTAAAAGTAATGAAGGCGAAATTAAATGGTCTGAAAATGCGACCTTTGGCTACTGTCCGCAAGACAGCACAAAAGATTTTGATAACGATTTAACGTTATTTGATTGGATGTCGCAATGGCGTACAGCCAAGCATAACGATTTAATGGTACGCGGCATGTTAGGGCGTTTGTTGTTTACCGCCGACGATTCAAACAAAAAAGCGCGTAACTGTTCAGGTGGTGAAAAAAACCGTTTGTTGTTTGGTAAGTTAATGATGCAAGACGTAAACGTACTTGTAATGGACGAGCCAACCAACCACATGGATATGGAAGCCATTGAAGCGCTAAACAATGCGCTTAAAGACTTTGCGGGCACGCTTATTTTTGTAAGCCACGACCGCGAGTTTGTATCGTCTTTAGCAACACGTATTATTGATATTAAAGACAAGCAGGTCATTGATTTTCAGGGTACGTTTGACGAATACCTAGCTAGCATCGAAGAGAAAAAAATAGCTTAAGTTGTAGCAGCGATTTTATATCGCGTCTGTTTTAGGTTTAAGCTTTTAGGTTTAAGTTTTTAGGTTTAAGTTTTTAGGTTTCAAAAACTAAAAATAGAGCCTAAACCATTTTAAAAAGGTGCTGTTTAGCGCCTTTTTTTATGGGTGTATGAATATGCGGGCGCGCATTGTTTTTGTTTAAAAGTGATTATGTCGCCACCGAGAAGTGAAGGAGAAGAGCTGGAGAAATGGCTCACCAATCACCGTGTTTTCTCTGTGTAGCGCAAAGCGCATTTATGTCCTCGGTGGTGGTATTTAATTTACAATTAATGAAAAGCTGAACATCACCCCTGAATAAGCTCTGTGCCCACAATGTTAACATTAACACCAGAGCCATACCTTACCTTCTAGGCCCACAGCTTGCTGGCATAATGAGCGATAGCTCGTAAATATTAAACCAATACAATCACAAAGAGGTGTAGAGGCGCTTCGCTTTAGAGAAGTAACAAGCACCTTGCGCGAGCAAGCTTCGCGCCTACAACTTTCATTCCTCATTTTCTCCTCATTTTTTCTCTTTGTGCAATACATCGTTTGAAGAATGAGATGCTTTGCCTTTCGTATGGACAAGCTTCGCGCTTACAAGCCAAATTAACCACCGAGAAGTGAAGAAGAAGTAGAGCAGAAGAAGCGATTAACCGATCCCCGTGTTTTCTCTGTGTAGCGCGAAGCGCCTCTGTGGCTTCTGTGGTTGAATTAATGAGTAGCAGCGGCTTTATGCCGCGAAAAAATTTAATACCAAACGCGAGGTAAGCTCCTGCTACGTGGTTAGTTCATAGTTTTTAGGCGCACATTGCTTTTTTTTAAAAGTGATTATGTCACCACCGAGAAGTGAAGGAGAAGAGCAGAAGAAGTGGTTAACCGATCACCGTGTTTTCTCTGTGTAGCGCAAAGCGCATTTATGTCCTCTGTGGTGGTATTTAATTTACAATTAATGAAAAGCTGTACATCACCCCTGAACAAGCTCTGTGCCTACAGGCCACGAACTAAAATTTAGACAATAAAAAAGGGGAGCTATGTTGCTCCCCTTTGTGCCTATAATTTTGATTTATTTAAGATCAAATCTGTCGGCGTTCATTACTTTTACCCATGCATTTACGAAGTCATGTACAAAACGTTCGTTGTTGTCGTCTTGTGCGTAAAATTCGCTTAGTGCACGTAATATAGAGTTTGAACCAAACACTAAATCTATACGTGTTGCGGTCCATTTTATGGTGCCTGTTTTACGTTCAACAATGTTGTAAACACCTGGCTCAGACGGTTTCCAGTTGTTGGCCATGTCGGTTAAGTTTACAAAAAAGTCGGTAGAAAGCGCACCTACGTTATCGGTAAATACGCCGTGTTTGCTGCCTGCGTAGTTTGTGCCTAACACGCGCATTCCGCCATACAGTACGGTCATTTCTGGTGCGGTTAGGCCCATTAACTGGCTACGCTCTAAAAGTAGCTCTTCTGGCGATACGCTAAAGTCGCCTTTAAGGTAGTTTCTAAAGCCGTCGTGTACTGGCTCTAATGGTTCGAACGACTCTGCATCGGTCATTTCGTCGGTTGCATCGCCGCGCCCTGGCGCAAACGGTACTGTTACATCAACACCAGCTTGTTTTGCAGCTTGCTCTACAGCTGCTGTGCCACCTAATACGATTAAATCTGCAATACTGATAGGCTTAGCTAAACCTGCTTTAAATTTTTCAAGGGCGCTAAGTACGCTTGCTAAGCGCTCTGGCTCATTACCTTGCCAATCTTTTTGCGGAGCAAAGCGAATACGCGCGCCATTTGCACCACCACGGCGGTCTGAGCCACGGTACGTACGTGCGCTATCCCATGCTGTAGTAATTAAATCAGTTGCGCTTACGCCACAATCAAGAATTTGGGCTTTTAGCTCGCTAATTTCATCATCAGATAGGGTGTAGTCAACCGCTGGAATTGGGTCTTGCCAAATTAGGTCTTCGCTTGGTACATCTTTACCTAAGTAACACGCTTTAGGGCCTAAGTCGCGGTGCGTAAGTTTAAACCACGCGCGGGCAAACACATCAGAAAAATACTCAAAGTCGTTGTTAAAACGTTCAATAATTTTACGGTAGATTGGGTCTACCTTCATGGCCATATCGGCGTCGGTCATCATTGGGTTTAAACGAATTGAAGGGTCTTCTACATCTACCGGCTTGTCTTCTTCTTTAATGTTTACAGGCTCCCATTGGTGCGCGCCTGCTGGGCTTTTAGTTAGTTCCCACTCGTAGTTTAAAAGTAAGTGGCAGTAGCCGTTATCCCATTTTGTTGGGTGGGTAGTCCACGCGCCTTCTAGGCCCGACGTTACAGTATTGCGACCAAAGCCGCCTTCTTTAGTGCTGTTCCAGCCTAGGCCTTGCTCGTGTACGTCGGCCGCTTCTGGCTCTGGGCCTAAGTGCTCAGCTTTACCGTTACCGTGGGTTTTACCTACCGTGTGACCGCCTACAGTAAGCGCTGCGGTTTCTTCGTCGTTCATTGCCATGCGAGCAAATGTTTCACGTACGTGCTGCGCGGTTTTTTGCGGATCGGGTATCCCATTAACGCCTTCTGGGTTTACGTAAATTAAGCCCATTTGTACCGCAGCTAATGGGTTTTCCATGGTGTCGGGTTTTTCTACGTTGTCGTAACGCTCATCACTCGGTGCTAGCCATTCTTTTTCTGCGCCCCAGTAAATGTCTTTTTCTGGATGCCAAATGTCTTCACGGCCGCCCGCAAAGCCATAAATTTTTAAGCCCATTGATTCGTATGCCATGTTACCGGCTAAAATAAATAGGTCGGCCCACGATAGTTTGTTACCGTATTTTTTCTTGATTGGCCATAATAGGCGGCGCGCTTTGTCTAGGCTTGCGTTGTCTGGCCACGAATTTAGCGGCGAAAAACGCTGGTTACCGGTGCTTGCGCCACCACGGCCGTCTGATAATCGGTACGTACCCGCAGAGTGCCATGCCATACGGATCATTAAGCCGCCGTAATGACCCCAATCGGCTGGCCACCAATCTTGGCTATCGGTCATAAAGGTTTTTAGGTCTGCTTTTACTGCGTCTAAATCGAGAGATTTGAATGCTTCGGCGTAGTCAAAGTCTGTGCCGTAGGGGTTTGATTTTGTGTCGTGCTGATGAAGAATGTCTAAATTTAGAGTATTTGGCCACCAATCTGTGTTTACTTTAGAAATAACTGAGTTACTACCGTGCATTACGGGACATTGACCCGATTTAGTGCTGCTCATTTTCAGCTCCTTACTTTAAATGAAGAGTTTAACTATTTTACTCAAGCCCCAGCGCTTACATTTAAAGTAACACGCTAAGGTTTATTAATTTTGCGCATAATTTTTATTTACTGCTCAAACAATATAGACCCCTAATATTACATTCGCCAGCGCATTAACTTGAATTAAATCGATTGAAACCATTGGTTTAATAAATACAGTTTAAACACCACAATTAGTGTGATCGGATTAAATAAATAACGCGTAATGGTATATGAAGGGTTTGAAAGTGGCTTTTAATTAAGCGCACATTGGAATACCCCCCTTCACCATGAAATTAAAGTTGTTTATAAAGGTGCATTACTAAGCCCAATGCACCTTTACTTTATAACTTATTGAAATCTATTTTGAATAATTAAGTAAATGTTCAGATTAACTTGATTATTATGACCACTCACTCCTGTTATTTCCCTGCGACAATTTATTGTTGTTTTAAGCAGTTTTGCCAGCCCACATTGGGCTGGCTTTTTTTTGCCTAAAATTTAGAATCCTTTAAGGCTATGTGAACAGTTGTATGATTTTGTTAACTTGTTTAATGTTCAAAGCCAACACGCCCTAGTGCCAATAAGCCTTGCATGTTAAAGTGCGATTAGTCACTAATAATTAACTAGGCGTACCCATGCGTTTTTATATAACTATTCTATTTGTTTGTTTTGTTTCGCTTTTAAATACTGTTAATGCCCAAGAATCTGCTGCACCAACAGAAGAGCAACAGCAACAAGCGTTAGCGCAATTAAATGAGCCCATGTATAAACCGCTTTTAGAACGCTATATTCTTGATGAGTTAAAAGCCGTTCGCCAAGACCAACAACAATTACGCGAAGATGTAACAAAACAAGTTACACACGCCCAGTTAGATACCGCCGACAGAGCGCTTATTTACACCACCGACACTATTAATAACGTGTTTTTTATTATTACTGCTACGGCCTCTATTTTGGTTTTAGTAGGCTGGAACTCGCTGCGCGATGTTAAAAATAAAGTAGAAGACATAGTAAATACGCGTGTCAGTGTGATCACTGACGAGTACGAAGATCGCTTAAAAATTCTTGAAGAAAAACTGCGTGTACGCTCAGAAGAAATACTCAGTAACCAAGAGCGTATATCGGTCACTAACGAGGTGCACTCGTTATGGATGCGCGCAAACCTAGAAAGCGACTTTGCAAACAAAATAGAAATATTTGACGAAATTTTAAAACGTAAGCCAGAAGATGTAGAAGCCATTGCCTATAAAGCCGATGCATTATTAGAGCTAAACGAAACCGCCAAAGCCATTGAGTTATGTAACCAAGCCATTGATATAGATAGCGACTACGGCTATGCCTACTGGCAGCGTGCGTGTGCGTATGCACTTACACACAAACATGCCGATGCATTAGCCGATATAAAAATGGCCCTTGAATACTCGCCAAACTTACGTAATGAGCTACTACACGAAAGTGCATTTGCTAGCCTACACGACAACGACAGCTTTAATACCATAGTAGCGGGTAGCTAGAGTTTTGTAGGCGCGTTTTTGGCGTAAAGTGCGAAGCCCACAATAGCAGTAGCAGCGGCTTTATGCCTCGAAAAAGTTTAATATAAAACGCGAGGTAAACTTGCTGCTACGTGGTTAGCTCATACTTTCGTTTAAAAGTGATTATGTCACCACCGATAAGTGAAGGAGGAGAGCAGGAGAAAAACTGGAGAAATAAATCACCAATACCTGTGTTTTCTCTGTGTAGCGCGAAGCGCCTCTGTGGTGCAATTAATGAGTAGCAGCGGCTTTATGCCGCGAAAAAGTTTAATATAAAACGCGAGGTAAACTCGCTGCTACACGATAAACCCTATTCTGTAGACACGTCTTAAAAGTGATTATCTCACCACAAAGAAGTAACTCACCAATTCCTATTTTCTCTGTGTAGCGCGAAATGCCTTCTGTGGGGCAATTAATGAGAAAATACGCATCCCCCTGAGCAAACTAGGCGTATACAGGCAAAATTAGCTACAGGGTAAAACTTGTATTCAGGTGTATATAATTATCGTTTAAAGTATAAATCGATGGCTTTAGTGAGGAGTTCGTCGAGTTGCTCTTCGAAGGTATCTATATCAATTTCAAAATGGTTTAAATAGGCTTTGGCTTGCACTCGCGATAGGTTGCGGTTTTTTACGCTGTATTGACGCTCATCTTTTTGTTTGTCAAAACGTGGTAAAAACAAAAATTGCCCGTAATAAGGTGATTTAATATGCTTATTAGCATAACGACAAAAGTCTTCTATGTGATCTGCGCCCTGCGGCCCTAAACACCCTGGCTCAACGCGGTACATTAAGCGAATTTTTTTGTCGTCTGCTAACTGCATAGTATGCCTTTTATAATTATCTAAAAAATAATACGCGGATTATTTTTCCGTCTTTTATTTGGTAGCTCGATACTAACTCAGAGCGTTTATCTACCACGTTTTCGTCTGTTGAACAGGTTTCTGATAGTTCGTGGTCTATTACTATGTCGCCGTGCACAATACGCTTTATTGGCGAGCTATTAATACACTTTAATTTTTTAAACATTAAGCCATAACGGGCTATTAGTTTTTCTTTTCCTTTAAATAATAGCTCATTAGGAAAAATATAAAACTCTACATCTTCATCGTACATACGAATAAATTGTTCAATATTACGTGCGTTATAGGCTTCTACTAATTGCTCTACAACAGCAAGCGACTCGCGAGATTGTTTAGCTTTAGCTTGCTGCTTAGCGGTTAATGCCTCTTTGGCTTGCGTTACCGCTTTTTCTGCCTCGGCCACAGCTGCTGCTTTTTCTACTTTGTTTTTTGGTTTTTCTACCGGTTTTGGGGTTTCGCTACCCAGTACTTTTGAGTCGTCAGGTTTAGTAGTATCTACTGTTGGCGTTTTAAGCTCAGGGGCTTGGTACTCAAGCGTGTTTAACTTTTCATCTTTTGCTTTTGTTGGTGAATTGCTGGCTTGAGTAGAGCTTGACGCTTGCTCGGTACTTTTTTGCTCTTCTTCAGTCTCTTCGGTTTGCTCTGCTGCATAACTGATCAGGGCAACAGTGGCAATAAGCGAGGCAAAAATAATAGATAACGATTTCATAACTTTCCTAATATGAACATATAACGCTGTTAATGCTGCAACATAACAAATTTGAGCGTTTTCGGGTAGCAATTAAATGATTGTTATACACTTTACCAATACTGCTCAACCGTTATGTGCCCTGGGTCTCTGCGACGATTTCGTTTAAAGTTTTTGTCTAAAAGTAACTGTGTGGTGTCTTTTACCATTTGTGGGTTACCGCAAATCATAAATTGCGAATTACTCGGGCTTGGGGTTTTAGAGGCTTTACTAAATAGCTCGCCGTTTTGAATTGCTGTAGTTATACGCCCTTTCAGGCCTTGCTGTGGCTCCTCACGGCTTACAACCGGAATGTAGTTAAGTTGTGTAGGGTGTGCGTTTATTAGGGTGTGTATTAGATTTTGATAGCTTAAATCGGCATTAAAACGTACGCCGTGCACTAAATTAATCTGCGTGTATTTTTGCCATACCTCTTGTTGCTGCAAAATAGATAAAAACGGCCCTATTGCAGTGCCTGTACTTAGCATCCATAACTGCTCGCTTGGCGGTATTTCGTCTAAGGTAAAAAAGCCTGTGGCACGTTGCTCTATTAATACAGTGTCGCCTGGTTTTAATTGCGCCAATCTAGGCGATAATAAGCCGCCCTCTACATTGATAAGGTAAAATTCTAAATCGGGGTTATTAGGCGCGTTTACATAAGAGTATGCCCGAGCAATTCGTTTATCGCCCTCCATAATCGAGAGCTTAGTAAACTGCCCTGCCTTAAATGGCTCTACGCTTGCGTTTACTACCAGGCTGAAAAGTGTATCGCTCCACCATGTTACTTTTTTTACGGTTGCATCTACCCAGTTAGACATAGTCAACTCCATAGCTTAACGGTTAAACAACAAAAACAATAAATGGTTGTAATTTATACACTAGCATTAACTAAGTAAGAGTGACACTGGGTGTAACTACTTTTTAAACGTAGTGCTTTTACTTTGGATAACATTAGTTTGATTAAAAAGATGAGTAGCAGCGGCTTTATGCCGCGAAAAAATTAATACCAAACGCGAGGTGAACTCCAGCTACGCGGTTAGCTCGTGCTTTGTAGACGCGCGTTGTTTTCGTTCATGAGTGATTTTGTTACCACAGAGAAGTGAAGGAGAAGAGCAGGAGAAATGTTACCACCCCCCATTGTTTCATCTGTGTAGCGCTAAGCGCCTCTGTGTCCTCTGTGGTGTAATCAATGAGTAGCAGCGGCTTTATGCCGCGAAAAAATTTAATACCATACGCGAGGTAAACTCGCTGCTACACGATAAACCCTATTCTCTAGACACGTCTTAAAAGTGGTTATGTCACCACCGAGAAACCATAAGAAGTAATATAACCAGTCCCCATGTTTCTCTGTGTAGCGCAGAATGCATTATGTGGTTAAATTAATAAGGAAATACATGCAGCCCTATAGACGCACAGCTTGCTGGCGTTTTAAAAGCAACGCTTTTACCTAGGGGTTACATAATTCTTATTAAACTTTAATTAAACGAAGTAAATTTCTGTAAACTTATTTAGCTTTAACTATAAACAATAGATTAGGATTAATATTTCTCTAATGCATTAAACATTAGGTGAATATAAAATTTAAACGCTTAAAGACTTAAAATATTTGGTTATGTTCGTAATACGATTTTGGAGAAGACAATAAGAATGGAGTTATTATAGAATGAGAGGGGCCATACGCTGTTAAATTATAACTCTAACTCCTAAAAAGTGTAAAACTTAAACAATCACTACAAGCACTATATAAACCAAATAAACATTATATAAATTAATTTATACTCACTTAAACAATAAAGTTAAAATTACTTTTATTAATATAAAAAGCAAAAAAAGAAGTGATAAATAGAGTTTTTAAAGACTATTTTGTAGACAACTCAACTTCTACGTTTATATGCTCGCCTAGGCTAGAAAGATCTTTACTTACTAAATATTTAACTAATAGAAGAGTATTTTTGAAGTCTATTTCACGAAATTTTAGCATATGTTTTACCATTAATTTAAAATAAACATAGCAATGAGAGTTGAAAGTTTTCTTTAAAATTTTTCTTTGCTCTGAATCTAATGGAATATTCTCTAAAATCATCGCTGTTGCCAGAGCTTTACTTCCCATAATGTTACATGAACCTACAAGGTCCCAGCTTATGTTCGAAAAAAACATATTTACACCCTTGCCGCATTTTGTGATGTCACAAGGGTAGTACGCAACTTTATCAGCATTAGAACACAACAATAGCCACATTAGTTCATCTTCACCTGCAAACCTTAGTTGGTCGCAAAATAATACCTCTGGAAATTTACTTAGCCTGTACATAACTGTCGATGTTTGCGATAAATATTTATTGTACATTGACTGGATAATAACAGGTGAATCTATTAAAAATTTAGATTCGCCTACTAAAAAGTGGCTTAAATCGCGCTCCATTTCAGGAATGTCAGTATTCCAATTAGAATCATAGAAGCCATCTCGATCTGTATTGCCAAAATAAAAGCTAGCACCTAAGTCGAAGGCCTCTAATGCTAAAGCGCTATGGCTTACACCCCATTGATCATCCGAGTCTAAAAATGCAACATAATCAACTATATTGCAAAGCTTAGTTTGAATATATTTTAATGCTGTATTTCTAGCTATAGCTGGTCCAGAATTAGTTTTGTGGTAAAGGCTAATTAAATGTATATTTTTTGGTAAAGTAGGCAGGAGTGCCAATTCTTCAGAAAGTGAAAGAGGAGAACAATCATCAACAATAACAACATAGTAAGTTATTTTACTTAAGCTTTCTTGCTCAATTATAGACTTGAGAGATTTTAACAATATTCCTTTATCTCGTTGATAAAATGGTATTACGACCCCTATACTATGCATAATAATTCCTATAAATCATCCATGTATTTAATCAATTCACTTAATTATTTGCACAAAGCCAAATTAATTATTTTTGTATGAACTAATTAATATTTTTATATTAAGTTTGTTATTTAAACCTTTAACGATTAAAAATAATACTAATTTTTAACCGTTGAAGCAATAAAACATTGCTAAAATAGCGATAGTTTTTAATTTATTACTAGCAATCAGTAAAAAATGATTAGCTTAATAAGAATAAAAATTATTTTATATTTATTCTTATTAACTTTAATTTCGGTACAGCCACCCAATAAAGTAAGCAACTAAACTGAAAACTTACGAATAAAAGCTATTGTTCCCTATACTAACTACTAGCTAATTTATCCATTGCAGTTAACGGCATAATAGTAAAACCGTGGGGACTAAATACCTATAAATTACTTTCCCATTCTTACAAAGGGACACCATCATGAGCTTAGTGGTTATTTGGGGTATAATTTTAACCCACAGCCCCCTGCTGCTTGTAAATTTATAAAGATTATTAATAATACCTAGAATCAAATGGTCTATCAAAGAACTTCTTGGATAATTTTTTATAGGTTGCTCAAATTCCTTACTGTCAATAAGTATCTATTAGCTTAGTTGCTTGTATCCCCTCTTCTTTCCTCCTACAAACGTATATTAGAAGCTGCAAAGTTTTATTGTTACGCTTCAGCGAGTGTTAGGCATGACTGTGACAGACCTGAAGCGATACTTTTTACTATTAGTGGGCTTATACGATATAAATTTGTTGTGATGCTTACAATGCAATCATTGAAAAAGTGAAGATGCTCAGACAAATGGTAGTAGTGCAAATCAACTCTGAGCAAGCTCTACGTTTACAATATCAACATTAACACCTAAGCTGAGCCTTCCCCAATATCCGCAAAGCTTGCTGGCGTTTTAAAAGCAACGCTTTTACCCTAGTGTAAGCCCCTTTGCTAAAGCCATGAGGGACTACCCTTCTAGCGTGAGCAAGCTCAACGACTTGTATCTCTCATTGATAAATGATTAGCTATCATTTATCACATCGAGTTCAGTGAGCTTGCCTCGACGTCTACAAGTCAAGTTAACGTCGGAGCTACCCCCTGTAGACGTGCATTGCTTTTGTTTAAAAGTGATTATGTCACCACTGAGAACACCGAGAAGATAATGAGAAGTGATGAACCAAACCCCGTGTTTTCTAATATGTAGCGCAAAGCGCCTCTGTGTACTTTATGGTGGAGTTAATGAGTAGCAGCCGGCTCTATGCCGCGAAAAAAATTAATACCAAACGCGAGGTGAACTCCAGCTACGCGGTTAGCTCGTGCTGTGCAGACGCGCAGCTTACTAGCGCTTTGAAAACACCGCTTTTATAGGCATAAAAAAAGCCGCATAAAATGCGGCTTTGGGGGTTTAGTCTCACTTCACTTTGGGCGTGTCTCCAAAACTTAGTGAATACGTTACCAAGGAACTGTTTGCTAATTTAATAAAATTGCGTTTATTAAATAGACTCTAAAGCAATTTTAACCATTTCGTTAAATGTGCTTTGGCGCTCATCTGCAGGTGTTGCTTCACCGGTGATCACGTGGTCACTTACGGTAAATAGTGCCATTGCGTTAGCACCATACTCTGCAGCTACACCATATAAACCTGCTGTTTCCATATCTACAGCTAGTACACCTAGTTTATCTAGGTCTTTGTAGAATGTGTCGTCAGCTTGGTAGAAGGTATCGGTAGTAAATACGTTACCTACTTTTGCTTTAATGCCTAGGTCTTTAGCGGCGTTAACACCGTTTAAAAGTAGGTCAAAGTTAGCAATTGCTGAAAAATCGTAACCACGAACGCGTGCACGGTTTACGTTTGAGTCGGTGCTTGCGCCTTGTGCAAAAATTACGTCGCGAATTTTAATATCTGTACCAATACCACCACAGGTACCAATGCGAATAATATTTTTAACGCCAAAGCTTACAATTAACTCACGCGCATAAATAGACATAGATGGTATGCCCATGCCCGAACCCATAATACTGACAGGTTTACCTTTATATGTGCCTGTAAAGCCGTACATGTTACGTACGCCTGTTACTTGTACTGCATCATCTAAAAAGTTTTCAGCAATGTATTGTGCACGAAGCGGATCGCCCGGCATTAATACTGTTTCAGCGAAGTCACCAACGTTTGCACTAATATGCGGAGTACTCATTAATTGTTTTCCTTTTTATTTAGGCGCGTTTAGCTTATTTAAAAAGCCGTCACCGTATTCAAGTGCAGGTAAGTTAAACCACTGTGCAAGGGTTTGGCCTATATCTGCAAAGCTATTGCGCTCGCCAAGCGGGGTATTTTGCATGCCCGGTTGATAAGCTATAACTGGTACATATTCGCGGGTGTGTTCTGAACCTGGAAAGGTTGGGTCACAGCCGTGATCTGCAGTGATCATTAACACGTCATCTGCATTTAATTGGTTTAGTATAGTTGGTAAGTAATCGTCAAATTCTTTTAACGCTTTTGCATAACCAACTGGGTTGCGACGGTGACCAAACTTTTCGTCAAAATCAACTAAATTGGTAAAAATTAAGCTGTTATCTGGCGCACTTGCTAATACTTCGCTGCTTTTTTCAAGCAAATTCATCAGCCCTGGGGCTTTGTGTTTTTGAGTAATGCCTTGGTGTGCATATATATCTGCAATTTTACCAATGCTTATTACTTCACCACCGTGTTTAGATAGCACATCTAATAGGGTCGGTGCTGGCGGCAATACTGAATAATCGCGACGATTACCAGTACGGGCAAAATCTGCGCTGCTTGTGCCTAAAAATGGCCTAGCAATAACACGGCCTATATTTAGTTTATCAAGTAATTCGCGGGCAATTTCGCACACTTCGTAAAGGCGCTCGAGGCCAAAAGACTCTTCGTGTGCGGCAATTTGAAACACGCTATCTGCAGAGGTGTAACAAATTGGTTTGCCTGATTTTACATGCTCTTCGCCTAACTGCTCTAATATGGTAGTGCCTGATGCATGACAGTTGCCTAAAATGCCAGGTATACCGGTAGCGGCTATAAATTCGTCTACAAATTCTTGTGGAAAACTCGGCTGTGTTTTAGGGAAGTAGCCCCAATCAAATAACACAGGTACGCCGGCCATTTCCCAGTGCCCTGATGGCGTATCTTTACCGCTTGAAAGCTCTTTTGCATAACCCCATGCACCTTGCGATGCTTGACGCTCAGAAACTAAACACGTTTCACCGCCTGCTGCCTCACAGGCATCGATTAAACCTAATTTAGATAAATTAGGTAACGATAACGCTTTACCCGTTTCGTCGTGGTATGCTTTTAATAAGTGGGCGAGTGTATTTGCTCCAACATCACCAAATTTGTCTGCATCGGGTGCTGCGCCTATACCTAGGCTGTCTGCCATTAAGATGATTGCTCTTGCCATGTTGACCTCACTTTGCTTCTAGGTGGTTACTTTATCCGCTGATCGAATTTTCCGTACAGGACATAAGTCCTGTTTCATAAAAGCTAAACATTATAAATTTGCGTTCTTAAGCAAAGCAAAAGAGATTATTCGTGTCTTTTTTGCTATTGTGATCAACCAAACAACTTTTCCTTTCTGTGTGGGTGAGAACTTTAGTGACACGAACTATTATAGCTATTGCTGGCGCATCAGCGTCGGGCAAATCTCTTTTTAGCCAAACTATTTACAATGAGTTGGTTAATGAGCTTGAACCAGGCGCTATCGCCATTATTGAAGAAGATGCTTATTACAAGGATCAGTCGCATTTGCCTATGGAACACCGTACGCAAACTAACTACGACCACCCTGATGCATTTGAACATGAGTTAATGCTTGAACATTTAACTCAACTTCGTAGTGGTAACTCTGTCGAAGTACCTACTTATGATTATGCACAACACACACGAAGCGATGAAACTCGTCGCGTTGCTGCAGCTAAAATTTTAATAGTAGAAGGTATTTTATTATTAAGTGATAAAGCACTTAATAAAGAATTTGATATTAAGGTATTTATAGATACACCCCTTGATATTTGCTTAATGCGTCGTATGCAACGAGACATGGAAAAAAGAGGCAGAACATTACAATCTGTTGTTGAGCAATATCAAGCAACTGTTAGACCGATGTTTTATCAATTTATTGAGCCTTCAAAGCATAACGCTGATTTGGTTGTGACTCGAGGCGGAATGAACCGCGTTGCGATTGATATTATTAAAAGTAAAATTAAGTATTTACTACAAGAATAATAACGGGAAACATCTGTATGACAACATTTATGAGCTTAGTAGGCATGTTTGTACTACTAAGTATTGCTTTTGCGGCTTCGACTAATCGTAAAGCAATAAACTTACGCACCGTAGCGATAGCCTTTGCTATGCAAGTAGTTATTGGTGGGTTTGTACTGTTTTTTGAAGCAGGTAAAAATGTGTTAGCAAGTATGTCTAGTGCCGTCTCTTCGGTAATTAGCTTTGCAAACGACGGGATTGGGTTTTTATTTGGCCCACTTGCTTCGCAAGATACACTCGGTTTTATTTTTGCTATTCAAGTTTTACCGGTCATTGTGTTTTTCTCAGCACTTGTTGCTGTGCTTTACCACATTGGCATTATGGATTGGATAATTAAAATTTTGGGCGGCGGTTTACAAAAACTATTGAAAACCTCGCGCACAGAATCGCTCTCAGCAACGGCTAATATATTTGTAGGCCAAACTGAAGCACCCTTAATTGTTAAGCCGTTTATAGCAACCATGACTAAGTCTGAGTTGTTTGCAGTAATGGTAGGTGGCTTAGCCACGGTAGCAGGCTCTGTAATGGCAGGTTACGTAATTATTGGTGTAGAGCTTAAGTATTTAATTGCCGCCAGCTTTATGGCTGCACCAGGTGGTTTTTTAATGGCCAAAATGATTGTGCCAGAGACCGAAACACCTAAAGATACGCTTGCTGATTTAGACACCGATGAAGACAAGCCAGTTAATGTTATTGATGCAGCAGCATCAGGCGCAGCTAACGGCATGCATTTAGCGCTAAATGTGGGCGCAATGCTATTAGCTTTCGTAGCATTAATAGCATTATTAAACGGTTTACTAGGCGGTATTGGTGGGTGGTTTGATTACCCTACTTTAACGCTACAAGAAATTTTAGGTTATGTATTTGCTCCTGTTGCATGGTTACTTGGCGTACCGTGGGATGAGGCAATCATAGCTGGTAGTTTTATTGGTCAAAAGTTAGTAGTAAATGAGTTTGTTGCTTACTTAGACTTTATAAATTATCGCGATACGTTAAGTGCGCACACTCAAGCAATTGTAACATTTGCGTTATGTGGGTTTGCTAATCTATCGTCGATAGCTATTTTACTAGGTGGATTAGGCGGTATGGCGCCTAGTCGGCGAAAGGATATCGCTCGCTTAGGGCTCAGAGCAGTGTTAGCAGGATCTATGGCTAACCTTATGAGCGCAGCAATTGCTGGGTTTTTCCTCTCGCTAGCTTAGAAACTTAATGAGATGAACACCGGTGTTGCAAAACAAGAAGATAGTACTTTAAGGGGTTAAAGCACTATCTGACTTGAACGATACTTCACCAAGGGCCGCAAGGCCCTTTTATCGTTTTAGGGCCCTTATAAATATATTCTTCCTTTTAATAACAACTTTCTCTTTCTTACCTTTAAGTACATATACGCACATGGCTTTTTATATTTTTGCGATAAATTTGTATTATTGAAAAGTGGTAAATTATAAATTTTAGGCCACACTTAGGTTTATCCTAATGTAACCTACTGTTTTATTGATGTTCTACCTTTAAGCACACTCATAAAATAGCCGCTGTTGATAAGTCGATTTATATAAATGCGTAAACTTTTATTAGTATTGTTGTTTGTTTTTTTTAATAGCTACGCAAGCTCAGACCCTCTTTTAGTTGTCACGGAACTCTCGCCGCCCGATCAAATACTTGTTGATGGAAAAGTGACAGGTAAAGGCACTGAGTTTATAAGGGCTATTTTTGCAAAGGCGAACCTAACGCCCGACATACAAATGTACCCATGGGCGCGAGCATTTAGACTTGCCAGCACTATTCAAAACACCTTTATTTACACCATAGCGCGCACCAAAGGGCGAGAAAACAACTTTCATTGGATAGGCCCTGTTTCGCATTTTGAGCTTGCTTTTGTAGCGCTTAAAGAGCGTGACGACATAATTATTAACAATACTGAGGAAGCAAAAAAATACAAAATAGCGATGCAACGTAACGACTTTTCTACTGATATATTAACCAACTTGGGTTTTGAAGTTGTGCTAACCACCGATATACAAAAATCGTATGCGTTATTAGTTGCCAAAAAAGTAGACTTAATTGTTGATGACCCCGAACTAATACATCAAATAAGTCAGTATTTACCCACCCCTGACGCTCAATTTAAAGCCATATATAATGTAGAAGAACTCAAGGTAGATGCCTATTTGGCAGCAAATAAAAACACCGATATGCGCTATATAAACGCGCTACAAAAAGCCTTTTACACACTTAAAAATACCCAAGGGCTACCCTAGCACCGAAGCTAAACCTTGCTTATTAAAGCGCACTAATTAATGAATTCTAAAATAGGGGCTTAGTGATTAATTATTGCTATATGGCGCTATGAACGAATCGAGACTGCGCTCTTGTTTTAGCACTTTAAAGGCGTGTTGAAAGCGATCTACTATGTGCTTCGGCACCGCTTTATTAAACGCTAAATAATTATCTTTAAGGTCGTTACTTACAGGTAGCTCAGTGAGTTGCTCTACATCAAGTAAGCTCACGTTATAAGGCTTTAATTGGTTATAAATAACGTGCTCCGAGCCTAAAATAAGATCTATTTTATTGTTTATAAAAAGCTGAATATATTGTTGCTCTTCACCAAACGTCATTAAGTTTTGCCCATTTACAAACCCTATTTTTTTGACCAATGATTGATATATATCTCCCCTTACCATGCCTAACGAATAAAGAGTGGTGTCGTTAAGGGTATTTACAGTGACATCAGGACGGCTTTTTAACTTATAAAAATAAGTTCGTGCAGTAGTTAACGGACCAAGCCAATTAAATAAAGGAATTCGGTTAGTATGTTGCGCCATTGAAAAAATGGCTGAATAAGGCTTTTTATGCACAAGCATTGCGGCACGCTTCCAAGGCATGACTTTAAAGTCGCACTCTACTTCTGCTTTGATACACAGTGCGTTGACTATATCGTAGTTAGCGCCAACAAGTTGGCCGTGCTCGTTTATAAAATTATAAGGTGCAAACTGATCTGTATAAATAACTAACTTAAAATGGTTTGCATAAGTAAACGTGCTAAAGAAGAAACAAGCAATAAAAGGAAAGAGTTTTAGAATAACCGCACCACTACATTAATTTATATTATTAAATGATAGAAGGCGCTATTTTACAGTCAAATTTTAAACACAAAAAAAGCGCTTAAGGCGCTTTTTTTTTATTTTTACTTTAAAAGTAAAAATTATAACGGAGTGATGTTATCCGCTTGAGGACCTTTTTGACCTTGTGAAAGAGTGAACTCTACACGTTGGCCTTCAGCTAAAGTTTTGAAACCTTCGCTTTTGATTGCTGAGAAATGTGCGAAAACGTCTGGGCCGTTTTCTTGCTCGATGAAACCAAAACCTTTAGACTCGTTGAACCACTTAACTGTACCTGATACGATGTTAGACATTGTAATATCCTGATATAAAAATAAAAAATATGCTCATAAGAGCGGGTGTAGCAAAAAATGAGATGGTACTTAAAAACTTCAGGACGGTACTACAAGTATTACTTATACAACAACGAAATGGAGATTTATAAATTACATGCTTTCTTTCTAGCTGCGGCCTACTATATAGAGTTAACTATTTATGTCAAGCCTTTATAGTAATGCAGGCAATAAATAGTGTTTGTGCTTAGCCTTTAATAACTCCCGAGGCTAGCCTATAGCTTAACCCCTGCGCGGCTTTAATAGTTAACTGGCCAATTAAAACAATGAACTATTTAATCTTTAGTTTTTAAAACGGCGGCAGTGAGTACAGCTAATTTTACACCTACTTACCATTTAGATAAAACGTATTCAGCCATGATACACGCCTTACAATTTACCCTGTGTATACAAACAGCTGCACTTTGCAGTTGTACACAAAAATAGATAAGCTACTGCCACTTATCTATTTAGCGTTGGAGTGTGTTTTGCTAAATAAATGCTTTATTTCGTCTGTTGTTTTTTTATCTGGGTGTTTAATGCCATTACAATCTTCTTTTGCTAAGCCTACACTGTCTCTTGAACAACAATTGGGGCAAAAACTAATACTCGATTTACGCTATTTTTGTCAGCAAGGGTCAAGCAAACAATGCAGAACACCGGTTACTACCCTACCTGATGAACTAGCAGCGGCCATTGCAAAGCATAATATTGGTGGTGTAATTTTATTTTCTGAAAACACCCAATCTATTGAGCAAACCATTACCCTTAATAGCCAATTACAAACTGCGGCGAGTAAATCAAGCTCAAAGCTGCCGTTATTTATTTCGATAGACCAAGAAGGCGGCCGAGTAGCGCGTTTACCTCGCGATGTTGCCACTTCATTTACTGGTAATATGTCTATTGGTGCAACCTATAAAAAGTATGGCACTCAATACGCAACCCAAATTGCCACTGTTATAGCTAAAGAGCTAAATTCGTTAGGTATTAATGTTAACTATGCCCCTACGGTAGATGTAAACATGAACCCCGATAACCCGGTAATTAATGTTCGCTCGTTTGGTGAAAACCCAGCACTTGTCAGTAAATTAGGCGCAGCACAAGTGGCAGGGTTTGAGAGCAACGGCGTTATTACATCGTTAAAGCATTTCCCAGGGCACGGCGATACCAACGTAGACAGCCACACAGGGTTACCACAAGTAAATCACTCCAAAGAAGACATATACCAACAAGACTTAGCTCCCTTTAAACACATAATTGCCACGCAAAAACCAGGTATGATTATGACGGCGCATATTCAATACCCACAACTCGATAACAGTACGTTTGTAAGTGTTGATGGCAAAAGCATGATAAAACCCGCCACTATGTCGCGTACTATAATTACTGACATTTTAAGAGGGGAGTTAAATTATCAAGGCGTGGTGGTAACCGACGCTTTAGATATGGCTGGCATTAGTCACTTTTTTACCCCAACCCAAGCGGTAATCAATACCTTTGCAGCAGGCGTTGACCTAGCGCTTATGCCAATAGAGATCAGAACACCGGCTGATTTAAACGCACTCGACAAACTAATGGATGAATTAGTCGCATCTGTTAATAATAAACAACTCAGTAAAGACGAAGTAGCTCAATCGGCTGCGCGTATAACCGCTTTAAAAAATAAATTTAAATTAACCACAAAGCTAGACCCATTAAGCACTTTTGCTAAAGCAAAAGATATTATTGGCTCTCAAGCACATCGCAAAATAGAAGCTGAGCTTGCCGTAAATGCTATTACTGAGGTTAAAAATAACAATAATGCATTGCCTCTTAATTTAAGCAAAGGGCAACACATCCATATTATTATGCCCGATACCCGAAAATGCATGGCCATGCAGCAAGCGCTTAGCGCTATAAGTAATGCGGCGCTTAAATATAGTTGCAGTAGTTTACAAGGGTTTGACCCTGTAAAGGCGCATAGCTTAATTAAAAATGCAGATGTGGTAATTGCAGGCAACGCTACGCCTAATCAAAGCGCTGTAGAGATTGGCGGAATGGATGATTTAAAAGACGACCCTCGCTTTGCACTCAATACCGCTGAGCAACCTAAAGCGCTGTCATCTTTATTGGATATAGCTGCATCAGTGAATAAAAAAACAATATTTATAAGTTTGCGTGCCCCCTACGACATAGCGCAGTTTGGCAGCAGAGCTAATGCAGTTCTTGCTTCTTATGCGTATAATATAGATTCAGATAAAAACAATGCTGTTGCGGGGCCTGCATTTACAGCGCTTGCTAAGGTATTGTTAGGCAATGCACACGCTAATGGCGTACTGCCAGTTACCATAAAATAATAATAACAAGGGATAAAAAATGAAACTGAATTGCGATTTAGGCGAAAGCTTTGGCGCATGGAAAATGGGGTTAGATGATGAGGTTATGCCTCATATTGATATGGCAAATATTGCGTGTGGTTTTCATGGTGGAGACCCAGATGTAATAGCCGATACGTTGTATTTAGCAAAGCAGCACAATGTACAAATAGGTGCGCACCCAAGTTACCCCGACCAACAAGGTTTTGGCAGGCGCTCTATGGCCCTTAGCGCGCAAGAACTGACCAATTGCTTACATTACCAAATTGCTGCCCTTGATGGCATGGCTAAAGTACAAGGCTTAACACTTAGCTATGTTAAGCCACATGGTGCTTTATATAACGACATGATGAAAAACGATCATATTTTACAAACAGTTATTACTGCCATAGCGCACTACCCTGCACCATTAAAGCTTATGCTGTTAGCCACAAAAGACTCTGCAAAACACACCTTTGCCGCCAATAGTTTAGGTGTAGATCTTATTTTAGAAGCCTTTGCTGATAGGCAATATACAGACGAAGGGCATCTAGTATCTCGCCACCTTGATGGCAGCGTTCACGACAAGCCAGCACTTTTAGCACAAGTAAAACAGCTATTAACCGACGGCTGTGTAACCACGCGCTCAGGAAACACCCTAAACTTAAATGCCAACAGTTTGTGCGTGCATGGCGATAACGCAGCCGGTATAGCTCTTATTAAAGAAATTAAATCACTGTGTGCATCAGCAAGCTAGCCTTGCTTTTAACTAGTTATTAAGCCTCAAGCTACAAAACGCGTGTTTGTTTCACTTTAAAAATTTTTAGCTGTAAAGGGGCTTTACAGCTTTAACCTCCATTTAGTTCAATCACGTAAAACCTAATATCACTTTAAAAATAGCCCAGCAACACAGCACAAGTCACACAGCATAAGTAACACAGCGCAGTAATACATGGCTTTGCATATAAAAATTTAACGCAGTAAGCCCGCTATTTATTACTATAAAATAACCATGCTTTACTTAAACCGGTATTAAATTATAGTTTCACCGCATCGCGCTTTTCATCCCTTGCCTGCTGACATATAACTACATATACAAAAACCACAACAGGGAATACAAATGAAGACGCTTTTAACACTTAGTTTAAGTAGCAGTTTATTACTTGGTAGTAGCCAGTTAGCTTTTGCAAAGGACAACACATTACAGCTACAAGATGTGTTTAATCTTGAATACGCCAATCAAATTGATATAACAGACGATGGTAAAACGGTGTACTTTGTTCGTAACCGTATGGATATAAAAACGGACCGTAAAGTCAGTAACATTTGGTCAGTTGATTATAAAACTAAACAACTGCAACCGCTTACCTCGGGCGTGCATATGGATCACTCCCCGGTACTATCGCCAGATGGGCAACGCCTTGCATTTATATCTAACCGCGATGGCAGCAGCCAAATTTATATGAAGTGGCTTAAAACAGGTGCTGTAGCAAAAATTAGTAACCTAACCAGCAGCCCACGCGCAATTATCTGGCATCCCGACTCTCAGCAGCTTATTTTTAGTATGTTTGTACCAAGTAGCAGTGCACCACCTGTTAACTTACCTGGCAAGCCTAAAGGTGCTACATGGGCAGAACCTGCTAAATTTATAGACGATGTATACTACCGTGCCGACGGAGGCGGTTATAGCCAAAAAGGATTTAGTCAATTATTTGCAATAGATGCAAATGGCGGCAATGCAAAGCAGCTCACACACGATGAGTTTAATAACGCCGGCGAAGTAAGCTTTAGTAAAAACGGTAACAGCCTTTATTTTTCGGCCAATCGGCATGAGCAAAATCAACTAAAGCCCACTAATAGTGAAATATACCAGCTTGATTTAAGCACCTTAAAAATTGCTGCCATTACCAACAGAAACGGCCCTGACCAACAACCTAAAGTATCTCCTGATGGGCGTTACCTAGCCTTTACAGGGTATGATGATAAACGCACCAATTACGAAAACACGCAGCTTTATATTCGTGATTTAAAAACGGGCGATACAAAAAGCCTAACCCCTAATTTTGATAGAAGTGTGGGGCAAATAAAATGGAGTGCTAATTCAAAAGGGCTTTACTTTAGCTACGCAGACGAAGGCCAAACCGCCCTTGCCTACCAACCACGCAGTGGTAAGCGTAAAGTGCTCACCGAGCAAATAGGCAGCGTTGCGTTTGGTCGTCCTTATTCGGGCGGCGATTTTGATGTAAGCGAAGATGGCGATATTGCTTTTACACTTGCCGATACTCAGCGCCCTGCAGATATAGCCACTATAAAACGAGGCAAAGCTCGCCGCCTCACTACACTCAATGCCGATGCGTTAGACGATAAAGAACTTGCCAACGTAGAAGAAATTTGGCTTAAATCGAGCCACGACCAGCTGCCAATTCAAGGTTGGATTGCATACCCTCCTGGGTTTGATAAATCAAAAAAATACCCACTTGTTTTAGAAATTCATGGCGGCCCTGTGGCCAATTATGGCCCTCACTTTAGTACCGAGGTGCAATTGTTTGCAGCCAAAGGGAACGTGGTTTTATACATGAACCCACGAGGCAGTGACTCATACGGTAAAACGTTTGCCCAAACAATTCATCATAATTACCCAAGTAACGATTTTGACGATTTAATGACCGGCGTTGATGCGCTAATAGCGAAAGGCTTTATTGATGAGTCTAAACTATTTGTAACAGGTGGCTCGGGCGGTGGTGTATTAACCGCATGGATTGTAGGGCACACCGACAGGTTTGCTGCAGCAGTGGTGGCTAAACCCGTGATTAATTGGATCAGCTTTGTACTAACTGCCGACTTTTATCCATTTTTTGCCGATTACTGGTTCCCAGGTAAACCTTGGGATCATATTGAGCACTATATGAAACGCTCACCTATTAGCTATGTAGGTAACGTAACAACGCCCACGATGCTTTTAACAGGGGAGGCAGATTACCGTACCCCTATTTCTGAAACCGAGCAGTTTTATCAAGCCCTTAAGCTGCAAGGTGTTAATACTGCTATGGTACGTATTCCTAATGCATCACACGGTATTACGGCGCGCCCTTCTAACTTAATGACCAAGGTAGCCTACATTCAATGGTGGTTTGATAAACACTCAAACAAAAAATAAGCTCCGTGTTTAGGTTTAAAAATAGCCACACCTAAGTGGCTTTTTTTGTAATTACCCACGCTTAGGTTAATTAATGCCAAGCTGTAAACCCCCTTTACAGTTTTGTTCTTATCCATATCGGACTTAGGCGTTTTTCAGTTAGTAAAATTTCGGTTTATTGTAATTTTAATCGTTTGAGTTGGTAAAAAATCGGTTTGAGCCACTGTTTATAAGCACTCAGTTAGTAAAAAATTGTTTTATAGAGGCACCAGGTTAGTAAAATTTCGGTTTATTATTTTATTTATACTGGGTAAAACAGTAAAAACCAGCCTTTTTAAAGGGGGATTTTGCACTTTAAAGCGGCTTTACAGTAAAAAAGCAGCCATATAGCTGTACTTAATATCTACCTAGTTAAATTGTGATCCAGACTAAATTTAGCCGAGTCCGATTTATATTAATACAACAAAAAAAGGGCCTTACGGCCCTTGAGTAACACTATCTAGAAAAGTTAAAACTGGTTCATGGTATTATCTTCACCACCGGCTTTAAGTGCGTTTTCACCAGAGAAGTACTCTTTGTGTGTATCGCCAATATTAGACCCAGCTAAATCTTGGTGCTTAACTGAGGCTTGTTCGCGGCGAATTTCTTGGCGTTGTACATCACGTACATAAGCAAGCATGCCCATATCACCAAAGTAACCCTCTGATAAAATATCGGTGCTTAGTGCAGCCGTATGGTATGTAGGCAGTGTAATTAAGTGATGGAAAATACCCGCTTCACGTGCACCATCGCGCTGGAAGTTTTGCACTAATACATCCGCTTCAGCAGCAAGCTCTGTATCGTCCATTTCTGGCGCCATTAGGCCTTTATTATCACCTAGGCTTGGGTAAGCGCTCAAGTCGCGACCCGCTTCTTGCCACTCTTGGTACACCTGCTCACGGAACTTAAGCGTCCAGTTGAATGACGGTGAATTGTTATAAACAAGCTTAGCATCAGGTACTTGCTCTTTAACGCGGTTAACCAGCTCTGCAATTTGCTTAACATGTGGTTTTTCTGTTTCAATCCACAATAAATCAGCGCCCGATTGTAAGCTTGTTACACAATCTAGTACTACGCGGTCTTTTTCAGTGCCTTCGCGGAACTGGTATAAACCGTTTTCTAAACGCGTTGGCTTACATAATTGGCCATTAATTTTCATTGCCGTATCGCCTTCGTTTAAATCATCTACACCGTTAATAGGTGTGGTTTCTAAAAACGCGTTGTACTGGCTAGCTAAGTCTCCTGGCGTTTGTGACACAGGCACTTTTTGCGTAAGGCTTGCACCTAATGAGTCGGTACGCGCAACAATAATACCGTTATCAATACCGAGTTCTAAAAACGCGTAACGTACAGCATTAATTTTTGCTAAAAAATCTTCGTGCGGTACAGTTACTTTACCTGCTTGGTGACCACATTGTTTAGCGTCAGACACTTGGTTTTCTATTTGAATGGCACACGCACCTGCTTCAATCATCTTTTTAGCAAGTAGGTAGGTTGCTTCTTCGTTACCAAAACCAGCATCAATATCGGCAATAATAGGCACTACATGTGTCTCAAAATTATCAATTTTATCAAGCACCGCTTGCACATCGCCGCCATTGGCTTTCGCTTCGTCTAGATCATTAAATAAGTGGTCTAGTTCACGGGCATCGGCTTGTTTTAAAAACGTATAAATTTCTTCAATAAGCGCAGGCACTGAGGTTTTTTCGTGCATGCTTTGATCCGGTAACGGGCCAAATGCAGAGCGAAGTGCAGCAACCATCCAGCCACTTAGGTAAACATAACTGCGCTTAGTTGTTTTTTGATGACGCTTTATTGCCATCATCATTTGTTGCGCAGTAAAACCATGCCAACAACCTAAAGACTGTGTGTATTGGCTGGTGTCTTTATCGTAAGCGGCCATATCTTCACGCATTACATCTGCGGTGTATTGTGCAATTTCAATCCCTGTACGAAAACGGTTTTGTAAACGCATGCGGCTTGCATATTCAGGGTTAATGGCTTTCCATGCGCTACCTTGAGATTGGCAAAGTGTTGCTAGAGTATCGGTTTCACGTGTGTATGTTGTCATAATAAAATCCTTCGAACGGGTCTATAAATTATTTAAATTATTGTGAGAGTGGCTTGGAGTGTGTGCTCCGTATCGCTTAATTCAACATTAGGCTTATTTTTTAGATTTAGTAAATTTATAGTTGTTATTACCGCTATATTTTTTGTGAATGGCTAAAAAGCACGCACTGAGCCTTTTTTGCGTTATTGTTGCTTTAACGCACACAACAACACCGCGACCGTTTAAGGAAGGTAAATATGGCACACACTCTCACACACTCAGGGCTAAGCGTAGATACACAGCTGGCCAACTTTGTAAAAACACAGCTACTCCCAGGCACTCATTTATCTGAGCAGCAATTTTGGCAAAGCTTTGCAAACATAGTACAAACGCTTACCCCACAAAATAACGCTCTTTTAGCTAAGCGCGAGCAGCTACAACAACAAATAGATGACTACCATAAAACAAATAAAACGTGGGATAGCGCGCAGTACCAAGCGTTTTTAACAGACATTGGCTACCTAGTACCAGAGCCTGCAGACTTTGCCATTGAAACGCAAAATGTAGAGCCCGAAATAGCACTCAGCGCAGGCCCTCAGCTTGTTGTGCCTGTTAGCAACGCACGTTTTGCGCTTAATGCGGCTAACGCGCGCTGGGGTTCGTTATACGATGCGCTGTACGGCACCGACGTATTAAGTGAAGACGACGGCGCTGAAAAAGGCACTACGTATAATCCAGTTCGTGGTTTTAAAGTAATGGCGTATGCGCGCCAATTTTTAGATAAAGCCCTGCCCCTTAAAAATGGCTCACACATAGAAAGCACCAACTACTCAATTGTTGAAGGCGCCTTGTCTATCACCCTAAGAGACAGCTCGCATACTCAATTAAAAAACCCTGAGCAACTTATTGGCTACCAAGGTGAAGCGCAAAACCCAAGTGCTATTTTATTAAAAAACAATGGCCTGCATGTAGAACTGCAAATAGACCATCACCACCCTATTGGCCAAGCCGACAAAGCAGGATTAAAAGATGTTTTGCTTGAAGCTGCACTAACAACCATTATGGATTGCGAAGACTCTGTTGCCGCAGTAGATGCCGAGGATAAGGTACAAGTTTACAAAAACTGGCTGGGTTTAATGCAAGGTAACTTGGTTGAATCGTTTAAAAAAGGCGATAAAACCATAGAGCGTACTTTACAAAGCGATAGGCAATATACAGCCCTTGATGGCAGTAGCCTTACGCTTAAAGGCCGCAGCATGATGTTTGTCCGTAATGTAGGCCACTTAATGACAAACCCTGCTATTACCGACATTTACGGCCAACCCGTATTTGAAGGCATTATGGATGCGATGTTTAGCGCAACCGCAGCCCTGCACGATTTAAATAAAAAAACAGGTATTAAAAACACCAGTGCGCAAAGCATCAATATTGTAAAACCCAAAATGCATGGCCCTGAAGAAGTTGCTTTTACAAATACGCTTTTTAGCATGGTAGAAGAAGCGCTTAGCTTGCCAAAAAACACCCTAAAAATGGGAATTATGGATGAAGAGCGCCGTACTTCAGTAAATTTAAAAGCCTGTATACACGCAGCAAAAGCGCGCGCGGTGTTTATAAATACTGGCTTTTTAGACCGCACGGGCGATGAAATTCATACCTCTATGCACGCAGGGGTCGCTTTGCCCAAGGCCGCTATTAAAGCTCAGCCGTGGATCAAAGCATACGAAGACCGTAACGTTGATACAGGCCTTGCCTGCGGCCTAAGCGGTAAAGCACAAATAGGTAAAGGTATGTGGCCTATGCCAGATAAAATGGCACTTATGATGGAGCAAAAGCTTGCTCATGTGCAATCTGGCGCTAATACCGCGTGGGTGCCCTCGCCTACCGCAGCCACTTTGCACGCTATGCATTATCACGATGTAGATGTATTTACCGAGCAAAAGGAAATTGCCAAACGAGATATAGCAAGCCTTACTGATTTACTTACACCTCCTTTAATGGCTCAGCCGCAAACGCTCAGTAAAGAAGATATTCAAAGTGAGCTTGAGAACAATGCACAAGGCATTTTAGGCTACGTAGTACGCTGGATAGACCAAGGCATTGGCTGCTCAAAAGTGCCTGATATTAACCACATAGGCTTAATGGAAGACAGAGCAACCTTGCGTATTTCAAGTCAACATATGGCAAACTGGCTACAGCATGGGGTGTGTACTCAACAACAAATAGAGTCGATTATGGCTAAAATGGCTAAAGTGGTCGATGGCCAAAATGAGCACGACAGCGCGTACAAGCCAATGGCACAAAGCGAAGAGTCACTTAAAAATAGTATTGCTTATCAAGCCGCTTTGGCGCTTGTATTAGAAGGTGCTATGCAGCCAAGTGGCTACACCGAGCCCCTATTACACAGTTACCGCTTAAAATATAAAGCAAGACACCATAACCTAGCTGAATAGTTAACATTAGTTTAACAGCAAAAAAGCGCGTTTTGCCTACACAAAACGCGCTTTTTGTTTATTAGGGCGTGTTAATCTTTGCAGATTGAAATTTGTTCAACCTAGGCAGAACCCAAAAGGGCAGCGTATGTTTGGCATTTATGCTACGTTATCGCCTATTTATGGGGAATAACCACACTTCATAGGCTCTGCCTTGCCTAAAAACCAAACATACTGCTGCAAATTCAAGCGCCAAAGGTCAACACGCCCTAGTACCGTTATTTATTTAGTGCTCACTGTACCTAGCGCTAAATTAATTTTTAATTATTGCATTGTGATACACGTTTTGAACGTCATCACAGTCTTCAAGCATGTTGATGAACTTGTCAAAATTAGCAATAACTTCTTCATCTTCAATTTCTACATGCACTTGCGGAACAAACGTAATTTCATCTACTTCAAAGTTAATCCCTTCAAAGTTTTCCTCAAGCGCTGTTTTCGCTTTATAGTACTCAGTATGAGGTGCAAATACCGACACTTTACCATTTTCAACTTCAACGTCGGTTACATCAACGTCGGCCATCATTAGTGCTTCAAGGACCACTTCGTCATCGTCACCGGCAAAACCAAGTACAGCAAGGTGATCAAACATATGTGCAACACAGCCCGGTGTACCAATTTTTGAATCTGTTTTGGTAAACGGTAAACGTACATCTTTAATTGTACGGTTTGGATTGTCGGTTAAGCAATCAACAATAACCATGCAGTTACCTGGGCCATAGCCTTCGTAACGTGCGGGAGAATAATCTTCCCCTGCCCCACCGGCTGCTTTTTCAATTGCTTTTTCTATTACGTGAGCAGGAACCTGGTCTTTTTTTGCTTTTTCTATTAGACGACGCAGTGATTGATTGACATCGGGGTCTGGTTCGCCATTTTTAGCGGCAACATAAATTTCTTTACCGTACTTTGAGTTAACTTTAGTTTTTGCGTTGGCTGTTTTAGCCATCGAGCTCTTACGGACTTCAAATGCTCTGCCCATCTTGTGCCTCTAATCAATACGTTAATTTTGCCATATTTTACCAACTCAAACCCTATTGGGCTAGGGTCTGTTGAACTTTACAAACTGAATTTGAAACAACCTAATTGCTAAATAAATAAGGCCGAGCCTATGCAAATAATACAGGAGTAATTACACAAAAATAAAAGCCAAGCGCTATTTAACATAACTCTACTTTTTGTGAGTAACTTTCGACTAAAGTAACTAACTCGGTAAATTCACGTAAAACGTAATCAGCTTGGTCGGCATAAATAGGCACCGCGTTTGGCGCGTACAAACAAGCGCGCATATTTGCATTATGTGCTGCTTGAATGTCGTATAAAAAATCCCCTACGTATAACAAGTTGCTGGCGTTTATATTCCAAAGCGTGGCAATTGCATTTAAGGCACTGGGATCGGGTTTGGCTGGGGCATCGCTACGGGTTAATACCGTTTCGATAGGTAGCGGGTTATTTTGTAGCTTTATTGCTGCCGCTTTATCAAAATTGCGGGTAACAATAGCCATAGGAATATTTTTAACTTTAAGGGCGTTAACGGCTTCGGTTACGCCTGGCAATATAGTGGCAAACTGAGCGTCTTGCAGCTCGTGCTGATGCACTATATTCATCGCTTCTTCACGCATGTAGGGCGATGGAAGCTGGGCAATATAATCAAGTAGGTCTTGCTCGCATGGGCAACCTATTTGTGCTTTTATAAGAGAGAAATCTAACTCAGACGATACTAACGTGCCATCTAAATCAAATATAACTCCTTGAATAGCCTCTACTTGAGCTTTCATATCATTCCTTGAATGGGGTAAAAATCAATACAACATGTGTACACATAATGACTCTACTTCATGAGAATAATTTAGCAAATGTTTATCAAACAAATTATTAGAAAAGTATTCACTTATCTATTACTTAGCCTTATAAACACCAATTAATTACTAAAATTCTACGAACAGCTAGTAGTAACAGATCAAAAATGAACACAGCATAAACAAAAGGAGAATACGCGCACATAAACTGCAGTGCGCGTAGGTTGGGGAAGTACTTATTGCTCGAACTTAGCCTCGAGCCAGGTATCGTTTTGGGTAAAGTGAAGGGTTTTAATCTTACCTTTACCTTCTACGTTTACCATATTTACTTGAGAAGGCCATAAGTCACGCAGTGCGCCATTACTCATTTTTATGCCTTCAATCCCTTTTGGGATAGGAGCTTCTTGATACACCCAAAAAAACTTTCCATCAATTTGCGCACCGACTTGGCTAAGCGTTAATGGCTTACCCTTTAAGGTTTGCAGCGCAACATGCGACTCAACATACTCTACAAAACGTTGTTGGTCGGCCTTGTTGCTAATGATATCGGCTTTTCCATTAAATAAATGCGCTACAGCATGCTCAGTATCATGTAAATAAAAGCGATGCATAAGCTCAATATTGTTAGTGCGTTTATTAAAAAGCACCGTAGTAACCGATGACTTTAGTTGATGCGCCATACTTGGCGCAGCAACTAAAAGGCAAACAATAATAAGCAAAAAGCGCATTATTGTTGCTCCTCACCATCTTTTTTCTCGTCTTTTTTAAGCTCAGTTTTAATGTCTTGCATAATATCTCGACTTACTTTCGCTTTACTCTTTTTCTTTTTATACACTTCAATACGTGAAGGAATAATACGACGAGGGTAGTTGTTGTTCTCAACATCTACATCAGCTGTTTCCCAGCGAGGGTCAACGCTTACCGATACCAATGGCTTATTTTTATCTGTAACAATAAGCTTTTGTACATTTTTGTGATTACGGCGCCAAATTTCAGCCGGAATGTAACGCTCTTCGGTTGTGCCATCTTCATAAGTTAGCTCTAATAAAATAGGCATTACCAAGCCACCTAGATTTGAAAACTCCATAACATAGTAGTTTTTATCTTCTTCAAGCGCGCGATCTAGCGTTTTACGCTCCCACGGCTCTAAGCCTTTTAAAAACTTGTTGTACGCGTTACGTTCTTTATTAGTAACAGTAAAGCGGTCGTTTTCGTCGTAAAAGTCGGTAATATCTGGATTTTTTTCAACCCAAGTTTGCTTACCTTCTTCACGGTTGCGCTTAACAAATAGTGATGTTGGTTTGTCTGCTTCTATATCGCGTAAGCGTTTAAAGTCAATATCAGGGTTTTTAGTATCTAAACGTAATTGATACACTTTATCTAACGAGATATCTACATGGTCGGTGCTGTAAAACCAACCGCGCCAAAACCAATCTAAATCAACACCCGAGGCTTCTTCCATGGTACGGAAAAAATCTGCTGGAGTAGGGCGCTTGTATTTCCAGCGCTGTGCGTACTCTTTAAAAGCAAAGTCGAATAAGTCACGGCCTAAAATAACTTCACGTAATATATTAAGTGCCGCAGCTGGTTTAGTATAAGCATTAGGACCTAAACGAAGTACGCTGTCTGACTGCGTCATAATAGGTACTTGGTTTTGCGATTTCATGTAGCTAACAATATCGCGCGGCTCAACACCCCACGGTATAGTTGGGTCCCATTCACGCCCTGCAACACCATCTAAAAAGCTATTTAAACCTTCATCCATCCAGGTCCATTGGCGCTCATCAGAGTTTACAATCATAGGGAAGTAAATATGGCCAACTTCATGAATAACCACACCAATTAAAAAGCGTTTTTCAGCTTGAGAATAAGTACGCGAACCATCATCTTGCAGCTCTGTACGTGGGCCATTAAAAGTGATCATTGGGTATTCCATACCACCTACAGGGCCATTTACCGATTGCGCTACAGGGTATGGGTAGTCAAATGAATAGCGAGAGTACACTTCCATCGTATGTACTACAGATTCAGTTGAATACTTTTTCCATAAATCGCCACCCTCTTTAGGGTAAAACGACATAGCCATCACTAAAGGTTGTTCATCGCCACCTTGCTGATAGCCCTTTGCATCCCACATAAATTTACGCGACGACGCCCACGCAAAGTCACGCACATTTTCTGCTTTAAAGTGCCATGTTTTTGTTTTATCGGTACCTTGTTTTTCGTTTTCTAACGCTTCTTCTTCAGTAACAATAAATACAGGGCGTTTTGCTGTTTCAGCTTTTTCTAAGCGGTTACGCTGCGTGCGAGTAAGCACTTTGCTTGCGTTATCTAACTTACCTGTTGCCGATACAATATGATCAGCAGGTACAGTAATTTCTACATCGTAATCACCAAACTCAAGCGTAAACTCACCACGGCCTAAAAACGGCTTGTTTGTCCATGCTTCGTAATCGGTGTAAGCAGCTAAACGCGGAAACCACTGCGCAAGTAAAAATATATCGTTGCCATCTTCTTCAAAGTGCTCGTAACCAGAACGCGCACCTACGGCATCTTCTTCAACAATGTTAAAAGCAAAGTTCATACTAAACTCAGCTTCTTTGCCTGGTTTTAACGGCTCGTTTAAATCTATACGCATTAGCGTATCAACAACAGTTACGCGCAGTTCATCGCCATTGTCATCTTTTACATTGCTAATTGTATAGCCTAACTCGTTGTCGCTCATAAATTGTTGACGACGTAGCTCACCTAAACTTAATTTAGCCGGCTTTTGCGCAGGTAAACTATTTAGCGTGCTTTTAAACGTTTTTGTGGTTTCGGCAATTGAGTCGCTTTTAAAAATATTTTGATCTAACTGTAACCACAAATATTTAAGTGTATGCGGCGAGTTATTTTTATACTCAATGCTTTGGCTTGCTGTTAAGCGGCGCTTTTTTTCATCAAGCTTTACATCTATGTCGTAATTAACACGTTGCTGCCAGTATTTTTCGCCAGGCTCACCTGCGGCACTACGATAAACATTTGGGGTAGGAAGCGCTTCGTCTAACTGGCGAAATTTATCAACGAATGAGCCTTTAGTTTGCTCAACGGATGACGCTAACACAGCGCTCGACATTGCCAAAGGCAACACAAACGCGCTTAGCGTAAGAACTGTTTTTTTCATTATGAGTCCTAGTGGAATTTTGTGAGCGTACTTTGACAAAGTTACTATTTTTGTTCAATTAATTAGCGACCAACCGCCCATTAAACACGGTAATATTCACGTTGTTTTAACATGGTTTTTGAATCAGTAAATTAAGCCGCTTTTAAAACTGTAAAGGGGGTTTACACTTTACAGCTAGTTGATGTGTATTAATTAAGGTACAAACACAGTATTTATCAGGGTTCAGGCCTAATTCATGCCATTAGCTTAGGATTAAATTAAGGTGCAAAAATATGTTGTTCAAGTTGAGCTTAAATTTATAGCGTTAGCAGTGTTTACACGGTTTATTGCGCTCAGGTTCTATACAAATAAAGCAGCATATTTAAACTAAAGGAGCCCGATATGAAATTTTACATTGTAAAAAAAGATCATCAGCTCGAAGCTATCCCTGCTGATAAAGACTTACTAGAGCGCTACGAATCAAACCAATATTCGTATGTTAATGTGGTGTCGGCATGCAATAAGCAAGATGCACTAAAACGCCTATCTACTGAACAAAAACACAGTAAAAAGTGGCTAATAATTGGCGCAAATATTGCCGTGATCTCACTAATATTAACTATTTATACGATAAATTAAAAATAGTGAAATTTTAGGTTGATATTTAGTGCATTTTATATTTAAAATCGCCCACTTTTTTTATTTGAGCATAATAAAATCGTTACAATTATTCTCAAATATGTACTTATTACCAGTAAGCAATGTGGTGGGTGTATGGATTTTTATATCCTAAAAAAACAACAAGAGCTAATAGCCATTCCAGCAAATCAGCAAAGTTGTAAGCAGTATCTAGACTCAGGTTATTTTTATATTGATAAAGTAGCCGCCTGTAACGAAACGAATGCCATAAAAGCATTGCAAGCAAAGCAAACTAAAAGTTTAAAAATGCCGCTAGGTATGGCTTTGTTAGCGCTTCCTGTCATTATTATTGCTATATATAGTTTTACCTAAACTAAAGCCCTCCCGAGGCTTGCATCTTTACTTGCCTTGGGTATATTGGCGCTCTTATGGTTTTTTAAGAGCGCGATATGAAAGTTCTCCACACCTCAGATTGGCACCTAGGCCAACAATTTTATGAACATGACCGCCGTGATGAGCACGCTGCATTTTTTACTTGGCTACTTAGCACCCTCGTAGAGCAACACATAGATATACTTTTAGTTGCAGGCGACATTTATCATACAGCCACACCCAGTGCCAGCGCCGAAAACCAACTCTACCAATTTATAAAAGATGCTAAAAAGCGTTGCCCGCAATTGCATGTAGTTATTATTGCCGGCAACCACGACTCAGCAAACCGTATATTAGCGGCGCAGCCATTACTTGCTCAGTTTGACACCCATGTAGTGGGGCGCTTTGAAGTAACCGACCCAGCCAATACCGTGATTGAAATAAATACGCAAAATAAACGCGCTGTAATCGTCGCTATGCCTTTTTTACGTACCAGCGATATAAGTTCACTTAGTCATACTAAAAACGGCCCTAGTTACGCACAAGGCGTTGAAAAAGCCTATCAGCTTGCACTGGATCACGCCTATAGCATTAACGCGCAAAATTCGCCGTTAATTGTAATGGGGCACTTACATGCCAAAGGCGGTGATATTTCAAGTGACTCAGAACGTAATTTAGTGATTGGTGGGGAGGAGTCTATTTCGGCCAATGTATTTGGTAACAAGGCAGACTACGTAGCACTGGGGCATTTACACAAAGCGCAGCAAGTCGCTAAAAAAGACGTTATTCGTTACAGCGGTACGCCTATTCCTATGTCGTTTTCAGAGCGTAACTACACGCACCAAGTTAATGTAATAGAATTTAAAAGTGATGAAAAACAAACTATTAGCACATCTGTAAACCCCCTTTACATTCCACGCTCTGCTGAAGTAATTATTTTACCAAAAGGGGAGTGCGTGCCATTAAGCGACTTATGCGAGCAAATTAAAGCGCTCGATACATCACAACATACTATTGCCCCTTATTTACGCGTAAAACTTAAATCAAGTGATACCGACACCACCTTTAGGGAACAAATAGAGCAAGCACTTGAGGGTAAACACGTAAAATTTTGCGGCATTGAGCGGGTACGAGAACAAACCATAACAAGCGATAACAGCGCCGTATTTGAAGATTTAAGCGAAATTGAAATGCTCAACCCATTAAACTTATTAGAACAAGCCTTTGCAAACGATAAAGATATGGCCGGCCAAGCTGTACCAGATGAGCTAAAAACACTGTTAAACGATGTAATAAATGAGCTGACGGAGCAAGAGCAACTATGAAAATAACCGCAGTTCGTATTCATAACTTAGCCTCAATAGTCGATGCCGAAATCGACTTTACTCAAGCTCCACTAAAAGACGCTGGTTTATTTGCAATAACCGGCGACACAGGCGCAGGTAAAAGCACCTTTTTAGATGCTATTTGTTTAGCGCTTTATACTAAAACAGCACGCTTAAAAGGCGATAAAGGCAACTTAATTGATTTTAACGGCGACAGCATAAAGCTAAACGATGCGCGTAACTTACTGCGCAGAGGCAAATGGGAAGGCTTTGCTGAAGTTGATTTTGTTGGCCAAGACAAACAATTATACCGCGCACGCTACGTTATTACCCGCACCCACAAAAAAGCAACAGGCAAGTTAAAAGTAGCTGAGCATACGTTACTAACCTTGCCCGATGAAACCCTAATAGCCGATAAAAGCCAAACCATAAAAGAAGTAGAGAACAAAATAGGGCTAAGCTTTGATCAGTTTTCGCGTGCGGTATTATTAGCACAGCACGAGTTTGCAGCCTTTTTAAAAGCCACAGGCGATGAACGCGCACAACTTTTAGAGTGTTTAACCGGCACCGATAAATTTAGCTTAATAGGTAAACGTATTTTTGAGCGTAATAAAGCGCTAAAAGATCAATATGAATTACTTAATGCAAGCCTTGCAAGCTACACCTTGTTAAGCGATGACGAATTAAGTGCTAAACAAAACCAGCGCGATGAGTTACTTAAAAAAATTGAGCAAACTAAAAAAACGCATGCAGCAACAGAGCAAGACTTAAATTGGTATAAGCAAGCAGCTAGCTTATCGCAGGCACTAGAACACGCAGTAAAGCAGCAACAACACGCGCAACAACAGCTTGATGCCATAGCAAAGCAAAGTGAGCAAGCTAAACAAGCACAAAGCGCCCTTGAAATAAAAGACAACCGCAAACGTCATGAGTACTTAACGGCGCAAAACAACGCACTTAGTACGCAAATAAGCGATTTAAAAGCGATTGACCATGCAGCGCTTATAAAAGAGCAGGCCGCAACACTTACAACAAAGCAAAGCGAGTTAAAAACAGCGCAAGAGCATAAGCAAACGGCAGAGCCAATTATTACAAAAGCCCGCGAGCTCGACAGCCAACTTGCTATACACGCACAAACAATTACAAGCCTAACTCAGCAAAGCGAAAAAGAGCTGCAGCAACTTAGCGAATTACAAACGCAGTACACGCAAAGCCAACACGCACTTGATGAGGCAACAAAACTCAGCACTGGGCATCAAACGTGGCTAAACGAGCACACGCAGCTTAAACCATTGGCTAATGATTGGAATTATTACCAACACAGCTTTAATACGTATTTAAGTGCCAACGAGCAAATAAAGGCAACGGCTTCGCAAAACCAACAGCTGTTAGAAGAGCAAACTAAACAAGCGGGACTGTTAGCAGAGCAAACTAAAAAAGTAGAGCTGCAAGAGCAACAACTTGCGCATCAACAAAAAGATCTTAACCAGCTAAGTGAGCAACAACGCCAATTTAATATTGAACAATGCGATAGCAAACTTAAAAATATTGAATATTTAAAAGATCAGCGTTTGCGCTACCAGCAGTTTAATCAAGAAATAAAACACAGCACACAGCAACAAGCGGCGGTTGCGGCCAAGCTTGTACACAGTGAGCAAACGCAAACAACATTGCAACAAAGCTTAGCCTCGTGCGAGCAAGCACTTAAACACAGTGAATACGTATTAAATCAAGCTCGCCTGCGTGCCAGCGAAAACGTAGAGCATTTACGCACGCAGCTTACCCCTAACGAGCCATGTGTAGTGTGCGGGGCAAAAGAGCACCCGTATGCAAGCAGCCAAAACCCGCAATTAAATAACCTAATAGCCGATTTTGAAACAAGTTATAACCAGGCTAAGCAGCAACACGATAGCGCCCAAGCTAAGCTACATCAGCACCAAACTCAACATGCTGTACTTGTCACTGAACACGCCCAATACAGCCAAGCCATACAGAGCGCACAGGCAAAGCAGCTAGAAATTAAAACAACAATGCAAGGGGCACGTACAGAGCTTAACGACTTAACAGCACAGCAGCTTGATGAAACATACGCCCAGCTCAGCAGTCAAAAGTCGCACTTTTTTGAATCGCAAAAACAGCAAACAGCCCTGCAAGAAAAAGTAAATCAGCTAATAAATAACGTAAAAGCCGAGCAACATACACAGCAGCAATTGCATAATCAGCATGTTGAATTAACCAATAAGCTTGGCCAAATAAACACTAAACATGCAGAGCTAAATACGCAAGTTAACGAGCTTACCAGCACCCTTAATGCACAGTTTGAGCACAGTGACTTTTGGCAGCAATTGCAAAACAACACGCTTAATATGAGCGATTTAAGCCAGCAGGTTGAGCAGTTCCAGCAAACACAGGTTCAGCTTGAACAAAGTCAAAAACAAATAGACAGCGCTAATCAGCAATTACAGCAACTCACACCGTTAATTGATAAAAGTGAGCAAGCGCTTAAAGTTTTAAAAGACGATTTAGCCAAAGCGCAACAACTGCAAAACACCACACGCACAGAGCGCCTTGCTTTATTTAACAACGAGCCACTAAGTGCCGATGATTACCAAGCAAAACTTAATGCGCAGCTTGAGCAGTGCCAAAAGGCGTTACATACAAGCCAACAAGCCCACGACAGCGCAATTAAAAAACGCGATGAGCACGCTATAACACTCAAAAACATTGAGCAGCGCTTGGCAGAGCAAATTCAAGAGCAAAGCACACTTGAAGAGCGCTACAATGCCTGGTTTAGCGACTTTAAAGCGCAATATAGCGAGGCAAATCACGAACAGATCGATATTTTACTAACTCTGACTAGTGAGCAAATAAAAGAGCAATTAATGCAGTTTGAGCAGCGTTTAGCAGCACTTACAGACGCAAATGCAGCGCTTAAGCAACAGCAAAAGGCGCAAACAGATCACCAAAATACTAACAAGCCCGAAAAAAGCGAAAGCCAATTAGCAGAGCAAGAAACGTCCTTAGCCAATAAACAAACTGAGCTACAAAATAGTTTGCTTGGCACTAATACCGCGCTTGAGCAACACAATCAAAACGCCAAAGCACTTAAAGGCAAACACGCTGAACTTACTACCCTTAAAAAGCAGGTAGAGCAGTGGCACGTGCTTAATAAAGTATTAGGGGATGCAACCGGTAAAACCATGCGTAATTTAGCGCAAACACAAACCCTTAAAATATTGCTGCATTATGCTAATAGCCATTTAAAAACCCTCAATAAACGCTACGAGCTCACTGCCATTGCGCAATCGCTCGATATAGCCATTATTGACCGCGATATGGCCGACGAACAACGCTCGGTTAATACGCTCTCTGGTGGTGAATCATTTTTAGTATCACTAGCACTGGCATTAGGGCTTGCATCGCTTTCTTCAAACAAAGTGCAAATCAACTCTTTGTTTATTGACGAAGGGTTTGGTACGTTAGATAGCGAAACACTCAGCGTTGCTATGGACGCACTCGACTCATTACAAGCACAAGGCCGTAAAGTAGGGGTTATATCGCATGTGAGTGAAATGAGTGAACGCGTAGCCACGCAAGTACATGTAAGTAAAAAAAGTGGTGGATACTCCACTGTTGAAGTCTTATAAAGGAGTTAAAAATGCCAACATTCACAGGCGAGCAAGCAACGCATTACAACGACCGCATTACCCGTTTAGTCCCTGGTTATGAGCTATTGCACCAACTTACTAATGCTCAACTTAAAGCAACCCTTAAAGATAACGCACATATTTTAGTCGTGGGCGCAGGCACAGGCAAAGAAATACTCGCCCTTGCCGCGCTTAACCCTACTTGGCAATTTACCGCGCAAGATACCTCAAGTGATATGCTCGCAATTGCTAAACAAGCATTTGAAGCGCACGGCATAGCAAAGCGCGTTAATGTTATTGAAGGTGAGCTCGATAAGCTATCTACTAAGGCCGATGCGGCGCTATGCCTACTCGTAATGCACTTTTTAAAAGACGACGGCAGCAAAAAGCAGCTACTAAAAAACATTAAAGCTAATTTAAATAAAGGCGCAAACTTATTTATTAGCGATTTAATGAAACCCGAAACCGACTTTGAGCGCGAAGCACAAATTACTGTGTGTGCCGATTTAGGCTTAAGTGATGCAGGGCAAGCCTACACAGCTCAAAACTTAGACAGTGAATTTTACCCACTTGATAGAATGCGCTTTAGCGAGTTACTTAACGAGTGCAAATACGGTATTCCTAAGCTTTATTTTAAAGCGCTTGGTTTTAGCGGATACGTTGTTTAATAGTATAAAATTTAAGTAACATAACCCCAAAACACCGAGTATGCATACTCGGTGTTTTATTTTATACACATCCTTACATTTCCTGACAGCAACAAACAAACTTCTCACATCTTTTATATGCGTTGCTACTTATTATTTCCCTATTAAATATTAACAGGGACTCAACATGAAAAAGTATCTTATCGCGGTATTACTACTCTCAGGCTGCGCATCGCAAGGGGTAGATCGAAACAATCAAAACCAAATAATTAAGCGTTACTACGCATCAGTAGAATCAATGCAACCTGTAACGCTTTCATCTGAAGTAGGCACAGGCATAGCAGCTGGCGCCGGGTTCGGCTTTGTCGATAACTTAGATGGCAACAGCGAAGAAATGCTCGGCGGAGCAATAATTGGTGGGTTAGTGGGAGGGTTATTTACCGCGTTATTTGAAGGCGGTAACGATGCCTATCAATACAATTTATACGCAGCTAACGAAGGCGAATTTACTATTATTCAAAAGCAAAAACTCGATAAAAACACGCAATGCGTGGTAGTAAATGCAGGCGATACAGTAAAAATTGAGCCAGTAGCGCACCACTTTTGCAATCAAAACTAATTAATACCAAAAGCCGATACTGCGATATCGGCTTTGTGTTTTACATAAGCATAGGGCGCATCCCACTAAATACGCGTTACTCAGATCAGGTTTATATCAACTACCTTTAACCAATCTCACCAAGTGCTTTCATCGCGGCCTGCGCTTTATCGGTTTGTATAAAAATATGGTCGTGATAAAACGCAGCTACTACGTTAGCGCTAATATTATGCTCGGTTAATTTGGCCGATACCGCAGCGGTTAACCCAACAGCCTCAAGGCTTGAATGCACATTAAGGGTAATTAAATTATATTTAGCTTCATAAGTAATACCGGCTTTATTGGCGGTATCTGCATTTAAAATAAGGGTTAGGCCTTCTTCTTCAATGTAACTGGCAAGCGGGTTTAAATGAACGTAGTCAGCAAGGTTGCCTGCTAAACAACAAAATATATATTCACCTTGTTTAAGCTCGGGGTTCATTGATTTTAATAACGTATTTAGCTCTAAAATTCCCGCCATGTTGAGTCCTTACATTTTTAATTAGATGTTTTAAGCTTGGCAACTAGCTCGCTTAATCGGGCTATTTTAATATTACTTAACTGCCGGTAATCAAAGTACGGGCACACAATAATGTTATTCGTTGTATCAATTGCAAACTCATCGTCTAACCAATTAAATTGCGCATTAAGCTTACCTTGCTGTAATAAGTTTTTAGCATGGGTTCGCCCAGCAATAATATGCAGTTGGTTTTTATTTGTGCCGTTAATGATGGGCGCACTAAATAACAGCGCTGTTTTACTGTTTTTTTGCAGTAAAAGTGTATCGCGATAAGCTTGCCAGCTAGCGGCTTGTTTAGCAAAGCTGTAATGCTCACTCGGTAGCGCAAACAACACTTTAGCGTATACGTTAAACACTTTACGCCAGCCATTCCCGCAGTGCTGGTTTATGGTATTTATTTGCTCGTTTATTACAGGCTCAACACTTTGTAGAGTTGCAAAGTAGGGCATAGGCGGCGCTTTTGCCACATAAACGGCTACGCTAAAGGCTTGCTCACCTAAGCCAATTAGTTGCTCACTCACACTAGCTCGCCTTTTTTTGCGCTAAAATACGGTCGAGGTTATTGGCAAAGTTTTGGCGGTCGGTTTGGCTAAGCGGTGGTGGCCCGCCACTCATTTCTACGCCGCTTGAGCGCATGGTATCCATAAAGTCGCGCACGTTTAATAACGAGCGAATATTCTCTGGCGTGTAAAGCTCACCACGCGGGTTAAGTGCTTGGCCACCGTTATCTATAACTTCACTGGCTAGCGGTATGTCGCCAGTAATAACTAAATCGCCTTTTTCTACGCGTTTTACTATTTCGTCATCGGCCACATCAAACCCGCTCGAAACCTGTACGCGGCTTATAAATTTTGAAGGCGGAATACGCATTGCATGGTTAGCTACTAAAATGGTTGGTGTTTGCGTGCGCTCTGCGGCTCTAAAAAGTATTTCTTTTATTACCACAGGGCATGCGTCGGCATCTACCCATATTTTCATGCTTAAATCTTTTAATTGCTCTAGTATTTAGCTGATCCTATAGCAATTTATTTTAATCGGCTAGCAAACTTTATTGGCTTAGAGCCGTACCAACAACATCACTTTTAAAAAGGAGCTTTCATGAAGGCCATTACCACTATTTTACTCATTACAGGGTTATTTTTACTCACCGCCTGCACAAGCGCACCAGAGGGCATTACTCCGGTTAAAAACTTTAACCTAGAGCAGTACAAAGGTAAGTGGTACGAAATTGCCCGCCTTGATCACTCATTCGAAGAGGGTATGGAGCAAGTAACCGCGACTTACACCGTAAATGACGATGGCACTGTAAAAGTGCTCAACAAAGGTTTCATAACTAAAGAGCAAAAGTGGGATGAAGCACAGGGCTTAGCTAAATTTGTAGAAGGGACTGACACAGGCCATTTTAAAGTCTCGTTTTTTGGTCCATTTTATGGTGCTTACGTTATTTTTGAATTAGACCAAGACGACTACCAATATGCGTTTATTACAAGTTATAACCGCGACTTTTTATGGTTTTTATCGCGTACACCTACTGTTAGTGACAAGCTTAAACAACATTTTATAGCTAAAGCAAACAAACTAGGCTTTGCTACTGAGCAAATTATTTGGGTTAAACAGTAGGATATTTAGCTATGTAAAGGGGCTTTACAGTTGTTGAGCAAATGATTGTTACAGCTGTAATAAAATGATCACCTCACTGTAAGGTAAGTTAAATATGTTCGGGCTATATTAGCTGCACTTGCAACGAGACATGCAAGTGTTGGACATACTGAATATCCCCCTATTGTTGGCAAGCTTTATAGCTTGCCATTTTTTTTGCCTAAAATTAATGGCTTTCTTTGGATCAGGTTTTTACTAACTAAAGTGAATTTACTGCCAGTAATAGCCCTGATAAGCCAATCAGTAACATATTTAAAAAGCTAAATGGCTTAATCAACTTTTCTATAAAATTATAAAAAATCGTTATAATTAATACACTTAGCCCCATAAAGCCACAAAACAGTAAAGCACCGTATCCCTGCTGCGTAACCACACAGAGCAATAAGCTTAGTAAAATACTGATCCAAGCAACTATTAGCAGTAAATTACTTTGCAGCTTAGAGGGACGCGTTGTAAACACCGTTTTAAAATGCGCTGGCTTTGCCAAAGCAAAACCATTAAAAGCAAACAAACAGAGGCTAAAGCTTAGTAAATCAATCATGCTTCTTGCCTCTTTTTATTATCGGCTAGCTTATTAGCTGTTTTTTTAGATGCGCTAGAAGCAGTACGTAATTTTTCGGTTTGTACTAAAAACAGTATGCTAAACAGTAAAAATACCGCATCGAAAATAAACAAGGCCCATTGTTTATTAAGTAAGTAGCTCACTATATTGCCCTGTGTGGTGAGCGCATTTATTGCCGGTACACTCAAACACGCGAGGGCATTTATGGCTGCCATTACACGCCATTGCAGCCTATCGCGCTTTAAAAGTGCCATAACGGCAACCACTAACCATGCTAAAAAGAACGCTGTAACTTCTTTTTCACCACGCCCTGCTACGGTTGGACTAAGTAATCTATTGGCAATAAAAAAGGCGCAGGTAGCCAGTGGTAAACCCATAATGGTGGCAAGGTTTAAGGCTTCGACTAACTGTAAGCCAAAAGAGGCTTTACCCTTATTACGCTCGCGTATGCGTTTAGCCCACACTATGCAGCCAGAGCCAATCATTACGCAGCCTGCAATACCGCCAAGTACGTATAACCAGCGCAGTAAAGGCGTAGCAAAGCGCCCTGTATGCATAGAGTTAAGTGATTCATAAAGTGCTTTACTACTGCTAAGTTCGTCATCAGTTTGTGCAACTAACTCGCCCGTAGCACCACTAAACAAAAGCCGCGGAGATTGATCGCGAAGCGCCTTTGCAGGGCTTACCAATACCGTTACTGTTGAAGCGGCCATATTCGGTTTACTAACCTGAACACGCGTAATATCTGCACTAGGCCACTTGGTATAAACTTGATCCAAAATAGTGTTTATAGGGAGCAATTCTGCACTGCCTTGGGCGTTATTAGTCACGTTATTGCTAGGTGTTACATCGTTAAAAAAGCCACGCATACCCTTGTCGTACGTCGTTAACGCAGGGTAGGGGAACAACATAAATATAAGCGTAATAATGCCTGTGTAGGTAATCATTAAATGAAACGGTAGGGCAAGTACCGAGCTTAAATTATGCGCATCTAACCAGCTACGAGTCCCTTTATTGCGCCTAAAGGTAAACATATCTTTAAATATGCGCTTATGAATAACCACGCCCGAAATTATTGCCAGTAGCATAAAAAAGCTGGCAAAACACACTACCCAGCGCCCTGTTATGGCATCTAAATAATAAAGCTGATAATGCAACCGGTAAAAAAAGTTACCGCCTTTACTTTCAACAAAAGGAGGCAGCGCTTTCATGGTGTTTGGGTTTAATTGGGTATTTACAAACTGGCTGCGGCGCTGCCCCGGCTCTTTAGGTTTTGCATAGCCATATACCAAATACGGTATTCGCTCTTCGGGCAAGGTAATACGCCAACTAGGGGAATTTGAAGCGTGCTGATTTAAGTAATCAAAGCCCTTTATAATTTGCTGCCTTTGCGCGGCCACTCTGTCGGTTTGGGCTTGCACATTGTGTATAGCCGGTTGATTCCACAGATTTATTTCGTCTCTAAAAAAGCTCGCTGTGCCTGCAAAAAATATTACGTAAATAATCCAACAGGTAAGTAAGCCCACCCAGGTATGTAGCCACGTCATCGACCTAAAAAAACTGTCTTTCATAGCCAACCCTTCAGTAATGCTAATACAGCAACAAAAAAACCGGTACTTAGTAAAATACTGATCCAAACAGTTTTTAACGACTTAACCGAAAACGCATAAATAAACACTGCGGCGTAAATTAAAATACTGATAGACACACACAGTAAAACGGCATCTTGCTTAGGAATGGGCAGCAGTACACTTAATAATGAAATACACGCTGAGGTAAACGCATAGCCACCCACTATGGCAATAATAAAACGCAAAAATACTAACACTCTATAGCTTTGGGCCACCCTTAAAAGCGCAGCTAGGTTAGTTTTTGTAAAAGGTGCTATGTGCAGAGGTGCCTGCATAGTTAACAAATCCCTTATTCAAATACGAGGATAAAAATAAGGCGTTATTATAAAGCTTACAAATACAAAAGATAGCGATTCTCATTTGTATATTCTAGTTAATTTAACATTAGTGCCTAGCATGTTAGTAAAATACTGATCTCTGCCGTTTTAGGGTTATTGCTTAGCTAATTACGAAGGTTTACAGTGGTCAATACTGGCAAGCCAATGAGTAAATTTAAAATGAACAACCACGAAAAACTAAATTATGTAGAATTTCCCGCGTGCGATTTAACAGCTACAAAAAGCTTTTTTACTAACGTGTTTAACTGGCAATTTACCGACTATGGCCAAGAGTATACGGCATTTAGCGGCCAAGGGCTTGATGGTGGCTTTTTTAATGCCCCCCTTAAATCACTTACTCAACATGGGGCCGCACTGCTGGTGTTTTACAGTAACGACATTCACGCAACCTTTAAAAAAGTAGCGCAATATGGCGGAAAAATAGTAAAACCTATTTTTGAGTTCCCCGGTGGTTGCCGGTTTCATTTTACCGAGCCCAGTGGTAACGAATTTGCCGTATGGTCAGAAAAACAATAAATATATCAAATAATTAGTTGTTATTTTCAAGTGAGATCACGATTTTACCAACTAATAACTAATTTGAGTAAAATAAACCGATTTTTTACCAACTCATTAGGTCTAAATGGCCATTTAGAACGAGATTTAAGCATTTAAGGCCAGATTTATATGGATCCGATCAATTTAATTGAGCAAGTTAGTAAATGCGTGATCTGTGAACCTCATTTACCGTTAGGTGCTCGCCCCGTTATACAATTTAATGCCAATGCGCGTATTTTAATTGCCGGCCAAGCACCGGGCATAAAAGTACACGAAACTGGCAAGCCCTTTAACGACGCCAGCGGAAACCGCCTACGCGAATGGCTTGGGCTAAGTGCTGATGAGTTTTATGATCCGCAAAAAATAGCTATTTTACCTATGGGATTTTGTTACCCTGGTAAAGGTAAGTCGGGCGACTTACCCCCGCGTAAAGAATGTGCACCCGCTTGGAGAGCGCAATTACTGGCCGCTCTGCCAAATTTAGAGCTAACAATCGTGCTCGGTAAATACGCGCAGGCTTATCATTTACCGCATACTAAAAACAGGCCCTTAACCGAGTTAGTAAAATCGTGGCGTGAATATTGGCCGGAGCATTTGGTGCTACCACACCCAAGCCCACGCAATAATATTTGGCTTAAAAAGAACCCATGGTTTGCACAAAATGTACTGCCAGAACTTGCTGAGCGCGTTGCTGCAATATTAAATAAAGAACCACAATGAACAACTATAAATCAAACGGTTATATGCTTGTAAAGGGGCTTTACAGCACCGAAGAGCTAAATAAAATTAAGCCAGCAATTAATGCATTTCATACAAAGTGGAAGGCTAATAACCGTGAGTTTTATCAATCCCGTGCAATTAACAGCTCAGGCATAACAAATAGTGAGTATTTAACGGCGCAGCAAAACGAAGCCTTATTTAGTTTAATAGCTGATAACAAATTAATTAAGCGTGTAAAAAAGGCGATTAGTGAGCCACTGTTTTTAAATACTCAGTTATTTTTTAATCCCGTAAATGTTACACAAAAAAATTATTGGCATCGCGATATGCAATACCATTTAAATGTGCAAGAGCAACAAGCTGCGTTAAACGGGCCCGACGTAGTGCACTGCCGGTTAGCCCTTGAAGACGAGCCAGGCATAGAGCTTGTGCCCCACTCGCATAAAAATTGGGATACACTAGAGGAGCTAAATGTACGTTTTGCAAAAAATAATAAACTGCCAAGCGATAACCTAACTACAGGCAAAGTTATTAAACTTAATGCGGGAGATTTACTGCTATTTTCAGCCAATATGATTCACCGAGGCTTATACGGCAAAAACCGTTTAGCACTGGATATTATTTTTTGCGAAAATGCACCACAGCTTACCGCCTTTATCAATGCAGCAAACACTCCAAGCTGGGCAATCGCTAATAAAACCGATAACCCACTGGTATTTTTTAACCCGCTTTAAACCCGCTATAACCCCATTTAACACAACACTTTTTCGCTTAACTATAAATATTACTAATAGTGTTGAATAAATAAACATCACTGTTATTTATTTTAAGACTCGTCAGTATGAAATAGACGCAAAATTATCCAATAAAAATAACCTATATAATGGAGTTGCAGCTATGACAACTGAACACACACAATCACACACACGTTTAAAACCTGCTTTTTTAAAACAAAAAACACTTACTTTATTTACGCTCAGCGCATTAAGCGTGGGTATGGCACAAGCTGGCGAGCAAAAAATAAACAACAGCGAACTTGAAACCATTACCGTCACCTCGCAAAAGCGGGTGCAATCGCTACAAGATATTCCTACCTCTATTCAAGCGCTTTCTGGCGACTACCTCGAGCAAAACAGTGTTGATGATTTACTCGCCCTAAGCGAAAACCTACCTAACGTGCATATAACCGAAACCTCAAGCAGCAAACGTATTTTTGTACGCGGCATTGGCTCGGGTACTAACTCAGGCTTTGAGCAATCGGTTGCTATGTATAAAGATGGCGTGTATTTAGGACGCGGGCATCAGGCTAAATTTCCATTTTTAGATATGCAGCGCCTTGAACTTATAAAAGGTCCGCAGTCGGTTATGTTTGGTAAAAACGCCACAGCAGGTGCCTTTAGTATGGTTTCAAATTCGCCAACCGATGTACTTGAAGGTAACGTATCGGCAGAGTTTGGCTCTGATAACGAAAAGCGTTTTACCGGCGTTATAAATATTCCTATTAGCGATGATTTAGCCATTCGTATTGCCGCATTTGACCACTCTGTTGATGGCTTTTTATATAACCAAGCGCGCCAAAGTGATGAGCAATCTAACGACTCATCAGGTGCACGTTTATCAATAGATTGGCAAATAAACGATGATATAAACGCATTGTTTAAATGGGAACACGGTGAGTTTGAATCGCATGGCTCGCGCTACCAATACATTATTGATACTCCCAACCGAGATTTACAAATAGCAAATGACCCTACTAACCCAGGCAATGTAGGGTATCGTTCACTTTTATTAAGCGACAACTCGGGCCTTGATTACACAAGTTCGGTATCGGGCGATGGTCACCCAGGTGGGCTTAATGAGCAAAGTAAAACCACGCTTGATAACGCATCACTTAAATTAACCTATAACTATGGCGAATACGAATTTACCTCTGTAACCACGTATAGCGAGTACGATTGGGACTCAACCTTTGACGCCGACTTTTCAGAAATCCCGCTTATAAAACAAGACTACTTAGAGACCTATAACCAGTTTACGCAAGAGTTTAGAGTAAGCTCGCCAACAGGGCGCACGCTTGAATACGTAGCGGGCATTTTTTACATGAGCAGCGAGCTTGAACACCCAAACGATATTTTATTTGGTGCATCGTTACTTATTCCTGATTTAGTGGGTACATCATTGGGCGTAAATGCGCTGTTTGATCAAGACCAACAAAGCTACTCCGCATTTACCGCCCTTACTTGGAATGTAAACGCGCAATGGCGCGCTAATTTTGGCCTGCGTTATCAAAAAGAAGAAAAAGAAGTAAGCAGCGTACAAAGTGTGTATAGCGTATTTGAGCCAAACACACCGCAAGCCGTACAACAATTTGCTAATGCCGCTGCGCCCACTATTGCAGGGCAGCTTTCGGGCGCGGGGGTACATAACCTTAACGCTAAGCGTGATGAATCGCACTTATCACCCAATATTAGTGTGCAATATTTAGGGTTTAACAACACCATGTTATTTGCAAGCGCTGGCATAGGCTACAAAGCCGGTGGTTTTGATGGCTCTGGCTTAAATGGCTCACAAGGTAACACGGTTGATGAAAACTCAGGCTTTGAGTTTGACGACGAAAAAGCCACAAACTTTGAATTTGGCATAAAAGCCGAGCCAATTAAAAATACTCTACAAGTAAATGCTACACTGTTTTACACCCTGTACGATGACCTACAAGTTTCTGAATTTAATGGTAATGCATTTGTAGTTAAAAATGCTGCCGAAACCAAAGTAAAAGGGATTGAGCTCGATTCGCGCTGGGCAATAAATCAAAGTTGGCAGCTATCGGCAAACCTTGCGGTGCTTGATTTTGAATACGAACAATACGCCAGTGCCTCGCCAACGGTTATGCAAAGCGAGCTACTTGGCCAAGCGTTTCAAGATTTAACCGGACAAACGGGCGCGTTTGCTCCCGATTACTCAGGCAATATAGCGATTGATTACAATACCGAGGTATTTTCTAATTTAACTTTAAGTAGCAATTTAGCGCTTAACTTTAGTGACGATTACTTTTTAGAGCAAGATCTTGACCCAATAGCCAAGCAAAGCGCTTTTGAAAAACTAAATTTACGCATAGAGTTAGGTAGCAGTGAAGGAGATTGGTCGGTGGCGTTATTAGCTAAAAACCTAACCGATAAACACACTTTTTCGCAGGCCAACGATGTGCCAGTAATTAGCTACGCACACCGTTTTTTATCAGAGCGTGGGCGCAGTTATCACGCACAATTTAATTACCGCTTTTAAGTTTGTCAGCGGGGATAAGTTGCTGGGCTAAACCTAGCAGCTTTTCTCGCATCCAACTATTTACTAAATCGTCATCGGCTTGTTCGTGCCAATACATGTGCACGGGCATTAACGGCACATCAAACGGCAAGCTAGTTACATGCACAGGCATTTGCTCTTTTAATACTTGCGCGTACGCGTTTGGCATTGTCATTATCATGTCGCTTTGGCTAATCACTTTAGTCGCCGCAAAATAATGTTCACATTTAAGCACTACATTACGGGCAAGTGCATGCTTTGCCAGCGCCATATCAATAATATCTACCTGCGCACCTTTTAACGACACCAACGCGTGCGATGCCTTTGCGTAATTTTGTACGGTTAAGTCATTTAATATTGGGTGATCGTGCCTACAAATTAGCGAAAAATGCTCATTACAAATAAAGGTGTTTTTTATGTGGTTACTGGTAGGGGTAAGTACATCAATGACTATATCGAGCTCTTGGTTTTCGAGTGATTTTTCCATATCAACATGCGACACCTGTCGGCTGTTAATCGTGATATTGGGGGTGTTTGTGAGTAGGTCGCTCATTAGCGGCGGAAAAAATATCGATTCTAAAATATCTCTAAAGCCAAATTTAATTTCGCGCTTAAAGGCGGCTATATCAAAAAGCCGTTCGTTATTTAAGGTTGACTCTAATACCTGCACCGACTCAATAACTTGCGCTATTATTTTTTGGCAAAAAGGTGAGGGCACCATACGCCGACCGTGGCGAATAAATAATGGGTCGTCAAACTTTTCTCTAAGGCGAGAAAGCGCATGACTAACAGCAGGTTGCGTTAAATGCAGTTTATCCGCTGCAGTGGTAATACTGCCCTCTTGATATACCGTTTTAAGTATTACAAACAGGTTTAAATCTATCTTTCCATGCATAGTATTTATGTTTAACCATTAATTAACATCACTTCTATTTATCTTAAGCGAGACTAAACTAAAGTCAACAGAGTTTAATTTAGGATTATTATGAGCAATACACTAGAGCAGCAAGCCGCAAAAATGACTATAGGCAGCGACAAATTTAAACTTATTATGCCGCCTAAATTTAACACCCTAGAGGAGCAACGCAGCTACGAAAAACAACGCCTAGCCGCTGGGTTTAGAGTATTTGCCATGTACGGTTTTGATGAAGGACTTGCTGGGCACATAACACTTCGCGACTGCATAGAGCCCGATACCTTTTGGGTAAACCCTGTGGGTATGCATTTTTCGCATATTAAAGCGTCAGATCTTATTCGGGTTGATCATAAAGGTAATATTATTGAAGGCAGCACACCGATTAATAACGCCGCGTTTGCTATCCATTCACGCATACACATGGCGCGACCCGACGTAAACGCAGTAGCCCATGCCCATACACGTTATGGCCGTGCGTTTTCGGCATTAGGAGAGTTACTTAAACCAATTTCGCAAGATGCCTGCGTATTTTACGAAAACCACAGTGTATTTGATGTATTTAGCGGCGTAGTGGCCGACAGCGAAGAGGGCGATATGATAGCTAAGTCACTGGCTGATCACTGCGCTGTTATTTTGCAAAACCATGGTTTACTTACCGTTGGTTCGTCGGTTGATGCCGCAGTTGCCAATTTTGTATTGCTAGATAGCTGCTGCCAAAGCCAATTATTAGCGCAAGCCGCAGGCGAGCCTAAGCTTATTTCTCACGATGTTGCGCTACACACTAAACAAGCCAATGGCTCAGAGCTAGTTACATGGGGGAACTTTCAGCCCATGTATCAGGTTGTTGCCGCAAAAGATAACAGCTTTTTAGATTAAAACACTGGCAATAGCTTAATTTTGATAGACTAAAATTTGCGCGGTAATGGCCCACACACCCAAAGCCGCGTTTAAATACTATGCACTCACACGCAAACACACACATTATAAAGATACGTTGAGGGTTTTATGAATATAACAACAATTAAAAACCACGCCGATGTTGGCAATTTAAACCTTGCTGAAATATCACCAGAGCAACTTCCTCGCTCTACTTATCATGCCATTTTACAATCGGCAAAAAACTTTGGTGATGCAACCGCTATTGAATACATTTTAGATGGCGACTGCATTAGCGAAGCGCAAATTCCGTTTGCAAAAAAGCTTATTCATCGCATTTTAATGACCTTTAAAGGTAAAAGCTTTGCTAATCCGCACCGTAAAATGAGCTACAAAGCGCTTGCCAATAACGTAACAGGGCTTGGCAATGCATTGCACTCGTTAGGTATAACAAAAACCGATGTAACCTCGCTGGTGCTACCTAACTTCCCTGAAACCTATGTATCGCTTTGGGCAGCAGAGGCCGCAGGCATTGCAAACCCCATAAACCCCTTGCTTGATGAGTCCATAATGAAAGAAATTATGATCTCAGCCAATACCAAAGTAATCATTGCCCTAGGCCCAGTCCCTGGTAGCGATATTTGGCAAAAAGTAATGGCAATTAAAGAGCATATACCCGGCCTAAAAGCGGTTATTAGTTTATTTGGTGACGACATAGCATGCTCGCAAAATAATAAAGTACCCGTGTATGGGTTTAAAAAGTTACTCGCGGCGCAAAGTACGCAAGCAGCTAATTTTACTTTGCCTGAGCAAAACGATGTGTGCGCGTATTTTCATACGGGTGGTACCACCGGCCTACCAAAACTTGCCAAGCACTTGCACTTAAACCAGCTCACCAATGCAGGGCAGGTTAATTTACTTTCGCCAGTAAACGCAGGCGATACCATGCTAGTAGGTTTGCCCATATTTCATGTAAATGCGGCGGTAGCCACAGGCATAGCCTCGCTAATGAAAGGCTGTAAAATTTTACTCGCAAGCCCTTCTGGCTTTAGAGGTAAAAACATCATTCAAAACTTACTCACCCTAATTAATAATTACGATGTAGCCGTTATGACCGCCGTACCTACGGTTTACGCTGCTATGGTTGAGCAAATTACCTCGCAAAAAATATCGGTGCCACCGCTTAAAATGAAGTTTGCTATTTGTGGGGCCGCGCCGCTTTCATCAGATTTACAAACCCTGTTTACTAAACTCACAAACACCCCACTGGTAGAGGGTTATGGCTCAACTGAGGGCAGCTCAGTAAGTACGTTAATGCCTGTAAACCCGATTAATAAAGAGGCTTCTGTAGGGCTGCCAATACCTGGTATTACGCTTAAAATTGCCGATATAAACGAGCAAGGTACGCTTGTTAAAATTTGCGATACACTCGATGTCGGCGAAATAATAATAACCGGTAATAACGTATTTCCCGGTTACGTAGAAGATGCGCATAACCAAGGCGCATGGGTAGTTGATGAAAACGGCCAACAGTATTTTAGAACCGGCGATTTAGGAAAAATAGATGAGAGCGGGTATGTATCTTTATGTGGTAGACAAAAAGAGCTAATAATACGTGGCGGGCACAATATAGACCCCAAAATGATAGAAGATGCCGCAACCAGCCACCCCGATGTAACACTTGCAGCCGCCGTGCCACGCCCCGACAGCTACGCAGGAGAAGTGCCGGTACTTTACGTAACGCTTAGCCCACATAGCACGCTTAAGCTTGATGATCTCACCGCGTATGTTAGCGCCAACATACCTGAGCGGGCAGCAATACCAAAAGCTATTTATATAATTGATGAAATACCGCTTACTGCCGTAGGTAAAATTTATAAGCCCGAATTGGTTTGCCTAGAAATAAAACAAACCATTACAGAGACTCTTAGCGAGCAATTAATCAACAAAACCGTGCAAATAAATGTGTTTGCTGATAAAAAGTTAGGCATAAAAGCCACAATTTTAGTTAATGAAGATGAGTTAAACGCGCTGCAACAACAGATAAAAACGCTGCTAACCCCGTACTCATTTAACTACGAAGTGCTGGCATTAAAAACAACAGAGGCCGCCTAATTTGAACGCATCATTTTTAACAGAAATCATACTCCCACTCGCTCTTGCCCTTATTATGTTTGGCATGGGGCTTGGGCTTACAGTTGGCGACTTTACGCGGCTTTTTAAAAAGCCCTTAGCAATTGCTATGGGCTTACTAGGCCAAATTATTGCCATGCCGCTACTGGCTTTAGGTTTGTGTTATTTACTTAATTTACCCACGCCTATAGCAATAGGGTTAATGATTTTAGCCGCGTGCCCAGGTGGTACTATGTCAAACGTAGTGAGCCAGCTGGCAAAGGCTAATTTAGCGCTTTCGGTAAGCTTAACCGCTGCCTCAACCGCTATTAGCATTATTACCACCCCGTTTATTATTGGCTTTGCCATGCACCAATTTGCGCCGCAAGACGATGCTAACTTTTCTATATTAACTACATCGCTTGGGCTGTTTGTCATTACATTAGTGCCTGTAGCCATAGGGATAAGCCTGCGCCATTTTAAAAGCGAATTTGCGATTAAAAGCGAGCCGTTTTTTAGGCGTTTTTCGTTATTTTTTATGCTCGCCATGATAGCCGCGCTAGTAATAAAAGAACGCGCCTTACTGGCAAGCTCGTTTGATGCTGTATTTTGGGCCTGCCTTGCATTAAATATTGGCTCAATGGTCATTGGCTTGCTCATAGCTAAGCTTTCAAACCTTAACCTGACCGATTCGCTTACACTTGGGATTGAGGTGGGGATTCAAAACGCATCGCTGGCTATTTTAATTGCTATAAGCTTTTTAAATAAGCCCGAATACGCAGTAACGGGCGGTGTATATGGCCTTGCCATGTTTATTGGGCCGCTATTATTAATTGCTGGGCTTAAGTTTAAAAACAAACGCTTTGTAAACGCTTAAAAAATAATGCGAAGCGCCAAATTTAGTTCACTAAGTTTGGCGCTTTTTTTATAGCTATTAACGTTTAAAAATATGCTGTACTTGCCCGCGTAACCATATTAAAGCGTCGTCTTTATCAGTACTTTGATGCCAGTATAAATGCTGATAAATAGCAGGCATAGTAGTGGGCACGGGGCGTGCTATTAGCGTGTCGTCTAGCAATTGACTGGCAACCATTGAAGGTAAAGTAAGTAAAAATGGCGCGTCTTTTATTACCTCTTTCGCGGCAAAATAATTTTGACAACGTATAGCCACCTGCCTATTAAAACTCAATTGCAATAACGCAATATCTTCAATAACAGTGCCGGTTGCTCGATTAGATACCGCAACATGCTTAGCCGCTAAATAATTGTCTATATTGAGTTGGTTTTTAAGCGGGTGGTTTTTTTTCATGAGTACACAAAAGTGATCACTTGAGAGAACAGCGTGACTAATGGGCGCTTTTATTGGCCGTGCTACATCAATTGCCATATCTATTTGATGATTAGCTAATTGCTTATACATATCTTCACGGCTTAATTTTACGCTCGCTAAGCTTGCATTGGGAGCATGTTTTGCCAGTGCAAGTTGCAATTTAGGCAAAACAATAGGCTCTATTGCATCGTGCAGAGCTATTTTAAAAGTTTGCGCAGTGGTCGCTAAATTAAAGTCACCGCAGGCTTGTAGCACTTGGCGTAATTTTTCGAGTAAATCTATTAGCTCGGGTGCCATACGTTGGCACGCAGGGGTGGGGAGCATTAATTGCCCTTGGCGCTCAAATAACGGATCGTTTAATACACTGCGTAAACGTTTTATAGCATGGCTAACTGCTGAGGGCGTTATGTACAGCACCTTTGCGGTTTCGCTCATGTTTTTTTCACGGTATAGACATTCAAATATTTTAAGTAAATTTAAATCTAACTGCTGAATATTTTTAGCTTCAATCATTATTACCCACTCAAACTATGAATGTAATTCACACTTAACTGGTAATATATTTCATTTAATTCATTGTGGCGAATGTTTTATGCTGGGTTAACTAAAAAATAAACAGGCAACCCTAATGAACTTTGAGCCAAGCCAAAAAAGCCAAGACTACCTAAAGCGGGTAACCGCCTTTATGGATGAGCACGTATTGCCTATTGAGCAAGCAGTAGTTGCGCATAACCATGCTAAAAATAATTCAAACGATTGGACCTCTTGGCAACTAAGTGAGCACATTGAGCCATTAAAAGCGAAAGCAAAAGCCGCTGGCCTGTGGAACTTATTTTTACCCGATGCAGAACTAGCACAAGGCTTAACCTGCTTAGAGTACGCCCCTATTGCAGAGCAAATGGGTAAATGTTTATTTGCATCAGAAATATTTAATTGTAATGCCCCCGACACCGGCAATATGGAAGTGCTTTATCATTTTGCAAATGATGAGCAAAAACAGCAGTGGTTAACCCCATTATTAAATGGCGATATTCGCTCAGTATTTGCCATGACCGAGCCCGATGCCGCTTCATCAGATGCGACAAACATGCAAGCAACCATAGATGTTGATGGCGACGAGCTTATTTTAAATGGCACAAAGTGGTGGACCACCGGCCTCGGTCATCCTAATGCCCAGGTGGCTATTTTTATGGGGCTTTCTAATCCCGAAAACGATAAACACAGCCAGCATTCAATGGTACTTGTGCCGCTAAACACACCCGGTGTAAACATTAAGCGTATGCTAAGTGCCTGTGGCGATTTTGATGCCCCCTACGGCCACGGCGAAATGGAGTTTAATAACGTACGCGTACCAAAACAAAATCTTATTTTAGGGTTAGGCAAAGGCTTTGCCATTGCACAAGGGCGCTTGGGGCCTGGGCGAATTCATCATTGTATGCGCGCAATTGGCGCAGCAGAGCGCTGTTTAGAGCTCATGATTAAACGCGGGCTGTCGCGCAGCGCTTTTGGTAAACCCTTACTTAAATTAGGCGGTAATTTAGAACGCGTTGCGCAAGCGCGTATGGCAATAGACCAAGCCCGATTAATAACCCTACACGCGGCATGGAAAATAGACACTCAAGGCGTTAAACACGCCATGACCGAAATATCGAGCATAAAAGTAGTAGTGCCTAATATGCTGCAAATGGTCTCAGATATGGCAATACAAGTGTTTGGTGGCGCTGGAGTGTCGAGCGACTTTCCTATTGCCTCGTTTAATGCAATGGGGCGTATTTTACGCCTTGCAGATGGCCCAGACGAAGTACATATGGGCATGGTTTCGCGCCTCGAACTTAACAAATACCGCTAAGGCAACACCATGAAAACACGACTAATAATAACAGGTGGAGCAACAGGGCTGGGTAAAGCGTTAGCCCTGAGTTACGCAAGTAATTTGGGCGCTAACTTACAAATTTGTATTGCCGATATAAACGCCGAGCGTGCAGCCATAACCATTAGTGAGCTGCAAGCACTAAAAAGCGATGCCTTTTTTTACGCCTGCGATGTAACCAAGCAAGCAGATGTAAAGGGGCTTTACGATATTATCCAAACCAAGTGGCAGGGTGTAGATATTGTTATAAATAACGCAGGCGTTGCCACGGGCGGCTCGCTTGAGGGCGAATCGCTTGAGCAATGGCAGTGGATTATGGATATTAATTTGCTCTCTATGGTGCGGGTGTGCCAAACGTTTTACCCCGCCTTTGTGCAACAAGGCGGTGGCTACTTTATTAATATAGCCTCACAAGCAGGGCTTACCCCTATTCCGTTTATGAGCAGTTATAACGCTGTAAAAGCGGCGGTTATAGGCTTTAGCGAAACCCTAAAGCTCGAACTCGCCCACGATAATATAGATGTAAGTGTTGTGTGCCCGAGCTTTTTTAAAACCAATCTTGATGAATCCATGCGCACCAGCGAGCCGGCCATGAAAACCATGCTTAACCGTGCCTTTGAGCGCTCCCCCATAAACGCAGAGCAAGTTGCCGATATTATTTATCAGCAGTCGCTTAACCGCCCATTTTTAATTTTGACCCATAAATTAGGTAAACAGGCCTTTTTAATGAAAAAACTACTCCCCATTGAGTGGTACATTAAAAACATGCTGAAAAAAACACGCTCTATGCAACGTTTAAAATCAAAATAATAAAGGCTAGCAATGAACACACAATTATTAGATCAAGCCAAAAACGTACGCCAAGGCGAAGAGCTCGACACACAAAAAGTAGATGCCTGGCTTAAGCAACACATTACACAATTAACTGGTGAGCCAAGTGTTACTCAATATGCAGGGGGAGCATCAAACTGGACCTACTGCCTAGAGTACCCAGAGCAATCGCTTATTTTACGCCGTGCTCCCAAAGGCACCAAAGCCAAAGGCGCACACGATATGGCCCGTGAATATAAGCTGCAGCAAGCGCTAAAACCAGTTTACAGCTATGTGCCAAACATGGAGGCGTTTTGCGACGATGAAAACATACTCGGCACCGACTTTTACGTTATGGAAAAGCTTACGGGGATAATTCCGCGTAAAAATTTACCACGCGGATTAACCCCCACGCCCGAGCGCACCAAAAAGCTGTGCGAAAACGTACTCGACTGCCTAGTAGAGTTACACAAAGTAGATTACAAACAGGCCAATTTAAGCCATTTAGGCAAAGGCGAAGGCTACACACAGCGTCAAATTAGCGGCTGGAGCGAGCGCTTTACTAAATCCAAAACTTGGAATGTACCCAGCGGTAAAAAAGTCATTAAGTGGCTTGAAAACAACATGCCAAGTAACGAGCGTATTTGCATAACACATAACGATTTTAGGTTTGATAACGTTGTGCTTGATGCAAACGACTACACCAACGTACTGGGTATTTTAGATTGGGAACTTGCCACCCTTGGCGACCCACTTATGGATTTGGGCAATACATTGGCTTACTGGGTAGAGCCAGGAGATGACTTTTTAGCCCAAGCCACGCGCCGTCAACCCACTCACTTAGAGGGCATGCTAACGCGCAAAGAAGTGGTGGCCTACTACTGTAAAAAAATGAATATAACCGTAGATGACTTTACCTTTTACGAAGTGTACGGGCTATTTAGACTTGCCGGCATTGTGCAGCAAATTTATTACCGCTATCACCATGGGCAAACTAAAAACCCCGCCTTTAAACACTTTTGGGTGTTTGTACATTACCTTTTATGGCGCTGTAAAAAAGCCATTAACAACCAAGGTAAAGTCTAATGTGCATTTTATATTTAGTACGCCACGGGCAGGCCAGTTTTTCGGCTGATAATTACGATACGCTCTCAACAAAAGGGCAACAGCAAGCCACACTACTGGGTGAATATTTAGCACAAAAGCAGCTTAAGCCCGATGCTGTATTTGCAGGCAGTATGCTGCGCCATAATCAAACCGCAGAGCTGAGTTTAGCAAGTGCTAATAATACGCCAGTGGTAATAAACGATGCGCGATTAAACGAGTACGATCACGAACATATTTTAGCCGTTTATAACCCACAGCTTGCCACCCCAAGCCAAGTTCGCGCGGCACTTAGCAAGCAAGCCGAGCCTATGGAATATTTTAAAACGGTATTTATTAGCGCCATACAGCAATGGGTACTCAATCCCGACAGCACTCAATATAACGAAAGCTTTAATGCATTTACTGCCCGTGTACTTGGCGCGCTTGAACAAATAGCCAATGAAAACCACGGTAAGAAAGTACTTATTTATACCTCTGGCGGGCCTATTAGCATTATAACCAGCCATTTAATGGGGCTAAAGCTCGAGCGCTTTATTGATATTAATTGGAGCTTAGTAAACGCAGGCGTAACCAAAGTAGTGGCGCGCGGCAAAGGAAAAGATCAAAAATTAACGATAAGTAGTTTAAACGAGCATCACTTTTTAGAGTGCCACCCACAACAAAAATTAATTACATACACCTAAGGAGCTAATTATGCGCAAAAACATACTAATAACAGGTGCAAGTTCAGGCTTAGGCAAAGGCATGGCAAAAGAGTTTGCAAAACAAGGTTGTAACCTTGCTTTATGTGCTCGGCGCTTTGAGCTATTAGAGCAGCTAAAAAGTGAGCTTGAACAAATAAACCCAAATATAACCATTAGTATAAAAGTGCTTGATGTTAACGACCACGAGCAAGTATTTAGCGTATTTAACGCCTTTAAAGAAGAGCTTAACGGCCTTGATAGAGTGATTATAAATGCTGGTATGGGCAAAGGGGCTTCTATTGGTACGGGTTATTTCAATGCCAACAAACAAACCGCACAAACTAACTTTGTGGCCGCACTTGCGCAGGCTGAGGCCGCAATGGAAATTTTTAGAGCGCAAAACCATGGTCATTTAGTGACTATTTCATCTATTAGTGCTGTACGTGGTTTTAGGCGCGCCATGACCGTTTACGCCGCCACTAAAGCGGCTATTACCTCATTAAGTGAAGGCATACGCATAGATGTAATGCACACGCCTATAAAAGTAAGCTGCGTACACCCAGGTTTTATAAGAAGCGAAATAAACGAAAAAGTAAAAACAGTGCCGTTTATTGTTGATACCGAAACTGGCTGCAAAGCACTGGTAAAAGCAATAAATAAAGAAAAAGCCAACAGCTTTGTGCCAAGCTGGCCGTGGGCATTCCTGCATTGGATTTTACGAATAGCACCGCTGAGTACAATTCGTAAAATGTCGTAAGGTTTTTAAATTTTAGGCATTAAAAAAGGTGGCAAATGCCACCTTTTATGTACGTGTTTACTTAACCTACGTTTAGGTTATTTGTAAAATTATAGTAGTGCAAAAATCTTTTGCAGCTGTGGCATGTACTCGCTCACAAGCTCAAGGTTGTTTTCGCTTACTAGTGGGTCTGTAGATTCTTCAGCCGCGCTTGAAGCCTTACCAAACGAGCCCATTAACGAGCTAGCGTCACTGCTTTTAGCACTTTTAAGGCTTTGCAGGCCACCCATTACTTTATTTGCTGTTTCTTGGTTTTCAGCTGAAAGACCCGATTTAAGGTTTTCGATGTAAGCCATAGATACTTCTGAGCCAACAGATACTAATTCTTCAGGCGAAAAACCGTAACGGTTAGTAATATCGGCAAAGCTTTTATATAAGCCTTGCTCTTTAATCATGCTTAATGCGCTATTAGCAAGAGAGCTTTGCTCTTCAACATTTTGATCAGCAGAGCCACCTAGCATGCTTGCTAAATCTAGGTTTTTTAACGAATCTTGGCTGCTAGCCCAGCTAGAAACAGCCGGCAGTGCTTTCATGTAGCTTTGTAATTGGCCTTCGCTAATATCTTCAGCAAGGCTTGAAAAACTCATTGCTAATAAGCTAAGTGATAAAATTATTTTTTTCATTGGGCGTTTCCTATTATTTAATTAAAGCCATTAAAAACTAAATGTAAGCGCTTGCCAATACATAACTAAAGTATTAGGTGTATTTAGGCTATAAAGTAGTATAAATACTTTAAAGTTCTATAACTTAAGCTGATTCAGCACAAATATAGTTACAAATGTTATACTGCATTTTTGTCGATAAGAGCTGAACGTAATGTTAACTATTTCAAATACTGTCACTATAGATGAATGGGAACTAGAGCTAACTGCTATACGTTCGCAAGGTGCCGGTGGCCAAAACGTTAACAAAGTAGCCAGCGCCATTCATTTACGCTTTGATATTAACCGCTCAAAGTTACCCGATTTTTACAAAGAGCGTTTATTAAAGCTAAACGACTCTCGGATCACCAAAGAGGGCGTGGTGGTAATTAAAGCCCAAAGCTTTCGCACCCAAGAGCTTAACCGAGAAGATGCACTAAAACGTTTAAAAGATTTAATTTTAAGCGCAACTAAGGTAAACAAAGCCCGCCGCGCAACCAAGCCAAGCCGTAGCTCGCAGCGCAAGCGCATGGATAAAAAAACCAAACATGGGCAAACCAAAGCCCTGCGCGGTAACATTAAGTTATAACTCACTAAGTTTATAAGGCTTTACAGTAAAGTATGCTTAATTTACGCCTACAGCTAATAGTTAACCGTAGGCGTGAGTGGGCTATTCGTAGGTATGATGGCGGGTGGCACTAAAGCGATTTAATATATGGTGCATTACATACACCGCAGATAGACTGGCCACAATAGCCACCGCAACAGAGCTAAAGCGATACATGGCGCTATAAACAAGGTCTTGCCCGGGGCCTAGTGAGTTGCCAAACAAAATACCAAACGTGGTTAACACACCAAATCCAATGCCCGGTGCGCCGCCGCCAATAATATGAAAACGGCTAAATACAAACGATAACGTCCACAGTATAAGCACCGGAAACAATAAAAAGTCAGAGTGATTATACAATAACACTTGCGCCAACAGCGCAGCATTACAGCCAATTAATGTACCAATAGCGCGCTGCCAACCGGCCATACCTGCGGCTTTCCAGCACAGCGAAAACAAAATTAATACCGATGAGGCTTGCGCCGATATTGAATCTTGTAAATCGAGGACTTGAAACGCCACAAACGAAAGCGTAGCAACCGTTGCGCATAATAATACCTCATGGCGAATGCTTTCTTTGGCTTTAGCGGGTACCGCTCTCACGGCACGCGCGGTTACATCAGGAAAAACACCATGCATAACAAACGCTATAACAATAGAGAGAACAGTAGCCAAACCATTACTTAAAATAAGCGGGTATACACTACTTGTACCGGTTACATAGCTTGAAAAGTGCAGCTGAATCGACAACCCAACCACGCCTAGTGCGCCAAATAAAAAAGCCGCACCTGAGCTCATTTGATAAAACAAAAAGCAAAACGCTAAAAATACGATAATGGTCATCAGTACCGGAAGGTGCGAAAACAAGCCCTGCATAATTAAAACCATTGGAATACTAATGGCGGCACTGGCTAAAAACTGGCGCACAATGCTTTTATTTAACACCGGCACTAAACCAAGTAGCAACATGGGGTAAACAGTAAAAAATATACCGTATGGCCAGTTCATTAATTTACTAATAGTAAACCCTATGGTGCAGCCACCGGCTATGCGCAGCGCTTGGCGTAAACCGTTTGAGTCTAATTGCGGTGCTTGGCTAACAGCTTGAGTCATACGGCCTCCATTAATAAATGTAGTGTAGCCAGCTAATAAACCTAATTTGAGCCGACGCTAACCATTGCCCAATTGTTGACTCTGGCAATAGTTGCACAGTGGCACGCGCACCACTTGGCATATTAGCAATTAATTTAGCGTTATCTGGCATCACTAAATGAATACGCTGGCGCTGAGCATCGCGCACCCAACGATTACTAGTTTCGGTACTACTAAGCGAGCCATTTGCACTGAGTTGGCCATCGCTTACGCCTGCCTCAAACGTGCTTATATGCGCGTTGTAAACCTCACCTGGGCGGCTATCAAATACCACTCGCGCCAAACTACCTGGTTTCATATTTAGTAATGATTTTTCTCTAAAATCGGCAACAAGGTCGGCCTTATTAGCCACAATTGCTAAAAGCGGGCTACCCGTTACCGCATATGCACCATCAAGTAGTTGTAAGTTAGAAACCACACCAGCGCTTAGTGCACGCACTTGGGTGTACGATAAGTTAAGCTCGGCTTGTGCTAATTGGTTTGCAGCATGGCGAAGCGCTAAGTTTTGCGCGCCGCTTTCGCCTCGGGCAAGTACGGCTTCTGCCAATTGCGCTTCTAATGAGGCGACATTTGATTTACTTGCTTCAAAGTTAGCTTTAATGCTTTCAAGCTCTTGCTCTGAAATAGAGCGCTGCTTAAATAATGCTTCGCCACGGTTATTTAGTAATTGCTGTTCGTGCAGCTTTGCCTTGGCCGCCGAAATTTGCGCCTCCAGTGCTTTTACATTGGTATCTAAACGTTTGTTTTGTAATTTGGCGTCGTCAAGGGCAAGCTGTGCCTGCTCTAGCGCTAATTTATAAGGGCCTGAGTCTATTTCAAACAATACATCGCCAGCTTTTACGGTTTGATTATTATTAACCAATACCTTAGTAACACGGCCACTTATTTGCGGGGCAATTTGCACCACAGGATGATAAACCCGCGCTTGCGGCGTTACAGGCATAAACATGTCGGCAATTAAATAGTAAATAAATATAACAACAAAACCCGCTAACGAAAGCCTTACATAACGAGTAAATTTTTGATCTGGTGTCATTGTGTCTCTTACTCTTTACTTTGATTTTTAATACAGTTTAGTGCGTTTTTTTCCATATTGACGATGCCATAAGCAAGCGCATCGAGTTGCTGTGTGCTTAGCCCGCTGTATAGCTGGCTTTTAATATCAATGAGTTTTTCGTTTAGCGACTGTAAAATTGCCCCACCTTGCTCGGTAAAGTAAATTTTTTTACTGCGTTTATCGTGCTCATCAACTTTACGGGTAATTAATAGCTGCTCTTCTAATTGCTTTAATGTGCGAGTAAGCGAGGGCATTTCTATTCCTAAACTCTGCGCAAGCTCAAGCTGCGTTATGCCCTCGCCCAACATATTTATATGGGTTAGCGCCGTCCAGCGCGATTGCGTAAGCCCTAAAGGCTCTACAGCTAAAGTAATGGCCTCACGGCACAGCCTATGAACCCGCCCCATGTTACCAATAATGGTTAAATCGAGCGTTTCGTGAAAAGGTTTTTGAGTAGTCATAACCACCTCAAATTAGTTAGCATGCTAAGTATTTTAGCATTAGTTAGCGTGCTAAGTAAATATTGAGGGGTGTGGCAAATAAAAAAGCCCCAAGGCTGGGGCTAAATAAATTTGTGGATTTAAAAATTAAGGAGGTTAGCAGGGGAGTACTGATCGGTAAGCACTTTTGTGTTGGCAGGCCAATCTTGCTTGTTTTTGGTACTTTGCATATAGGTACTAATTGCTTTTAAATCTACATCGTATTTTTTTAAACGCGGGTTAAGTGCTTTAATACGCTGATTAATTTGCGCCTCAGTAGGCATAGAGTTTACACCCGCTAAAATAATACGGTTAGAGCGATTAGCACGGCTTACGTTAATAAAATCGCCAAACACGGCGTGGTAAGTTGCCGACTCATGTTCGTATAATTTACTGCTCGAAAACGTATTAGCGGCAATTACACCGCCCTCGGCCAATACGCTTTTTACCTCTTCAAAAAACTCTTTGGTGAGTAAGTGCTCAGGAATATAATCGCCGTTAAACGCATCAAGAATAATCCAATCGTACTTTTGCTTTTTAATGGCTGCGCGCTTTATAAATATACGCCCGTCTTGCACGCTTGAGGTGACCGCATCGTTTTCTATAAAGTTAAAATAGTTACGGGCTACTTTTAAAACAGCGGGATCTATTTCAACATTATGAATTTTAGCTGCAGGGTAAAGCGCATGAATGACATTAGAAAGCGTACCGCCACCTAGGCCAATAATAAGCACATTTTTAGGGTTGTCGGTTACTAAAAGGCTGGCAAACGTAAGTTTAGTATAGTTAAAAACAAGTTTGTCGGGGTTGTTTTTGTACATACAACTTTGGCTGGTTTGGCTACTTTTTGTATTAAATTTTAAGCAGCGTAGGTCACGTGTTTCATCAACAATAATATTGCGATATAAAGAACGCTCCTCGTGCACTACATTACTGTGCGCCGCAACCGAAAACAGTACCGCTAAAAATAATAAACAGTTACGCATGGGCAAGCTCCTTATTACCAGCAAGGCTATTAACAGTAATTGCAAGCACACCTAACAGGCCCAAGGTTAACGCAAAGGCACTTATAATGGTGTTTACATCAAACGCCAATACAAAGTAAAACGAGGTAATAATAGTCCCTAAGGCGCTGCCCAACGTGCTTACAAAATATAAAATACCCGCAACTTGGCCACTTTTATGGCTGTCGGTGACTAATAAACGCACCGAGTAAGGCGAGATCATACCTAAAATAACGGTAGGAATAAAAAACAAAGCCGTAGAGGCAAGTAACGAGCCGTAGCGTGTATCTTCAATGTGGGTAAAAATAAATTCCATTATTGGCTGCGAAAAAAGCGCAATAGGCACCACCATAATACTGGCAGTTAAAAATATTAAGCCATATTTTGTAAGCGATGCATTTTTAGTACTTAGCTTACCGCCAAGTAAATACCCAAAAGAAAGGCTAAGCATAAATACGGTAATTATGCTGCCCCAAATGTGCACACTACTGCCAAAAAAAGGCGCTAAAATACGCCCGCCTAATAGCTCAATACCCATAATGCAAAAGCCACTGCAAAAGGCTAAAAAATAGACTAACGCGTTTGTTTTTATACTCATGTAATTATCGTTATGTAACCTAAAGAGACCTCCATACTAACGTGATGGCTCGGCAGTCGCTAGTGCATTAATTAATCGCTCTGTGATTTTTTAAAAAGTTATTTTGTTATAAAGTAACACATGTTAAACTTGTTGTTATAATATAACACCTTCGATTTCCCTATTATCATGAAGTATTCTTTAGTTTATTTAGCCTGCTTAGGCATAAGTGCGCAAACAGTGGCGCAAGAGCAAAACGACGAAATTGAAAAAATATCGGTTACTTATAAACAAGCATACCGTGGCGACATTCCTCAAAAGCAAATGCCGCAATCTATTGTAAGTGTTAGCAGTGCTGCGCTTGATCAAAAAGGCATTACTAAATTACAAGACGCGCTCGATTTTTCGGCCAGTATTTCGCGTAAAAATAACAGTGGCGCATTATGGGATAGCTTTTCTATTCGGGGTCTTTCGGGTAACGAAAACATGCCATCGGGCTATTTAATTAATGGCTTTAGCGGTGGGCGTGGTTTTAGCGGCCCGCGTGATGTATCTAACATTGATTACATTGAAGTACTAAAAGGCCCAGGCTCAGCACTTTATGGGCGCTCAGAGCCCGGCGGTACTGTAAATATTGTGACTAAAAAACCTCAGTTTGAGCCGCAAGGTGAGCTAAAACTAAGCTTAGGCAGCGACAGTTTTAATCGCGTTGAAGGCGATTACACAAACGGCATTAACGACACCACCGCGTTTAGAATAAATGGCGCGTGGCAAGATAGCGACAGCTACCGCGATGAGGTGTACACCAATAAAAAGGTAATTACGCCGTCTATTTATCATCAAATAAACGCATCAACCAGTGTGACTTATGAGTTTGAATACGTAGATTTAGCGCAGTTATTTGACCGTGGTGTTGTCGTACTCGATAACGATTTTGACACCGTACCAAGCTCGCGCTATTTAGGTAACCCTAACGATGGCGACACGCAGGTGTATTCGCGCGGGCATCAAATTACTTTAAATCACGATATTAACGATGAATGGTCGTTAGTGGCCGGTGCAAACTACCGCAGCTCTACGTTAACGGGGTTTTCGTCGGATGCTGAGCTTTCGCCATCGCGCCAATCGTTATTTGACGATGGCCGCACACTTACCCGCCAGCAGCGTTATCGCGACTACGAAGTAGAAGATTTAAGTGTAAAGTTTGAGCTAAGCGGCAGTGTAGACACAGCCGGTATTACGCATCATTTATTAATAGGTGCCGATGCATACAAGTACGATTTACGTACAGCGCTTTCTCGCTATCGAGGCGGTAACGGCACTTATACCGTTGATATTTTTGAGCCAAATTACGATGTTGAACGCCCAGCAGTAAGCCTGCTTTACGAAAACGACGAAGAGCAAAAGGCGTACGGTATTTATGTTCAAGACCAAATGGATATTACCGACAAATTTAAGCTATTAGTGGGCCTGAGGTTTGACAGCGTAGACCAAGATATTTTAGAAACCAACAGCGGCGTGTTTTCGACCAGCTCTGAAAGCCAAGTAAGCCCGCGTGTTGGCGTAGTGTACGAGCTAAATAACGCAATCACTTTTTACAGCAGTTACTCAGAAGGCTTTTTACCACTGAGCGGCACAGATGCAAGCGGCGACCCGTTTGGTTTTGAATACAGTGACTCGTTTGAGGTTGGCGCTAAGTTTGAATACTTAGGCATAAACGGTACTGTGGCATTTTTTGATGCGTCTAAAAGTAATATGTTAGTGGCAGACCCTGTAAATGTTGGATTCTCAGCGCCTATTGGTAAAGCCGATAGTAAAGGGTTTGAGCTTGATTTAAATACCTATATTACTGATGCAACGGCGTTTAACTTATCGTACGCCTATATAGATGCCACCACAGCAAACGACATTATAAATGCAGATTGGGGCGTGCCAATTGAAAAAGGCAGCCCGCTGGTAAATGTACCAAAAAATAACTTAAACCTTACGCTTAGCCACCAAACAGCATTAATGGGCAAAGAGCTTGAGTTTGGTGCAAGTTACCAATACACCAGCAGCCGTTTAGGTGATGCCGCCGATTTAAGCTTTAGGCTACCGAGCTACCAATTAGTAGGCGTTTTTGGCAACGTTAACTTAACCGAGCAAACCGAGCTTAATATAAGTGTTAATAACATTTTTGATGAAGATTACGCCGAAAGCAGCTACAACGCTTTATGGGTTTATCCTGGTGCGCCAACTCAATTTAAAATGTCGTTAGCATATAATTTTTAATAGCTAGCAAATTAAAGTTTTCATCCTAAAGCGTCTTAATGTAGTGGTTAAGGCGCTTTATATTTTTAAGCGCTTTTTTATAAAGAATGCATAAGTTTATTAAGCCAACCATCGGCCTTTGAAGGTTTGTATATCATTACAATGTTTTCACTGTAGTGACTGTTAACCCCCTTTACAGTTAATTTTGTAAGCCCTAAATCGTCAACCACAAAGTTAGGTAAATACGCCAACGCCAAGCCACTTTGTACCACCTCTATTAATGCACTGTAATCGCTACATCTAAATACAATATTTCGCGGTGCAATATCATCTTGCCAGCCGTCGGAGCCTATACCTTGCTCGAGGCCGCACAGGGGTGAAAACAAAGGGCATGCAAAAGCAAGCTCTAGTAATTGGTTTTTATTAAGCGTTAAAGAGCCAGTTTGTACTAGCTGATGCCCAGCGGCCCCAGCCACACTAAACCCAGTATTAAATACATCAACCGCCACTAAATTAGTATGTGAGCTATTATTTAATGCCTCACGAGTTACTAGCGCAATATGCGCCGCGCCTGATGCAACTTGGCTTATGGCTTCACCTTCAAACACATTATTAATACGCACCGAGCAGGGCAGGTTACTAAGGGGTGTAAGCAGCTTTTTAAGGCCACTTTTAAGTAAAATGGCAGGGCCTGCAATAACCGCATTAAATTTATGATTATTGCTTTTAAAGCGGCTAGTAAGCTGCTGGTAATTATGAACTAAATCACTACTGTGCTTAACAAACTCTTTGCCTTTATCATTAAGCACTAAGGTTTTGCCCACACGATTAAACAGCTCAGTGGCTAAGTTTGCCTCAACCTTTTTTAGCGTTTTAGACAGCGCCCCTGGGGTAATATTAAAATGCTTAGCGGTTGTATGCAGATTTTGCGAACCCGCCATATGAATTACTTTTTCAATGTCATCTAAATGCATAGCGCCAAACCCTGTTGATTAAAAGGATACAACTAATAACTTATTATCGATTATTTATACATATAAAACAGCTTATAGTGACGCTATATTTATTTTTGAGCATTAACCATGAAGCACATACTGCTAATTTTTATTTTATTGTCGAGCGCAGCACTAGCAAGCGACCCTGAGCACAAGGCACACAACACACATAAAGCCCACAGCTACGTGGGGTTTCATGGCATGGCGCTTATATTAGCCGGCGATAAAGTACTTGCCAGCCACATGCCTTTATACGCCCCCCCACACAACTACCAAATAGTGTACGAAGTAACTACCAATGACACCCATCTTAAAATAATCAAAAAAGCACTAAACGAGTCACTAAAAAAACAAACTCAGATCACCATTTTACCAACCAAATTTGATTTGAATTTATTAATAAATAAGCTGACACCCACGTTAAATACCACTGTGTTTAATGGCCATTTTGAGCGCGGAGGTACGGCTTTGTTTTCGACAAAGCTGACTTTTAAAAATCCGTTATATGTAAAAAAGCTCGCTATAACACAACCTGAAAAAGAAGAGTTTAATTTAATAAAGGTTTCAGCAGAGCAGGGGGTGGTAATTCATAAAATACAAAGTAAACCAAGCTATGACTCACTCAGTTTAGTAGCACTAACTAACGGAAAATATAATAGCCAGTTAAAATGTGATGCGCCAGTAACCACAACGCTTGCAAGTAAGCTAAAGGCCTGTTTTAAAAGCGTACCAACCTATTTAGAAACTCGCGATTTTGAAGTTAATTAAAAAATTTTAGCAGCGCTTTAGCTTAAAAAGCGCTGCTATATAAATTACTTAACGTTAAGAGCATATACATTTGCCTGAACGTATTCGCCGTTTAACAATTTTATTTGCGTTAAAATGCGTGAGTACGCATCGCCTTCAAATTCATCGAGCACATGCCAGTGATCTTTTAAATTAGTTGAGCTAAACACATAGCCATTTATCTCTTGGCCTGTTTCGTCTAATACCAGTGCAGGAAAGCCCATTTTGGCGCCCCAGCCCTCGTTAATTAAATTGCCAACCACACTGCCTTGCTCAAATGTACCGCCAATATTGGCAAGAATATGCTCGTTCGGATGCCCTGGGCACAAGGTGCCATATACAAATAGCGCTTCTAACACGTAAACTCCTAAATTAAGGCTAATGATTATGTTTAACTAAGCTAAAGCTTAACTAAATATGAAAAAATTCCCGAGTGAAATTTTACTTTTTACAATGACACCCATTTTTATTTTTGCACTTTACGCAATAAGCATCTACTTTTTTAATTGGTTCATCAAAAGCTAGGTGCTACATGGCTATTGCAAGAAAACGCCAAATCAGTTTGGCAGATACAAAATATTATCACTGTATTTCGCGCTGTGTACGCCATGCCTATCTATGCGGCGAGGATTCATTAACGGGTAAATCCTACGAACATCGAAGGGGCTGGGTAGAACAAAAGCTATTTAGCCTCGCTAAAATATTTTGTATTGATATATGTGCTTATGCAGTTATGAGTAATCACACCCATATTGTGCTTTATGTTGATGATAAAAAAGCAAATAGGTTAAATGACAAAGCTATATTGTTACGCTGGCATAAGCTATGTAAAGGCACACCACTTACACAAAAATTTTTACAAGGTGAGAAGCTTAGTAGTACAGAGCGATACTTTTTAAGCCAAACTATTATTCAATACAGAGAAAGGTTATCTAGCATTAGCTGGTTTATGCGCGTTTTAAACGAACACATTGCTCGTAAAGCAAATAAAGAAGACAAATGCACAGGCCGATTTTGGGAAGGGCGATTTAAATCACAAGCTCTTCTCGATGAAGCAGCCCTTGCAGCTTGCATGGCTTACGTTGATTTAAACCCAATAAGAGCAAAAGTAGCTAAAACCCCCGAGTGCTCAAACTTCACCAGCGTGCAAAAGCGTATTCAGGGCGCTAAAAATGCAAAGCAACCCAAACAACTTTTAAAATTTGCAGGTAAGCCCCGTAAATTTATGCCTAAAGGTTTACCGTTTGAGCTTAAATGTTACCTCGAATTAGTTGAGCTGACGGGGCGCATTATTCGCGATAACAAACCAGGTTTTATTGAAAACACACAGCTCCCTTTATTAGAAAGAGTAAACATATCGCCAGAAAATTGGTTAAAACTCACTAAAGACTTTACACGCGTATTTCATGGCGCTGTAGGTAAGCCGCAATCACATGTAGGTTACTGCGAGCATTTAAATAAAAAGCGACGAGTTAATTTTAGTAATTGCGAAAAGCTACTAGCCTAAAAAACCCTTCTTTCATTTAAAAAACAGCCTAAATGCTGGTTTCAGCGTGCCCTCAATTTAGTTAACTACATAAATAGCAGCAAATTTTTAAAATAACCGCAGTATATGCCTTTTAATATGCCTTGAGCTTACGTGTTTTTAAATTAGGCATTTAATTAAGTCGATTTTTTGAAATAATTAAAATGGGTGTCATGTTAAATAAATTATATTCTTGTGAAGAATTTAAGATGGGTGTCATTTTAATTGAGTTTATATTTCATATAAAACAGCCTCGCTACAAGAATTAAAAGTAAGGCAATTTTGCCAGCAGCTTAATAAACTTTAGCTTGCTAATAAAAGCGGCTTGTAGGGCAGTTAGTGTGTTTAAGCTTGCTCGCTAAAATTGGCTTGGTATTTTTTGGTTAATATCAAAACAATAACGGCCAGTAATAAAGGCAAAAACGACGCCCATAAAACGGTGTGCCAACCGTACGCACTTAATAACCCACCTGATGAAAAAGAGCCTACCGCCATTAAGCCAAACACTATAAAGTCACTAAACGATTGAGCACGGTTTTTTTCTTCTGGCTTGTGCGTTTCTAGCACTAATGCGGATGCCCCTAAAAAGCCAAAGTTCCAACCTATGCCTAACAAAATTAATAGCGCGTAAAAGTGATATACACCTTCACCTAAAAAGCCTATAGCTGCTGAAATTGCAGTTAAAATAATACCAAAAACAGAAATACGAGCAGCCCCAAAACGTGCAATGAGCTTACCGGTAAAAAAGCTAGGTGCATACATAGCAATAACATGCCACTGCATTCCTAAGTTTGCTGACTCTTGGCTATGCCCGTGCATATGCATTGCCAAAGGTGCCGATGTCATTAAAAAGTTCATCACCATATACGATGCTGCACCACAAATAACCGCGCTTATAAATCGTGGTTGCAAAGCAATTGTTCTCAATGGTCTTCCTGAATATGCTTGATTTGCTAAAGGCTTAGCCAATTTAACGCCAAACAAAATAACACCAGCGAGAGCCGCGACAATGGCTTGCGCAATAAATGTGGCAGCAAACATTTTATCTGACCACAGGTGCATGGTATGCGTTACTAACTGCGAGCCAATAATACCTGCAGCTACGCCACCTGCCATAACCATAGAAAGCGCTTGCGGGCGTTTATTTTCGGGCACGCCATCGGTTGCAGCAAACCGAAATGACAAAGCCACTGCCGCATAAGCGCCGCCCAATAGCGCAGATAAACAGTACAGCCAAAAGCTGTCTATATACAACGCAATAGTCGCTAATAGTCCGGTTAAAACACCCGCGCCAGTTCCTGCCATAAATGCTGCACGTCGGCCATATTTTCGTGCTAATTCACCGGCGGGTAAAACACATAAAGCCATACCCAAAACAAAAATAGAAACAGGTAATGTGGCTAAAAGTGCAGTAGGAGCAAGCAAGCTCCCCACTATCGCACCTGTTGCATACAGCACAACGCTATTAGCCCCAGAAAGTGCCTGCGCTAACATTAAACGCCATAAGTTAGAGGTTTGAACTTGAGGGGCGCTCGGCTCAAATATATCTGAGTCTATAGCGTTTAATTTTTCCATGATTTCACTTTTCTAAAAGTATTGAAGGCGCTTAAAAGCGATTTATGGTTGAGGTATTTAAATGTCTAACGCCACTAAAAAGCGCGATACCATGTTGTAAGCAGCAACCGTTGCTACCGCTTCTACTGTTTGCGTTTCGCCAAATAGTGCTTTTAAACGTTCAATAACGTCGCCATCAACATTTACTTTAGTGGTTGATTGCTCAGTAAGCTCAAGCAAAGCCAGCTCCTGCTCAGAGAATAACTCAGCATTTACTACCACACTTTTAAGAGCCGTTGCTTTTTCATCGCTACCGCCAGCCTGTATGTATGCAGGGTAGTGCACATTCCATTCAAAATCGGCTTTGTTTAATACCGCTACACGCAGCATAATAAGTTCGCGATACTCAAGCGATAAGCCAAAGTTTGCTCTAACGCGCCCTAACAGCTCATTCCAGCCTTTAGCTAAAGGAAAGCTTTTTAGTAGTACTCTATCTATGCCTATTAGTTCACCGTTTGGACGACGACCTTGCATTTCGGCTAGTAGTTCGGCTGGGGCTTGCTCGCCATCTTGCCATGGCGTTACTCTTACTTGTGACATAATGTTTACTCCTAATTAAACGCCACTTTAGTCATTAAAGTGGCTAACTTGGAGCGAAAGCTTACGGGGAATGAACGTACTTAACCACAGAGATTATCTTTTACCATGGTAAATATTTTCTTTATTGCTGTATTTTATCAAAGTACTCCTGAGCTTTAATCTCTTTTAGCCCGCGGGTTTCCTACCTCTTTAAACAGCCATTCTTTAAATGCGTGTATTCTTGGCAGTTCAGCACATTCGGGGCGGTAAATAACGTAATACGCCAAAGGCGATTCAAAATAAATATCAGGGAATAACCTGACCAATCGCCCTGCGGCTAGATCATCTTTAGCCATAACACTGCGTGCTAACGCCACGCCGTGACCATCAATAGCTGATTGCAATACAGCCGCTGAGTTATTTATTTGAATGCTTTTAGTGGTTAAAGGGCCTGTTACTCCGGCTTTTTTTAACCACGCCGACCAAGACGGAAACCCCGTATGGTCGTCCATTGATTGATCGTGTATTAGGGTTTCGTTCAATAATTTATCTATGGTGTTTAAGCGGTTTGAGTCTTCTAAAAACTTAGGTGAGCATACCGGGTATACCTCTTCATCCATTAGTTTTTCTGCGTTCAAGCCTTGCCAAGTGCCTACACCAAAGCGTATGCCTATATCTATACGCTGCTCAGTAAAATCAACAGGTTTTAAATTAGTATTTAAATTTACACTGGTTTGCGAGCATATCTCTTGAAAGAAATGCAACCTAGGTAATAACCACTTGGCGGCAAATGCGGGGCTTACTGCCACTGTTAACGCGCCACTTATGGCGTTGTCTTTTAAAATGTCTAGCCCTTGGGCAAGTTTATCAAAGCCTTCGCGTATTAGTGGCAGGGCACTTTGCGCGGTTTCGGTGGTTACTAGCCGTGTTTTACCTGAGCTCATTCTATGAAATAGCGGCGTGTCGAGCCACTCTTCTAATGTTTTTACCAGCTGCCCAACGGCTGCAGGCGTTACATTTAGCTCTTCAGCTGCCGCTGAAAAACTTTGGTGCCTTGCGCTTGCTTCAAACGCTTTTAATGCATTGAGGTGTATAGGTGATTTCATGCGATAAACTTTTTCTTTACTGATGATTCAGATTATCTCGTTTGTTAAAGCAAGTAAATAAGTAAAAAATACCGCCCAAGCCTACCAGCAAGTTACTTGCTATTAGGCAACCCAATACTTTTTATTTATATAACAAATACAGCGCTTAGTGGCGCTTGGAGCAATAAACATGACTAAGCAATTTTTAGGTAAAAAATTACTCGTTATTGGTGGTACTAGCGGAATGGGTTTTGAAACGGCTCGATTAATTTTAGAGCAAGGCGGCCACGCTGTTATTGTTGGCCACCGTAAAGAAAAAGCCCGAGCAGCAAAAGAGCAGTTATCAGCTTTAGGCACTGTTGAGGTGTTAACCGCTGATTTAACCAGCGACGAAGGCGTGCAAAACTTAATTAACACACTTTCACAAGACCACGCAGACGTGGATTTACTGGTAAATGCGGCCGGTGTGTTTTTCCCTAAACCATTTTTAGAGCACGAAGCGGCTGATTACGATCAGTACATGCAAATTAACCGCGCACTATTTTTTATTACACAAAAAGTAGCCGCTAATTTAGTGGCAGCAAAACGCGCAGGCGCCATTGTAAATGTGGGTTCTATGTGGGGTAAGCAAGCTATTGCTGCTACACCATCGTCGGCATATTCAATGGCTAAAGCAGGTTTACATGCGCTAACTCAACATTTAGCAATGGAATTAGCCGCGCACAACATTCGCGTTAATGCAGTATCGCCAGCGGTTGTACAAACGCCAATTTACGAAGGTTTTATTCCTAAAGCACAAGTAAACGATGCCCTACAAGGCTTTAACAGTTTCCACCCAATTGGCCGTGTAGGTACAAGCGAAGATGTCGCCAATACCATTGCTTTTTTACTTAGCGACAAAGCCGCTTGGGTAACGGGTGCAGTATGGGATATTGACGGCGGCGTAATGGCAGGTCGTAACAGCTATTAATAAATATTGTAAGCGTTAATGGGCTAAAGCTGCCCGTAGCTAAATTTAATCACTGGAGAACAAATATGGTTTATTTACAAATTACACTAAATGTTGACCACGGTAATAGAAAAGCAGCAGCAGAGGTTTTTAATACCTACAAAGCCCCATTTTTAGACACTGTAAGAGGCGCAGTTTCAAAAGAGTTATTAGCGCGTGATGAAGATGTACAGGTACTTCACGGCTTTGAAACTATTGAGCACGCTCATGAGTACTTAGAAAGCGATTTATTTAATGCAGATGTAGTTACCGCGCTCGCGCCACTACTTACTAATGAACCAGAAGTACGCATTTACTGCGTAGCTTAGTAAAAATTTAAGATAGGAAAGTAAAAAAATGTCACAAGATTGGAACGCGTACCGCACCGAAGTAATGAACACTGTAGGTGCGTTTGCTAAGCAAAGCCCAGATACCCTACGCGGATTAATGACAATGGATGGCGCTGGCGAAAAGACAGGCCACTTAACGCCTAAATTACATGAGCTAATAGCGCTCGCTGTTGCAGTAACAACACGTTGTGATGGGTGTATTGCGATGCACACTAAAAAAGCGGTTGAGCACGGCGCAACAATTGGTGAAATATCTGAAGCGTTAGGCGTTGCTGTAGCCTTAAATGCAGGTGCTGCGCTAACTTACAGTGCACGAGTACTTGACGCTCACGCGCAATTACAAAACGCTTAATAAGCGTAAATTTATAGAGCAATAACTTATGTTATTGCTCTTATTTTATTTAGGTTGGACAAATGCGAGTCAATTCAGATTTTTCAAAAAACGCTTTAATGCTGCCAACTCAATATCGTTGGCAAACATCGCCTCAGGCGGGTGTTGAGCGGGTAATGCTCGACAGAATAGGCGCTGAAAAAGCCAGAGCAACTAGCGTAGTACGCTACGCGCCTGAGTCTACTTTTCCAAGCCATGCTCACCCAGGTGGTGAAGAAATATTGGTACTTTCGGGCACTTTTTCAGATGAGTCGGGCGACTACCCACAAGGCTTTTATTTACGAAACCCGCCAGGGTCTTCACATGCACCTAAAAGTAAAAGTGGCGCAACCATTTTTGTAAAACTGTGGCAAATGTGCGTAACAGAAGCCACCTCTGTGCGCATAAATACACACGATCCGGCTACGTGGATAACCCAAAATAACCGCCTAATATGCCCGCTTTATCAAGATGATAACGAAGTAACTAAACTGGTAAAGTTAACCCCGCAACAGCCCCTATTTGATAACCTAAAAGCACATAATGCCTTAGAGCTATTTGTACTGGGCGGCAGCGTAATACACAACGAGGTTGAATATACAAAAGGAAGCTGGCTAAGGCTGCCAAGCACGAGTAAAGCGTTAATATCTGCGGGAAATAACAGCGCTACAATTTACCTAAAAGTAGGTAATTTTATAAACATAGGCTGTGGAGGCTAAATAATGCGTACAAAAATTGCGATTATAGGCGGTGGGCTAAGCGGCGTGTATGCAGCTTACCAGTTAGAGCAATGCGGCATTACCGATTACATATTGCTTGAAGCCAGAGACCAATTAGGTGGCCGTATTATGGACTTTACAAGCCTGTCGCAAGCGACAACAAATAGCTTTGATCTTGGCCCAACATGGTTTTGGCCAGAGTTTCAGCCGCAATTAAATGCCATTATTAAAACCCTAAACCTAGAAACATTTGCCCAGTACGAGCAAGGCAATACGTTAGTAGAGCGCTCACATACACAACCGCCCACAGCAATACCCGGTTATACGCATGCGCCTACGTCTATGCGGTTAAAAGGTGGCATGGGCACCCTTATTAATGCCTTACATGCAAAGCTTAGCAACAAACACATAGTGACCGGCGCTTTGGTTAAAACAATTACCCACCAACACGGTAATATTGAAGTTAACTTTAGCACCTCAAAGACAACCGATCATAAAGTAAACGTTGAGCACGTAATGCTTGCGCTACCACCACGCTTAGCCGCAAGCCAAATAACATTTACCCCCGCATTGCCAAGCGATTTAGTAACGCAGTGGCAAAATACCGCAACCTGGATGGCACCCCACGCCAAGTATATTGCAGTGTACGATACGCCATTTTGGCGTAAGCGAACGCTCTCGGGCAGCGCCCGCAGCAGTGTTGGGCCAATGGCAGAAATACACGATGCATCAAATCCACAAGGCCAAGCGGCATTATTTGGTTTTATTGGTATACCCGCCGATGATCGAAAACGCATTAGTAATGAAGATTTAATCACCCATTGCAGAGCGCAATTAGTCAGGCTTTTTGGCACACAAGCCGCTACACCCAAAGCCGATATTATTAAAGACTGGGCACAAGACCCACTCACCGCAACACATTTAGATACACATGCGGCTAATACGCATACCCCAGCACCTTACATAACCGCGCAAAATGGCCCATGGCATCAAAATTTAGTCGGTATTGGCAGTGAATGGTCAGTGCAATTTCCGGGCTACGTTGCCGGTGCGGTTGATGCGGCAAATATAGGTGTTGAGCATTATTTAAAAAAGGTTAAAGCATGATGTGTAGAGGCTGAGGTTTGAGCTTAGTGCTTTAATGGATAGCTCATAACGGCAGCTGATGGGCGGTTATGAGCGTTCAAGAAACAGCCATCATTATAGTGATTTAAACAGATTAACTTATTCGTTTTTAAACTTCCTAAATATCCACACATTCAGCCCAATTAGCAACATAACAATTAATGTTAGAATTGGAGGCTTTGATTGTAATGGTAAAAACTCAGCAGTTACCTCTGGAATCATGTGAACATACACTGCGACAAACATAATAGATAGCGCTAATAGTGATGAGCAATAAAATACTTTTCTTATTATATTTTTTGTTAGAACCTTGGATAAAGTAAGCACAATCAAAAACCCTAAACCTGCTGAAATTTCACCTAATTGACCAGCCCACCTAGCTATCTCGGGTAATGGCAGTCCACTCAAAGCTATTTGTTTAGTAAACATAGTATTGAACGGCTCAAAGAACTTTACTGTGCCAGCCATAATTAAAAAAATAGCTAACAAGCCGGTTAATAGCTTTTGCATGATGGCCGAAGGGTTCATCGCTGAATGGCGTAACGCCAGCCACATTAACCCGACAATAACGAATACACTCGATATTAGTGATACTTCTAGTAATAATTGTTTCCCCATTTCATTTTTCCTATATTTTATGGTGAATTATTTCTCTTCAGATTCTAATAATACTTTGCTAACAAAAAGCCGAACTGTTGGTGCAACTACAGCTAAAAGCAATAGTGCAGAAGGAATAACTTCTCCTATAGAGTATGACCATGCACTCATAAATGAGACATCGTCAGACACCATTTTCCTGGCCATAATAGCCGTCATGCCCAAAAGCATTGAAGGTAAAACCATTGAGGCTATTAGCGGATATTTAAATTTTTGAGGGAATTTTTTCATATTGGTCACACCTTGAATAATTTAGAGGGCATATTTTAAAGCCTTGCCCTTATTTCAAAAATAGCTATTATTGAAATTTATAAATTCATATTTGAATGATTAGATATTATGGATGCAAAAGAGCTCGGCAATTTATATTGGTTTTGCCTGTCAGTAGAGTGTGGTGGTTACGCCCCGGCTAGTCTTTTAGCTACAGCCTCTGCCCCGACGCTTTCTAGGGCTGTGAGTCAGTTAGAAGAAAAAGTAGGTGAGAAACTCATTCATCGACATGCCAAAAAATTCCAACTCACTAATGCAGGTGAAGAATATTACCGACGCTTTGCTCCTATTTTCAAACAAGTTGATGAACAATGGCTCAACCTTTCTAATACACAGGCAACATTAACGGGTGAGATTTATGTATCGTGTCCAGAGCCTTTCGCTGATTATTTTCTTCAGAATCTAGCAATCGAATTTATGACAGAACATCCCGGTGTTAAAATCCACATTAGTTTCTCTTCTGACACTGAAAACTATATTGATGAACGTATTGATCTCGCGATTGTTACTACACCGAGCAATATACCTACATTAATTCAAAAACCCTTATTTCAAACTGAGCTAGTCTTAGCTGCATCACCCAAATACCTTAAAGCTCAAGGTATTCCCAATAATATAGAGTCATTACTTGAACATAATTTACTTGCAGGAAATACTATACCTTTTTGGGAATTTAAGTACCAAGGTGTAACTACAAAGCTACCTGTAATGGCTAAGTATTCAATAAATAGCCTCCGTTTAATGATTAATGCAGTTAAAGCGGGCATAGGGATAGGCTTGATACCGAAAGAAGTGTTAGAATTTGAAAAAGACGCAGTGCTACAGAGGGTATTGCCCGATGTAGAGTGCCCGAAAGGCAAAGCTTATATTGTATGGAGTGATCGTCAGTTGATTGCTAGTAGGGTGGTCGCATTTAGAGAAAAAATAATTCAAAAAATGGATAAACCATCAGACTTATTTAAATCCATAGTGAGTTAGTTTTGCTAGAACAGATTAAGTGCTAAATACATTAAAAAGATAAGTCTAATAGACCGCTATTGGCTATTATAGTATTGATGACGTTGATAAAAATAAGCGCTTAAAGTCAGTACAACTTCTCATTTTGCTTCTGGCTCTAACAATATTTTCGTCACAAGGAGTTTAATCGTTGGTGCGACAACTAATAATAGCATTATTGCAAAAGGGATAATTTGCTCAATAGAGTTAATCCATGCACTGATAAACGAAGCCTCATCAGGCAGGGTTTTATAGGCCATCACCCCAGACGTTCCTAGCAACATTGAAGATGACACCATAGAAACAGTAAGTGGATATTGATACTTACGCGGAATTTTTTTCATGCTTGCTCCAAGGTGTCATTAAAATTCAGCTTACTGAATAGAAAGTAAATAGCTAAGTCCTAATACAGAAATAATACCAAAGCTTGCCATGGTCCATTTTCTTCTATCTTTCTCTGCTATAACGACAAAAAAAAATAACAGTGCTTGAGAGTAGATAGCCGTATAACCCTTAGCTATTAGCTCAAGATTTACTATGAAAAATCTTTCAAGATAATATTGTCTGCGTAGCTTTGGTAAGCACCTTCAATCATCTTAGCCATATCGTCTGGGAAGAGTAAAAAGTCGCCTTTTTCAAGAGAGTCTATAATGCCTTCAGAGACAGACTCAGCACTTGCTAAGTTATCAAAGCCAGCTCTTTTTCCCATATCTGTTTCAATTGGGCCTGGGTGAACACTAAGTACCTGAACGCCTTTTTCGGCAAATGCGTCTTTCAATCCTTGTGTGATTGAGTAGGATGCAGCTTTAGATGCCGAGTAAGTGGTTTCCTGAAGAAAGTTTTTCATCGATACCACAGAATTCAGTTGGACTAACGCACCTTTATTACGTTCAAGCGCTTTTGCAAAGGCGTTAGCGATACGCACTAAACCATAAACATTAACGTCTATTTCCCTAGCTAAAGACTCAAAAATATTCTCTGCTAAAGGTGTAGTCGACAGCATTATACCTGCGTTGTTAACTACAAGATCGACATCAGTAGCCTCAGCTGCCGCTTTGTTAACTGAGTCGGTGCTTGAAATATCCGTCTGGATAGTTGCTACTTTTTCACCGTATTGCTTTTCTAATGCTTTAGTTGACTCAGGATTGCGCACACCAAGATATACTTTTTTGGCACCGTGTTGCAGAAGTGACTCAACAATGGCTTTACCTATGCCACGATTTGCGCCGGTAACGAAAGCTACTTTGTCTTTAATGATAAAACTCATTTGATATTCCTTTGGTTTAGTATCCGTTGCGATTGCTAAAGTTTTATCGCAACGGAAAATTGATTAGGCTGTAATACAGTATTTACTATAACTGTGCAGTTATAACTCGTTACTTTTTAGTCCATTCAAATTTATTAAACATTGAATCTACTGGTGTTTCAGCAATGTGGTTTACATAGTTGCTGATCACTTTTTGTGATAACCCAAGAATGATTTCTAATACTTGTTGCTGCGCGTAACCTGCGGCAAAGAAAGCATCGACTTGTTCAGGTGTTACGTTGCCGCGTTGGCGTACGATAGCTAGCGTGAAATCTTGAAGCGCTTGTAGTTTCTCTGTTGGCATCGCTTCTTGGTTACGTAACGCCTCAGTTAAAGCGGCATCAACTTTCATTGAGTGTGCAATACCAGTATGAGCTGGCACACAATAATGACACTCATGCTCAACGTTAATTGTTTGCCACACTACAGTTAATTCTTCTGCGTTGAATGATGTTGCTGTAAATAACTGATGTAGCTGTGTATAAGCTTTTAATATTTCTGGTGATTCAGCCATTGCTGCATATAAGCCAGGAACAACACCCATTTGCTTTTTAGCGCCCTCTAAAATTGCTTTGCTTTTTTCTGGTGCTGTTTCTACTGTGTGTAATGTAAATTTGCTCATTTTTAATCTCCAATGACATAGGTTGTTTAGGGGTTGTCCCTATATAAAAAGGGAATAAATCTTGAAGCCCCTTAGTTGATGGAGTGAACTATATACCCACCTGAACGATCGTTCAAGCTATATTTGAGCGATCGTTCAATTATTTTAAATATGTAAATATAATCTATTGTATTTAAATGGATATTTGTCTTGAAATATTTTTGCTTTATTAGAAGTCACCTCTGCTGAGTTTAACTTTACCTAAAGATAAAATATAACTATAATTGAACGACTGTTCATTTAATGTTTTTAGGTGAAGTTATGGCAAAGACCACAACATTTGATCGCCAAGAAGTGATAGATAAGGCAACCAATCTTTATTGGAAGAAAGGCTTTCATGCAACATCAATGCGAAACTTGCAAGACGCGGTAGACCTTCGCCCCGGTAGCATATACTCAGCATTTGGTAATAAAGATGGTTTATTTAAGGAAGCCTTAGCTAACTATGCTGATATGAGCCTGTCACTATTACAGCAATGTAAAGACGAACATGATTCGCCACTTCATGCACTAAAAGCCTTTATGAAGTTAATAATAGTAGAGTCACAAAATAGTGCTCCAAATGGCATTTGTATGCTGTCAAAAACTATTTCAGAATTAACAGATGAGAATCAAGATTTAATTGATGTAACGAAAGCACATCTAGTTAATATATCCTCAGCATTGGTCAAATTAATTGAAGAAGCACAGACATTAGGTGAGGTGGATAAAAATAAAAATGCTGAAGATCTTGCTACCCATGTACAAATTCAAATAACAGGTTTACGTACTTTTGCTAAAATTAATAAAGACAAAAATAAGGTTAGTGCCATGATAGACGATATTTTTACGCATTATCCTTTTTAATAGGAGTTAAGGGTTAATCATATAGGTCTAAAGGATCAAACCTTGGCGGCCTACAACATGCTCCTGATCCTCTGAAAATGGCACTCTCTAGCTACTCAACAACATTAAATACTGTAATAATTGGCAAAGTATTTTACTGTGTCGGATGGCGCTTCGCTTATCCGACCTACACTGGCATATACCTAACAGCTCAAGTTAATCCCCCAAATTATTAATTCTCTTCACCGCCTTACATTTAACAGCAAAGCCATTTACACATTTGAGCGGGTTGACTCTATAAACCCTTTTACATAATCAAGCTGTAAGTCGTCATCGCGCACGCCTACATTCACGCTTTTTTGCAGCCCTTTATTACCTATGCGGATGCCTTTTATGCCTAAACGGCTTTCGTGCGATGACACTAGCCACTCGGGTAATGCTGCCACGCCACGATTGGCAGACACTAATTGCAGCATCATTTCGGTGCTTTCTATGGGTACTCTGCGTCTGGGTTGCACGTTAGCGGGGTCTAAAAATCGGGTATATACATCTAAGCGGTTGTAGCCTACAGGCACGGTATAAAGTATTTGGTCTTCGAGGTCTTGCGCTGTAACAAACGCTTTGTTGTATAACGGGTTTTGCTCGCTCACGACAATACATAAATTGTAGTTAAACACAGACCTAAAGTTTAAGCCCTCTGTATTGACGGGGTCGGGGGTTATTAGCACATCTATTTCGTTGGCTTTTAGCGCTGCTATGCCATCAAATCTAAAGGCACTTTTTATTTCTACGTCTACCTCTGGCCATGCTTTTAAAAATTGCTGAATTTTGCCCATTAACCATTGCTCACACGGGTGGCATTCCATGCCTATACGCATGATTCCTCGCCGGCCTTGGGCAAACTCTTGCAGTACGCGCTCGGCGTGCTCAAATTCGGTGACCATTTTGTCTGCAAGTGAAAGTAAATAAAGCCCCGCCTGAGAATACACCAGCGTATTGCCTTTACGGTGCCACAGTTTTACGCCAAATCGGCGCTCTAATTTAGCAATAGTATGGCTCACAGCCGACTGGCTTAAGTTTAAACTCTCGGCCGCGGCGGTCACGCTTTTAAGGCGTTTAACCTCTTTAATAATGTGTAGATGATTACGCTCAAGCATTATGATTTATATTCATTCCAAAACCAGTTTTTACCATTGGTGTTCATAATGGTGTTTTGGTAATATTATCACATTACATACTCAAGTCTATGCACTTTGCTGTTGTGCTATGTATACACACCAGCAAAACGCCTAGCATTTAACGTATAACCGGGAGACACAGCTTATGTTTAGCGACTCTATCTATACCTTTATATTAATAGGTATAGGGGGCACACTAGTGTTAGATATTTACGCGGGGTTACTCGCTAAGTTTTTTGATTTACCTGCCACAAATTGGCGATTAGTCGGGCGCTGGGTAGGTCATATGAAGTCGGGGCAATTTTATCAGCCTGCACTACCTAAGGCCGAAAAAATACCGGGTGAGCTTACCATTGGTTGGGTTGTACATTACCTAATTGGCATAGCGTACGGGTTAATATTAATGGTGTGTGTAAACACGCAGTGGCTTGATTTGCCAACCATACTACCTGCATTACTTGTTTCATGGTTTGGCATAGTTGCCCCCTTTTTTATTATGATGCCAGGCATGGGGGCGGGTATGGCCGGTGCAAAAACACCTAACCCCACCGTTACGCGCATAAAAAGCTTTGTAGGGCACACCATATTTGGCTTAGGCATGTTTTTAACCGCACTGGTTTTAGCATAATTTTAAGTAGGAAAGCAGACTATGAACATTTTAAATTTAAGCACCTATTCTACGCATATAAAAATAGTGGGCTTATTAGCTATTGTTATTTCAATAGCTGCGTGGAGCACAGATTTATTAGGCATTGTGTATGCGTGCCCCTATTGTAGAGTGCAGCGCTCAGTAATAGGCCTGTTAGGCTTATTATTAATAACGCCTGCGGTTACACACTGGATAGGCAAATATTTCTCTTTAGTAATTGGTTTTTTTGGCGCTACAGTGGCTGCTAATCAGCACTTTATGGGCTGGAAAAAAATATCAGCAGGCACCTTTGAATTTAAAGATAACCTGTTAGTTGACCCATTTATTTTATCGGCCTGTGCACTAACAGGTATTATTGGACTTACTTATTTAGCAGTAACAGCCACTAAGTTACCCGCTAAAACGGTTTAATATTAAATACCGTAGCTAAAACCAACAAGGCGCACTTTTTATTAAAAGTGCGCCTTGTTTTTTTATATATAAATTTAATTTAGTTACGTTAAATCTGTTTTTTCTACGCGCTTAAAGCAATCTACTTATTACCACCTATCTAAAAATAACTCACAGGCTTCTAAAAGCTTTTCCCGTGCAATGCCGTCTCTTGATTGAATAGAAAGGCCATTAATAAAGGTATCTAAAATTAGCATAAATTGCTCTACGGGCATTTCTTGTTGCCACTCTTGCTGAGCAGTTCCGCGCTCTATGCATTTTACAAGCGCTTTACGAATATCGTTGCGTACCGATAGTGCCATTTGCTCAACTTCTTTATTTTCGTCGCCGCAGTTTAAGCCAGATAAAACAATCATGCAGCCCGATGGTTGCTTAGTTGAGGTTTGCATATGAATGGTTTTAAACACCATGTTTTTAATCGCTGCTTTTGCAGGAACCGACTCGTTTTCTAGCTCCGAAAAGGTCTCTCCACAGGTGCTGGTATAAAGTGCTAAACATTCACTGTATAGAGCTTGCTTTGAGCCAAATGCTGCGTAAAAACTCGCAGATGAAATATTGCCTAACACTTTGCGTAGCTCAGCTAAAGAAGTGGATTCGTAGCCTTTTTGCCAAAATAAATCCATTGCACTTTTTATTGCATCTTCACGGTTAAACTGGCGTGGGCGTCCGGTTCGGGCCATATAAATTACCTCAAGTAAGTAAATTTTAAATAAGTGTATTGTTAGTTAAAACACTCAAGCCCGAAATACTAAGTATTGTCGGGCATTGTGCTGATCATATCATAAGTTTTAAATACAGTTGCTGTGCTAAGCACCTAAGCGAGTAAAGTATTGCTCTACATCTAATGCTGCTTTACACCCAGTACCTGCAGATGTAATTGCCTGCCTATAATGGTTATCGCTTACATCACCTGCGGCAAATACGCCGGGAATATTCGTTAATGTTTCACCATTTTTAAACCCAGAATACACATTAATGTAGCCATCGCGCATATCAAGCTGATCTTTAAAAATATGTGTATTAGGCTGATGCCCAATGGCAATAAACACCCCATTAACGCTCAGTGTTTCTCTATCTTGCTCAAGTAACGTTGATTTAATAGTAATTCCTGTAACGCCGTTAGCGTCACCCACTATTTCATCTACTTGGTTATTCCACTTAATAGTTACTTTACCTTGCGCTACTTTATCAAATAGGCGCTGTTGTAAAACCTTTTCGGCACTGAGTGAGTCACGACGGTGAATAAGCGTAACGTGCGAGGCAATATTAGCTAAATATAAAGCCTCTTCTACAGCGGTATTACCACCGCCAACCACAGCTACGCTTTGGTTTTTATAAAAAAAGCCATCGCAGGTTGCACACGCCGACACACCTTTGCCTTTAAACTCAGTTTCGCTTGGTAGGCCAAGGTACTTTGCCGATGCGCCCGTAGAAATAATTAACGCATCAGCTGTGTAAGTTTGCTGCCCTTTAAGCACAAATGGCCTTTGCTGCAGGTCAACATGTGTGATGTAGTCATGCACTATTTCGGTATCAAAATTTTCGGCATGATCTTTAAACTGCCTCATCAGTTGTGGCCCCTGAATACCCGTTGGGTATCCTGGCCAATTTTCAACATCAGTCGTTGTTGTGAGTTGCCCACCCACTTCAAGGCCAGTAATTAGTAATGGTTCAAGGTTTGCTCTAGCTGCATAAATAGCGGCAGTGTAACCAGCAGGCCCTGAACCCAAAATTATCAACTTTCGATGTGTGCTCATTTATCACCTCTTTGGCGTACTAATCTTTTAAAATTAGCGCTTGTAGCTCTGGCGCAGGCATCATACCTACAGAGCGATTTATTTCTTTACCGTTTTTAAATACAACAACAGTAGGAATACTTCTTACCGCTAATTTGGCTGCAACTGATGGAAAATCATCAATATTAAGCTCACCCATAATAATATTTTCATCAGCGAGGTTATCGGCTACTTGCTCGTAAATAGGCGACATCATTTGGCATGGAGCACACCACTCAGCCCATAGTCTTACAACTAATTTGGCGTCTTTTTTGTTTAGCGATTCGAAGTTTTCATCATTTAATTTAATTACTTGGTTAGTCATTTTTGGCTCCTAGTTAAAAGTAAAAATCGACCCACAGTGACACACCTATATTTCGCCTAACAGGTTATTTATATATGCAAACTACGCATAATAAATATCAGAGCTATAAACGTGTTTTAAAAAGATGCTATTTAAAATAAGAGGAACAAACTCTTAAAAATATCAACTTAAAACACATTACCCAGAACACTTATGGATCGATTGATCCGAAATTTACACTCAAGAATCGCGAGTGTCAACAACTTATAGAACACTCATTCCATAAATAAGTAAAATTAACACTCAAAAAGCCGCACTCATAAATTAATTTGAAGCGACTTTGTTTTTATTTTTTAAATTAAAGCAATAGGTTATAAAGTAAAAAAACAACGCAGCTAGGAGCTGAAATTTAAAATAATTAATTTATGGTTTTTGAGAAAAGAGTAGGGAAGGTGAGCAATATACATTCTGAGGTTGTGAGTTTTTCTTAAATAATTTGAATAATAAATGCGATTTAAAAGCATAATAATGAACGCACATTGTATTTATTATGCTATTTGAAGGTTTAGAGGCCTACAACGGCGCTGCGCCTTTCCATTAAAGTTACATTGCGCCATACGCCATGCAGTTGGCCTAATTTTTCTCGGTTTCCAACTTGCCTAAAATCATTACGAGTATGAAGTGTAATGCTGCTTATGTTTTCAGGGAATATACTGGCTTGTAGCATCCATATACCGTTTTTTCTGATTCTTTAATGAGTGCACAAAGTAATGCGTGCCCCAAGCCTTGGGCTTGGTTTGCAACATATACACTAACCTCGGCAACGCCCGAGTAAACCTCACGGCTTGAAACCGCAGATAACCCAGCCCAGCCAAGCACCTTTTCATTCTCAACTGCAACAAGACGGCAACAGTTGAGCATAGAACTATTCCATTGTTCCCAATTTTTAGCTTCAGTTTGAAAGGTCGCGTTGCCGGTATCAATGCCTTGCTGATAAATATTTTGAACGGCTAAAAAGTCGTTCTCTGCAAATGGCCTTATGATCACAGTATTTCCTTAAAACTATTATCATTCTTTAAAATTAGCGCTTACTTATAAATGAGTTAACGGCTAATTTTAATTACCGCTAACATATCGTCTTCGTCCTCATCGAGGCCCACTTCCTCGAACCCGAAGCTTGAATAAAAGTTTGTAGCAACAGGATTTTGCGGGTTATAACAAATCTCGATTTGTTCAAGCTTAGAAATCGTTTTAATCTCTTCAATTGCCATAGCCAGTGCTTTGCGCCCAATGCCTTTATTTTGATAATACCAACTCCATTAAGTATGTGTTCTAAATTTTACGCCGAAAAAACAATTCAGTTCTAGGCGTAAATTGATGTAAATGGTTGTTCCCTTTACGAAATTTAAAACAAAGAAATGGGTTGTTTTAGCAAGTAAAATAGAGCAGCTATTTATTGGAGTTGGTATAAGTTTGATCATCCATAAAGCGCCAAATAGAAACCTTTTTAGGGGTTTCTTGTACCCACATAAAAAAGCCAACTGGCAGAGCATTTAGGAAAACGCTTTACAGGTATACCCGCTATTATAGTGCGCCTCAACTAACGACCACATATTACACGCTACGTATTCTTCTTGCGTTTTAGTAACATCCAATTCGCATATGGCTTCGTAATTATTGGTGGTGATGTCTTCCAGTGACAGATTCATGTTTTTCCTTTAGAACAACTTTGTGCAATTAGTAAGCTATCAGTGTATGTACCTATAATCAATCAAATGAAGATATTGATTTTTATACACCCAATATTAGCCAAATTAATAATCGACAAGTCTATTTAAAACAAAAAGGCCGCAGTAAATAAATACTGCGGCCTTTGTTTTTAGCTAAACTTTTTTAAATTAGCTACGTTTAGTAAGCGCCTGCGCTGTAAATAAGCTCGTAGCTGTGGCTGTAAATCTCAAGGATGTTACCAAACGGGTCTTCCATGTAGATCATGCGGTACGGCTTTTCGCCAGGGTAGTAGTAACGTGGCTCTGGCATACGTTTTTTACCACCTGCAGCAACAATACGCTCCGCTAAGCCTTCAACATCTGGGTCTTGTACACAAAAATGGAAGATACCGGTTTTCCAGTATTCAAAGTTGTCTTTAGGGTTTTCTTGGTCTTTAAATTCAAAAATTTCTACACCAATACGGTCGCCTGTTGAAAGGTGCGCTATTTTAAATTTTTCCCAATTTGGACCAAATACATCGGTGCACATTTCGCCAATGGGGCTGTTATCTTCAGTGATCACGGTAGGCTCCATTATGGTGTACCAGCCCATCACCTTAGTGTAAAACTCTACGGCTTTTTCAACATCTGGTACTGAAATACCAATGTGCGAAAAACTACGTGGATATGTATGACTCATAATGCTTCCTCTTTAACTGTAATTAGTTGATGGAGTTAGTTTACGAACCCGTACTTATTAAGTAAAATTATCATTAATCATCATTTTGAGTATGTTTTGTAATGATAAACCCGACATGGTTAAACACGTTTTGTACGTTGGTTGAGGTAAATCATTTTACCCAAACCGCCGAGCGCTTATTTATGACCCAATCGGGCGTAAGCCAGCATATTAAAAAGCTAGAGCAGCAAGTAAACTGCGCGCTATTAGAGCGCCACGGCAAACAATTTACCCTTACCGTACATGGGCAAAATTTGTATCAGCAAGGCAGTTTGTTATTAAAAGAATGGCAATTTTTAGAACAACAATTAAAAGATGACTCGCCTTACAGCGGCCTAGTAAAAATACAATCGCCAGGTAGCTGTGGGCTACAATTTTATAGCCAATTATTAGCATTACAGGCTGAGCATACCGAGCTTAATATTGATTATCGCTTTGCACCTAATACCAGTGTAGAGCAAGCGGTGGCAAACCACAGTGCCGACATAGGCTTTTTAACCCAAGCCCCCACGCTTAGCGAAGTTACCAGCCATAAAATTGGCCAAGAAGCTTTATTATTAGTAACCCCCACACATATTAAAAACCCAACATGGGAGGTTTTATGTGAGCTTGGCTTTATTGGCCACCCCGATGCAAAACACCACGCGCAGCTATTACTTAGCGAAAACTACAGCGAGTTTGAGCATGTTGATCAAATTAAGCGTACGGGGTTTTCTAACCAAATAAGTTTAATACTCGAGCCGGTAAGTTTAGGGCTAGGTTTTACTGTTTTACCTGCTTATGCGGTGGGCGCATTTAATAAACCAGCGCTTATAAAAACGCATCATTTAGCTAATCCAATCAGCGAAAATATTTATGTGTGTCATCATCGTAACAGGCCAATGGCAAAGCGCATGCACACGGTAATTGAGGCGATAAAAGCGGGGGAATAATTTTTTTAAAAGGCAGTACAGCCAGCTTTAATTTGCTGTACTGCCTTTTTGGGTTTTAGCGTGTTTAAACCTTAGACATATAGGCGCTTACATACGCCTTATTTTTAAATACCAACCATAAAGTAAGCGCTATAAGGCCAATACTTAGCTGAATAACACCTAAGTTTTTAATTAATGTTTGTGCATTAAGCGATACAAGCGCCATGCCTATTGCGCCTGCAATCATAGAGCAAAACTGAATAACGGCCACAGCAGAGCCCGTGTCCGTTGTTTGTTGTTCTAACATTAAATTAGTACCGGGCACGCGGGTAATAATAACGGTTAGGGTGGCTATTGCTGCCAATGCACCAAATACCCAAGGCGATAAACCGCCTATAAAAATGGTACTTATACCGCATGCTGTTAGGGTTAAAAAACTCGCAGTAATTATTTTTTTTACCGATACACGTTTAGAAAGCCGCATATAAATTGTTGGCCCAAACGAGGCGCACACAGCATTCGCTGCAAAGGCGTAACTAAAGGTTTGTTCAGACAAACCAAACCCGTTGATATATACATAAGAGCCCGCCGCTAAAAACGACATTAACGCCATAGGCACAATAGTAAAAACAGCCAATAGCGATAAAATGGCGGATTTTTAACTACTACAGCTAATCGCCCCCACGACTGAAAAACAGAGCCGGCGTAGCGTGTATGTAAGGTTTCGCGGTAAAAAAAGGTAAATAACATAGCCACCGAGCCAAACACGGCTAAAGCAGCAAACATCATATGCCAATTAGCAATTTTTAATAGCAATGCGCCCAGCACAGGCGCCACCATAGGGGCAATAATAACCAGCGACATAATAGTGGCGATAATTTTTTCTCGCTCGCGGCCATCGTACAAGTCTTTTACTATTGCCGTGGCTACAACCGTTACTGCACTTCCGCCAAAGGCTTGTAATAAACGCGCGCCTATAAGCATTTCTACAAAATTAGATAACGCACAAAGCACACTGCCTATTACGTATATTCCAAGGCCCATAAGCAAAATAGGTTTACGGCCAAATTTTTCACTTAGTGGGCCCCAAAACAATAATCCTATGGCGTAGGCTGCAAAATATACGCTAAGTGTTAAGTTAACCATGGCTTGGTTAGTATTTAGTTTCTCTACCATAGTAGGTAAAGCAGGAAGATATAAATCGGTAGTTAAAGGGGGAAATGCACTAGGGCGTGTTGATCTTTGATGATTAAATTTGCAGCAGTATGTTTGGTTTTTAGGCAAGGCAGAGCCTATGAAGTGTGGTTATTCCCCATTAATAGGCGATAACGCAGCATAAATGCCAAACATGCGCTGCCCTTCGGGTTCTGCCTAGGGACGATAAACTCTTTGTTACTCGGTTTTTACTTAGCCCACTAGGTTACAAACCTCGCGCCGCGATTTAATCGCCCCTAGATTGAACAAATTTCAATCCGCAAAGATCAACACGCCCTAAAATAACTAAAAAAATTAACGTGCCAGTTTTGCCTAATACAGGCTGTTCTACTTTCAAACTAAACTCCAAAAAAAACAAAGTAACTGACTAATACACAATTTTGCTTATAAATAACGTGGTAAATGCAAAGCACGACTGCACTCATTACCTACTTAATAGACTCCTTTTGTATGCTCCACGTTATAAGCAGATTTTATATACTCTTAGCCCATGTGTATATTGCTCATTTTTTATGTTCGTTTTTTATAGCTGGCTATTACTTTACCAGTAATAGCCTGAGAGTTTAATTTATGCTGTACGCTTAGGCTTTTGCTTAATAGCGAGTATGGTTTGTTTAGCTTGCAAATACACTTTGTGCACTGCAAAGGTTAATAAACTCATAAGTACCATTAAGCACAACGTTGGCCAAAACGACTGTGTATGATAACCAAACACGCCCATAAGCCAGCAAATTAGCACCCATTGAATAATGTAAAGGGCCGTTACATGTTTGCTCGCATATAAAAGAGCGCGGGTAATAGGGCCATTAAATTTATTGGCAATGGCATATTCTATTAAGGCTAGTGCACATAAATTTAAACCCACTAAATAAATAATACCGCCGCCATTTAAGTGAAAAAAGTTACCAAACTGGCCTTTAAAATCAATAAATAACCACACTGAACCAATCACTAATAATGCGGCCCCTAACTTTGCACACACATTAAATAAATACGCTGCATTATGTTGGCTATTTATATATGCACGCCCAAGCACGTAGCCGGTTAATATGGCGCTTATCCACGGAAATACCGGAAAATAAACTTGGTAGTTATTAGCAAAAAACAAATCGCTAATGTAAGGCGAAAGCGCAAACTTCTGCCCCCTTACAAACTGGCTTACAAGTGCAATAGCCATGGCTAAATATGCAATCCATGTGGTTTTCCAGCGGGCAATATTAAGCGCGCCAAACAGCACTAAGCTCACCCCAGCAAGTTGTAAAATATCACCGGTTAATACCATAAATTGTAACTGCCCAGCACTGAGCGGGCTTTGCCAGCCATAGGCATTTATAAATGCCTCGGGCATGGTATTAAATACCTCAATGGGTAGCCAAAACTTTGCCACATTCATTAAATACGCAAGGAGTAAAAGCTGTACGCCGCGCTTAATTAACAGTAGAGGTGTTTGCCTGCGCGAAAGCGCCATAGACAGCCCCATTGCCACCAAAAACGAGGCGGTGCCTTTGCCAAGTATATGAATAACAGCACCAAATAGGCTCTCACTTTGAAGCGTTGTGCTCGAGTACATCCATAGGGTGTGTACCAAAATCATAATAAAAACGCTCGCACCTCGGGCAAGGTCTATCGTTTTAAGACGTGTGTTCATTGGTTTTAATATCCTTTTTAGGGCAGGTTTGGCATTTTTTATAACCAGCTAAATAATAACGACAGCACGTTAAGCGATCGGCCGTTAATTTAAATGGGGTGTTTAAATTAAAGTGATTGCTGATTAAATTGTGTAGCTGTTGATGGCAATGTGTAGTGTGCTCAGCGCTTGCTAAATTTAAGCTATGGGCGCGCTCAAATGCGCTGTTAAGGGTGTCGATTAATAAGCGCCCTTGCTCCTTTTTGCCCAGCGCATAATCGGTATTTATCCATTTACCTACACAGCTAATAAACTCAATAAGTGCAGTGTTTTGTTCGGCTTTACTTAATATAGGCGCACCGCTGAGGTTAAACCCTCGGCTATAAGCGCCATTAATTTTAAGCTGTAATTGCATGGGGTTATGTGCATTTTGTTTAGAAGTATGCCAATAACAATAGGCATAAATAGTTTGCCAACAAAGCTGCAAATACAAATGCCGGCTAATAAATTGCGTAGGCGCATGTGGGTAATGCGCCTTGCAATGAATCGCTAATTTGCGCACTAAATCTAAGCTTGGGTGAGCCGCAGTAGCTGGCTCACTTGGGCAAAATAAAAAGTGCGCAAGGGTTACTGGCTTAGCCATACAGCTTTGCCGATACCGGGTTATTTAAACTTCCGGCAAACTGTAAACTGCCTGCTGGGTCGGTTAAATCAACCATTTGTTTATTATTGCCAAGCTGCAAGCGGTTTAAGCAAGAGTGTGCAAATTCATCACTAAAAAAGTCATACTCTTTAAAACGCGCATTTAAGGCTGGGTTAGCCTGTTGATACGCTTTAACACTTTGCGCCACGCCGTGCCAAAAGTCGTGCTCGGTAATGCGCTCTTCTCTTACTAAAATAGCCACTAGGTATCTAAAAAAGCAGTCAAATACATCGGTAAATATGCTCAGTAACTCAAGCTCTTTTGGCATAGCAATATGAATACGCGAAACCTCATCAGGTAAAGGTTCAGTGCTATTAAGCAGCGCCACTTCTTCGCCTATGTCTTTCATGTAAGCACCTACAGGGACTGAATTTTTAAGCTTTAAAATGAGGTTTTCGCCGTGCGGCATAAACACTAATTTATGGGCATAAAAACAATGCACTAACGGGATAAGATAGGCGTTAAAATAGTGTTGCAGCCAAGCATGTGTGCTTAAACCACTTTGATCTACTAATGCACCTGCCATACTTTTACCGTTGTTATCTAGGTGCAGTAGTGCGGCCATGGTGGTGAGCTGCTCATTATTTTGTAAGTTATGGTTTGGGTTCTCGCGCCATAAACAGGCAAACATTTTACGGTACGGTGTATCGCCCAACGCGCTTTGCTCAAAGGTATGATGCGCATACCCTAAGGTGGCGTACTCTCTTAGTGCTGTAAAATTGCACGCGCTAAGCGTGGGGTCGTAGTTTACTTTATTAAATACCCAATCATTTATAGCCGGGGTTACCGCCATATAAGCGCGCGAAAGCCCGCGCATAAAACCCATATTTAAAATAGACAGCGCCACTTTTAAATACGGCTTATGCGGGTGTGAGCAGTTATATAACGTGCGAATAGATTGTTGCGCTTGATATAAATCGTCGCCTTCACCTAAGTAAACTAAGCGGTTATTGGCAAACTCGTTGGCAAACACCACACTTAATTTATGTTGGTATTGCCACGGGTGCGCTGGTATTAATAGGTAGTCGTCGGGGTTTAGGTTTTGCGTTTTTAGCGCTTTGGTAAACGCATCACGGGTAGTTAAATCAAGCTCACCACTAATATGGCTTGGGTAATCACTAAAGTATTCACTATAAGCAAAATCACATACTGTTTTATGCGCCGCTAACCACAATACTTTAAACGGTTTACCCACCTCTGGCGCATAGCGTAAAAAGTCGGTTTTGCTAAAACCAATTCGGCCATTATTAGCCACAAACGCAGGGTGGCCTTCGCTCATTGCAGCCTCTATTTGTTGCAGCCCTAATTGCGCAAGTTCGGCTGCGCTAAGAGTGTTGTTTTCGCGTTTATAACAGGCACTGGCAAGTGTGGCGTTAAGCTCTTCAAGGTAGGTGGCTAAACGCTCGCCAGTTAAACCCAGCGCAGGGCCTTGCACGCTAAAAAAGTGCAGTACATCAAGCTCTGCTTGCTCGTTGTTAAGGTTATAAAAGCATAAGCTTGGCTCGTCTATATCTATGTGATTAAGCGCCATAGCACGGCCATTAAATATAAAATAACCCCCTTCAATATTTACTTTAAAACCTTGTGGGGTTTGCTCTGCAACCAATAAGCGCTCGTGTACCAGTTCGCTAATGGCTTTACTTTGTAAGTGCCTGTTTGCCCATTGCCAGTGGTCAAACTTTACATAGTCGGTGTTTATTGGCGTTTGCGCTTTGTGATGTAAATTAACGTGCGTTTCGAACGCAGCTTTATTACAAAACCCAAGGTAGGCGTTTTTATCACCAAGGGTTATTTGCTTAGTATGCACAAAGCCTAAACGCTTATTTAAGGTATGAATTTTACTATTGGCAATATCGGGCTCTACTACTACGCGTGCATCGGCATTATGAGTAAAAATACTGTGCAATACGCACTGCATTATTTCAAAACTAAAATGGCGTTTAGGCTGTGTATTTGGGGCAAGTAAAATATGCATGCCGGTATCGTTTGGCAGTACCTCATAGGCAGCTGCGAGTAGCTTGTCGTGCTTTGGGCTGTAAAGCTCAACTAAGGCAAGCAGCTCATTATTTTGCTCAATAACATAGGCATGATGGTGCGGGTTGTTAAGTATATCTTGGTAGGCGCTGCACATTTGCTCGGGGGTTTGTTTACTCATACCCCAAAAATGGGCGTAAGGCAGTGTAAGCCACTGGCAAATTATGGGCATATCGCTTTGCTGTAGTAACCGCATAGTCACATTACCGGTGTGTTGTAACGTGGTTACAAAAGATGAAAAATACATAAAAACTCCTAAATCTTTTTAAATATTAAGTGGCTGTGTATGCAGCTTGGCCAACAAATTTAACGCGCCATAGCAAAATAGCGCCAAGGCTTGCAAAGCCAATGGCAGCAAAGTAAAAAGGCACGGTGGTATTAAAATATTCCACACTCATACCCACTAATAACGACGCTAAAATAACGCCAATATTTTGCGCAACATGCACTTTGGCAAAATCACTGCCGTAGTGAGCAGGCTCGCTTTTAGCAAATAGCATCACTTCTAATAAAACCATGACCTGAAATAGCGCTATACCGTATAAAACGCGTGAGCTGACAACTAACCACACCGACTCTTGCGCCTGTAAATAAAGCCCAATAGCGCCAAAAATAAGAGCACACAACAATGTACTGGTGCGGCTAAGCGTAGGAAAAGGTAAGTGCTGCCGAAAGTGGTTAAACAACAGCATAAGTAGGGCTGCAAAAGCAGGAATGGCGTACACAAGCGCACTTTGGAATGCACTGCTTTGTGCGCTCATTCCTTGCCAATGGGTAGTAAAAAACGGCCTAATTAAAAACGCACTAAAGTAAACAACCACGCTTATAAAGCAAAATTGCCAAATAAAATACGGTGTACGAGTACGTGGTTTTTCGCTTTCAATCGCTTGCTGATAAATACCTAACTTTAAGCTCACCATTAAATAGGCGCACAACAGCACTTGTATAACATCGCCCGCAGCACTTAATAACAATGCATAACGCGGTGCATTTATACTAAAAAAGTACCCGCCCACTAACGCGCCGCCAATAGCACCAAAGTGCATAAGTACCGAAAATAAGCCAATAATAGAAAGATGCTTACTTTGCTGCTCTAAACGCAGTGCAAACGGGTAAATAAGCAGGTAACTGGCTTTAAGCACCAACATAAGCTGATAATAAAACCAAAACTCCCACACGTTAGTTGCAAAATAACAAAGCAAACCAAAGCAGGCGGCAATCACTTGCGTTACAAGCCAAAGAGCCAGCTCGTGGTATTTTTTGGCAACCTTTGCCCACAGGGGCAGCGCGAGCATAACGGTAATACAACAGTTAGCTACAAACACGCCAATAAGTGTGGGATTACTTACAGAAAATTCGCTGGCAAAAAATTGCGGATAAAACGGCAGTAATAAGGTGTCGCACACGACCGAAATAACCGTAAGCAAAATAAGCGCTAAACGTAAACTCATGCGGCGTTACTCTTTTGCTGTGAATGGGTTTCTACATCGCTTAAATCAAAACACTGAAAAGCAATTTTTTGTTCAACCTGATACGGCGCATAACCGAGTATTTCGCGCAAAATTATACTGTTGCGATAACACGCCATGCCTAAATCGGGAGTTACAAAACCATGGGTGTGCTGCTCTGCATTTTGTACAAATATACGTTTTTGGTCGGTGTCTACCGCATACTCGCGGCTAACTAAATAGCGGCCTTGTTCATCTTCTGGGAGTTGCTGTGCAATGGGGTTTAAAAAAGCAGGGCGCTTGTATTTAAAGCCTGTGGCACAAATTAAGTAATCGGTTTTTATTTCAAAGGCTTCATTTAGCTCTTGATGATAAAACTCAGTGACTAAGCGACCAGCACTTTTACGTGTATTAGTAAGCTTGCTGTTAGTTTTAAATGTGGTAGAAATGGGCCCATCTAGGCTTTGCGCGTAAAGGGTGTCAAAAATGTCATTAATTAAATCGCCATTAATGCCTTTAAATAAGTTTTTTTGATTTTGATTAAGCCAATCTCGTTGCTCGGTTTTTAAATTATAAAAGTAATCAACATACTCAGGAGAGGTCATCTCAAGGGTGAGTTTAGTGTATTCCAGCGGAAAATAACGCGGCGAACGCGCTATCCAATCTAGTTGTAAACCTTGTGGCACGGCTTGTTGTAATAAGGTGTGATAAATTTCAGCCGCACTTTGCCCAGCTCCTACAACCGTAACGCGTTTAGCTGCTTTTAGCTCATCAAGGCGGTGGCAAAAATCGCTACTGTGCAGTACGTTATTAGAATTACTTTGCACTGCGCAATCAGGAATGTATGGGGCAGGGCCAGTGCCAAGCACTAAGTGGCGTGTAACATAGTGTTGCTCTCCATTTGGGGTTTTACAGGTAACGGTATAGCACTCACTTTGCTGGCAAAATTCAACCTGAGTTACACTTTGCTCAAAGCTTACGTTGCTAAGCTGCGAGCACACCCACTGGCAATAGAGGTTGTATTCTTTACGCAGTAAAAAAAAGCTCTCGCGAATATAAAATGGGTATAAGCGATTATTAAGCTTGGCATAATTTAAAAAACTGTACTTGCTGGTAGGGTCTGCAAGGGTCACCAAGTCAGACATAAACGGGGTTTGCAAGGTAACACCTTCTAGCATCATTCCAGGGTGCCAATCAAATTGGCTACGCTGCTCTAAAAATAAGCTTTTCACGTCCTCCAGTGGCTCACTTAAACACGCTAACGACAAATTAAACGGGCCAAGGCCAATGGCTATAAAGTCATAAGGTTGGTTACTCATTATTTTTGCTCCTTGTACGTTTGCCACGCAATAGTGCTAATTTGTTCAAGCACGGCGCGCACATCGGTCAATTGGCACTGGGCATTAAGTAACGTAAATTTAAGGTAATGACGGCCGTTAATTTTGGTGCGCGCAATCATGGCTTCACCAGTATTTAAGAATGTTTGGCGTACGTGCAGGTTTAGGGTGTCGAGTAAATCGGGGTTATGTTTTAGCTCCTCTGGCGCAAAGCGAAATACCAATGCGCTAAGCTCTGGGTAATTTATAACTTCAAAATCAGGGTGGTCGTTAAGTACAATATGGGTTTGACGAGCAAGGCCAATTACTTTATCAAACGCTCGCCCTAGTGGCGCTTCGCCCATGGTGCGCAGTGTTAACCACAGTTTTAAGGCATCAAAACGGCGTGTGGTTTGTAAGCTTTTATCAACTAAATTTGGTGTGCCATTGCCGGCCTCAGCAAGCGGGTTTAGATAGTCGGCGTAAAGGGTAATATGGCTAAAGTGGCGTTTGTCACTTAATAAAAAAGCACTGCAGCTAACCGGTTGCATAAACGATTTATGGTAATCAATGGTAATTGAATCTACTTGTTCTATGCCGTTTAAAGCACTTCGGTGATGCTCACTCACCAATAAACCACCGCCGTATGCGCCGTCAACATGGCACCAAAGCTGCTCTTTTTTAGCAAGTTTTGCTATGTCTTCAACAGGGTCAATTGAGCCAAAATCGGTTGTACCTGCGGTAATTACCACAGCGATAGGTAAATCGCCCTTAGCTTTAGAATCCTCAATTGCGTGGTTAAGTGCGTCCATATCCATTTGCATTTTATTGTTTGTAGCCACGGGCACTACCGCGTTATAGCCAAGGCCCAGTAATGCCGCTGCCTTTTGAATACTAAAATGCGCAACCTCAGAGCAATAAATACGAAAACGTGAGGCTACTTCAGGCAAGCCTTGCAGTTTTACTTCATGATTAGGTGCATAGCGGCTCACTGCGACTTCGCGAGCAACAAGCATGGCCATTAAGTTCGATTGCGTACCACCACTGGTAAAAACACCATCAGCAGTGCTAGGTAATTTTGCTTTTTCACAGCTCCAATCTATTAATTTTTGTTCAATAAGGGTCGCGCCAGCGCTTTGATCCCAGGTGTCTACCGAGGTATTGATTGCGCCAATGATGTGCTCTGCTACAACTGCAGGGTACGTAACGGGGCAATTTAAATGCGCCATATAACGCGGATGATGAAAATAAACAGCGTGATCTAAATACACACTTTTAAGCTCGTTTAATACGGCAGGAAAATCAGCAAGAGGTTTGGCTAAATCTACATCATTTACAGTAGCGGCAAGCGTATTAACCGCCACGCCAGAAAACGGCTTTTGCGCTTTAGCCATAGCTTGTTGTACAGCCGAAAGCCCCTGCAACGACGCTATTTGGTAGTTAATAAACTGATCGAGATTAAATTGAGGAGGTAACCCGTTTTGCTCAAATATTGCTTTATTTTCGACAGGGCTGAGCTGCGCCGATTGTAATTGTGACATATTCGCTCCTTGGTTGTACTTGTATTGGGGTTGAGGATCTTAATAGTAACAATTTGCATTTACAATAATGATTAAGGGTTAGATATAGGTTTATTTTCGCAATTAGGAGTGACTGATTAGTTATAAGGAATTACTTTTAAAACTAACAAAGTGTATAAAATGAGCTATGAGAAGGTGCCAAAATGCGCTAAATAATGACAGTTTGTAAAATAGTGCGACGGTTTAAATATAAGAATTGAGAAATGGGGGGTAGCTAAAAGCTAACGTATTATAAGTGGGCAGTACCACTATAAGAAGTAAGCCCCCTTTACAACTCGGTTAAACCTTAAGTGCTAAAGAGGGATATAAAAGTAAAAATGCAGCTTAATTGATATCTTCAAGCTTATTTTTTAAATCCACTAGATCGGTGGCTACGGTGGTTGGCTGAATTTCCCACGGATCAAAAATAGAATCCTCAGAGCGTTTTATCCATGCTCCGCGCATACCATGCGAAATAGCGCCGGTAATATCAAACGGGTTACTCGAAATAAGCCACGTGTTTGCGCCCGTTGAATTTGTTTCGCGTAAGAAATGGCTGTAAACACCTGGGTTTGGCTTAAATGTTTTCATATCGTCAGCACTTACTACACCTTCAAAAAGCTCACTAATACCTGCAGTTTCGAGCAATTTATTAACCGCATCAGCAGCGCCATTTGAAAATGCAAACAACCGGTAGTTTTGTGCTTTAAGTTGCTCAAGCCCTTTTTTAACATCGTCAAAGGCCGGTAAAATTTTATACTGCTCAAGCAATTGCTGCTTTTGATCATCATTAAGCTGCGTTTTGTGCGCTAAACACGCGTAATCGAGGGCATGTTTGGTACATAACGAAAACGGTATATAGTTTTGCATTAACCCACGCCTAAACGAATACTCTAATTGTTTTTCGCGCCATGTATTTGAAAAGTTTTGCGCGTTATCGCCTATCATATCTTCAAGTAAAGACAGCACGCCGTGAGTGTTTATAAGCGTACCGTATACGTCAAATGCGAGTGTGGTTGCCATGTTTGCTCCCAATAATTTTAAGATACTTGTAAGTTAATCGTTTTGAGCTTAACTTACTTTGAACGATTGCTCAAATTAATAAAGTTTACAACACGATTGCAGCGCCTATTATTTAAAAACGATACAAATTAAAGGACTAAATAACATAGTATGAAAATATATTTTTTAATTTACGACAAAGTTGAAGAGCTGGATTTAGTTGGTTCTTGGGAACTAATAGGTCTGCTGGCAGAAAAGGGGTTATGTGAAAAACCCAAATTAATATCGCTAAATTCTATGACTCCCTCAGGTGAGCACGGCATGCGTTTTAGTGCCGATTATCATTTTACTGACCCAGTGCAGCCCGATGTATTATTTGTACCTGGCGGTAGTGGTGCACGTATAGCAATGGAAGACCTTGACGTTATTAATTACCTTAAAAAAACAGCTGAAAACTGCGACAGTGTTTTATCTATTTGCACTGGTATGTATTTAATGCAAAAAGCGGGGCTATTTAAGCATAAAAAAGTAACCACCCACTGGGCTTTTCTAGATCACCTTAAAAAAGATAACACTGTAACCGTAGTTGAAGAACGCTTTGTAAAAGATGGCAATATTTGGTCTTGTGCAGGTGTTTCAGCAGGTATGGATATGTGCCTTGCTTTTATTGCTGATTATTTTGGTGATGATGTTGCCTCCACCATACAGTTAGACGCAGAATACTATCCGTCACCAATTATTTATGGTGACGCGCATGAAAATAGCGCCACATCTAATTACATTAAAAAGCTGCGTTAAAGCCCACTTTATAACTTTATGTTGGGCTTTGCTGCTCTTAACCCAACATACGCTTTGTAAACCCCCATTACACTTTGATTAAAAAACCAAAGGCGCTTGCACTGTACTGATTAAAATTAATAAAACTTATAGGTATCAAGCGCTAAAATATCCATTTCAATATCACTAAAGAGTTTTTCAACTTGCTTGCCGCCTGCGCCCATAGCAGCAAAGAGTGGTAAAAAATGCTCTTGGGTAGGGTGGTTAAATAACACATGGGGTGCATCGGTTAAGTAATTTAAAAGTGCGGGTGTGTCTTGCGCTAAAAGCGCGTTTTCAACCCATTGGGTAAACGCTTTTACCCTTTGTACACGGTTAGGTGTAGCAGGGGTTTTAAACACTTCTCGTAGGTTGTGGCTAATGCCGCCAGAGCCAATAATTAATGTATTATCGTCGCGAAGTGGGGCAAGTAACTGCCCATATTCATACATGGTTTTTGCGCCTAATTGAGTATTTATAGATACTTGTACAATAGGAATATTTGCCTGCGGGTACATTAAGCGCAGTGGTATCCATACTCCATGATCCCAGCCTTGGCGTTCATCAAGTATTGCTGTAATGCCTTTATTTTTAAATAGCGTTGCAATATTACCCGCAAGCTCAGGATGACCTGGAGCTGGGTATTTAATGTTATACATATGCGCAGGAAAATTATAAAAGTCGTGAATGGTTTCAGGCGCTTGCCCTGCGGTTATTACAATATTGTGGGCTGCTTCATCGTGGGCCATATCAAAGTGCGCCGAAAAAATAACAATAGCGCGTGGCGTGTTGAGTGACTTGCCAAGCGCTTTTAAAAAGTCAGACGTTGGCGATTGCTGTACGGCCATTATAGGTGAACCGTGAGAGATAAATAGTGCAGGTTGAGCCATGGTAATACCTAAGGATTTTATTAATATCCCCTTATTTTATTGGCTTTTATTTTGTTAATAAATAAAGCGCGCATTGAGATATTATAAATAGAGTATTGTTAAACTCATTTTTATTTTCCCCCACGTTAAAAAGCCGATGCGTAAACATCGGCTTTTAAATTAACACTAAATAAGTAATAAGGCGTGTTAGTAGTTAATTGCACCACCATCAACGTTAATACATTGTCCGGTCATAAAATCGCTGTCTTCACTGGCTAAAAAGTAAATAGGACCAAGTAAGTCTTCAGGCTCCATTGCACGTTTAATTACTCGTGAGCCTAGTGTGCTATTTTTAGCTTTATCAAACTGTGCGTTATTTTTAACGCCTTCGCTTTCGGTTAAGCCAACTAATAGGCAGTTAACTAAAATATTATCGTTAGCAAGCTCAGTGGCCAACGCACGTGTTTGCCCAACAACCGCGCCTTTAGATGCCACATAATGGCAAAACATAGGCGCACCACGTAAAAATGTACCCGATGCAATGTTAATGATTTTACCGCGGCCTAATTTACGCATGCTAGGCAACACTGCTTTAGTACACTGAAAAGGCCCGCGTGCATTTACGCGCATAACTAAATCCCATTCGTCTTCAGATATTTCCCAAAATGGTTTAAGCTCAAGCGCAGCAAATATAGCGGCATTGTTAACTAATATTTCAACCGGGCCAAATTCAGCTTCCGTTTGTTTTACCATGGCATCTAACGATTCACTATTCGTTACATCTACTTTGCAGCCTATTGCTTGGCCGCCAGCGGCAATAATTTCAGCTACGGCAGCGCTTGGGTCGGCTAAATCAGCAAGCACAACTTTAGCGCCTTGTTGAGCTAAACCTTTTGCGTAAGCAGCGCCAATACCTTGTGCTGCACCAGTAACGATGGCTACTTTGTTGTTTAATCTTTTCATGGCTTTATCTCTTAGTCATTAATAAAAATATAAGCGTGCTTATTCACGTACAGCGATACTGCATTATTAATAAACCCGACTTGGCGTTAGAATGGATAAAAAGAAGCGTGATTGCTGCAGTAGCACGTATTAACTCCATTTTGTTGTAAATAAATAGTTATTTACGCAAAAAATGTGTTTATAACGCTATAAAAACTCACTATCTGTGCAAAAATGCGATGTGTGGACTTTAACTGTTTTTATAAACATAATTAATACGATCTTTATTTAAAAATTATAAACAAGGCATTGCTAATAATGGATAAGCTAACCACCATGAAGACTTTTGTAAGTGTTGTACAAGAGGGGTCTTTTTCTAAAGCTGCCGATAAGCTCGATATATCGCCGCAACTTGTGAGCAAGTATGTGTCTGCGCTGGAAGAGGGGCTTGCTACCCGATTACTGCACCGCACCACGCGCAAAGTAAGCACTACCGAGGCGGGAGATCACTATTTTACCCGCTGCTTACAGGTGCTAGACGATATAGACGACATGGAAAATTCGCTCGATAACCTAAACGAAAATGTCTCTGGTGTGCTCAGTATTAGTGCCCCTATGTCGTTTGGGGTAAAGCACTTAGCACCGCTATTGGTTGAGTTTCAAAAGCGTTACCCAAATTTAAAATTAGATCTAAACCTTACCGACCAATTTGTTGATATTGTTGAGCAAGGTATTGATATAGCGCTGCGCATTGGGGTTTTAAAAAGCTCATCACTTATTGCTAAAAAAATAGCGCCTATTAGGTTAGCGGTGTTTGCCTCTCCTTCTTATTTAGCGCAGCACGGCACGCCTACTACCTTAGAAGAGCTGCAATCGCATAACTATTTACGCTACGCCCACACCGAGCCTACCAAAAAGCTACGTGGAGCGAACGAGCTTAAAAACGAGTTAAAGCTTGAAAGTAACCTAGTTGCTAACAATGGCGACCTACTACTTAATGCCGCTATAGCAGGTGGCGGTATTGCCATGCAGCCAACATTTATAGCCGGAGAGGCGCTGGCACAGGGTAAAGTAGTGCGTATATTAAAAGACTACGAACCTGAGCCAATAGGGCTTTATATGGTGTACGCAAACAGGCAGTTTTTACCTAGTAAAGTGCGCGCGTTTGTTGATTTTGCGAGCAATTATTACACCGATACACCTTATTGGGATTTAGGAGAGTGAGATGTCAATCACCAACCAATTAGCGTTATTTGTTGATGTAGTACAGCAAGGCTCATTTGCAAAAGCCGCGGCGCTGCACGATATGGACAACTCATCGCTTTCAAAGCAAATTAAAAAGCTAGAAAGCAGTTTAGGTATTCAGTTACTTAATCGCTCTACGCGCTCGTTTTCGCTTACCTCCGCAGGGGAGGAAATACTCCAGCAAGCGCATATTTTAATTGATACGCTCAGTGATATTCATAGCATTGCCGACTCCTACCAAGCAAAACCTAAAGGTATTTTGCGCATTACCTCGGGCATGTTTTTTGGGCAGCAGTATGTGCAGCCGGCCATTAATTTATTTATGCAAGAATACCCTGAGGTAAAAATAACCCTCATGCTTGATGATAAGCGCAACGATATTATTGCCGATCATTACGATTTAGCATTTAGAATTGGCAAATTGAATGACTCCAACCTAATGGCAAAAAAAATATCTGATATGCACTTTGCTTTGGTTGCCTCTAATGACTTTATTGCACGCCATGGTATGCCAAGCACACCTGAAGAACTTATCGCCTTACCTGCGGTGGTTTATGGCAATGGCGATGTAAGCCTAGATCAAATTAAATTAAGCACCCAACCTCATGGTGATGCATACAAAACTCACAAAATGAAAGGCAACTATAAGGTAAGCGATGTACGCGCCATGCTTGATGCCACAAAAGCGGGTTTAGGGTATGTGATGCTAGATTTATTTAACCTAGAAAAACCCATAGACGAAATGGGGCTAGTGCCGCTATTAACTAATTATAAGCTTAGCGCATCGGGCACAGGTATTTATGCGCTGTATCCTCACCGTAAACAAACGCCACTAGTGAGCGAATTTATAAAAACTGTACAAGAGTATATTGGCAGCCCTGCATTTTGGGTAAAGCATATTCCTAATTACAATCAGTTATATAAATAATAGCCACTAAAAAGCCCCGTTAGGGGCTTGGGTATACTCAAAAAAACTATATTAGCTAAAGGCCTTAAAAGCCTTCTAACACCACTTTACCTTTAGCGGTTTGCGATTCAAGGTGCTGATGCGCTTTGCGTAAATTGGCTGCGTTAATTTTACCTAAGTGCTCACCTACCGTAGTTTTAATTAGCCCTTGGTCTATCATAGTGGCTACGTTGTTTAAAATAACGTGTTGCTCTTGCATGTCGTCGGTTTTAAATAACGAGCGAGTAAACATAAGCTCCCAATGTACCGACACGCTTTTGTTTTTAAATGGCACAATATTAAGTGTTTCAGGGTCATCAATAAGGGCAAATTGACCTTGTGGCTTCACTACTTTTTCAATTTCAGGTAAGTGCTGCTCTGTATTGTTTAAGCTTACTACGTAATCCACTTCGCTTAAGTTTTTAGCTGCAAACTCTTCACTTAACGGGTTACGGTGATTAACAATGGTATCGGCACCTAAATCTTCTAACCACGAAATTGTTTCAGCACGAGAAGCACTAGCAATAATATTTAATTTAGTGCGCTGCTTTAACAGCTGCACCATTATTGAGCCCACCCCACCGGCGGCACCAATAACTAAAATGCTTTTAGAATCATCATTTTTAGCTACGTTTAAACGGTCAAACAATAATTCCCACGCAGTAATGCTGGTAAGCGGTAATGCAGCGGCTTCGCCATACGAAAGCGAACTTGGCATATGGCCAACAATACGCTCGTCAACTAACTGAAACTGCGCGTTACTGCCTGAGCGCGTAATATCGCCTGCGTACCATACTTTGTCGCCTGGCTTAAATAACGATACGTTTTCGCCAACCGATTTAACAACCCCAGTTGCATCCCAACCAATTACTTTATACTCGCCCTCAGCTGCTGGCATTGCTTGGCGAACTTTAAAATCAACCGGGTTAACCGATACCGCTTTAACTTCTACTAAAATATCGTGGCCTTGTGCTGTTGGCGTTTCAAGTTCAATGTCTTGTAATGATAATTCGTTTTCGATAGGTAAACTTTTTTGATATCCGATTGCTTTCATGGGAGTTGCCTCGTTAGCTAGTTAATACTCTGTGTTGATGACGCTATTTTGGCTTTATCAAGAGCATTAAAAAAGAGACAAAACACCCAATTATTATGGAAATAAAACTCCATAATAAAATAGGTAAATAATTAAAATTCCATTGCACATAGCTGTTATCGTTTTAAATTAATAATACCTTATTAACTGTAACGGGGGTTTACAGTTAGGTTATATTTAGCTCAGTTAATTTATTCCATACACTTTCGCCACCGGGGTGCAAAGCCGCATGATACCTATACGCATAGTAAGTTATTGGCACGCAGTGGTGCTCACTCCCTACAACTACCAAGGTATTATTTTTAAGCTCGTTTGATATAACGTAGTCGGGCAGCCAGGCAATACCATTGCCCGCTACAGCGTGCACTTTTAAAAGCTCAGTCATGGATGAAACAAACACCTTTTTAAGCTTAGCTCCCGATATAATAGGCTCTAACTGCCGTCCCATATAGGAGTCGAGGCTGTAGGCTAAATGCGGTATAGGCGCTGCGCTTTCTAGGCTATATAAGGCTTTGCCTTGCTCGTCACAGGCGCTAACAGGTAACAACTTAGCATTACCTATTTTTTGATGACTAAACGGCGGCAGTTTAAGGCGTTCGTTATCAAAGGCAATAAGTAAGTCGCATTCTCCTTGCTCTAGCGCTTCGGTGGCTTTATCTACGTCTATAGCCTCTAAATTAAGTACAATGTCGCGCTCATCTTGTGTTTGAAAGTTAGCGAGTTGTAAGGTTAAAAAACTCGCTAAAGAATGTGCGGCCGCTACCTTTACAGAATAATTTTGCTGCACCGACAACTCCTCAAGCATGCTAACCGAGGTATTCATTTGGTTAACTAAATTACGCGCCGTTATATGAAATATTTTACCGCTTGGGGTCAGAGTAATAGGCAAGTTTTCTCGGTCGATTAGAGCTGCGCCAAGGGCATCTTCAAGGGCTTTTATACGCCGACTAAATGCAGGTTGCGTAATATGCCTAAGCTTTGCCGCTTGCGAAAAGCTTTTTGTGTGCGAGAGCGTTAAAAAATCTTCTAACCATTTACTTTCAATATTCATAGCGACCACTTAGTTATGCAGTTTGTGCATGGGTGGTAAAATAATAGCATTATTCAAACTAAATAAAACACTATAAATTAAGCCTATAAACTCAATAACCGGAATGCAATCATGCTTAGAACTCTTGGCGTATTAGGTGGAATGGGACCTTTGGCTACCGCCTCATTTATGAATCAGGTAATTGCGCTATCGCCCGCTAAAAATGATCAAGAGCATATACCTATGTTTATAAGGAATATCCCGCAAATTCCTGACCGAACAAAATTTTTAATGGGTCTTGAAGATGAAAACCCATTTTTTGAGCTTAAAAAAGGCTTTAAAGAGCTAACAAGCTTAGGTGTAAGTTGTATTGTTATTCCGTGTAATACCGCGCATTACTGGTACGACGCGCTCACTAAAAATGCCGAGGTACACACCATTAGCATTGTAAAAAGCGTTATAAAACAAGTAAAAGCCACGGGCAAACAAAAGGTTGGTATTTTAGCCACTACCGCTACGCTTAATATGGGCATTTACCAAAATGCGTTTAAGCAGCACAATATTGATTTTGTTGAACCAAACTCTCAGCAACAAGCAGCCATAATGGATGGCATAACCGCCGTAAAAGCGGGCGATTTAAATAAAGGTCGCCACTTGTTAAGCAAGGCATACGACTTAATGCTTGCTCAAGGTGCTGACTGCGTGTTGTTTGGCTGTACCGAAATACCGCTTGTGTTAAATGAACAAGCTAAACACTCGCCAGACACCTGCCTAGATACCATCGCTATTTTAGCGCAAGAGTGCGTTAACTGGGCATATGCTAACGCCCATCAATCAACGCTCTCAAGTGTGGCATAGAAAATATCAGTTTAAACTAGAGCTAATTAATTTAGCTCTTTTGCAAAGCGTTTTCGATAGCGCTTTGTAAGCTGTGCAGCGCGCATTTGGTCACTTATTAAAGTAAAAATAGCCGAGGCATTTGCTTTAACGCGTTTGCCTTGGCCCACTCGGCGAATTTGCCTTTTTACCAGCGCCATAGTGGCAAGCCCTGCAAGGGTTTTGTCTTTAAAAGTAACGCGCGGCATAAGCAGGTTTTGCGTTGGCAGTGTTTGCCAGCTATTAACTAAATCTGGCTGATAGGCCAATGCTGTGGCCATACCAACGAGCGCTACGCCTGAGCTAATTACCTTATTTGCCACATCTAACCGGCTAATGCCACCGGTGGTCATAATGGGTATGGTTGATTGCTCACTAATTGCTTTGGCAAATTCCAAAAAGTACGCCTCACGTGCAAGTGTACGTTCATCACCCGTTGTTCCTTGCATTGCGGGTGCTTCGTAACTGCCGCCTGAAAGTTCTACAAAATCAAGCTTTAATGCACTAAGCATATTAACAACTGCTTGCGCATCATGCGGTTCAAAGCCGCCGCGCTGAAAATCGGCTGAGTTTAACTTAACCGATACCGAAAAACCGGCGCTGCATTGCGCTTTAATACTGCGTGTTATTTCAAGTAACAATCGCGCGCGATTCTCAAGGCTACCACCCCATTCGTCATCACGCTTATTAGTTAGTGGAGATAAAAACTGCGCTAATAAATAGCCATGTGCAGCGTGTATTTGCACGCCATTAAAACCTGCTTTTTCAGCCTGTTGCGCTGTATGGGTAAAACGAGCGATAACATCACTAATCTCTCTTTTATCCATAGCTGTTGGCTGGGCAAATAAGTGAGAGTGCTTACCCATATTAAGCGCAATATCAGAGGCACTTAGCGCTTTACCACCCATTTTTTTAAATACTTGGCGGCCAGGGTGATTTATTTGCATTACAATTTTACAGTCGTTTTGCTGCCCTAAACGAGCAAGCTCTGCAAAAGGCGCTATATCGGTTTGCTGCTCAAGGGCAAGGCCGCCTGGCCCTGTCATTGCAAGGTGGTCAACCATAACATTGCCAGTAATAATTAACCCGCACCCGCCTTTTGCCCATTCATTGTATACATTTTTAAGCACTTGCGATGGCGTTAGATCTGCCTCTGCGAGGTTCTCTTCCATAGCGGCTTTTACTACTCGGTTTTTAAGCGTTAAACCGCTTGGTAGGGTAAAGGGCGTAAATACAGCAGATTGTTCAAACTCAGACATAAATATAAACCATAAATTGACATTACAGGCACTATAACCTTAAAGTCAGCTTTAAGGTCAACCCGCTTTTTTATAGTAGAGGCAATAATGAAAATAGGTGAACTAGCTAAGCACTCAGGTATTGCAGCAAGCACCATACGGTATTACGAAAGTATAGGGCTGCTGCCACACGGTACGCGAAATAATAACGGGTATAGACAATACGACAAAGCCAGTGTAGAGCAGCTTAAAATGATTAAGTTTGCACAAAGTTTAGGGTTTTCGCTTGAAGAAATCCCCTCCCTGCGTAAGCCTAATGAGGAGCTAGATCACAACGCCATTATTGAGCGCCTCACTCAAAAACAACATGAAGCTAATGCACTAATAGAGCAGCTACAGCGTAAGTCAGAGCGTATTGGTAATTTAATTACACTGCTTAATGCAAGTTGGTCTAATGGAGAGTGTATTGGCGATGAAAAAATAAATGAGTTATTAAATGAGGTGGAGTATTAAAGGCGTAAGCGAGTACATGTGAGCTTTAGTTGTATTAGTTTTGCGGCGCTTTACCATGAAAATTGATATAAAGCTTTTGTAAGTTGACAGGCACTAGAGGCCAACCAACCGCAATAGTATGAGAATTTGCGCCCCAAAATAATGTTTCTACGTAATATACGTCTATGTATTCAATTACTTTTGCCTCAGCGTTTACTAGCTTTTCAGCCATAAAACTTAAATAACGCTATTTTTGCTCCACAGTACCAAGAGCAAAAATAGCGTCTCTATCCTCATAATTTATAGGGGTTAACGCTAACCTTTGCGAATTGAGTAAGGGAAAAACCATTAACCTTCCTTTTAATGTATAAAACAGTAGAGATAAATCGAACTTAATCCAGCTCTAATTGGGCTTTTTCTACGCTGTCGTTTGGTAACTCTTTTTGAACCGATACACCTAGCTCTTTAAATTCTGAAGCTTGTTTAATTAAGTTACCTTTACCACGGTAAAGCTGTGAAAAGGCTTTATCGTAGCTTTCTTTTGCGCGGTCTAGTTGTTTGCCAACACCTTCCATACTCGTTAAAAAGCCATTGAGCTTGTTATAAAAGCGCTCTGCACGATTAGCCAGCTCTTTAGAGTATTTGGTTTGCTCTTCAAAGCGCCACAGCTGTTTAACAATATTAAGGCTTGTAAGCAGAGTCGTTGGTGTAGCAACTAAAATGTTTTTTTCGATAGCTTGTTGGTAAATATCGCTTTGATATTTAAGCGCCTCTACAAATGCAGATTCTATAGGCACAAACATGATAACTACTTCAGGCGAATTTATACCAGGGAGACGATCGTACGATTTACTGGCAAGCTCGTTAATACGCGCGGTAACAGCATTTACATGCTCTTTAATTGCTTGGCTAGCCTCTAGCTCATTTTCGGCATTAACGTAGCGGGTATAAGCATTTAGCGATGTTTTAGCGTCAATCACTAAGTGGCGGCCCTGAGGTAAATACACCACTACGTCGGGGCGCAGTCGACCGTCTTCGGTATTAAACGATACTTCGCGTTTGTAGTCAGTACCCGCGCGAAGGCCTGCGCTGTCGAGTACGTTTTCGAGCATTAGTTCGCCCCAATTACCTTGGGTCTTTTTTTGCCCTTGTAAGGCATTACTAAGTTTATCGGCTTGCTCGGTAATAGCTTGGCTTTTAGCTTGCAAGTGCAGTAACTCAGTTTTAAGGGCTGCACGTTGTTTTAAGTCTTCAACGTGAATCGATTCCATTTTATCTCTAAAGCCTTTTAGCTCCCCTTGAACTGGCTTTAATAGTTGCTCAATGCTTTCTTGGTTTAGCGTTTTAAAACTTTGTGATTTTTCTTCTAAAATTTTATTAGCTAGGTTTTCAAACTCTTTTTTAAGCACATTTTTGCTTTGCTCTATTTGTGCAAGCTGCTCGGTAAAGTTTTGCTGCTTTTGCTCAAGCGTAGTTCGCATATTATTAAGCTCAATATCGCGCTGGTTATATTGCTCTCGCAAGGCACTAAGTTCGCCTTCGGCTTTACGCCAAAAATGGTTGTATTGAACACTTTGTTTTTCTTGCTCGCTAAAGCGAGTTTTAAAATGCTGCGCTTCATCGCGTTGCTCTTGATGTGATTGCTCGAGCAGCTCGTGCTCATCAAATAAGGCCGTGTATTGCAGCTGTTTATTGTCATACTGGTTTTGTAATAACGATAACTGTTGCTGTTGCTCGCTAATGTGTTGTTTTAATTTATTACGAGAAGGGAGCGACACTAGGCCATATAGTACTAGCCCTGTTGCAAGCCCTGCGCTGGCACTTAACCAATCTATATGCGTTAATAGCTGAGTAAACATAAAATAAACTTATAAAATTTAGAGACATGCCATCATAACGAATAAAGGTAGTGGGGGGTAGGGGCGTAACATTTACTAAAGGCATAAAAAAAGCCAGCTAAAAGGGCTGGCTCAATCATTACTAAATTTAGTAACCAATCAGGGAAATCAACATGAAGCTTGTGATAACTGCAATTAATCAACAAGCGTAATAGTAGACGCCACTCATTAAATTAAGTTCACATAAAAATATAAATAATTATAAAAACTAAAATGTGGGCATAAAAAAAGCCAGCTTAAAAGGAGCTGGCTCAATCATTACTAAAATTAGTAATTAAACGGGGTAAATCAACATGAAGCTTGTGTTAACTGCAATTAATCAACAAGCATAATAGTAGACGCCGCACACAAAATTAAGTTCACATAAAATATAAATATAAATATAAATAATTTAAAAATTAAAATGTGGGCATAAAAAAAGCCAGCTTAAAAGGAGCTGGCTCAATCATTACTAAATTTAGTAACCAATCAGGGAAATCAACATGAAGCTTGTGATAACTGCAATTATTCAACAAGCATAATAGTAGACGCGCCCTTTTAAATTTAGTTCAAACAATTTATAAAAAATGTATTTTAAGGTGTTAAATACAGGCATAAAAAAAGCCAGCTAAAAGGGCTGGCTCAATCATTACTAAATTTAGTAACCAATCAGGGAAATCAACATGAAGCTTGTGATAACTGCAATTATTCAACAAGCATAATAGTAGACGCGTGTTTTTAAATTTAGTTCAAACTATTTATAAAAAATGCAATTTAAGGTGTTAATTACAGGCATAAAAAAAGCCAGCTAAAAGGGCTGGCTCAATCATTACTAAATTTAGTAACCAATCAGGGGAAATCAACATGAAGCTTGTGATAACTGCAATTATTCAACAAGCAATATAATAGACGCCGTTTGGTTAAATTAGTTCACATGCTAAGTAAAAAAATTAGCTTTTTATAAGCGATAACATTTGCTGCTCATCAAACGAAGTAAAGCTCATTGATTTATCGGTAAATAATGCATCAACTAGCGCTTGCTTATCTTGCTGCATTTTAAATACCTTTTGCTCAATTGAGTTACTCATAATTAATTTATAAACAAACACTGGATTTGTTTGGCCAATACGATAAGCACGATCGGTGGCTTGTTTTTCAACAGCCGGGTTCCACCATGGATCAAAGTGAATAACGGTATCGGCTTGAGTTAAGTTAAGCCCAGTACCGCCTGCTTTTAAACTGATTAAAAACACCGAGGTTTTGCCACTGGTAAATTCGTCAATAACTTTGTCGCGATGACGCGTTTGCCCAGTTAGCATACTAAATTTGATATTTATATCGTTTAAACGCTCTGCAATTAAATCGAGCGCAGAGGTAAATTGACTAAAAATAATCACTTTACGACCAAGGCTTAGCATTAACGGTAAATGCGTAGTTAGCCATTCTAATTTTGCTGAACCGGCTTGTGTTTCTGGCTCAATTAATTTTGGATGACAACAAATTTGCCTTAGCTTTAGTAGCGCTTCTAAAAATGCGAGCTTACTTTTTTGTGCGCCTTGCTCAGCAAATAAGTCGATGAGCTTTTCTTCTAAGGCGCGCGTAATACCTTGATACATATCTTTTTGTTTAGGTTCAAACTCAAACTCTTTTAACAGCTCTGTTTTTTGTGGCAGCTCTTGAGCTACCTGCGCTTTTGTGCGGCGTAATATAAACGGCATAATAAGCGCTTTTAGTTGCTCAGCTCGCTCTGAGTCGGCTTCGCGCTCAATAGGTGTTTGAAAGTGCTGTTTAAAGTGGGCTTGCGAGCCAAGTAATGAAGGCATTGCAAAGTCGAGTAACGACTTAAGCTCAAACAAATTATTTTCGATAGGCGTACCGCTTAAACATAACTTAAAGTCGGCATTTAAACGCTTAACTAAGCGCGAGACTTGTGCAGTATCGTTTTTAATATATTGCGCTTCATCTAAAATAATATTTTCAAAATAAAGTGGCGAGTAATAAGCAATATCACGCTTTAATAATGGGTAAGTAGTTAAAATACACTGCGCTTGCGCTAAATGTTGTAAAGGCTCATTACGTTGCGAGCCAAAAATAGTGGTTACTTTAAGACTTTTAGCAAATTTGGTTATTTCGTTTTGCCAATTACTTACCAAACTTGTAGGGCACACTATAAGGGTAGGGCCCGCTTGCGGGCGATTAAAACTGCTGGCTAAAAAGGCGATAACTTGTAGCGTTTTGCCAAGCCCCATGTCATCAGCAAGTATGCCGCCTAATTGGTGGCGCTTTAAAAAGCTAAGCCAATCAACGCCTTGTTGCTGGTATTCACGTAGTGTTACCGAGTCATTTAAACCGTGTAAAGGCACCACTGGCATTGCCTGCTCGGTGTTGTTTAACTCATCAAGATAACGCTCCAATGAGTCATCATGAAGGTCTATAGTAACTGCGGTATGCTTTACCAGCTCAGGTAAATAAGAAAGCGGGATATTAAATTCATCGCGTGTTTTTACAAATTCAAAGCGTTGTTTAAATTCGGTCAGTAAATTAATGGCGGCTTTACTAATAACACCAAATTGACGCCCAACAGGATAGTAATAAAACAGCTCACTTTGACGATTTAACGATTGATACGTGGCATCATCGGTATTAAAAAGTATAGCGGCTTTGGCATCGCTTAATTGCACTTTACAATGCATTTGGTGACCTGCAGCACGGTTTACATCGAGTGTAACGTGCCCTTGGGGGTCGGCTACATTTACTTTAGTTTGAGTTACCTGCCAGCCACGCTTTTTAAAGCCAGGGAATACTTCGTAAACAAGCCAATGTAAATGTATAGGTGATTGTTTATTAAATATAAACTCACTTTGTAAACCCCCTTTACAAAACTCAAAACCTAAATTTACTAACTCATTTGTTACTGTGTTTTCAAATGCACTATTTATTAAACTCGCGGGTGCTGTTCCCGCTAAATAATTTTTATTTTTATATTTAAATAATAGCGAAACTTTAAGCCCTTGCTCATCCATAGTGGCTTTTAAAACAGCATTACCAAGTTGCTTAACATTGACTTGTTCGTTATTCGGATGCGGAATAACACCGGTCCCAAAATTGTCGGCAAGTTGTTTATAAATGCGATCAAAATTAGCATCGTGAAGTGCGGGAATAGATTGTAAATGAGCGATTTCGTCGGCGCTAAGCTGTGTTCTGATCCGGCCTACTTTAAAGTGATCGAGGTCTAAATAAGCGGGCGGCGTGGTTTTAATCAATGCCCAATTTTTACTGTGTTCAAGCTCAATAATTAATTGCGATAACTCGTTTTGTTGCTGCCAATTAAAGTTAAGCGATTGCCCAGTTTGCGCTTTAATAGCAACACGAGAGCGTTGTAAAAATAAACGGTCGGTGGCAATTAATTGTTGTAAAGCGCTAAAGCCCCATTGACCTTTTAGCTCTAAATTACCCACTGCATTTTGTGAGCGAATCCAACTAAAGAGTCTAAAGTCACTTTCGAGCAAATCGTTTGGCGTTACAAAGCTATTTAATTGTTGCTCAGTTAAATTGCGCCCTAGCGTGTAATTATTATTTTTGTCGTAATTGGCAATTTTTGGCGTTAAAAATACTTTATTGTTTTCAATGTCTAATACAAATAAAAGAACTTGCGAAGGAGCTTTAGCATCAACACTTTTAAGTGCTGTTAGTTCACTAAACCAATCGTTAATAAAGTAGTCTTCTCCGTATTCACCTGAGTGCTCTATTTTAAGTTTAAATAATACAGCGGCTAAGTGCCTACATTTGGTTTTAGCATTACAGGTACAATGCGTATCAACAGAGTAACCAGTAGGTACTTTACTGATCTCAATGCGTTGGTTAAATGCTGATCCGGTGTCGCCTTGTACCGTTGAATCAATAACAGCAAAATCACTGCTGTGCTCTAACCAACTAATTTGGCCGTTTTTATAATACTCTTTGCCTTTATCGAGCACGTTGGGCCTAAACAGCTTTTTTATAAAGCGCTCAGAAAGAGGGAACAAGGTTGCCTGCTCATTTTTTATTTCTTCAAAAATAGCCAGTAAATCATTTTTTGATAAGTTAGCAGACATGTCACTCTAAGTATTAAATTTTTAAAATAATTCTGCCAGTATATTCTTTAACTGCGCACAGCAAAAGCAATATTAACGCTATATAAACTGGTTGGAGCTGCTAGGTTAGTAAAAAATCGGTTTATACGTACTTTATGGCACTTTATATACCAAAGTTAGAATAGGTAAACAGCAAACACACATGTTACAAACAATTTATTAACAATGCAGGGGCTTTACAGATCAGTTTTTTACTAACAAATTAAGATCCAGCATCAAATAGTCGTAAAAACTAAATTCAGTTGGTAAAAATGTGATCTTTAGAGCAAAAATGAGGGATTTATAGATTATAAATAGCAAAAAAGATCAGGATTTTACTAAGTAAAAAGCCCATTAGATCAGAATTTAACTAACCTAACAGGCTTTTAAGATCACTATTTTACTAAGTAATACGGGCTAATTAAACGCGCTTAACAGCTTAGTAAGTTGTTCTAAGCGTTTGTCAGTCAACACTTTATTATCTATTTTAATAGATACGTCACCACTTTTTAAATTGCGTTGTACGTTTATAAAGTTGTTTTCAAATACAGCTTCACGTTTAGCAACCGCGCTAGGCTCGGTAGTTAAACGTTTAGTAATTGCCATTGCGCGCTTGTCGTCGCTTGTAATGGCGTTAATCTCATCGTCTGTATGTAATTCGCTAACTAGGGCATTAAACGCCTGCTCGTCGCGCTCCTTTGCACTAACAAGCTTTTTAGCGACTTCTCTGCCTACGTGATTAGCCGTTGGGTAAAGTGAAATTACATCAGCGGGAATTTGCTCGTACGCTTTAATGGCATCTGCTATTGCGGTGTGCGATACACCTTCAATAGCGGCAATTTCGCGATAAGAGCCTTTTTTACCTTGCTCAATAAGATCGTTTTTAGTTTGTTGATAAGCTTGCCCTAGCTCCCAAAGGCTTGGGGCTATGTACTGATCTGAAGATACAGCTAAAATTTTAGCGTCTTGATCGGTAAAATCTGGAGAGCTTAAAACTAAATAATCGGCATTACCTAAAATACATGCCTTTCGACGACGTGAACCGGCAAGTACTAAGTTAGTATTTCCCTGATCCCAAAGTAAAGCAGGGTGTTGATTACGTCCATCTTCACTGATTGCAGGTAAAATATCAGAAACCGACTTTTCGTTTAATAGCGCTTGTACACGGCGATTTTTACCGTAAACCGTGGTGCTAGATTCAATATCTGCATGAGCAATAACTTTACACACTAAGGTTATTTCGCGTGTAGGGTCGCTTGGCGCTGGCATTCTTATTACATCACCAGCGCTTGCTTGCTCAAGTAATGCATCAAGGTTGCTATTGCCTACGGCAGTTGCAAATGGATCTAAGCGGGTGTCGTTTTTACGTTTTGTAGCCATTTTTATGTAACATCCTTACTTAGTGTTGTTAAGTGATGATTGGGTTGACTCCCAATTAGAACGAATAAGCATTTCTAATTCGTCCACAACATCTTTAATATTTTCTTGCGCGCGTAATAAAGACTCGCGACTTGCTAAACTATCCGATGCTTTTTGATCAAATATGGTATTAAAAGACGATGAACTAGCCGTAATTGCCGAGCTGTGATTAATTGGGTAGCTCATTACTTGGCGGCCAAACGCACTACGTACATCTTTAACAATATCGCGCTGTGAATGATTACCCTTAACGTAATTGGTCACTAAAAACTGCATAAAGTCCCAACCTTCATGACCAAGTGCCGCTACTGTGTGATAAATCTCACCTAAACGCTTTAAATATTTATTGTTAGCATCAAAATCTACAGCTTCTGGATGAACCGGAATAAGCATCGCCGTAGAGGCCATTAAAGCATTATAAAACATAAAGTTAAGAGTAGGAGCGGTATCGATTAAAATAATATCGAATTCGTCTTTAACCGGCTCAATAACCTTTTCTAAAAGCTTATGATAATGACGTGTTTGTTCGTAATTAGAGGTGTCTTTTAAAAGTGTTGCTGTCTCGTGTTCAAAGTAAAAGTCATCCATACCTGAGGGTAAAACACGAATATTTGGAATATGCGTAGTCACAAAAGCACTAGAAACAAACTCTGGCCAGGTTTCGCCTTCGTCTAAATCAATACAATCACGCATTAAGTCGCCTACCGTAACAGGGTCGTGATCGTTAGAAGGGAAAAAGCTAGAAGACGAACCTTGAGGATCTAAATCAATAATACCAATACGATAACGTTTGATATTAGTCGTCGCCAACGCAGCAGCAATATTAACCATACTGGTTGTTTTACCACAGCCACCTTTAAGTGAATTAATAACAATAACTTGGAGTTTATCGTTAGCAGTGCGGTGATCTGGCTGAATATCCATGATATCGGCCATCGCAAAAATATTAACTAACGTGTACGCATAGTGCCCATTTGCACCACGCTTAATATTTAAATCATCAAAGTCACCATTGTCATGACGACGTTTTAAGGTACGATTATTACACCCTAATAAATCTGCTGCCGCTTTTTGGGTGTAAGTTCTTAATTCTTTTTCTTCTGATTTAAGATGAGCGCGATAGTGTTGTATGCGTCCTTTTAAAGATTTTTCAGCAACTTCGGCTGTTGCTTTTAAAAGCCGGTAAGTACTTAGCGCGTTATTATTGATAGACATACTTTCTTCCTCAAAGTTAGGCAGTTAGTATAATGTCCATTCAAATAGCTGTAAACAACTATTTAAGGTGACATGCATTTTAATAACAAGACATTTAAAAATATTTTTACACCTTTAAGATTGCTTAGTATAAATAAAGAAGTTTAAAGGTGGTTAAATATATAAGGTAATAAAGGTTAAGGGTGTATAATGGCTATATAACTATATGATATTTATAAATAATGTTAAAAAAAGCAGATCACCTTTATACTTGGTTAAGATCAGATCTTTATCTACATGCAGATCAGCTTTTTACTAAGCCTTATTTAAATATTAAAGTTATGCACAACTTACTCAATAAGTTATGTACAAAATGACTGTGTGAGATCAGTTTTTTACTAAGTAAATTATAAAGTTATACACTTAAGCTTACGAAGAACAGGGCGTTTAATTGGTATAGATCTGATCTGTAGTAAGTACAGATCAGATCTATGCTAACTCGAAGTGCTGTTATCCACAGCAGGTATTTATTTTACTAACGTTTGTCGTGTAAAAAGTTTAAAAATAGCGCTTTTAATGGACAAAAAATAAATTGAGTTAGTAAAAATTTAGCTTGAGAAGCTTATCTTAGTAAAATAGTGATCTGAAATTAAGCTTATCACTCCCTACTTAGTATAATAATGATCCGTTATATTTATTTATACTCGGATCAGTTTTATACTAACTTAAACATTTAACTTTTGTTGCTTTATGTGTTGTTATTAGCTGTCGCAATAAAAAATGGAAATCAGAACAATGAGCCGAAAGGTCAACATCTCGGTAGATAACTTGCCCGATACACTTAGGGGCCAAATACACGGGGTGGAAAGTGCAATAGATAACGAAAGTTTAGCACTATTTACAGATAACAAAGATGTGCGAATTTCTATCGAAAATGCCGCTCATGGGTTACGTGCTTATTCAAACACGTTTAACCACTATGATTTATGGGGGCGTTTTGTACGTTCTGGGCATAAAAAATTGCCACTGGAAGAAGCACCTAAAAAAACAATTATTACGCGTAAAATATCCGAAAAAGTAGATGGTATTTTATATGACGGCGAAATAAAAATTACACCGGCCGTTGTAAGCTCGCGTAAAGATGGCGAAGACGTAGAGTATTTAGTGTGGCCATCGGATAGAGAAGAAAAAGTTGAGCGCGCGTTAATTCGACTTGCATCGAAAGGTAAAATCGTAAAAATCAATTTTAAGTCCGGTATTCAATATGCCGTGGTTTTTTCGATGAACGAATTAGCCCAAGAACTTAAAGCGGTTGGCCAATCAATGCCATACCCACAAATTAAAGAATCACTTGAAGCACTTCAAGGTTCTAAACTTTCATTTAAATACTCGGCTACTGATACTAAAAATACAGATATTGATGACTCTTTTTATGAGTCAAACATGAACTTTTTATCATCTCTTCATTTTAGTGGTAAAAAAGGCCAAGGCGGCAACGTTAAATGTGTTGCATGTTTAAATGCATTTGTTCATAACATGATTGATAACCTTGAATACAAAGGGTATTACTTTAACAGTGCGCAAGAGTTAAAACGTGGTTTATCGCGTTGGATGATGCTGCGTTTATACCACCTTTGGCGTTATGCCGCGCCTGGTAAAACGTATCATTTTAGATTGCTATCTATTATGGAAAAATACGGCTCTATTTATTCAACCGACGATATCACAGAAAACAAATTAAAAGCATTACGCCGTGATATGACCACAACAATGAAAGACTTGATTGAAAAAGGGGCTATTTCAGAATACAGCATTACTAATGTAAAAGATGATAAAACCGGTAATATTATTGATTACACCTATGAAATGCATCCTTCTGATCAGTTTTGTGATGAGATACTCACGCTCAATAAGCACAATAAGCGTATTGAGATTCAAGGTGGTAAACGAATTGTCGAAAACGCAGTTTTAATTGATGAAGATAAAATAGAAGAAATAGTCGAAAAATAACAACGGTTAAAATACTAGACTACTTACCAAAAAGGCCACACTATGTGGCCTTTTTAACATAATTATTTATCTACTTGCTCTAAATAAAGTCTATCCACTAAAAAGTCATACTCTTTTTTTCTCGGGTGAGACTCTGGTTTTTGATAATCTGGCAAAGTACCTAACTTAACATCGGGCTGTGGGTTAATTAAAATAAACGGTAACGCTGCACTTACGTGATACCTATTTTCTGCGGTGTACCTAACATTAACTTGGGGACTTACTCGGGTAGGGCGGCGAATTCTTAACTTTTCTTTTTCACCTAAACTAGCTACTCGCATTTGCTCTTGTGCAACAAGAGACTGCCATTTTTGTTGGTCGATCATTCTTGGATTTCTATAACCTGCGGACTTATCGAGCATTTCAAGTGCCATTTTTTTAGTTAGAGTTTTAGTGGCATGCTTATGCATCCAAGTAAATCTCACTGAAAAAGGGGACTCACTTTGAAAATGAATTTTTCGATAGGCTGCAAGAGTGATTAAATTTGGAACCGCGTTATGAACAGCTTCAAATCGAGCATCGTTATTATCGATAGCCAAAACACACTCCTTAAAAGCAGCCTTAGCTTTATTAACTTGTTGTATTCGGCTAGTTAATGCTGCGACATCTGCATTTTTTAGAACCAAAAGCCCAGGATGACGCTTGAGTACTCTACTACTTAAACTTTCTTTTTTATAAATATCAGTAAATGAGTTTAAAATTGCCCTATGAGCAATTTCGCCGGTTAATTTTTTTACAGGAATTGACTCGGGAATAATATTTTCATCAACACTATTTATATCTGGTAGTTGATAATACTCAGCCTTTGAATATTCACAGACACGTAATTCATCAATCAATAACGATGTTAATTCATTCATTAAATCAAACTGACTTCTTATTTGTACTTTAGAAACCATAACCACCCTGAGAACACATCTTACTTATGTAATTATTAAGTTTAACCTTTTGCTCTGTTTTTTTAAAGTTTATTTATTTTACTAAAGCTAAGATTACATTTTATCAAAATTAAGTATGATGTGTTCTTTAATTCTGTTTGCTTATGCTTGTGAAATTCGGTGCGTGAATATTTGCATATAACAGAAAGAATTAGTGAGCCCAGGCGTGATCAATACACTTATGCGTATTTAAACTATATGGGGAAAATTGTTGTAGCACAGGTAATTACCAGGGCGATGTATACTTTTATATATTATCGCTCTGTGTAAAATAGTTATTGAGCCTTTAGTTTAAGGCCAGAAATCAATTTTTTGGTTCGCCACTTTAGATAGTGTTGGGCACTCATTGTATAATTCATAAAAGTGATACTTGTAATACAGTGCTAGGCTCCTGTAAGGGGAAAGGCTGCTCTGTGAAAATGAACTCTATACAACTTAATATTTAAAGTAGTCGTTCATACAGACTGTTTTTAGTAGCTCTAATTACAGTGCTTGCATCGCCTAATAACCTGATCACAGCTGTACAGAATAAAGTGAGGTTATTGCTATAGCCTGCACAACCTTGAACCGCATATCACACACTAATTCTAATTTCTAGCCACTTGGTTAATTTAATTAAATTAATACTGTAAAGCTAAGATTACATTCAACCCACTTTATGTATGATGTGTTCCTACCGAAACTGTTAACTTTAAGGCTTTGAATTCAATTTGGTTTCGGATGGTTAAAAAAACGCCTTCATATATTTAACTTATTGTATTTAAATAAAAATAGTAAAATTAAACCACGCTTAAAACTAAGCCTGAGCAGCCTTAAAATCACAAATAACCTTATATATATTTAACTCATAACAAATTAGTTGGTAAATAGTGAATATAGTCCTTGAACTTAGGGCCATGCATACGTTAATTTCTTTATATCAGGTAAAGTAGGAATGAGGAAAGAACATGCAATCGTGGAACCCAAATAGCTGGAGAGAACTGCCAATACTGCAGCAGCCACAGTACCCAGATCAAGAAGAACTGAAAACAGTAGAAAGCCAGTTAAAGAGTGCTCCGCCACTTGTTTTTGCAGAAGAAACAAGAAGCCTCTTTAAACAATTAGAAGATGTATGTGAAGGTCGTGCATTTTTACTTCAAGGTGGCGACTGTGCCGAATCATTTAGCGACTTTAATGCCGCTAATATTCGCGATACATTTAAAACCATTTTACAAATGGCAGTTGTTTTAACATACGGCGGTAAATGCCCAGTTGTTAAAATTGCACGTATGGCAGGCCAATACGCTAAACCACGCTCTGCAGATTTAGAAACTATTGACGGTGTATCTTTACCATCTTACCGTGGTGATATTGTAAATAGCTTTGAGTTTACAGAAGAAGCGCGTATTCCCGATCCACAACGTTTAATGAAGGCATACCACAACAGTGCAGCTACATTAAACTTACTTCGTGCATTTGCACAAGGTGGCTTAGCAGATTTACACCAAGTGAATCGCTGGAATATGGGCTTTGTAGCCGCTAATCCGCAAAAAGAGCGATTCCAACAGCTTGCTGACAAAATTCAAGACGCACTTGAATTTATGGAAGTATGTGGCATTAATTCTACTATTGCGCCAAGCCTTAAAGAAACCGACTTATACACGTCTCACGAAGCGTTATTGCTAGGCTATGAAGAAGCACTAACTCGTCGCGATCACCTATCTGGTGACTGGTACGACTGTTCTGCGCACTTTGTATGGATTGGTGAGCGTACGCGTCAATTAGACCATGCACACATTGAGTTTTTCAAAGGTATTAAAAACCCTATTGGTGTTAAAGTTGGCCCAGGAATGGACCCAGATGACCTAATTCGTTTAATTGATGCTGTAAACCCAGATAACATTCCAGGCCGTTTAACGCTAATTACACGTATGGGTGCCGACGTACTGCCAGAAAAACTTCCAGCACTTGTAAGACGTGTTCAGCAAGAAGGCCGTAAAGTTATTTGGAGCTCGGATCCAATGCACGGTAACACTGAAAAAGCGACATCAGGCTATAAAACGCGTAGCTTTGATAATATCATGCGCGAAATTAGCCAGTTTTTTGCTGTACACAAAGCTGAAGGTTCATACGCAGGTGGTATCCACTTAGAAATGACTGGCCAGCACGTTACAGAGTGTACCGGTGGTGCATACGGTTTATCTGATGATGACCTAGCGCAACGTTACAAAACACAATGTGACCCGCGTCTAAATGCAGACCAAGTATTAGAAGTAGGCTTTTTAGTAGCTGACTTATTAAAAGACGCTCGTAAGTAATAAATATAAACTAAAGCCGCATATAGCGGCTTTTTTTTATCAAAACAGTAAATTAGTTGGTTAGTACTTACGTCGCTCAAGGTTACTGTCTATTAGGATTTTTGCAGATATTTCTTCTACAGAATGATGGGTAGAATTAAAGTATGCAATTTTATGTCGCTTATAAAGCATTTCAACTTCACGCACTTCAATTCGGCATTGTCTTATTGATGCGTATTTAGAATTTGCCATACGACGATGCCTAATTGCAGCCAAACGCTCAGGGTCAATAGTTAACCCAAATAACTTATGTTTGTAAGGGAGTAAACATTTAGGTAGTCCCTCACTCTCTAAGTCGTCTTCAGTTATTGGGTAATTTGCAGCCTTTATGCCGTACTGTAGGGCTAAGTACAAGCTTGTTGGTGTTTTACCGCTTCTGCTAACACCTACTAAAATAATATCGGCTTCAGAAAAGTTTTTAATATTTCCGCCATCATCATTCATAAGGGCATAGTTAACCGCATCTATTCTAAAGTCATAACTTTTTTCATGAATAGAGTGGGTACGATGCATTTTTGGCACTGGCGCAACATTAAGCTCTTTTTCTATTTTTTCACTGTAAGTAGACAAAAAATCATACGCGATTGCATCGGCCGATTTAATAATTTCACTTAAGTTGTGATTTACGAAGGTAAAGAATACAAATGGCTTCTCACCTTCTTTTGCAGCAGTTGCGTTTATTAACGCTTTAATTTCATTTGCTTTTTCTTCTGTTTCTACAAAAGGAATAGTTTTATGATTAAATTCAACCGGAAATAACGACAAAGTCGCGTGACCAAACACTTCGGAGGTAATAGCAGTGCCGTCTGATATATAAAAAGCAGTTCTCATAGTTAACCTTTTTATTACGTTTAATCCCTAAAATGGCTTACTCACGGTTTACGTGAGGTCTAATGCCAGTGTAGAATGAAGGTGACCTTTATAAAAGGTTTTCTTTCTTAACTCTCACAGTTACAACTACAATTTGTTTTTTGGAGAAAGACCCGTGCAAGAATACGTTCTCTGGTATCAAGAGCTTGGTATGCAAGATGTTCCTCGTGTTGGCGGCAAAAATGCCTCACTGGGTGAAATGATTTCAAACCTCGCTAACGCAGGTGTACAGGTTCCGGGTGGTTTTGCCACTACAGCCGACGCTTTCAATGAGTTTTTAGAGCAATCTGGACTCAATGCAAAAATTCACGACATTTTAGATACGCTTGATGTTGATGATGTAAATACACTAGCTAAAGTCGGTGCCGATATCCGCCAATGGATTATCGATACCCCATTCCAACCTAACCTAGACCAAGCCATTCGCGACGCATACAGCCAACTTCATGGCGATACATCAGCCGATGTATCATTTGCAGTACGCTCATCAGCCACCGCTGAAGATATGCCAGATGCATCATTCGCAGGCCAACAAGAAACCTTCCTTAACGTACGTGGTATCGACTCAGTAATGGTCGCTATTAAACACGTATTTGCTTCTTTATTTAACGACCGCGCCATATCGTACCGTGTTCACCAAGGTTACGATCATCGTGGTGTTGCACTATCTGCTGGTATTCAGCGTATGGTACGTTCAGATAAATCAGCATCAGGCGTTATGTTTAGTATTGATACAGAGTCTGGTTTTGAAGACGTTGTATTTGTTACTTCAAGCTACGGTTTAGGTGAAATGGTTGTACAGGGCGCAGTAAACCCTGATGAATTTTATGTTCATAAACCAACATTACAAAAAGGGTTGCCATCAGTAGTACGTCGTAATATTGGCTCAAAAGCCATTCAAATGATTTACTCAACAGATGAGGCACACGGCAAACAAGTAGAAATTGTTGACGTAGAGCCAAGCCTTTCAAACAAATTTTCAATTACAGATGAAGAAGTCCAAGAACTTGCAAAACAAGCTGTAATTATCGAAAAGCACTACGGTCGTCCTATGGACATCGAATGGGCAAAAGACGGAAACGATGGCAAATTGTACATAGTACAAGCGCGCCCAGAAACCGTTCGCTCAAACGAAGATGCCAATATTATGGAGCGTTTTCAATTAAATGGCACAAGCAATGTCATTGCTGAAGGCCGCGCAATTGGTCATAAAATTGGTAGTGGTGTTGTTCGTGTACTTGATTCAATTAAAGAAATGGACCAAGTACAAGAAGGCGACATTTTAGTTACCGACATGACCGACCCAGATTGGGAACCTATCATGAAGCGCGCCGCTGCCATTGTTACAAACCGTGGTGGGCGTACGTGTCACGCAGCAATTATTGCCCGTGAACTCGGTATTCCTGCGGTAGTTGGCTGTGGTAACGCAACCGATTTAATTAAAGCAGGCCAAGAAGTAACAGTATCATGTGCTGAAGGCGATACAGGTTACATCTACGAAGGTATTTTAGATTTTGAAATATTAACGTCGCGCGTTGATAAAATGCCAGAACTGCCAATGAAAGTGATGATGAACGTAGGTAATCCAGACCGCGCGTTTGACTTTGCACGTTTACCACATGCAGGTGTTGGCCTTGCCCGTGTTGAATTTGTAATAAACCGCATGATTGGTGTTCACCCTAAAGCGCTATTAAATTTTGATGCACAATCACCTGCGTTACAAGCTGAAATTACCGACATTATTGCCGGATACGAATCACCGGTAGAGTTTTATATCTCTAAATTAGTAGAAGGTATTTCAACGCTAGGCTGTGCCTTTGCACCAGAGCGTGTAATTGTGCGTATGTCTGATTTTAAATCAAACGAATATGCAAACTTAGTAGGTGGTGAGCAGTACGAACCCGAAGAAGAAAACCCGATGATTGGTTTTCGTGGTGCTGCACGTTATATCTCTGAAGACTTCCGTGATTGTTTTGCCCTTGAGTGTGAAGCAATTAAACGTGTAAGAAACACCATGGGTATGACCAACATTGAAATCATGATCCCGTTCGTACGTACCCTTGAAGAGGGTAAACGTGTTATCGAATTACTAGAAGAGCATGGCCTTAAACGTGGTGAAAATGGTCTAAAAGTTATCATGATGTGCGAGCTTCCTTCAAATGCATTACTTGCGGATGAATTTTTAGAGATGTTCGATGGTTTTTCTATCGGCTCTAACGATTTAACTCAGCTAACACTTGGTCTTGACCGTGACTCAGGCCTAATCGCACATTTATTTGATGAGCGTAATCCTGCGATTAAAAAGCTACTTTCTATGGCAATTAAAACCGCTAAAGAAAAGGGCAAGTATGTAGGTATTTGTGGTCAAGGTCCTTCAGATCATGAAGACTTTGCAGCATGGTTAGTAGAGCAGGGCATTGATTCTGTTTCACTAAATCCAGATACAGTACTAGAAACATGGTTATACCTAGCAGACAAACTTGCTAAATAATCATCAGTATCCGTAACAAATAAAAATGCCAGCTATTAAGCTGGCATTTTTGTATGTGGCATAATTTAGCGTGCTAATTTTTTATCTAAATAATTACACGATTTAGTTAAGGCTTTTTGGCATAGTTTTAAATAATGCCTCGCTTTTGGGTAATAAAACGAAAAGCACAGTAACCCCGCCATAAAAAATATCAGGGAGGGGCCTGGCACTACAGCAAAAAACAACCCAAGCAAAATAAACAACACACCTATGATCTGTAATAGTAATTTTTTCATATAAACCTCTGAACATTGGTTTAACTTGATTATAAATACAGAACCTCAAAATACGATAAAAAGAGTGTTACAAACTGTAAAATCTTCAATTTCTATTAGCCATCACCATGATATAATTACACAAATGCCTTAAATTATCGCCGTCATGATAGCAACAATTACACAGCAAGATGCAGCGACCGAGCTTGTCGCAAACTACTTAAGTACACTGAAAAATCAGGGGTTTAGTGGAGACACCGATGCAAGCTATGCAACGCGTTTAACCGCCTCTACCGATAACAGTATTTATCAGCAAATCCCACAAGGTGTTATTTTTCCTAAAACCGAAAAAGACATTCAACTGGCATTGCAAACAGCATCTCGCGACCCATTTTTGTCGCTTACTTTTGGCCCTCGTGGTGGTGGTACAGGTACTAATGGGCAATCACTCACACCAGGAATAGTGGTTGATTTGTCTCGCTACATGCGCGAAATACTCGAAATTAACGTTGAAGAAGGTTGGGTTAGAGTACAAACAGGTGTAATTAAAGATCAATTAAACGACTTTTTAAAACCGTACGGCTTTTTCTTCTCACCCGACTTATCAACCAGTAACCGAGCAACCATTGGCGGAATGATCAGTACAGATGCATCAGGTCAAGGTTCATTAGTGTACGGTAAAACCAGCGACCATGTTTTAGGACTTACTACCTATTTAGTCGATGGCAGCCCAATGGTGACATCACCAATAGACATAGAAAAAGCCAAAGTAATAGCCGAGCAAGAATCATTAATCGGTAGCCTTTACAAAACAGTATTGGAAATTTCTTTAAATGAGCGCCAAGCTATTTTAGACAAGTTTCCTCGCTTAAATCGCTTTTTGACCGGCTACGACCTAGAGCATGTGCTAAGTGATGACTTACAAACTTTTGATATGAGTAGGCTAATTACCGGTTCAGAAGGCTCACTTGGTATAGTTACTGAAGCTAAATTAAACCTAACTCCCATAGCCGAATTTAAAACACTGATAAATATTAAATACGACAGTTTTGATTCGGCACTTCGCCACTCTCCATTTTTAGTTGATGCGCGTGCAACATCGGTAGAAACAGTCGATAGCAAAGTATTAAACCTGGCTCGCGAAGATATTATTTGGCATTCAGTATCGGACTTAATAACCGATGTACCAAATAAAGATATGCAAGGACTCAACATGGTTGAGTTTAATGCAGTATCACCTGAAGATATAAAAGACAAAGTAAACACACTTTGCACATTATTAGATGAGTGCGTAGCAAATCAAACCAATGGTGTTATTGGCTATCAATTAACCAGCAGTAAAAGTGACATTTTAAAAATTTATGCAATGCGTAAAAAATCTGTCGGATTACTCGGTAATGTTAAAGGCAGCCAAAAGCCATTGGCCTTTGCTGAAGATACCGCCGTACCTCCAGAAAACTTAGCCGACTACATTGTAGAATTTAGAGCATTACTCGATAGCCATAATTTACAATACGGTATGTTCGGCCATGTTGATGCGGGTGTTTTACATGTACGCCCGGCGCTAGATATGTGCGACCCAGGACAAGAAAAACTGCTTCGAAAAATTTCAGACGAAGTTGTAAAACTCACCGCTAAATACGGCGGCTTAATGTGGGGCGAACATGGTAAAGGTTACCGAAGTGAATACGGCCCTGAGTTTTTTGGCGAGCATTTATTTAAACAACTACGTAAAATAAAAACAGCGTTCGACCCTAATAACAGAATAAACCCTGGGAAAATATGTACCCCCATAGAAAGTGAGGACTCACTAGTTAGTGTAGATGGGCAAAAACGTTCGTACTTCGATAAGCAAATTTCTATCGATGTAAAAACAAGTTTTAACAATGCAATGACCTGTAATGGTAACGGCATTTGTTTTAACTACGACGAAAATTCTCCCATGTGTCCTTCATATAAAGTAACCGGCGATCGCAGGCATTCGCCAAAAGGTCGCGCAACATTAATGCGAGAATGGTTACGACTTCAAGAGTCTAAAAATGTAGATTTGCTCGAAGTAGAAAAAGAGCTAAACAAAGGCGAAGTTATTACCTGGTGGGAGCGTTTTGTTCATAGCCGTGAAAAAAACAAAGGTGTTTACGATTTTTCTCACGAAGTAAAAGAGTCAATGGATGAATGTTTAGCGTGTAAAGCGTGTACAACATCTTGCCCAATAAAAGTGGATGTACCTACTTTTAGAGCACGCTTTTTAAATTATTATCACAGTTATTACGCGCGCCCACTTAAAGATTATTTAGTCGCAAACATTGAAAGTTCAGCGCCTGTAATGTCTAAATTTGCACGCGTGATCAACCCAATTGTTAAAACAAACTTAGTAAGTAGTTTAATTAAAAAAACAGTAGGGTATGTGGATACACCCCAATTAAGTGTGCCTTCACTTGAAAAGCGCGTAGCAAAAGCACATAAATTTAATTTTGAATTATTAAATTCACTTTCAAGTGATGAACAAAATGACTATGTGCTAATAGTGCAAGACCCGTTTACCAGCTTTTACGAAGCCGAGTTAGTGCAAAGTTTTATAATACTTATCACCGCGTTGGGTAAAAAGCCGATGCTATTACCGTTTAAACCTAATGGTAAAGCCCAACACGTAAAAGGGTTTTTGCATGAGTTTAAAGTAACGGCAAAAAATGCCGCAGAATTTTTAAATAAACTCGCTGATATTAATTCGCCTTTGGTTGGTTTAGATGCATCGTTAGTTATGTGTTATCGCGATGAATACAAAACCATTTTAGAAAATAATCGCGGCGAGTTTCATGTACAACTTGCCCATGAATGGTTACAAACTCAATCGTTTAAATCATTATCGGCTAAACAAAAAACTGATACTGAATTTACATTACTAAGCCACTGTACAGAAACAACCGCTTTACCAAAAGCGGCAAGCGTATGGAAAACAATTTTTACTGATATTGGTTTAACCCTAAATACAACCAATACCGGGTGTTGTGGCATGGCCGGTACTTATGGCCATGAAGCACAAAACCAAGAAAATTCCCGTGCACTGTACGAAATGAGTTGGAAACCAATAGTAGATAAAAATAATCCAGAGCAACTTTTATCTACCGGTTTTTCGTGTCGCAGCCAAGTAAAACGTTTTGAGCAATTTAAACCAAAGCACCCAATAGAGTTGCTCGCTCAGGTACTTAGCTAGTAAATGTTAAAAATAAAAAAGGCGTAACTTAAAAAAAGTTACGCCTTTTTTATTAATACCAATTCGCTTCATCAAGTGATTTATTTTAAAGCTAAAAAACGTGTTCATAGCAAAACAATAGATTCGCTAATTTTTATAAACGCTATTTAGATTTTTTAACGAAGCTATCTGCAATTGGCTTTGTACTTATACCATGTATAAACACGCTAAATAAAATAGTGGTCATTGCAATAGTGGCAATATCGTATTTATTTTCTATTTGTGTGTCTATTACCATTAAAGTAAAAACAATAGATGCCAAACCGCGTGGCCCAAACCATGCAAAAGTAAAACGTTCCTTCCAATTAAGTGCTGTAAATTGTAGCGATAACATAACCGGAATTATTCTAATTAATGTTGTGCTTAATAAGGCATACACAATTATATTTGTATTTAATTTCGGAATTACTAAATACGCACAAACAAATCCAAATAAACACCAAATCATTAACGAAGTAAAATCAGCAATGTGCTCCGAATCCTCTATTAGCTCAGCGCGAATATCAGTTTTAGAAAATTTATCAAATAATAAACCTGCTATAAACACCGCTATAAACCCGCTGCCATGAAAATATTGTGTGATAGAAAACACCGCCATCGCAAAACCTAAAAGTAAAAATGGGCTGGTGCTTTTTGCAAAGTAATGTCGCTGCATTGCAAAATTTAAAGCCGGAATAAATATCGCTATAGAAAAACCAGCAATCAATAATGCTAAGCCAAGCTCTCTTGAAAACACACCTAATGTATGTGAAGCAGTAATAGCAGAGTCAGGATTTTTAGCTAATAAAATAAATATTAAAAATACGGGTACACATAAGCCATCGTTTAATCCACTTTCGGTATTTATACCTTCCCTGATTTTTTCGGGGACTTGTGTACTTTGCAATAACCCTTTACTTAAAGCCGCATCGGTTGGTGTAAGTATAATTGCCAGCAGTGCCGATTGAATTAACGACAACTCTGCAAATAAAAATAAGCTAACACCAATACCGCACAATAAAGTTAAGGGTAGGGCAACAAATAATAATAGGCTAGGGTATTGAAAACTATGCCTCAATACACCTAACTTAGATTTAGCCGCATCAGAAAATAAAAATATACTTAGCGTTAGCTCTATCAGTGGTAATAAATAATCTATTCCTGTTTTTAATTTTTCGCCTTCATTAGGAAGTAAAAACGCCAAAAACATGCCGCCAATCACAAAAAACATAGGGCCTGTTATTTCTGTGCGCTCTAACTGCCTTATTGAAATTGAATAAACTAAAAATAAAAAACCAATAAATGCTATTACTAAGTATTCCATTAAATTTTCCTTTTAACGCCTGATTTTGCTCGCTCTTTAATATTTGTTTGAATATAAATTTGATCGGTTGTCGCAATTTTAGAATGCCCTAAATCTTCCGATAAATGTTTTAGCGGTCGAGTTTGCGCATCATGTGTTGCACCCGTGTGACGAAGCCAATGGGCAGTGGCCGCTTCAAGTTGTTCAGCATCGTCTTTAAACCCGTCATCAAGTAACGATTGCTGAGCTAAATCAAAACTTTGCTGCACTAAACGTCTAATTTGCCTAACTGTCATCCCACCTTGGCCACGAATTTTATGCACTAATGGCTCAGATTCATCAACGCGAGGTAGGGCGGGTAACCCTCTGTATAATCGGTAACGTTTTAAATACTCAACAAAATCATCACTTAACGTAACATCTCGTAGCTTATTACCTTTGCCCATAATACGTAAAAACCAAAAGCCGTCATTATCTTGCCAAAAGTGTGACATAACTGGCGACCACTGCGGGCGCTCTGATAATTCTGATATACGTAAATATAGCCCTTTTAAACACGCGAGCGTAAATAGGTTACGTTCAAGCTCTGGTTTTTTTTCACATAAATCGCGTGTTACGCCAAATACATATTCCCATTGTATGTCACTTAAAGTGTCTGGGATCTGAATTTGAGATTGAACTACCAAATAGGGGCTATTTTTTTTCACTACAGGTACAAAGTTAGCAAACGTTTTTTCTTCTAAAATAGAAAACTTATAAAATACATTTAGCGCGGTAAACATAGCCGCTAATGTTTGCTGGCTCGCAATTGATTCTTTTAATATAAAAGGGCGCCAATTTTGATTTAATCGACGAATACCTTGTTCATCTTTGTAACGCCATTGCACCGAAGTTGATGCCCATTTTTTATCTGGCTCAGCCATAAAATCAACATACGCTTCAATGTCTTCGCGCTGTAAACTAAATACAGATTTTTCGGCAATTAGCCAAGACCACAAATAAAATCGTTCAAGCTCATTACGAAAACGATTAAATGTTGCCTCAGATTTTCGGCCGTACACATATAAAAATTGGTATAAAAATTTAAGATCGTCCTTTGATTCAGTTACAGTCAAGCCAACTTGCTGTATAAAGGATGCAAGTTCTGGGTATTCTGAGTTTAGAGTACCGTCGTCAAGATGAGCAATTTGGTATCTTAATTGTTTTAACGTATCAACTAAAGCAACAAGCATAATGTATAAATATTCAATAAAATAATAGACTTACAGCTTAACGTTAAAGTCCGATACTGTCTAGTATTGGACATAGTGAAAGTGTATTTATTTAAACATTGTTGTGTATTGGTATGAATCTTATTAAGGAAAGTTTTATGAAAAAATTTATAGTTTTAGGCCTACTTACAATAAGTGTATTACTAACAGGTTGTGCTACTACAGGCAGTGCTTCGCCTAGCGAAAAACGCGCTTTAGTACAAAGCATGAAAAACAATACCCTTGACAAATTATACGCACAAAAACCCGATGTTAAAAAACAAATTTCCAATTCTGCTGGTTACGCCGTATTTGATAACGCAAACGTAAATGTCGTTTTAGCTAGTTTTGGTGGCGGGTACGGTGTAGTAAAAAATAACTTAACGGGTAAATCAACCTACATGAATATGGGTGAAGCCGGTTTAGGGCTTGGTTTAGGCGTTAAAGATTTTAACGTTGTTATGGTTTTTCATAATCAAGCGGCAGTAAATAGATTTATTGAACACGGTTGGGCCTTCGGCGGAAACGCAGATGCAGCAGCAAAATACGAAGATAAAGGTGGAGCACTGGTTGCAGAAGCCATTGCCGACCAAGTTACCGTATATTCTTTAACCGAAAATGGCCTTGCACTTCAAGCGGTATTAAAAGGCACTAAATTTTGGGTAGATTCTGAGCTAAATTAACACCTAATTACTCTCCTAAAAGCGGGCTGGTTTGTATAATCACGCTCGCTTTCTTATTAATTACACAATTTAACATAACGTAATTTATGGGCTATCGCTATTACGCAAATGCGTCCTCAGTTGGTGCATTAGCTAGACCTGCAACAAGTGTTAGCGCTACACATGCCGCACTAATCTTTTTTACAATATCCGTCCAAATATCGCCTTCTTCCTTACTTTTTGATTTTTCAATCGCAAGATTTAATAAGGCTTCTTTTTGATCTAATCCAATTGCATTGGCCATTGTGATACATTGATTCGCAGTCAAATGCCTCTTACCTTTTTTGATTTGAGACATATTACCTGAATTAAATTCTTCGAAGTCGGAAATTACTTGTTTATCCTGACTATAACCCATGAAATTTTTATATTTTTCAATTAGTTCGTAACTAAAGTTCATATCTATTCTCCTCACTCTTTTAATTATAACTGTCATTCTTGATAAATAAAAAGTTGACAACTGTCAAAGTCGAACGCTATATTTCAAAAACATTCAATTATGACAGCTTGTCATTGTAACAAGGAAACAGCGTTGAAATTCTATCTTCAATATATTTCAGGCACAGATGAATACGCTTTAGGTTTCAATAAAATTGAACACCCGCTTATGTATTCTTCACGTTCAGAAGCAATGGCTTTTTGCATTGATTACTGTAACGGCGAAAGCTTTGAAATAATTGATGTAGATGACAACAATTGGCAAGAACTTTTCGACTCTGGAGTATTCGACTATGAACCAGAGTGCTAAAAAGCCAGTTAAAAACCTGACTAAAATAGATTATTTAACAATCGTATTTTCTCCAAATGAGGTAGCTCGCTGTCGCTATGATGCAAAACTTGCATTTGGTAATGGTGATTTTTCTTCCTACAAAGAAGCCTATAACGCGATGTTATGCGCAGAAATGTTTGCTAACAACCCTACCGATGATTTCATTTCTGATACAAAAACCTCATTAGTTGCTAGTGATGATTTGGAATTTGACGTTAATGAAAGTGTTATTTTCAACTCGGATTATTACTATAACGAGCTTTTTGAAAGCAACCTTGCAGGTGCATCTAAGTATCGTCAATACAATTCAATTAAAGAAATACCAGAAGAAGAACGTAAACACTTTTTAAAAAATGTTGTAAGAAAAACAAAGCGTTATAAGGCACTTACTTCATTGATTGAAGGTGATATTTCTAAATTTATGCACCTTTTAAACACTGAGGTAGCAACTGAAGCTGACCGTTTAACCAGTGATACATTGAGCTGGTCTTACCGTGAAAATAACGGTGGTATGTTTACTTATGAAAAATCAGCTTCGCTTTATCGCCATGATGTTAACTCAGGTGTTATTGCTTGGGGTGCTAATAATGGAGGCGTAATGGTCTCTTTTACTGGCACTGGTTGTGCTGGTTTAGATATTCCTAAATTGCATACGATGTTGCAAAAAATGCCAAACATAAAAATTACCCGTTTAGATATTGCCTACGATGATTACGAAGGTAACCGCACTGTTCTTGATTACTTCCAAAACCTTGAAGAAGGCGCATTTTGTAAAACTAATCAAGCGCCCTCTTTTTCATTTATTCAAACTGGTGAATTACAAAAACTATCAGACCAGCAACAGGCCGAATTTAAGAAAAAGCATGGCTGGCAAAAACGCTATGACTGTATAGCAAACGGCGGTAATACCTTATATGTAGGCAGTCGCAAAAATGGAAAAATGGCGCGTATGTACGAAAAGGGAAAGCAAATGGAAAGCGAATCTCAGCCTCATTGGGTTCGAGCTGAACTTGAACTTCGCAGTATTGACCGTGTTATCTCCTTGGATGCACTTTTAAATACCGATGCAGTATTTGCTGCTGCCTACCCCGCTTTTGCTTTTATTACTTCTGAACGTCTTGAAATAAAAACGACCAGCCGACAAAGACAACATAACGGCGTTCTAGTTGCTGAAAGGTTAGAACGATACTGCGTTCAGTCGTACAGCAAATTTATAAATTACTTACGTCACATACAAGAATTATCTAGTGATGAAATTATTAATCGAATAACTAAAGGCCTAAATCCTTGGGATATACCCGACTCTATTAATAAGGCCTGTATTACACCACCCAACCAAATGGAGTTAACAACATGAAAGTAATTTTATTATCTGCGGCAATTGGTAAAGGCGTTTCTAGTAAATCGGGCGCACCTAAACATTACGCATTTTCTTCGGTTTCTTACCTAGTGCCAGAGAAAGACTTTATTCAAGGCGACCACAATATTCAAAAATGTGGTTATGAACCTAAAAGTGTCTCGATGGTAGATAACCAAGAGCTTTATAACAAGTTTAAAAAAATCACAGCTGAAAATGGCATTTGTGAAGTTGATTTAATTCTACAGCCTGACCCTGAAAATATGTCTCGAAATATAGTTTCAGACGTTCAGCTGGTGAAATAGTTATGCCTCAATGTGTAGTCATCAATTCAAAAAATACGCTAAAAGCGGTTACAGGTTCGGATTGTGATTACATCATTGTCTCAAAAGCTGAGTTCTTAGAGCTACAGCAAAACGGATTAGTAAATGTTCTGAATGAACTATTTGCTTTTGACTTGGCCACTTTCGGCCTAATTAACTCGGCGGCACTAGTCGCTTTTATCACTGCTCATTGCATCGGTCGTGTAGTACGAGTAATGGGAAAAACTTAAATATTAAGGAATACCCAAATGAAAAATTTAAAAAATATCTTAGCTACTAAACGTGCGAAAGCTGGTCTTTTAGTTACTTCTCTTATCGGTTCAAGCTCTGCTTTTGCAGCCGATCATTCAGAAGCAATTAACGCTGCTGTTGCTGATGGTACTACAAACTACACTGCAATTGTTACGGGTGTAATTATGGTCGCTGCAATCGGTTTTGCTATTGGCATGATTGTTTCAAAACTACGTAACTAAAATGGTTACCTCTATTGGTCTTGCTTGTTTTCTTGTTTGGTGTTTTGTAGAAGGCTTTTCAAGTGGAGTAAGAACCAGTTAGCAACTGGCGGGTAACACCGCCTTTATCTAAAGGGCGCTATAATGCGATTTCTAATATTATTAGTAGCGCTTACTAGCGCTTTTTTTGTATCTGCTGATGAGCTTCGCTTACCTGACTTAACAGACTTAAGACCACCAAATACAACCGAAGATTTTTGTTCAAAAACCTCTCAAATACATGGTTACACTGGCGTTGGTTGTTCTGCTGTTTCGGCTTTCGAGTCTAATAGAGCGTCTTGTGAAGATTTAGCTGATAAGATTATTAAACCTGACTTTGGTCAAAGTATTAACTATCAGTTTGAATGCTACTTTTCGCCAAACAGTTATAATTTTAGAATTAATGAAACATATCAAAAGTACAGCGTACAAGCTGGACAGTATGTGACTTATGAAGGTTCAAGTTACATACTTAATTTTGCCCCCCAACAACCACAATTTACATTTGAATGTCCGCCTGATGGTTACCGAAATCATATAGTAAAAATTGATAAAGTTCCTGTGCCCGATGACCCTTCAGTACCACCCTTTGACTGTGCCAAAATAATTTCTTCTTATGATAATGATTGCCCTCCTGCAAATGACAATGACCCTTTTGCATTTTCCTTTCGCCCAGGTATACACACCGTTTGTTATAACGTGGCTTCAGGTCGCCAATGTGAAATCTTAACTGATAAAAATGGAGGGTATTATTTTCCGCATTCCTTTGGTAGCCGAGAACCTGATGAATGTTCATCTGAATCTGATGGAGATCCAACAGACCCTGACGATACTGACCCAACTGAACCAGATGAAACAGACACGACCGAAACGGCCGAACCTGATGAAAAACCAGAAGCTGAGGAATTAGACACCGAAGCAAAAACAGAACTGATTGATGGTATCAATACAATAAACACAAACCTTAGCGCAATGAACACGAATCAAATTTCGGCTAGTAATTCTAATGACGACCGACTTGATAGACTCGCAGGTGAAATTCAAATAAGTAATAACTATTTGAGTGAAATCGCTACTGGCTCACCAAACTCAGGTGGGTCAATTGATAATCAGGCCCTCGCGGAAATTGCAGCCAATACAAAACAAACGGCTGAAAATACCGAGCCACTAGATTTTGGCATTAGCGCCAACCGTAAAAATAAAGGTTTATCATCGGTTTTTGTTAACTCAAAAATTAATGAGCTAAAAGAAGAAGTCGAAGCTAAGAACTTAGAGTTTGAAAATTATTTAGCTCAAATACAAGATGAAAGCAAAGTACTATTTTCCTTAAACCCTAACATTACAGCTTCTTATCAAGAAAGGTTAGAAACGATTAAAGGTGTTGAGGTTGATTTAGGTCTATCTCGTTTTTCTAATTTTTTTCAATTAATTGCGCCAGCTATTTTACTGGCCGCTTCAATTACTGCACTTTTCATTTTACTTGGGGGCAATAAAGAATGAATAAATTAACATTCGGCTTTTTACTATTAGTCTTTTCATGTGGTTTGTACGCAGATGAATATCAAGGTATAGCGGGTACAGCGCAAGCAATTGGTTATTTTTTTTCTGATGTATGGTCATTCTTAGAGCAAGACGTTCCAAATTTTTTAAGACGGCTTTCAAATTGGGTAATTACACAAGCTGCATTATTTAAAATTAACGCGCAAATTGAGTCTACAAAATTGGCTTGGAGCATAGCCAAAAGTATCGCAGAAAACTTTGAAATAGGTTCTAAAATCCTCAGTGCCGCAGATGCTTTGCCAAAAGATGTTCAAGCTGCACTTATTGATATGCGCCTTTTCGATGGTGTGAATATTATAGTTCAAGCGCTAATTGCACGTTATGTATTGAGGTTTATCTAATGGCATCATCAATTTTTCATGGCGCGCCCGGCTCTTTCAAATCCGCTAGTGCAACTTGGTTTGAAGTATTACCAGCTTTAAGAAAAGGCCGATTGGTTGTAACCAATATTGAGGGTATTTTACCCATAGAAGAAATTGAAACTGAGTTACAAGAAACTTTCCCTGAATCCGCTCAGCTTTGGAGATTATCCTCACAAAATGAAGAAGGCCAACACCTTTGGCGGAATTGGTATCACTGGATGCCAACTGGTGCTTTAGTTTTAATTGATGAAGTTCAAGACGTTTACCCAACAGAAGCCACTTTTAAACCTGAATCTTGTAATTATCGCCATATAGATTTTTATAAAGATTCGATACCCGAGCATTGGTATACATACCATTTTGAACAATTGGAAAAGTTTAAACCAGAAAATTTAACCAGTGGTGATATTGATGATTTAGGAAGGGAGATATTTAACGAACATGGCCACATTATTTACCCCAAAACACTTAAAGAATGTTACATGCGACACAGAAAATACAACTGGGATATTATCGTCTGCACCCCAGATATTACCAGCGTCCATAAATACATTAGAAACGTTAGCCAATACGCATACTCACATAAATACTTCGATGGACTCGCAGCAATCCCCTATTACAACCGAAGGCCAAGAATTTTTGAACACAACCCAAAACTTGACGGAAAAACACCAAACAAATCGAGCACTATCGTTTGGAAGAAAATCCCAATCGAAGTGCACAAATGTTATAAATCGACAGCCACCGGCGGTGTTACAAAAGGACAAGGTAAAAATTTCCTTTTCAGTCCTATTTTTGCCTTTCCAGTTACTGCTATCTTTTTGTGCATATTGTATTGGCTATGGTATTTTTCCAGTTCTTCAAATGATGTGGAAAATATTGAAACCCCCGTTAACTCAAGTATGGAAAGTACTAAAAAAGATACTGGTATTAATAGCGGTGATTCTGATTTTAAGATTGCTGGTAGTGACCCTGTTTTTATAAGCTTGCCATATGGTGCTACCGATATTTTCGTTACTGGTATCCAGCAAGTTAAACGGCCAGAACGAACACACCGAGAATACATATTTGAATTTGTCACAGATAAATATGGCGTGTTTAGTTTAACCTCATACGAACTTGCAAGCATGGGTTTTACTATTCAGTACTTTAGCCCCTGTAATGTAGTTATTAAAAATAGTGCTTTTTCATATCGTGCTTTATGTAGCCCGAACCCTTATGACCCACCATCAGATGATAAAGAAGAAATCGACACAACTTCTCTTTTAACTTCTTTATAAGCAGATGAAAACAAGCCGCCAAGCGAAGCCTGAGCGTAGCGGCTTGGTTATCTGGTACGTAACTTATTACGTAATTTTTATATATTACGTAATAAACAACATAATTTATTACGTACCAACGACCAGTACATGTACGAACTTATGAAACTTTGTTTCATGAAAGGCCACAAACCAATGCTATTATTCCACTATTGTTAAATGGCCGTAACAAAGCGAAGCGCTTAGTAGTTAATAGTTACACATAAACCCGCGCTTGCGCCTTTGATAAACCAATACGGAGTTTGAGTAAATGATGATGCTAAGAGAAACACCCCTCCCCCCATATACTAATAGGGGGGGAGCGAAATTTACATTTATTGCATATTTACATTTAAGTAACATCTGCGTTGTGTTTAATAAATAGGAACAAAAATCACAATGTTTAAATCGGAATTTCACAAACAGTTACTCTCACTATTCGGCTACGACTATGCAAAAGCGGCGAATGAACTAGGTGTGAGTGAACGACAAATAAGACGTTACGTTATAGCTGGAAAGGCGAGCCCGCCAGTAGAAAAACTAGTCGCTATTATTTACCGTGGGTATTTACCCGAAAAAGGTGCATGGGCAGACTGTAAAATATCAATGGAAGATCACACAATGTCTACACCTTGGGGTAAAGTTAACCCCTCTGATGTCCAGCTAGTTCAGCGCTATAAGTGGTCTGCGAGAAAATCTGAGTCTATGTATAGAACTCTAAAAGAAAACCATAAAACACAAGATTTATACCTATCCGATTTGCAAGATCGGTTATTAAATATAATCGGAGAAATATCTGAAAGGACTGGTAGTTAAAGATGTTAAATAACTCTATTTTACGATAACATCGCTTTAAAAAGGGCTTTAAGTCCTTTCATACTAACTTTTATTATTAAGGACAGATAAATGAAAAGTTTTTTACTTATAATTGGTTTAATGACTATTTCCAATTCTTGTTTCGCAATTACACATCAAGAAATAGATAACCATAAAGCTCATCTAGTAACTGCAAAATCACTTTTATCTAATAGTAATTTTAATGGCGCTATCATATGTGGGTTCATCAGTAATTCACTGAATGATGTCTCGGCTACAGAGCAACATAGTGAAAATGCTTTCAATATTGGTTTAAAGAGCAACTATACATATACAGAGATCATGACTGGTATGGCCTTAGCACTTGAGATTTATAAATCTAGCTTTAATTTTTATATTGAGGGTTTTATAGCTGGTATTGATAAAGGTCTAAACGCAGATGGAGACAGTTCTTCAATTAAACTAAAAGCGAAAGAAAAACTATTTAAACTCTGGGACAAATCTAACAATTGCATGAATGGTAAGAGCACCTCCGAGTATTAATATATGACTAAATACAATAAGGAACGTTATATTCGATGGGCAAATCACCGTATAGCCCAGTTAACCTTTACCATTAACTTATATCTAGGTTTTTCAGTTGCCTCCTTAGCTTTTTGTATCAATCTTCTTTTAACCACATATAAAAATAACAATGATTTAAAATTTACAGTTTTTATTTTGTCTGTTAGTGCAATTATGGGTAGTCTAGCTAGCTTATTTCGCTTATTTGATTTTCGTTATACTGCCTTAAAAATAAAAAATAAGACCAAAATCAATACTTTTATTTCTAAGAATGTAGGTGCTTTGACTTGGGCTTGCTTATGGGCTCAAATTCTCACCTATATTTATGGTGCTTTCTTTTTTATTTCCACCTTTGTATTCGCTGCTTCTAACTGATTTAACTTTTACCTTCCTATTTTAATTTTCCATGATAGTTTTTGATTAATTTATTAATTTATTAATTTACCTCAAGTCAAACTATCACTCTAGACAGTAGATGTAACTCATTATAAAGAAAAGGTTTTTCACCCTTCCTTCATATGTAACGTACCATAACTTATAAGCCTAAACTGTGATTTTACACTTTAATCAATAGTGTTATTATATGAGCTTATGCCTCTCTATTTAATGGATTAAATATATGAATTTCAGTGAATTAAGACTCTATTTAATTATAGTTTTCGCTGGCCTTACTCTCTGGTTTGCGAATGAAATTTATGAGCATAAAAAATCCGAAACCTTGCTGAATGATTTAAAAGATATATCTAACCCTAGTCAAAAACCCAAGATACTCACATTCGAAGAAAAATTAGAGCAAGCTATGGAACGCCAAAAAGTACTACAGGGTAACTCGACTAAAAATAAAGCTGACAAATATATGGCAGATTTACGTTCTAAATTTACTAAGGAAGAGTTCGAAGAAAAACTTGCTGTATGTAACTATTTTACTGATTTATATAGAAATGACCGAACAAAAGAAAATGAATTAAAATACGTTAAGGCATGTGATCCAATGTATCACTAGCGACAGACTGTCAACCTTGACTAATGGAGTAAGAATCTAATATAAAAGGGCTTTTTGCCCTTTTCTTATTTACTACATACCGTAATTTATGGGATATCAATATGGACTTACCTATTTAGCCGTGATTACCAATAATATTTCATCACTTATTATATTTGATATAATGTGATTGTTTATTTTCGCTAATTCAATGAACAATTATTCTAAGAACCTTCTAAAGAATATATTTTCAAAAATCAGACATTATCAATTGATTATCTTATATATTTTTTACTGCTTAATAAAGGGAATTAAATTTAATGTTAAAAACAATAAAAAAATATATCATGTTAGAGAGCAAAATATTCACTTTATTAGTATTAATTTCAATGATGATTATATTAGTAACAACAGTATTTTCAAATAGAGTACCTATGTTTTTTTCTTGGGGTAATGAAGCTGAACAACTTTTACTATCAGTTAGTTTATCATTTTTCAGTAGTTATATTTTTTATATTTCCCTTGTTCATAGAAAAGAAATTAAGGATAAAGAAAATATTAATTTCGTTTTAGACAGAAAAATAAGCTTAGCTCTTTCATCCTATAAAAATGAATTAATTCTTTTCAAACAAGCAGCAAATATATCTAAAGAAATTGATCAACTTGATTTAAACGACTTCATGTTATTTTCAAAATTAATTGGAAGTAATTCACACATGAATAGTACAACTATTTATCTTGCAACAAATGATAGCGTCAATGACACAGCTGAAGATATTTTAAAAAGAAATGCTCAAAAATTTGAGCGTTTTGTTATCGATCTCACCCCACTATATCCATTTTTAGATACAGGTCTAGTTAAAATATTGCTTTTAATTCAAGATTCAACTTACATAAACAACTCTTTAATTAAAGGTTTACCACTATCAAAAACATTCAGTAATTTTCACGAACATTTTTATAATTTCCATTCTTTGATCCTCGAATTAAAATTTTATTATGAAAATAACTTTAATAAATAAATTGAGAAAAGTATGTCTATACACACTTTTAATAGGAGAATATCTCATCTGTCCTCTATTATCATTTAGAACTTTTGACATATGAATTTTTATCGTTTATTTTTTCATCGAAAGATTGAGCCAATTTTTCAGTTTCACTAAAAACGGTATTCCAATATTTAATACGTGTGTCTGCATCGAGATCTGTAAAGTCGTTTCTGTCTGGAATTTTTCCGTAAGGTAAACCGGCTAAAAATTCTTTTGATGGGGTGATCATCACCACGTTATCGTAATTTTGTGGTGCCACTTTACGTTTTAAATTTTTATCAAACCACCCTGCTTTTGGCTCGCTATTAAAATGCGGATATAAAATTAAGCCTGGGTTATTAATTTTTAAATCAAAGTGGTAGTCAATTATACCGCCATCGCGATAAATACCGGGTGGCGAGCCTGCAATATTTTTTATGCCTTGCATAACAAGGGGTATAGAGCCTGATGCAAGTAAGGCATCTTTTAAATTTGTTTGGCTAAGTGGTATGTTTTGTGTTTTAAAATTATAACTGTCGGTTATTGATAAATTGCTGTTTGGCGCGCCAAAAATAAATCGCTCGTACTGCGAGCCTAATAATTTTCGGTTAACCCGATTAAGCATATAGCTTTTTGATAAACCTAAAAGCTGTATTAATTTATTTTCACTGGCAATAAAGCCATTCGATTTAGCCACTATAAAATGCGCTTTAAAAATAGGGTTATCTAAAATTTCGCTTACGCCCTGCTCCCCAAATACATCATCTAATAATGCGCGGGCTTTTAGTGTAATTTCAGCAGGTGTTGGTTTATTACTAGAATAGCGCGTTTGAGAATACGATTTTGCTAAACGCTCAATGGCAGCAACGGGGTCGTTTTGTGCAAAACAGGCTGATCGAAATGCACCAGCAGAAGAACCAATTAAGTTAAGTGGTTGGGTTCGGTTTTTAAAAAATTCACCAAAAATATATTTGTCTAAGCCAAATAATGCAAACCATTTAGGCCCGCCACTTGCCCCTAAAAAAGAGGTAAATAACTCGGGTTTAAAGCCCTGCTCGTTAATAATTTTTGCTGCTGTTTTACCTGCGTGAATGTCGATCATTAAATCAGTTTACCTTGTTATTCTTATATTTTAGTGCTGTTCACACAAACCAAAATTGAATAATTATGCAAAATTAAAAAGCGGTTTTATGTTGCCATAAAACCGCTTTTTATCGTTAAAATTGCTTAAAATACGGGAATCAATCCCAAATGCCGCTTTCGCATTTACCCTGTACTTTTACGTCTTTTACTTTAAATTCGGGCTCTATGCCTTTTTCTCTTTGTGTGTTGTAGTCGCGATTAACAGACAAAATAGTCGGCGTGAGCAATATAATAGCGATTACGTTAACCACTGTCATTAACCCTAATGCTATATCGGCTAAATCCCAGACTTCTTTTAGAGATGCCGATGCGCCCCACAGCATCATTGATAAATAAAGTAATGTATAAATTGTGCGACCTACTTTGTTATCGAGCTTAAATAAATGCAGGTTACTTTCGGCATAAGCATAGTTGGCCACTACCGAGGTAAAAGCAAATAAGGTTATGGCTGCTGCAACAAAATACACACCGCCTTGTGCTAAATGTGCGGTCATGGCGCTTTGGGTTAAACGTATGCCTTCCATTTCGCCGCTTATATCTACATCGGCCAATAAAATAACTACCGCGGTACAGCTACAAAGTACAATTGTATCGAAAAACACGCCAAGCATTTGTATATACCCTTGTGTAACTGGGTGATTAGGCATTGGGCTAGCGCTTGCTGCAGCATGCGGCACACTACCTGCGCCGGCTTCGTTAGAATATAATCCGCGTTGTATACCGTTTTTAATGGCAGCGCCCATTGCTCCTGCGCCGGCTTCTTGTAAACCAAACGCTGATAAAAACACATCTTTAAGCATGGCAGGCACTTGCGGTAAATTCATAATCGTAATAATAACCGCCGCGGCTACAAATAATATGCCCATTAGTGGCACTACTCGCTCAGCAAAGCGGGCAATAGCTTTAAATCCACCTAATATAATTGAGCCTGCTAATACGGTAATAACTAATCCAGAATAAAAGGTAGGTACTTGAAAAGCATAGTTAAGGGCGTCGGTTATGGTATTGGTTTGCATGGCACTAAAAGTAAAGCCATAACCTAAAAATAAACACGCGGCAAACACAATAGCAAAGGCACGGCTGCCCAAACCTTGTTGAATATAATAGGCGGGGCCGCCTCTAAATTCGCCACTACTATCGCGTACTTTATACACTTGCCCTAATACACTTTCGGCAAAGCCGGTTGCCATGCCGAGTATGGCTATAACCCACATCCAAAATATGGCGCCGCTTCCGCCTAGCGAAATTGCAACAGCGACCCCGGCTAAATTACCGGTACCTACACGGGCACACAAGCCAGTACACAACGCTTGAAATGATGAAATGTCGTCTTTTTTACACTTGCTACTGCCTTTTAACAGGCTAAACATGTGTTTAAATTTTACTATTTGAATTGCTTTTAAACGTACCGAAAACCAAATACCTGCAAACAGTAGTATGTAGATTAGTATTTGGCCTTCTCCCCATAATAGGCCATTTACACTTTTTACTACGGTATCGAACATGGGCTAATCCTTTTGTATTTATTATGTTTTTACTCAGCGCGCAGTTGAGTAATTGGCATTTAATAATGCATGTTAGCCATAGATTAAGGCAGCTAAGCTGCCTTAGTATGTTGACTTAGTGGTAGGTTATTTACTTTGCAGGTGTATGCCAGCAATCATGCATCTAACCGAACCTCCCGCCGACTCTATGGTTGGTATAGGTAACGGAACAAGTTTAGCTGTTTTTTGTATTGCTGCTTTTTGCTCGGTTGTAAGTGCATTAAACGCCGTTTGTGAGAGTGCTAAAATACGACCATTTGTACCTTGTAACTCTATTGCGTTGCCGCAAAAGCTACTTATTTGCTCATTAGATAAGTTTATTACTTCTAAATGGCTTTGTATAAAATGGCTAGTTAATTGTTTGTGCTGACTATTTGGCACCATATTTAAGCTGATCATGGCAAACTCTGTGGCTACACACATTAATACATTAGTATGATAAACCGCAGTGCCTTGCTCATCGTAGGCGTTAAATACAACAGGTTTTAGCTTTAATTGCTCGCACACTGTATTAACCACGGTTTTAGTAGTGCGCTTAGATTCTACTGCATAAGCAAGCTTATGCGGGTGGTCAATAACAAGCGATCCTGTGCCTTCTAAAAATGCATTTTCTTTCGCTAAAAATGAATAATCAGTCACAGACAACACTTTATAGTGATTAGTCAAAAAATCAATAATATCTTTTCGATATTCTAACCTTCTGTTTTCTGCGTACATTGGATACATAACTAGCTCGCCACTTTGATGGGTAGAAAACCAATTATTTGGAAATACAGAGTCGGGCGTGTGTGTATGTTCGTCTTCAAAAAGATGAACTGTTACACCCTCGTTTTGTAATAATTTAACCGCATTAGTGACTTCGTCAAAGGCAAGCTGGCTCTGATTTTGTGAGTTACAGGTACTTTGAAACGTATTGTCTAACATGGTTTGCGGGTTAGATGTAAAGTGATGCGGGCGCACCATCACCACCGCTGTTGGGGCTTGCTTTATGTGGCTCATGCGACTCGCTCTTGCTTAGGTGTTTTTGATGGTTGTGTACTATTTAGTACCGAAAATAAATTACGCGGATCAGCTTGTTGTGTAATTAAATCAAGTAGTTCAAACTCACCCGCAGCCACCAGCGCGTCTTTAATATACACCAGTGCGGTAAAGTCTTCGCTTGCAAAGCCTACCCCATCAAAAATAGTAAGCTCCTTGTTACTTGTACGCCCAGGTGTTTGTTTATTAATTACTTTATGAAACTCTGTTACGGCAAAGGTTTCGCTCATTTGCTGTATTTCGCCCTCTACTCTGGTTTGCGGTTCGTACTCTACAAACACATTTGCGCGCGTTAATAATTGTGAATCAAGCTCTGTTTTACCAGGGCAATCCCCACCAATGGCATTTAAATGCACGCCCTGGGGGATCATATCGCTAGTTAAAATAGTGGCATTTTTTTTATCAGCTGTGCAGGTGGTAATAATGTGCGCGCCTTGTACGGCATCTTCTGCGCTATTACATAGACTTACATTTAAGTCGTAACCACTTAAGTTGTTGTAGGCTTTTTGTGAGGCGTTTTTATCAATATCGTATAAACGAATGTGAGTAATGCCTAATACGGCTTTAAAAGCTAATGCTTGAAACTCAGACTGTGCGCCATTACCAATTAATGTAAGCGTTGTTGAGTGCTTAGGCGCTAAATACTTTGCCACGAGCGCCGATGTAGCCGCTGTACGTAAGGCTGTTAGTAAGCACATTTCGCTGATCATAACCGGATAGCCGCTATCAACATCCGACAAAATACCAAATGCGGCCACGGTTTGAAGTTCCTTAAAGGTGTTTTTTGGATGACCATTTACATATTTACAGCTAAACATTTTACCGTCGCTTACGGGCATAAGCTCTATTACGCCATCAGGAGAGTGCGCCGCATAACGTGGCGATTTATCAAACTCATCCCAGCGAGCAAAGTCGTGTTCTAATCTTTGGGTAAGCTCAAGCAATACGTTTTCTATTCCGACTTTATTTATAAGTTTGGCCATTGCCTGTACGCTAACAAATGGGACACCTTGTTTAGGTTGTGCGATAAAATGACTCATAAATACCTCTTTAATGACTAAATAAATTAATTGAAATAAGTTTATAGGCCAGAGGTGTTACTTAAAATGCCAAAAGTTTATACAAATAATAGTATTTTTTAGCAAATTGCTATGCATTAAAGTACAAATTTAGTAATTTGTAATAAACATATAACCCAAGGCGTTTTATGACCCCTTACATTTACGACTCATTAGATAACGCATTAATAGCCGAATTACGAAAAGATGGCCGCGCTTCTATTTCAGCCCTAGCCGATGTTTTAAAGGTGTCGCGCGGGACAGTGCAAAACCGCTTAGACCGTTTAGTCTCATCGGGCGCTATATTAGGCTTTACGGTGCGTGTACACGAACACATAGAAACCGAAGCTGTAAGAGCAATAATGATGGTGGAAGTGGTGGGTAAATCTACATCGCAGGTGATTAAAACCATGCGCGGCATACCTGAGCTAACAAAGTTACATACAACCAATGGCGCTTGGGATCTAGTGGCTGAAATACAGGCGGCAAATTTAGGTGAGTTTGATGGCGTACTCAGGCAAGTACGCGAAATAGAAGGCATTTTAAATAGCGAAACCAGTATATTATTGTCATCTACTTAGGTTTATTAACGCTATGTTTTACTTAAAGTATGCTAGACAATACTCGGTTTATGTATTAGGTATTGGAGTAGGCAATGAATAAGCTTTCTATTCGGTATTATTCGCAAGATATAAAGCGCCACCAGCACAATTACCATCAACTCGTTTTACCCCTACACGGGGAAATTTTTATAACGTTAAATAATGACTATAAAACAACGGTAAGTACGGGCAGTTGTATCGTTATAGAGAAAAACGTAGTGCATGCCTTTACGGCCGATGAAGCCGCGCGTTTTATTGTGGCAGATTTAGACGCGCTCCCTGAAAACCTTATTAACCTTTTATGCCCTAAAATCTCAATAGATAGCCGTTTATTAAGTTACTTACAGTTTATAGAGCAGCAACTGCTCGTTGTTAGCGATGAAAAGCTTACTAATTCAACTTTTGATTTATTTTACTTATTACTTTGTGAGCAAAGCAGCCACAGTAATATTGATAAGCGAATAGATAATGTAATAACCACTGTTAAGCAAAATTTAGCCTACCCCTACACGTTAAAAGAACTGGCCGATATAGCCTGTTTAAGTGTTACACAATTTAAAACTGTGTTTAAAAAAAGTACTACTATGAGTGCGCTGCAATATTTAACTATGTTGCGAATGCAGCACGCGCGCGCCCTTTTAACCCATTCAGACTTGCCAATTGCTTTAGTAGGCGAGCGCATTGGTTATAACGATGCCTCTGCGTTTAGCCGCCGGTATAATTTATATTTTGGACAGCCACCTAAAGCGTTTGCAAAGCAGTAGTACAGATAACCTAAACACGAGATAATAAAGCAAGCTCAAGCAGGGCGTAGGTTAAATAGCGTCAGAGCAAACAATAACACCGTCTTTTTAGCATATTTTTAAAAACCTATATTGATACACTCAGTACATAGTATTTACGGAGGGTAATTGATGGCAACACACATAGGGTTTTAGCAATATTTTCGTGGGGGCTTTTAGCATTACTGGGTAATTTAACCAAAGCGCTCCCGGCTTTTCAGTTACTTTTTATGTGCTTTGCACTTTCTTTTATTATTTTATTAGTAAAACGTTTTGCTACAAAACAGCCATTATTAACCCCTCCTAAGCTTTCTAAAAAACAAATGATAATAGGTGTGACTGGCTTATTTGGTTTTCACTTTTGTTATTTTACGGCTTTAAAATACGGCCCTTTAATAGAGGTAAGTTTAATTGTGTACCTTTGGCCATTATTACTGGGTGTATTTGTGGCTACCCCTGGGTCTAAATTTAAAGCAATATTAGGCGGATTACTGGGGTTTTTAGGCACGCTTAGTTTAATTACCGATGGCAGTGGGTTATCTATCAATAGTGAGTATTACTTAGGGTATTTTTTTGCAGGATGCTGCGCAGTACTGTGGTCTAGTTATTCTTATTTAATGTCGCAATTTAATAGCCAAGTAGATGACATAGGCTGGCTTTCGCTTATTGTGGCTGTGCTTGCCCTTTGTGCACATTTCTATTTTGAAACAACCGTTATTAGTTTGCCTGTTTCACAATGGCTAGGCGCTATTTTATTAGGGTTAGGCCCAGTGGGAGGTGCATTTTATTTATGGGATCATGGTTTAAAATTCGGTAACCGCTCGCTATTAGCCTCGTTAAGTTTTTTAACGCCGGTGCTTTCTACCTTTATTTTAATACTCGCCTCGCAGGCTCCTTTTAGTTGGTCAGTATTTATTGCTTTAGCACTTATTTTATTAGGCGCGGCGATTAGCAATAAAAAGCCATCGACAAGTTTAAAAAAAGCATCGCTTTAATTTTTCCACTGCACTTTACCAACGCTTAAACTTAAGTAGTAATTTAAGTTTAAGCGTTAATACACAGCTACATAGCGTAGCTGTGTGCGTAATCTACTATACGTGCGTTTTGGCTTTTTAAATAAGCACGGCCTGCTTTTACACCTAGCTTATGATCAAAGCGTAAATCGTCGTTTGAGCTACCTAATAATTTACTATGTAGCTTTTCGTCTGCAAAAATTTGTATAATTTCTACATCACTAGGCGGGTTGGCAATAAACGTTAGCTCGTCTAGGTATGCTTGCTCGTGTTGAATCAAGTAATCAAGTGTTTTTGGGCAGTAGCCTGATGCACATGCAAATGTTCTAAGCTTTTGAACCCATGCAGTTTGCGCCTGAAAATGCTCATCAACGGTTCTTATTACCACGATCTTTCGTGCGCCACGGTTATAAGCTTCGCGTACAGGCAAGGGCGCAGCTAAGCCGCCATCTAAATAAAAATCTTCACTCGATTGCTCTGCAGCTAAATGCGCTTCGTTTGCCGCTTTTGTACCTAACCAAGGAGTAAGTTTAACGCCTTGTTTATACAAAAAAGGTAACGCGCTCGATGCTTTTAACAAATCTCGCCATTGCTTACCCTCGCCTGTAGGTGAAAGGTAATAGGCTTTTCTGTCGCGTGCATTGGTTGCCGTTATAAGCAGCTCTCGCTCGCCTAAGCTGGTTTTTGCTGTTTTAAAATCAAGAGCTCTGTTTACTTCGGTGGTTTTTTCAAAGTACCAGTCTAAATCAACAATGTGCTTGCCCATTAAACCACGCCCTAATTGAAAAAAGCGTTTGTTACGCGAAAGCCCTCTAATTAAGCGTTTAGCGTAACCTTTTTGACGTGCTAAATAGCTTGTTAAATTTTGCGAGCCGGCAGAGGTGCCAATAAATAAATCAAATGGGTCGTAGTTTTGCTCTAACCATGCATCTAATACACCGGCTGTGAATATCCCTCGTTGTCCGCCACCTTCAGCTATCAGAGCAACTTTTGGCTGCGCTGTATGAGTAACTGAATTAGCCGATGCGGTTGTTAGAGCGTTCACGGTGTACCTTCCTTTAATTTAATGATGTTTGGTTAATAACTACATTATAAAAAATAAAAGTGATGTCTTAAAATTGATTGTTTAAATCAGTTTGATTGAAAAAACAGAACGATAAATAATGCAAAATGGGCCTTATCCTTGGCAACCTAAGTATGTTTAATTATCGAAAGTGTTTGTTCAGACATCACTTAAAGTTAATAATTTTGTATTCACTTTTAATGATGTCTACATAGTAGCAAGACTTGTGTGTACGCTTGCTTAACTAAACACTTCCTTTTTTAATTAATGCTTTATTTCCATTAAAATTTCTAGAGCTCGGTGGCGTTTTTCGCTGTCGTAAACATCGTTGGTAAATATAAACTCATCCACTTCTAGCTCTTTCTCTATCATTTGTAATTTATGTTTTATACTCACATGCCCGCCAACAACGCTTAAGCTTAAAAAGTTTTCTACGTGGGCGCGCTCTTGCTCACTCCATAAACCTTCCATACTCTCTACCGGTGGCTTTAGCCACAGCTCTTTGCCGCGTATTAATTCAAGCACCCGTTGCTTTGAGGTGGTAGAAAGGTACTGCGCTTCTTCATCGGTTTCTGCTGCCACCAGCGGTAAAGCAAGCATTACGTAGGGTTTATCGAGTACATTTGAGGCTTTAAATTCTCGCTTATATAGTGCGATGGCATCGTGTACAAAACGCGGTGCAAAGTGCCCTGCAAATACATAAGGCAACCCTTTTTGCGCGGCCAATTGGGCGCTAAACAAACTTGAGCCTAATAACCAAAGCGGTACGTTTGTGTCCTCCCCCGGAATAGCACGTATAGGGTGTGTGCCATTGTATGGGCCTAATAATGTTTGTAGCTCTGTTACCTCCCCCGGGAAGTTTTCTGCGCGGCTCATATCATTATTTAGTGCACGGCTAGTTACTGGATCACTACCTGGAGCGCGACCAAGGCCTAAATCTATTCGTCCAGGGTATAAACTCTCTAACGTACCAAATTGCTCAGCCACAACTAAGGGAGAATGATTCGGCAGCATTATTCCGCCAGAGCCAACACGTATACGCTGAGTTTTACCTGCAATGTGACCTACTAATATTGAGGTGGCAGCACAAATTATACCGGGCATATTGTGATGCTCGGCTAGCCAAAAGCGATTAAACCCTAATTGGTCGGCACGCTGGGCGTATTTAGTGGTTTTATTGAGCGTATGAGAAACGCTGTCCCCTTTGATCATGGGGGCAAGCTCTAATAACGAAAAGGGAATGGAAGATAACAAAATAGCAGCTCCTTAAAATGCATGCTAACAATGGGCTTCATCATCAGCATAAAACACTTAAATGGGTCTGCTATTTATTCAATTCAAGTTAGGTAACGGATAAAAGCAAAATAGCGTTAGGCTGTTTTGCTCTAAGGTATTTATGCAAGCTCAGGGCTTTGCTGGCGCTCTTTTTTATAACCCTCTGAGTCTACGCCTTTTTTCCAATAACCAGAGGTTACTATATTACTGCGCGGTATATTACAATCCTGGGTAAGTAAGGTTTTTGCTTTACGTACTAACCCCGCCTCTAATGCCATAAATACAATAGGTGGCTCGTTTGTGTGTGGCAAATTGTTAAGCGCGCTGAGCATATCCGTATCCGGTGTATCTGTAATTAACCAATTAACATCGCGCTGCGTTTGTAAATCAATAATGTCTTGCTCAGTAGGGGCATGCACAAACGCGTCAATTTTTGCGCTGGCGGGTAACTGCTGCATGTACCCTTTTATTGCATTAACTGAGGTTAAATCGCCTAGTAATACATAATGCGGATGCTGGTAATTATCAAGCTTTTTAGGACCTGGGCCCGCTATGCCAACCTCGTCACCTACTTTTGCAGTTATAGCCCATTGCGTAGCCGGACCTTGGTGCATGTTTATTACAAAGTCGAGCGTTAACGCGCCCGTTGTATCATCAACGTCTCTTATTGTGTAAGAGCGCATACACGCGGTTTTTAAATTAAAATCAACTTTGCCATTTTGGGGAATAAGCACTTTTACATAGCTGCCAATATGCACTTGTGTTAAATCCGAAAACTCACTTGAGCCTACAACAATGCGCTGTAAATGCGGTGTTATTTGTTCAGTACTTAGTACCGTGGCTTTGCGAACTTGTTTACCCATTTAAAATCACCTCGTTTAACAAAATAGTTAACTGCTTTTTAAAGCAAGCATTGCACAACGCCCCATTGGTTGATAAAATCAACTATAACAAACTAATTGATATTGTCAACCATTAGAGAGCTTATGAACACGCTTTTATCAAATACCCTATTTGAGCTGATGCAAAATTACCGCGTAACAATACGCGAGGCTATTAACGCAGGCGACCTTGGTATTAATGCTATGCACGTGCGTTGTATACACATTATTGCCAGTACATCTAACTGTACCGCTAACGACATTGTGGCTAAAACACAGCGCGACAAAGCCCAAATTGCCCGCTTAATTAAAGATCTTATTGCCTTAAACCTTATTAATAAGCAAGCAAGTGAGCACGACAAACGCTGCTTTATTTTGTCGCTCACCGAACAAGGCAACACACTTTTTGATAAGTTATTAGCCTCTGAGCAGCAAATAAATGATCAAATGTGTAAAAACTTAAACCCGCAGCAAATCAAAGACTTTTTAGATACCGCGCAACAAATGATCAAAAACATGGCGTGATCTGTCTTTCATTTCTTGGCATAACTTACACAAAACGCATATACTGTACACTTATACAGTATATGCGTTTTAGGTTGTGTTATGTTTGTTATTCCCGTTTATATAGAAGCTGGTGTGTGTGGGTTTGAATCGCCCGCGGCGCAATACGCCGAGCTCGGTGTTTCTCTTGATGAGCTATTAATAAAGCACCCCGACGCCACCTTTATTGGTATTGCCTCGGGTAATTCCATGCAAGAGGTGGGGATTTTTGAAGGCGACTTACTGCTTGTAGACCGTGCTGAGCAAGCCGATAACGGCGATGTTATTGTTGCTAACTTAAATGGCTTATTTGTGTGTAAGCTATTAGATAAAACCAATGCACGGTTACTCTCTGCATCGCCTTTACATAAGCCGGTACAACTAACCTCAGCTGATGAGTTTCAGTTAGAGGGAGTGGTTACACTATCAATTAGAATGCACCGCCCAAGCCCTGAGCTATTAAAATGTACGCCTTAGTCGATGCCGTTGCATTTTATGCCAGTGCCGAAAAAGTGTTCGACCCCGCTATTCGCTCTAAACCTGTGGTGGTTTTAACTAATAACGATGGCTGCGTATGTGCAGTATGCCCGATAGCTCGGCGCTTAAACATTCCTAAGTTTGGCCCTTACTTTAAAGTTAAGCACCTGCTTGAGCAACACAAGGTGGTTGTACGTTCGAGTAACTATGAGTTGTACGCCGATTTAAGCGCCAAAATGATGAACGTAATTGGCCGCTTTTGCGACACACAATACATATACAGTATTGATGAGTCGTTTTTGCACTTTAATGGCTACACACCCCTTATACAAAACTGGCACGAGTACGGGCATACAATAAGGCGCACCGTTTGGCGCGAAACTAAACTCCCTGTGGGTGTTGGTTTTGGCCCAACCCCTACTTTGGCAAAAGCCGCTAACCATGCAGCTAAAAAGCTAAGCGGGTTTGATGGGGTGGCCGTTATAAATAACGAGCAAAGCCGCCAAACAATTTTACAAAGAATGAGCTGCGCCGATGTATGGGGCATAGGTAAGCGCCTAGCTAAAAAGCTTAATATAATGAACATACATACCGCGTGGGATCTGGCACAGCAAAACCCTAAAACCATGCGCCGCGCGTTTAGTGTGGTGGTAGAGCGTACCGTAAGTGAGCTAAATGGTATTGCGTGCTTAACATGGGACGATGTACGCCAAGATAAGCGAGAAATATATTCTACTCGCAGCTTTGGTGAGCGGATCAGTGAGCCAACTGCACTTAAAACCGCCCTTATTAACCACGTAACCACGGTTGCCAGTAAACTACGAGGGCAGCGCTCATTAGCAAAACAGCTTTATATATTTGCCGCCACTGGCAAACACGAAGACCGCTATTGTAAAAAGTCGTTTATATATAAATTTGCCACCCCCACTAACGATACCTGCGTAATGGCAAATGCAGTCTCAGAAGTATTTACTCATATTTACCAGCCAGGTGTACGGTTTTATAAATGTGGTGTAGGCGCTTTAGAGCTTACCTCGGTGCAGTATCAGCAAACTGATTTATTTAGCCAAAGTGCTGATAACCCTAAATTAATGCAGTGTCTTGATACAATAAACAACCGCTACGGAAAAGGTATACTCACCCTAGCCAGCAGCAAACTAAACCAAGGCTGGCATATGAACAGAGATTACTTATCGCCCCAATACACAACGCGCTGGCACGATATACCGCAAATTCATTGTAAGTAAGTTAATCAACCTGCCTTGTAAATGTGCACTCTACTGCGGGGGTATTCTGCGTATATTTGAGCGTTGTAACACTGGTAAACTTAATGCTTTGTCTGATAGTTTCTTCGTTATTGGGGTCAATACAGCGGCTCATTTTTAAGCTGTTATCAACACCATCACTTTTGTATTTATACGAGCTAGTTACAAAACAAAAATTTGGCTTTTTAGTTGTACGGGTGCCGTTGTGTAAACTTTCAAACGCAATATGCTCGCCTAATTTAAAACCCGCGTCTGGGTAAACTGGGTTAATTAAACTCAACTGACTATCCACACACAGTGGGGAGTTAGCAGTTACCACCTGGTAATCGCCAAGCATTGTTTTTAATAACGGTATAAAACGGCTTTTATTACTCGGCGTAACAGTTTTAGCAAAAAGTACATTACTTAGAAATAAACAGCTCATACATAATAAAATTTTACGATAACTCATTAAAATTCCAACTCATTACTAATAAAAATAGCATAACACACTCAACTCTATACTTACTTAAAATACATTTGGTTCATAAAAGAAAAAGCCCCTTGAATACATCAAGGGGCTTTTATCAATATAAGAATATATTTATTAGTAAGTGTTACTTAAAGCACTGCGCTCTTGTGTACACAACAGAAAATGCTAAAAGCAACAACATGAAGGCTAATGAACCACCGCCACTGCCCTTTTCACTACTTGTGCTAGATGCATTAGTGACAGTCACAGCTAAACTTTGCTCAGTCTCACCTTCACCATCAGATACAATAAGCTTGAAGCCCAGCTCTGTAGTTTGCGACACACTCGGCGCTGTAAACTTAAGTGTGCTGGAGTCAACATCGCTTAGCGCCACTTCTACACCCATTGTTTGAACCCACTTAAAAGAAAGCTCTGAAGATTCTTTATCGGTTGCAGACGCTGTCACTGAAACTTCCTGACCTTCTTTAACCGAAACCGCAGATGTACTTAATTCTACACTTGGTAGCTGATTAACATGTAAAAAGCTAACGGTGTATACTTGCGCAAATTGCTCATAGCCATCTGATATCACTAACGTAATATCCGCATCAACCGTTTGCTCAAGCTCACCCACGGTAAGTACCGCTTTACCTTGAGTATCCTCAGCTGTAATGGATAACTGAGGGTGTTCAACACGCCATTCGTAAGATAACGTATCTCCATCAGGGTCAGTAGAGCCAGAAGCATCAAGCTCAATAGTTGCAAGCTCTTCTATTGTGGCCGGCATATCAACATCTAATACTGGCGCCTGGTTTAGACTCTCCTGCGCTAGTTTTGCCACAACTTCAATAACCCCATTAACCTCTCCATCAAGGTCGAATGCGCTACCATCTGCGATTGCAAAGCTAAAGCAGCGTGAACACACTTGCTCATATACATTACCTGATAATACAGTGGCCGACTGCCAACCAGCAGCGGTTAGTACTCTTACTTGCATGTCTGAGCTTAAAATTGCATTTACATACTCAGGTAGTGCAATTTCTGCGGTGCTTGATGAATTAGATAACGTAACACGAAGGTTAATTACATCACTTTTAGCTTGGAAGTGAGGTTCTATTATATCTAAATCTGAGAAATAAGTGCTAAGCGCTTGTTCAGAAATAGACATATCAGCAATATAACCCGCTGCTAGAGCCTCTTTAATGCTACCTACAGCTAAGTGATTAAACTCATCAATACTGTGAGCACTATCACCTGAAGCTAAGATAGCTGTATTAGTAGTAGAAGTACTATCTAGGTAATCAGCAATACCATCTTTATCACTATCACCTACTCCTTCCTCAATATCAGGTATACCGTCGCCATCAGTATCTAGCTCAGGGTCATCAAATATAACGCTATCAACAATACGTAAACTAGTTTGCTTAGTTGCTAGTAGTTCATCACCTTGTTTTACACGTAAAGTTAAATCTATATTATTGGTTTGCTCAGAAAGATTAGCGCTAAATGAAACATCCCACTGTGAATCAGCTGTTTTATAAATGTAAAAATCAACACCTGCGGGGCCAATAAGCTCAAGGGATACATCACTACCTGTACTCGGTAAATTTACTAACTTAATGGTGGCATTAAAGTCAGGTAAAGAACGCTGAATAGTTTTATTAACTGCTTTACCATTTTGATAAAAATCAGTAATAAACTGCGCCTGTGCCGCTTCACTTAAGTACACTAGCTGGCTGTTATCATTTTTGTCTATAAACGCATTACCATTAGATAGAACACTAATACTTGCTGCGCTGCCTACAAATTCTCGCTCTAACTCAAGCTTAATAGGTCCATACTGATTAGTAGTAAAATACTGGGTGCTATTATTAGCTTGTAAATGAAAGCTAGAGTAACCGTATGGGTTAGCGCCGCTAATAAAAACATCTACAAGCACATTACCATTTTGATACACATACGTAGTAGGCTGAATACTAATTTCAGGGAAAATCATAGCCCTTACGTCGCCTGATACATGATTTCCAGCTTCATCAACAGCAGATACAGGAATAGATACATCGCCTGTTCTAAATACAAAGCTATCATCAATTTCCAGAAGCGTTATAGCTGAAACACTATCGTAAATAACACGATTATCTACAAGTGCATTTTTTATAGCCGTGATCGTGCTGCCATAAACATTAAAAGTATACGGTTGGAAAATCGGGGCAGTTGTATCAACAAGTGTGACTGTTTGTATCGCCGATGTTTCGTTACCAACATTATCTCGTGCAATCCATGTAATCTGGTGCTCGCCAAGGGGCAAGTAAGACCCTGAGCTTGTGTATACTTGAGGCTCTAAATGACCGTTATCTCTAGCCTCTGGAATATATAGACGGGTAATATTAGTAATTTGTGAAGTCGCTTCAAGCGTAACCGGCTCAAGACTCGATATAAACTCAGGCGGACTATTTTCACCGCGGCTTGCATCATCTGGGTGGCTATCTTCACTGTCTTGAACACCATCACCATCTGAATCTGAGCTAAGCGGATTACCCGAAAGTTGATACTCTTGTAAATTAGTCAAACCATCATAGTCGTAGTCATAATTAGCGTCGTAGGGTTCTAAAGCATTTAGCCCATATTCAACTTCCCAAAAATCAGGAATACCGTCCGAATCATAGTCGCTGGTGAGGTCTATATCTGCAGACCAGGTAATGTTATCAACTGATAACGGTTGCTGCTGAAGGTATAAGTCCTCATATTTAACTTTAATAATGTTAAAACCATCATCTACCGGTAACAATAAACGAGACTGGCTACCACGATTTACATCTATAGGGCTACCATTTAAGCTTATTTGCAGCGCTGGAGAGTCATAAACCAAATAGTCTAAATTAATAAAACCGGCTTCAAATAACCCCGCAATGGCAAACCCCCCAACCTTGCTAGTAGGCGTTAATGCTAAGCTAAGGCTTGCATCGCCCAAAGTTGACCAACTTGTATTAGCTTGCCAACCCCAAGAGTTAACAGCAAGCTCGGTAAACTTAGTCGGAAGACGGCCATCTTCAAAGCTTTCATTTAATTGCGTAAAAGATTGCACTAATGATGAAGCATCGTTAGCTAGACTCTGAGAGTAAAACTCCTGAATATTTGTATAACCATCTTCATCGTAATCTAAATTAGCATCTGCAGCATCTAAAGGTAAAAGATCATTACTTACCTCATAGCCATCACTTAGTTCATCACCATCTGTATCTGCTGAGGTTGGATTTGTTCCTAGGTTAAATTCTTCTAGAGCTGAAAGACCGTCAGTATCAGCATCAGATGCAGCATCACTTGCATCAAGGCGATTTAATCCATTAACTAATTCCCAGTAATCTGGCAGTTGATCGTTATCAGTATCTGTTAAATCAGTTGGAGAAAATAAAGCAAAGTTATCAAGCCATACAGTATCGGCACCGAATGAAACAGAACCGTCTTTATAATATTTAAATTCAATATTATGAAGCCCTTCGCTTAGGTTAAGCACAATAGACGTTGCTTCTGTGGTATTTGAATTACCTCGGTCATTACGCTCAAAAACGGGTTGTCCATCAATAGTAATACTTAAAAAATCGCAGCAAGACTCTGATTCAATTTTATAATCGAATGCTAATACACTCTCTTCAAATAAACCTGTTACGGTGAAGCTGCTAAACTGTGAGTGACTAATAACGCCTGAGCGAATACTTTGTATACCGTCGGTCGCAAAATCATTCGTAATAAACCAAGGAGCACTAGAACCTTCGGCTTCAACCATCCAACTAGGTAGTGCAGAACCTTCAAAGGAGGTAGTGAGGTTTAAAGCAACAGGGAAAGAAGTATCTGACTGCGGATCAGTGTTTGCTAAATACTCGGTTAGATTTGAAAACCCATCATTATCTGCATCTTCTGCTGCATCAGACGAGCTGGTTAAATCTAAACTATTATTGTACTCCCAGCCATCAGGGATAGTATCGCCATCTGTATCAGGGTTATTTGGTAAACCCGCGTTTAAAAACTCTAAAAGGTTAGATAAGCCATCCGCGTCAGCATCAAGTGATGCATCTTCACTATTATTTATATCAAGACCATGCTGTAATTCCCAAGAATCAGACATACCGTCATTATCAGCATCAGGAAAATTAGGCCCTATATATAAATTATCTATATATACAGCATCTGCAGGAGTAGAAACGGACAAATCTTTAGAATAAGTAAACTTAACAGTATTTAGTCCAGCAGGAACTTGAAAAGACGCCGCTTTCCACTCGCTTATTCCTGACTCATCTAAAACAATTGAACCATTAATATAAACAGTAAAATAGTCATAACCAACTTCTGTGTCTAATGCGTAGTTAAAGTTTACATAGCCTTGCTCGCTATTTAAAAAGCTAAACTCAACACTGGTTGATTGGTTGTCTGTAATGTCGTTATTAGTCAACACAAAGCCAGAATTTTCATTAATTTGAGTTGTTACCCAAGGCGTTTGTAAATTTGACGAAATAAGCAAATCTGGAACAGCTGCATCATCGAAGTCAAAGGTTGTTTCAGGAAAAACGACCGGCTCAGAGCTTGCGTCTGAAGGGTCACTGTTACCAAAGAACTCGATTACATTACTCCAGGTGTCTGAGTCTAAATCAAGTTGAGCATCATCTGCATTTAATGGGTTTAATGAAAACGAAACTTCCCAGCCATCAGGCATGCGGTCAAAGTCAGAGTCTGCATTGTTAGGTTCAGTAAGGTATACATTAACTTCATCATAATCTGATAGATCATCTGAGTCGGTATCCGTTACATTAGGGAAAGTATTCGCTAAGTATTCTTCAAGGTTTGTTAAACCATCTTGGTCTAAATCAAGTCCAGCGTCATCAGCATTACTAGGATCTAATCCGTAAAACAGCTCCCAGTTATCATCCATTAAGTCGCCATCGGCATCTATAAACTGAATGTTATCGCAAGTAACGCCTACTTCATTAAATGCTACAATGACATCGTTAGCTTCATACCTTAAATCAATAGCAGAATTTATAGCACCACAGGCTCCATCAATAAAATCACTAGAGTTAACCCAATAGTTTTGATTTGCAAAAAGCATTATCTCGAACGCTTTTTTAGGGTCCCAACCATCAGTGTTCGAAAGTAGGAAGAAAGCACGATTAAAAACACCACTGCTAAAGTGAACATCCATACCTGAGTAATATTCACTTGCGTGGTCAATCGAAAGCCCATCTAGTGATGGCGTTTCAAAATAACGAAGTGCGGGGCTAGTTTTTGAAATATCAGCGCCAGATAACCAATCAGTCTCTGCGCGTAAAAAATACTCGGCTGTTTCACCCGCCATATCAGAGAAAGATTCGTTTATACCACCAGATTGTTCTGCATAAATTAAATTAGAGTTTTGACTAGTAAAACCATGGCTTACCTCATGAGATACAATATCAAGTGAAACCAACGGGTAAAACCTATCAGCGCCATCGCCAAAGGTCATAGCCTGACCATTCCACGTTGCATTTTCCCAGTTGTTACCACTGTGAACACGCATCAATAATTGAAAAGTAAGCGGAGCCGTGTTGTACCACTGTTGATACATATCAAATACCGCAGTACCAAATGCATGGGCATCATTTAGCGGGGAGTAAGCTCCATTTACTTCTTTGTAAGTATTCCTATCACAGGCAAAAGAGTAAGCTTCACTTGGCTCAAAACCCGACTCCATGGTGACAGTTTTAACTTTCTCGTTTTCTAAAAAACACATCTCACCACGCTGTGTCACATCCAGTGCTTCAACGTCAGTGCCGTATTCATACTGCCCTATTTTTGTATTACCGCCAGGGCCTGTACCTTGGGCACTTTTAATATTATTCCACTGTTTAAATACACTGTAATCAGATTCGCTTACTAAACCTATTGGCTTTTTTTCAACACCATTTTCAAATACATTTAATTCAATTAAGCGAGCAAAATGTGCGACTCCGTTATTAATATAAACATAACGTTGGTTGTTTAATACTTGATAAGCAGTAGATTCATCAAGTTTAGCGTTTACTAAAATAGATTTAACCGCAGAAAATTCGTCAAACTGATTATTAGCCGTTTTATTTAAAGATACAGCATCGATATTTTTCGCAAAAAAACCACTTATGTGTTGATTGCTAGATTGCACTCGTATTTGCTGCCCCCAAATAGGCACACCTGCAAAAAACTGCTGCATCTTTTTAGCTGATGACCGAGTTTGTTTTGCATTTAAGGCTTGAGGCGTATCTAACTCAATAAAGTAAGAATGGGTGGATGCCTGATTAGTTAAACCTACGCTTTGATTTAAAAGTAAGTTAACTTCTGATAAAGATGATTTGTTTACTCGTTGCGAAACCGCCGCGTGTGCACTTAGCGAATTTAAAAAGCAAAACGCTATCAATCCTGATGAGAGTGTTTTATACATAACATTCCTATGTCGTATATTGTTATATTCAGTGTTTGTTCATTTAAAAACACATTAATGTAACATAACTATTAACATAGAGTCATTTGAAAAAGTGAATAAATGGGTACGATTGTGAACAACTGTGAAAGGAAAATTCAAGATGGTGGCGTTAAATGCAACCATCTTGAATGTAAATAACGTTGAGTATTACTGCCAGTATTTTGCAAATAATTGCGGATAGCTTTGTTTTAAAAACTTGGGTTTGTCTTTAAAGCGTTTACCTGCAGGTTGCTCGCCTGAGGGTAAAAAAGGTAATTCGTCGTCGTTGCGCTCTTCAAATAATAAACCGGCTATTAAGTCGTATTCATCAATATAAGGGTAAGGTTGCTCATTTAAATAATACACAGGGGAGCACTGTGCAAGTGAGTCGGCATTGCTTAATGCGTTATTAAATACCGTCTCCCCGCGGGAGATGAGCCAGCACCTAAATTCGCTAAAACCGTATTCGTCGTTACAGCCAGCCATAACAAATGCGGCACCAAATAAATCCCAGGTAAAACATTTACGCATGTGAATACCAAAAAATTTATCAAAAGCAATGAGCTGCTCGTCGGTTAACTCGCTCAATTTAGCTTTTAAGTTGTCGCTTACGCTTTGTGGGTCGAGCCCTAACTCAGGCGTGGTCACTAAATCCCAAAATTCCTGCTCTGTTAATGCTGTCATTATAAAATCTCTTTTACTCGGCCGACTTGACCATCTTCTAGGCGAACTTTAATACCATGCGGGTGATTAGGTGATTTAGTTAATAAACGCTCAACTACACCTTGAGTCAATGTGCCGCTGCGTTGATCTTCTTTTAATACAATATTTACGGTTGTACCTGGTGTGATTTGCGAGCGCGATGGAACAGCCATGCTTTACATCCTAAAAATAATTTTGGTAATTATAACGTCCATAGCTAGGCAAACCAATGTTAATCAACTAAAAACGCTATTTGCTTAGCCGCTACCGGTAAGCTTATTTTGCTAAGCTCAGCGTGAATAATATCGACTAGCTGAGAAAAATGCGCTTCGGTGTCGTTATAGGCTATATCATCTTCAAAATAGCAGCTTATTTTTAGTGACTTTGCTTCATTTTTTAAATCAATGGTGTGTGTTAAATAAGCAAAACCATCATGAGTCGCTTTTATTTGCTCACAGGCGTTGGTGAGGGCTTGGCGTATTTGTTTATCGCGCAATTTTTGTGTTTTAGTCATAAATTATTGTGTTTGTTCACTTTGCTGTTTTTTATACTCTTCAAAATTTTTATCTTGATTTTCAAGGCACTCGTAATATTCTTTATCAGCTTTATAATTACATTCATCTAAACGTGCTGATTGAATTTCGTGAAAGCGAGCGTCGGAGCTGCACCCTGCAAGTACCGAAAATCCCACAAACAGCAATGCGCTTTTAGTTATTTGACTGATTAACATTAGAATTCCTTACACTTTCGTTATCGAAAGCAACAATATTATTGTATATTAGCGTCATAAAAACCTGACTTTGCATAGGACCCATAATTATGATGTCGCAGTTACAAAAGCTGTTTCAGCGTATAGACAAAAGCAAGATATTTCAATCATTTGTTATAGCTGTCATTGTTGTTTCTGCCCTCACCGTAGGTGCTCATACATATTCTCTTCACCCCACTGTAGAATTCATTCTAAATTGGATGGATGTAGGGATCACAGCTTTCTTTTTAATCGAACTCATTATTCGCTTTATTGCAAGTAAAGGAATAAAAGACTTCTTTTCAAAGGGCTGGAATATATTCGATACCATTATTGTACTTGGCAGCTTATACCCAGCTGCAGGATCAACTATGTTACTTGCCCGATTGCTGCGTATATTTAGGGTACTGCGTTTAGTATCTATGATCCCAGAGCTGCGTTTGCTTGTAAATTCGTTACTTAAAGCCATTCCGCAAATGGGCTATATAGCACTGCTTATGTTTGTAATTTTTTATATTTACGCAGCCATGGGCAGTATGATGTTTGCCGATATTAACCCGGTGCTTTGGCAAGATGTATCCATTTCAATGTTAACGCTATTTAGGATAGCCACCTTTGAAGATTGGACCGACATTATGTACGAAACCATGGCGGTGTACGAGCTGAGCTGGATTTACTACCTCACGTTTATCTTTTTAACCGCGTTTGTGTTTTTAAACATGATGGTAGGTGCCATTTTAGAAGTAATGAGCGAGGAGCATCGAAATGCCCGTGAGCTTAAAGCGGATAATAACTCACTTCCTGCAACGCAAGGACAAGTGGTTGAACTACAAGCGCAAATAGCTGAGCTAAAAACGTTATTAAGTAAAACCTCAGATATTACCAACTCCAATAAATAGCTGATCTATTTTACTTGCTAAAACTTAAAAAGCCCTTTGAATTAATTCAAAGGGCTTTTAGTTACTCACCTTGTTGTTCTTGCGTGCTTTCAAACGAAATAACATTATCAACCTTCATTTTAAATGCTTCAAAAAACGCATTTTTTAATACCGAAACCACGGCTTCAAAAGTAGATACATCAGCGTTATCTAACTGCCCATCTATGGGCACACGAGCAGCCACCAGCTTTGACTCGTCGTTTTCTAATAACGAGCTGAGTAAATCAATACTGCCTTCAAAAATAGCGGTAAATAGACCGTCATCATCTTTTTCTATATCTTCGCGCCACGAAAAAACACTTAAATCGTGCACACCCGCTTTTACATATCCATTTAAGTAATTATTGTTAGCGGCCAATTCCATTGCGCCATCTATTCCGCCGGCTTCAATGTCAAATGGGGTATAGACTTTAAAAACAGTTTCGAGATTTTTAACCGAAAAGCGCTGCACTTCAACATTAAAATCAAAATTAGCTTCATCACTAAAGGGGTCTAATTTACCATTTAAAGACAGCTTAGCTTCGCCCATAAGCTGCCCTTCTACTTTTAAACTCGTGACTAAGGTTTTAGAGAGGTTTTGTGCATTAGTAATATTGTTAATGTTAGCGTTTATATTTGATACGTAAGTAGGCTGCTCTCCTTCGCTGGTGGCGTTAACTAAGGTTACTTTACCATTGTCTATACGTAGCGTATCAATTGAAAAAGGCACGAGATCATTAGCAAGGCCTACCCAGGTGGTTTCATCTTTCACCTGTTGGTTTTGTTCAGCGGTAGTTGGGTCTTTATCGTAAATAACAATTTCTGGGCGGGTAAAAGCCATGTTGGTGACAAAATTACCGTTTAATAAAGCAGACCACGCAAGCGAAAAATCAAGTGTATCAATAGACAGTAACGGCTTAGGCACCTGCGTGGCATCTACCGCGTAAATTTCTACCTCATCAACAGCGTAAGCGCCTCGATATAAGTACAAATCAACATCACCCACATGCCCTGTTATGCCTTGGGTTTGTTCAAGCTGCTGATTTACATAATATTGAACCGCATAAGGGGCTAAAGCTCTGAGTAAAATTAACCCCAAGGCTGTAACCACTAAAGCATAAAACCATTTTTTGCGTGTATTTTTAAAAGTAGAAGCCATTATCTATCCTTATGTGAAGGCTTAGCATCTCGGCATAAGTAAAAAATACCTGCATAAGTGAATTAAGTACCCACAAAGCAGCTAAAACCGAGCGAATAAAGGTGTAATAGATTAGTACGAGCAAAAGCTATACCAAAAAATGCAATTCATAGGAGTTGTGGGTACACACAATACATAAATATTTACAAATAGAATTTTTAAATACATAGCTTTACTCGAATTCCCAAGCAACCTCAACTACAGTAAAAAGTAACTAACACAAGAACATATAACCTATGAGCCCAGTCTTTTTTATTTTAATTACTCTTTTACTAACCAGTATTGTTTGGTCAGTTATATTTTTAATGGCGTGGTATACGTTAGGGAAAAAATCATATTCGTTATTTTGGGCCTGCGCATTTATGTGCTCTGCGTGTCAATGGGGTACAATATTATTGCGGCCCTACTTCGAATCAGAAACCTTATATTGGCTACTGGCTGTTAGCTTTTCTATGGGGTCTGTTATTTTGGGAACATGGGGACACAGTATACGTGCCCGAAGCCCTATCAAAATCGATTATTTGTTAGCATTAGCCGTGATTACGTTAGCTGCAGTTTATTATTATAAAGCCGTGAACGTTCATGTTGGTTTGTTTATGTCTTTATATATTTATTACGATATTTTACTGCTGCTAATAAACGCCGTCATTATAATAAAACATAAACCTAAGTCGCTACCCGCTGAAATTGGGGCTGCCATTACTTACACTTTGTGCGGCGTATGTTTATTTATTGCGGCCACTATCGCACTAATGCAAGGCAGCCAGGTTAACCAAGCTTACTTAGATTTATATACACTCATTAATTTTATAACAGTCCCAACTGCACATGTTGGTATGGCTGTATTTATTATTTTTATAATGGCCTCAGATTTAGCGCAAGAAATGCAAAAACTCGCCATGACCGACGTACTCACACAATGTATAAACAGACGTGGTTTTTACGACGTTGGCCAGAAAAAGCTTGAAAATAAATTAAGCTGCGAACAACACGTATCACTTATATATTGGGATATAGACTCGTTTAAAAATATAAATGATGAATACGGCCATGCAGGTGGAGATGAAGTACTAATCCAAGCAACAAAACGGGTAAGAGCGTGTTTAAATAAAGAAGATATATTTGCCCGTATAGGCGGAGAAGAATTTGTAATACTGATAGCCAGAGATTCAGAGCTAAAAGCAAAGCAATTTGCTGATACTCTACGTACTACTCTTGCAAGTAAGCCCATTGAATACAAAAAACAATTTATAAATGTTACAGCAAGCTTTGGCGTTATAGGCATTAAATGTGCAACTATTCAAATAGACAAAGCGATAGATTTAGCAGATAAAGCGTTATACATAGCAAAACACGAAGGAAAAAATAAAGTAGCGTATGCAATGCCGCTTAACTAACACTAGGGCGTGTTGATCTTTGATGGTTGAATTTGCAGCAGTGTGTTTGTTTTTTAGGCAAGGCAGAGCCTATGAAGTGTGGTTATTCCACATAAATAGGCGATAACGCAGCATAAATGCCAAACATACGCTGCCCTTCGGGTTCTGCCTAGGGGCGATAAACTCTTTGTTGCCTACATGGATGTAGGTAAGGGGCGTGAGCAGGACGCGGAAGCTTTGCTCGGTTTTTACTTATTCTTACATGGATGTAAGTCATTAGAATAACGCAGGAGCAGTTATCGAGCCCACTAGGTTACAAACCTCGCGCCGCGATTTAATCGCCCCTAGATTGAACAAATTTCAATCCGCTAAGGTCAACACGCCCTAACTAAAAAAGGGGTTAGCAATATGCTAACCCCTTTTAAATACATACTTTTAAATGCAGAAATTATTCACCGTCTACAATGATGCGAAGCATACGACGAAGCGGCTCTGCAGCGCCCCATAACAGCTGATCGCCCACGGTAAATGCGCTAATGTATTTTGGACCCATAGCTAATTTACGAATACGACCAACAGGAATACTTAAAGTACCTGTTACTTTAACTGGGGTTAAGTCAGTTGCACTAATTTCGCGCTCATTAGGGATAACTTTAACCCACTCGTTATGCGAAGCTAAAATTTCTTCAATTTTTTCTACGCTAATGTCTTCACGTAATTTAATGGTCATCGCTTGGCTATGACAACGCATTGCACCAATACGTACACATAAACCATCAATTGGCACAGGCTGTTTAGAAGAGCCTAAAATTTTGTTCGCTTCAACCTGAGCTTTCCACTCTTCTTTAGACTGGCCACTTGGCATTGGTACGTCAATCCAAGGAATTAAGCTACCGGCTAGCGGCACGCCAAATTGGTCTTGTGGTAAATCGCTTGAAGCCATTTTTTCGCTCACTATTTTATCAATTTCTAAAATAGCTGAACTTGGGTTATCTAGTTGCTCGGCAACACTTGAATGAATAGCGCCCATTTGTGCTATAAGTTCTTTCATATTACGAGCGCCGGCACCAGAGGCCGCTTGGTAAGTCATTGGGCTTACCCACTCAATTAGGTCTTGCTCAAACAAACCACCTAAAGCAAGTAGCATTAACGATACGGTACAGTTACCGCCTACAAAAGTTTTTACGCCTTGCTCTAAACCTTGTTCAATGACATCTTTATTTACAGGGTCAAGTACAATAATGCTGTCATCAACCATACGAAGGGCAGAAGCTGCATCAATCCAGTAACCATCCCAACCCGATTCGCGTAATTTAGGGTAAACCGCTTTGGTATAATCACCACCTTGACAGGTAACAATAATATCCATTTTAGCAAGTTCATTTACATCACTTGCATCTAATAACGGTTTTGCGTCGCCAGCAATATCAGGGCCGAGTTGCCCAGCTTGTGAGGTGGTGAAAAAGGTGGTGTCGATATGTGCAAAATCACTTTGCTGTTGCATACGTTCTAATAACACAGAGCCAACCATGCCACGCCAACCGACCAATCCTACTTTTTTCATTGTTTTTTCCACTGTTTGATTCATAAAAGATGCCTTAATACATTAAAAATTAAAATTCATTGCGTGAGAATTAATTTTTATTAAAACCAATCGTATTAAGTTATTAATCATTTATAGCGGCAAATAAATAGCAAGATAACCAGCCATATATTTTTGTATGTAGCTGTTCTGCATCAAAAATTTATAACGCCGTTCGCGCTTTATTTAGCACACTAGAATGACTAGTTATTTAAGTCGATTAGTATAAAGCTAACCTAACACCCCAAGCGCCCTAAAACTAGTGAATAAAGCGAAACTTAAATATTTTTCATAGTCATAAAAAAGCCCTGTATTAAATACAGGGCTAATCGGTAGTTAGGTTTTATTATATCCCCCTTCCTTGGGAAGAAAATTAAAACTCGTAGCTGTAACTTAAATCAAACGTTACACCTTGCTCTTTTGAGCGCACTATAATGTCTGATTGTGTTACCTCTTGATCTTCATCGAGTAAGTTTTTAACTTTAAACTTAATCTTAGAATTAAAATCAGGGTAATAAGTATAAACTAAATCAAGTGAGTGAAATGGCTGCTCATACGCGTCATCTCTATTAGCAACACCCGCTGCTAAAATTCGCTCACCAAATACGTTATAAACTAATGAACTGCTGTGCATGCCATCTAACGAATCGTAGTTTAATTGTAAATTAACTACATATTCAGAGTGGCCTGTCATACGTTTTTTAGGATTAGTTAATGTACCCGCAAGTGCTGGGTCAATAGACGCTTCAGAATCACTTAATGTGATATTACCGCTAGTAAATAGGCCTTCACTTACAAATGTTAAGTCTTGTAGCCATTCAGCTTCAATACCATAAACTTCTGCTGTTTCACCATTTATAAACGATGCTGAGTAATCTTCATCACCAATGTTTAAAACTGTTTCTATTGGCGCAGTAATATCTTTATAAAACGCCGCTACGCTAAATGAATTACCGGCTTGTCCGTAATATTCATAACGTAAGTCGTAGTTTTTAATTGGGCTACTTTTAATCCCCGTACGACCAAACGTTCTAATGTCGGTCAAAGGGTCATAATATGTAACAGGCACTACTTCACGAAAATCAGGGCGTACCACTGTTTCACCATAACCTAAGCGCACCTGGTAATCATCGCCACCTACATAGGTAACAGACAGTGCCGGATACCAATCATCGGTAATAACAGAGCCTGCTTGAATTTTATCTGGATCGTAAAAGGTATTTAAATCGTCTTCATCAAAAATAAGGCTCGATGTACCGATAGAAGATTGTTTAAATTCTTCATAACGAATACCACCGCTTATTCTTATCCATTGATCATAAAACACATCGAAAGACGCATAACCTGCATCCACCTTTTGCGCAGCAATGTAATCATCGGCATCAGGGGCTGTTGGCTCATTAAAGTCAACTAACACAGCGTTATTATCAATAAAGTCGTCAGTTAAAAAACCACTATTATTAAGCGCATCAGTGCTACCGTCGTTTATTGAAATACCTGAGCCGCCACTGTTGTTTATAGCAAAGCTTGAGGTATTAAATATTCGAGCTCTGTCAGAAAAATCGTAACCAACTTTAAACTCAACTTCCATAGACTCAAAGCTAAGCGGCAGCGTTAAGTTACCACCGTACGATTTAACACGCTCTTCCATATTGGTGTATGACATAATTACACGGTTATCATCCCCTGTAATAGTTGAGCCGGCATAGCTGCCATCACTATTATAAGTGTCACGAAACTCAAAGTCGGCACTGGTAGGTATATCAGTCGTTGCTTTAGCTTCGGTGTACTGCCAATCGGCACCAATACCAAAATAATCTAAAAAGGTATGTTGGCCCATAACTTGAGTAATGTTTAATTGGCGTTCTTCGTAATTAAACTCATGATTACGGTTTGCAATCCCATCACCCGCAATACTAAACGTAGAACTACCCGCAGGGCTTTGCGAAATAGCAATTTCAGACTCATCTTCATTATCAATAATGTAAAGCTGTTGAGCAGAAATACTGTGCGTACCTAAACGGTATGACAAGCTTAATGAACCGTTATAACTTTCAGTTTCAGTTGTCACTTGCGAATTTTTGACTGTGTTGTAACACGAGTTACTCACATCTTCACTGGTCGCTAACGACGTTGTACAATCAACATTGCCTTCTTCGTTTTCTAAATCTTGGGTGATAACTGAGCTAAAGCGTTCTTCAAAATCCCATTCGTTTTTGTAAGCACCTGCCAGTAAAAACCCAACCTTGCCGCCAAAATAGCTCTCTTCAAAGCTATCACCATAATGGGCTTTAATATTATAACGCGGGTCTAACGACTCTTCTTTTAACTCATAATCGCGAGGAAGCGACTTTAAAAGTGCGTTATTAACAGCGGTTGCTTGTTCTGCACGCGTTAAATCGCCATCTTCAAAGCCTTCACTACTAACAATATTGCCAATACTAAAATCACCACGGTATGTTGAAATAGCCTGTGATAACTCACTTGGAATGCCATTTTCGTTACGATTGTAGGTAAAGCCATCACTTGATGCCGTATCGTAACCAGCACCCACTTCAATGCCTGCTGTAAATTCACTCGGTGCGGTTTTAGTTCTAATATCTATATTACCGCCACCAAACGCTGCTGGCATGTCTGGAGAGTAAGCTTTTTGAACAGCCATACTTTCAATAATACTTGCAGGAAAAATATCAAGCGGAATAACGTTACGGGTTAAATCTGGGCTTGGGATGTAAGCGCCATTTAAACGCGCACTAGAGTAACGCTCACCAAGGCCTCTAACGTAAATAAACTTACCATCAACAAGCGTTAGGCCTGTTACTCGACGAAGCGCAGATGCTGCATCGCTGTCGCCCGTGCGTGATAATTGTTCAGAGCCTAAAATATCGGCAACAAAGGCTTGGTTTTTACGTTCTTCTACAACTGCCGCAGCGCTCCCTTGTAAACGCGTACCTACAGCAACAACTTCTTCTATTTCTTGTTCGTTTGTTAACTGTTCATCGGCTTGTGCAGCAATTAAGCTAGTCGAATGAGCGACTAAACCTAAACCAATTGCCCAGGTAATTTGATTGAGTCTATGCTTTTTAGACATGAGATAATCCTAATCAGGTTATACAAAAGAGGCGCCTGACGCTTAAATAACAAGCCACAAGGCGCCTTTAATCAGAGGTTATAATGGTGTGCTATTTAGTCAGCATTTGCTGCTGTAACAGCCGCTTCAACCCATTTATACCAGCTAGAGTCTGTATCCTGATCCGATACCGCACCAATGTAGTTTACGCTTTCAAAAAATGAATCACTTGTGCTTAAATCTGTTGCAGTAACAGTTACTTCTGCAGCTGCTGTGTTCGTTGCAAAACCGTTATCTGCAAGTACTGCAACATCATCAGTTAAGATTTGGTTAGCACCGTCATTTTCAAACCACGCTGTTTTTGTTTGACCTTCTAATGGGCCGCTTGCAAATGTATCTGTATCAGTAAAGTTTGCAGAACACGCCATTACAGAGCTTGTGAATGAGATTTTATCTGCTTGTGCTTCACCGTCGCCTGAGAACTCAATACATTGCGTGTTAGTTGCGTTTTGCTTAACGATAACAGTGTTGTAAATGCTTGAATTAAATTGGTCATCAAACTTGTAAGCTTGTGAAGGGTCGTCATCACGTACCGAGTTACCATCGGTAGTTACAACCGTTACATTGGCAACCGTTGGGTTAGATGGAGACACTTGCTCGGTAGAAGAACCTTTAACACCATCAGACTCAAAGCCATTGTTACCCATGTTAACAACAGTGCCGTCGTTTAGTGTCACAGTACCGTGTTGAATAAATAAGTACTGAGCTTTACCTTGCCAACCTGCGTCAAAGTCAAACGAATCATCTTGTGTATCTGTTACCGCTACGTGTTTAAGTGTTGTAGCACCACCAAAAATTTCAATACCGTCATCAAAACCTTGGTGAATGTGTAGGTAATCAAACTCAGAACCAGAGCCAACTGCATTTAGTGTTAGTGAATTCAAATCATCGCCTTCACCACCAACGCGAGGGCCTGAACCTGCGTACCAAATTTTAGCCCATTTAATATTACCGCTAGAGTCTGCATTATCGTTACCACCAAAGTAACTTGTAATACCTTCAGAGGCTACGTTACACGTACCACCGTCACGCTCTGCATCAGTACATTGGTCAGTAATGCCGTTACCATTAATAATGATACCGCCCCAATCTGCGTAGCGTGCGCCTTCGCCTGCTGTATCAAAACGGTCAAACGCGTTTGCCGAAGTAAATACAACCGGCTTTTCTTCAGTACCTACCGCTTGAATTTTTGCACCACGTGCAATACGTACAATTGCTTCACCTGATCCAAATGCTAAAACGGCACCTGGTTCAACAGTCATTGTTGGACCATTTGCTGGTACTTCAAAGCCATCTACAGTGCTGCCGTCTTCGCCAATTTGTAATGCATCTTCAAAAACGTGAACACCGCCATCAGGTAGCTCAGCGAAAGTAATGTTGCTTGTGATAGAAATTGTTTTGCTTGCAAACGAGTCGTTGTATAAACAATCAATGCCACTTACTACGCCTGTTACCGTACCTGCATCTGATTCGTAGCTTGCACAAACAGCTTCTTCTTCAGTTGTTGAACCAGTTGTATTGTTTGAATTATTAACACTGTTATCTGTTGACGAGCTGTTATCGTTTACAGTAGGTGTAATTTCGATATCGCCGCCACAGCCAGCTAGTGTCATTGCAGTTGCTACTAGGCTGACCTTAAATAAATCAGATAATTTCATTGTTCACTCCGTTAAAGTATTTAATTATTTTGTTAGTGCATTAAGTAAAAACTTAAGTCACTTTAAGGCACGATACTCATGCATTAAGGTGACCTGAGTTATCGGATGCAAATAAGATACTGTAGAGATATGACAAAGCAGTTACAGTTTAGTAACCATAAGATGACAATAGTAATTAATTAAAATTCAATAGCTTAAATGTTTTAACAACGAAAAAAACCGCCCTAAGGCGGTTTTGGTGTTGCGATTATGAAATAGGTAAACGCTTTATTATTTGTAAAATAGCGTTAGGGTATAAAGTTAAAGTAACGCGGCTTTAAGTGTTTGCGCATGCACTTTTTCACGCTTAACATATTTAATCCACTGCTTTGCTAAACGTTGTGATTTATCATGCTTTTGGGCTTGTTCAAACGCTAAAATAGACGCATCAAAATTTTGCATATTGTACTGTGCCATACCTAGCGCAACGTAAGCGTTTGATTCAAAATCAAGACCGCCTTTATCAAGCGCCTTACGCGCAGCATCAGCCGCTTCTTCGTATTGCTCGGTGTTAACAAACACTTCTGCTAGGCGTTGATCGTACTTACCATGCTCTGATAGGTCAGCCGCTTTTGCGAAGTAGCTAATAGATTTTTCATCTTCTTTAGCTTGAATCATGGCCTCTGCAATAAAGGCATAGTTTTTCGCTGATTTTTCTACAATGCCTTTTTCTATCGCATCACTCATTGTTTTAGCTGCTTTGTATGCCAGGCCGTTATAAAGGTAAGTTTGCGATAACTGTCGTAAATCAGACTTGGTTTTTAAAAAGCCTTGTTGATACGCCGCTTCGATTACTGCTAGTTGCTCTTTTTCTTTGCCGGTTTCTCCGTACATACCAGCTAGCTGAACCCAATACTCTGGTTTATTGTAAAGTTTAACCATGCGCTCAAGCACTGCAACTACTTTATCTGTTTGATTAAGTGAGTAATACATAGCGCGCTGTAGTACCAGCCAGTTTTCTTTAGGGGTTTTGCCTTCGCTGTCGCTAAGAGCAATAACTTGATTAATGTACTCAAGCCCCTTTGGGTATTCTTTTAACTGGTAGTAAGTTTGCGCTCTAAGTAAGTAATACCCTTCTGTAATAGGTTTGGTATTTATTTCATCCCACTTATCTAAAAACGCGATAACTTTTTTATACTCGCCGTTGGCCATTGCAAGCTGCGCTAGGCTAAACGTGGTACTTAAACGTAATGATTCAGGAATAGCCTCTTCGGCTACCACTTTTTCAAACGAGGCAATGGCTTTTGGTAAATCATTTTCGTTGTAATAAATAAAGCCATAAAAGTTATGCATCATCGCAATTTCGTACGAGTTCATACTTGAAGCTCGCTCTTGAATGCTATCAAGTGCTTCAAGGCCGGCTTTTACATCGCCATCGTCAGCGAGCTTCTGCGCACGAGCAAGCTGGCTATAAACCTTCTCGCGCAGTGCAGGTACACGCTTTGTTTTTTGCTCTTGCTCTGCATGGGCAGTTGCTACGTTTAGCCCCGGCACAAGGCTTAGCGTACTTGGCACAACAATACTTGCACCGATCGCGGCAGTGCAAAATAATGCCAGTTTTAAATTTTTAGCTGTAGGTAGTAATTTCATAATCGCCTCGCTATTTCATCCAATTAAGATAAGTTAACCATTAATTTGGAAAGATATTTTGTTTTGAACACCCGCCACTTCAACGGCTTCACCATTTACTACGCGCGGTTTATATTTAAATTTAAGTGCGGCATCCATCGCTGCTCTATCAAACAGTGACTCAGGAACCGCTTTTACTACTTGCGGGTCACGAACAGTACCTTGCTTAGTTACTGTAAATTCAACAATTACATAGCCTTCAATACCACGCGACAAAGCACGACGCGGATAAACTGGAGCTACTTTTACAATAGGTAGGTATTCACCATCACTTGTTTCAAGCGCTAAGCCACCCGCTAGGTCAACGTCGCTGCCTACATCCGCACCAAAATCAAAATTATTGCTGGCCGCGTTTGCATCATTATTTTGCATTTGCGGCGACTCCATAGGAGGTGGTGGCTCTTTTGGTGTAGGTGGCTTTTGCGGTTTACGCTCTTTCTTTTGTACCGTTTCTTCTTTTTTCAAACGTACAAAGTCTAAAACGTTTCCTTTTACTGGCTCCGACATGGCACCTTCACCACCGGTGATCAGTGCCTGCATGCCTAAAAAAAGCATAAAAGTCACTACACCCGCTACTATTAATGCTACTAAATATCGCAACATGGCTAACCCTTAAGACGCATCTTGTGCAGCAATCGAAACATCAAACGCACCTGCAGCACGCGACGCATCCATTACTTTAATTAACATATCAGTGGTGGCTTTTTTATCAGCTTGAATAACCACGCTCCCTTGTGGATTTTCTGCTTTTAAGCGTTCGATATTGGCTTGCACTGCACGTACATCGATTTGACGTTTATTAATCCAAATCTCGCCTGTATCAGAAATAGCCACTAAAATATTAGCGCGTTCTTTTTTAACCGCTGTTGCGGCTTCTGGGCGGTTTACATCTATACCGGCTTCTTTAACAAACGAGGCGGTAACGATGAAGAAAATAAGCATGATAAATACAACGTCTAACATTGGGGTCATGTTAATTTCTTCAGCTTCGTCTTCTTGTAATAGGTTTCCTAACGGGGCTCTCATTTTTATTCTCCTAGGATGAGCGACTCTATAAGCCGCTTATCAAAATGTTACTTAATGGTCTAAAACCATGCTGTCTTCAAGTAGTTCAACTTCGCGCTTGGCTCTGCGCTGTAAAAACGTAGAGGCAAATACACCCGAAAGTGCGCCAACCATACCTGCCATGGTTGGAATAGTTGCTTTAGAAACACCTGATGCCATAGAGCGCGCACTACCCGTACCGGTAATTGCCATTACATCAAATACTTCAATCATTCCCGTTACTGTGCCTAACAGGCCAAGTAGCGGACACAATGCAACCATTACATTTATCAGTGCTAAGTTGGTGTCTAAACGCATTGAAGCACGTGAAATCATCGCCTGGCGTATTTGCTCAGCATTCCAGCTATTGCGCTCTGCACGGTTTTTCCACTGCGCTTTTACGTTTTGTTTGTAACTACGAAAACCTTTGAAAAAATAAATAAATCGCTCGAGTATCAATAACCACATCGCGAAGATTAACACCCCGATGACCAAGAGGACTTGGCCACCAGTGTCGAGAAAATCACGGATAGCATTGATTGAGTCAATCAATAGCACCATGGTTTATGCTCCCTTCTCGCTTCGCTGTGCGATAATACCTGCGCTTTGCTCTTGAATAGTAAGCAGAATGTTTTTAGCGCGTGTATTAAGTAGGGTGTATAAAAATACCGTAGGAATTGCCACAACTAAGCCAAGCACCGTTGTTACCAATGCTTGCGAAATACCACCAGCCATTAGTTTAGGGTCACCTGTACCAAATAATGTGATTGCTTGGAAGGTGTTGATCATACCGGTTACTGTACCTAGTAAACCTAGCAGCGGCGCCACCACCGAGATGATTTTAATAAGCGTTAAATTACGCGTTACTTTTGGCATTTCACGTAAAATAGCTTCGCTTAATTTAAGCTCTAACGTGTCGTGGGCAACATCAGGGAACTGATCTTTAACTTTCATCACGCGGCCAAGAGGGTTGTCATCGCGTGCTACATCATCTTTAAGTTGACGACGAATTTTACCGCCCATAATCAGTAATGAGAAAAAACGTTCAAGTGATATAAGTAAAGCAATAACACCTACACCTAAAATAACGTAACCGACTGTACCACCTTGGTGTACACGCTCTTCGGTATCTGGAGCTTGCACTAATAAACCTAAAATTGAGCCACCCGTTGGGTCAAGTGCGAACTGCACGACACCACTTTTTGCATTTTGTAACTCTTCTGCAGTTGCAGTAAAACGTGCTACAGGCTGACGATTTAACTCGCTTAAGGTATTTGTTACTGGGTTAAATTCTAGGTATTTACCGTTAGAGATTAAGTTAAAAGCACCTACACGTACCACTTCTTGCTGTGCTTTTTCACCACCTTGTACAATTACATCGGTAGTAAAGCGGCTTACTTTACCTTGCTCTGTCATTTCGCGTTGTAGCTCAAACCATACTTTTTCAATATCTTCGATAGAGGCAAGCTTTGAAGTAGAGCCCATTTTTTGTGCTAGCTCATCCATAAATGTGCTACGACCCGCAATTTCAGCTGATACCACAGAGGTAGCGAACTTATTGCTAGAATCACCAGCAACTTGCTGAAGCACACCAAATAGCTCTTTTAAAGAACCCATTCGTTTAGACAGTGTATCTGTTAAGTTAGCAAGTTTAATTTCGTTTTCTTCAAACTGTGTTTCTAAGCGCTCAGACTCAGCAAGCATTTGATTACGTTTTGCTTGTGTGTTGTTAAGCATTTGCACTTGTTCGTTTTGGCGCGCCATAAATTCTTGTTCGCGTTGCTTGTTTTGCGCGCTTTGAGCCGATTTGCCTTCTTCAAGTGTTTTTAATAGTGAGTCTAAGTCCATAGGCTCAGCTGCCACACTAGCGCCTGCAAAGCTTAGGCTTGCAGCAAAAAGGGCCATTTTTGTCATTTGAGTAAACAGTTTCATCTTCAACCTCTTATTCTGCTGCGTGTACTGGCAGAGTTAACATATCTGGGGCAAGTTGCTTACGTGCGATACGTAAACCTTTGTTGATTTGGCTAATTGTTGAGTCTGGTAAAGTAACAAACGATTTTGTTTCTTCATCCCAGCTACCAGCTTGCTTACCATCACGTGTTAAATAAATAAGCTCTAAGCGGCCAATGCGTAAAAAGTCTACTTCACGCTCTTTACCGTCTACCGTTAACAGTGAGGTGTAGGCTTCAATAGTGCGTCCATAATCAACTTCTACTTGGTATGCTTCTAATACGCGGCGGAATTTTTCGCTTGAGTTAATATCTGCACGGTCCATCATGGCGTTTAAAGAGCTAATACGCTTAGTGCGCTCTTCTTGCAAAAATGGCACATCAAGTGCTACAAATTGCTCAAGCCCTTCAATCATGCGCAGCATTAGTGGTGTGATCTGACGCTCAATAATAGAGACCTGATCCATTGAAAGGTTAAGTGACTCCATTTCTTCAATTTGGTTATTTAACTGTTTAGTTAATTGCGCGTTATAAACAGTTAAACCATCAATTTCTTTATTAAGGGTTTTAAACTGTTGAAGACGTCCTTGCATTGAATCAGCAATCTTGTCTATTTTTGTTTGTGATTGCGCAGCTGATTTATTTATTTCACTGCTTTTATCGATAACCTTTTCTAAATCATTGGCATGTACTGCAGCACTTGCTGCTACAATACCAGCTAAGATCAATGGTTTAACGCCTTTCATCGCATACACCTTTACTCGTTAATTAGCGGATTTGCTAGTTTGTTGTTTTAGCCTAAACTGACTTGTTTTAGGCTAAAGATTTTCAATGAGTGAAATTGTATAGATGAATAATGACAGGCATGTTGCGCAAAAAAGTCTATTTTGTTACAGCTGTAACATTTGCGTCTTATATCGGAGTGTTTATATGCAAAGCGTGTATTAAAGCAGCAAATACACGCATTTTGGCTAGTTGTTAAGCTAATAAAGCGCTAATTGTGTTTAGTGTTTGCTGGTGATCGGTGTAATTTATTTTAATTGCAATGGCTTTATTATCAGTTATTAATACTAACGAAGGAAAGCCTTGTATTGGCAAGCTTGCACTAAATGCTAACTCCTCATGTAATTTTTGATTCAAAGCCTCAGAGCAAAGTTCCTCGGTAAACTGTTGTTTATCTATGCCTATTTTTTCAGCTAAGGTAATTAGAGTACTTTCATCAGATGGGTTTTGAGCATGTAGATAATAAGCATGTTGAATTGCCTCTATCATTTGTGGCTCTTTATTATGCGCTCTGGCAATAATCGCCGCTCTGCAGGCTGGGTAAGTAGAGCGCCTTGGCTGACAAACCTGCCAAAAATCAAAATTAAACTGTGTGCCCAACATCGCACTAATTTTATGCCACGTGCTTTGGAGCATGGCGCGCATATTTTCTGGCATGGGCTCTTGGCTATCTGGAGCAAGCCCCCCTACTTTGTATTCTATAGTCAGCTGCGAAGCTAATGCGGCTTTTAGTTTTAACCACGTCGGTTTATATCCCCAGCACCAACTGCACATAGGGTCGTGTACATATATAAGTTTAGTTTGAGTCATAGTGTTCCTGTGTGATTTGATACAACTTTGTTACGCCCTTGCTCTTTAGCTAGGTACAGGTATTCGTCTGCTTGTTTAAGTGCACGGCTGTAATGATCCACATCATCAACCTGTGCCACCCCAATACTACAGGTAATAAATACCCGTTTATTATCGCTGGTTAAAATAGCTTGTTTTGCGACACATTGTCTAAAATCATCGGCTAATTTTGTAGCCACTGGGGCTGTTTCTTTAGGTAAAATCACCACAAACTCTTCGCCTCCATAACGGGCTTTAACTGCGGAGTTTGGAAATTGTGAATCAAGTAATTTGGTAAATTCTATCAACACTGTATCGCCAAAATCATGACCATAGGTGTCGTTTAGTCGTTTAAAATAATCTAAATCAAGTAATAAAATAGAAAACGGCAGGTAGTTTTCGGGCGTTTTAGCGGCTAATTTTAAAAAGTGAGCGGTGATGAAACGCCTGTTCGCGCCACCCGTTAACTGATCTGTATAAGCATCTTGCGTTTGCGCAAGGGTTATATCAGCAATTGCCAGGTGACTTTTATGCCTGAAATATTCACCTATAAACGAAAAAATAAACACCAGTGTAAAAGAGGCTAAAAAACGAGACTTTTCAATACCGCCATAGTTAACTTGGCCAAAATCAGGCCCGTATAAAATAACACTGCAGCACAATAATAAGCCTAAGCCAAGCCTGCAGCCATGCTTTACACCTAAAGAGGCAAAACACACTACAGGGTAAAACATTAGCCAATAAAGCGCGGTATTTTCTTTTCCGCCTGTATACGTAAGGGCCACACACATAATAAACACTATACACATACTTATAAGTGCAACCATTTCCAGCTTGGCTGTTTTTATAAAATAAAAAGTGCCGCTAATAAGCGTAATATTAACCGCTATTAACGACGTGGTAAGAATAGGCGAATACACCTTGTAGTTAAACACCACCAACATAGAGATAACAATAATAGCAATGGCTATCATGGTGAATAGTGAAAATGCTTGGCGCTGTTTATCTGAGCTATACACCTTATCTATGTTAATAAGGCTTAACCAACTTTGTCCTGTAACCGATTTTTTTGGCATATTTTAAACTCTAAACTTTTGAACCATTTGCTCTAAATCACTAAATTGTTGTTTAAGTTTAGTACATTCATTGAGGGTGTTTTTTAAATTCTCTTGGCTTTGTACCGATAACTCACTCATGCTTGTAATGTCTGCGTCGAGCACTTTAACAAGGTCGTTTTGCTCAACAGTGGCATTGGCAACACTATGATTAGCACTGCTAATATGTTTTATTGACTCTATTATTTGGCCCATTAACACGCTCACACCTTCAGCGTGCTCTACGCTTTTTTCACTGTCTTGAATGCTTGTTTTCATCAGCTCTACCGCTTGGTTTGAGCCTCTTTGTAGTTGCCCTACGGTATCTTCAATCTCTTGGGTTGATTGCTGAGTACGATGTGCTAATTGGCGTACCTCATCAGCCACAACAGCAAAACCGCGCCCAGCCTCGCCTGCTCTTGCAGCTTCAATTGCCGCATTTAAAGCAAGTAAGTTGGTTTGCTCGCTCACACCTTTAATCACCTCAAGCACTTGCCCAATACTAATTGTATGCGCGTTAAGGCTATTAATAGTGTGTTGCGCTTGTTCCATATTGGCTGATAACTGATGAATACTATTAACGCTGTGCAATAAGGTTTGCTGGTTTTGTGTTGAATGCTCATCTGCATTTTTAGCTACTACAGAAGCGTCACTGGCGTTATTAGCAATAGCCATAGCCGATTGCGAAAAATTATTAACCGCCATGGCCACACTATCAGTACGTTTTGTTTGGTCATGGTGCATGGCTAGTGAAGAATGTGTCTGCGACACCACGCTGGCTATTACGCTATCGAGTTGTTCAGTCGTTAATTTAACGTGTTCAATAGAGTGCTGAATTTTTTCAATAAAAATGTTAAACGAGTGACTAATTTGGCCAAACTCATCATTGTTTTCAACCTTTAAACGTTTGGTTAAATCGCCTTCGCCTTTTGCAATATCTTCTAGTGCATCATTTAGGCGCGCCATAGGTTGCATTAAGTAACGCAGTAAAAATTGCATAAACACAATAATGACCACAATTCCCACTAACATGTAAATAAGCGCGTTAACACCAAAGCGAGACACCTCTGCATAGGCTTGGTTTTTATTAATAACGACACCTAAATACCAGTCAACATTATCTATGCCACGTATTTTAGTAAACGATATCAACTGCGGCTCACCCGCTATATCATATTGTGTAAATTCGCTATTAAGCGCGGTAGGTTGGCCAAATAATTCAGAGGTGTTTTTTAAATTAAGTTCGCTATTAGGATGGCTTAGCACTTGGCCATTTTTATTTACTAAAAAAGCATACCCTAACCCTAAAAAATCAATATCGTTAATTATTTCAGTCACTGTGTGCATGTCTATATCTGCACCCGCTACGCCACTAAAGCGGCCATTGCTTTGAATGGGCACAACTGCAGATATAGTCAGCTCGTTGGTGGTTACATCAATATACGGTGTGGTAAATGCGGTATAGCTTTTATTTTCAACTAACTTATACCAAGGTCGCGAGGTGGCATCAAAATCAGAGGGCAATACAATGCTTTGATCGTTAAGTATAAATAAACCACTTGGTTTACCTATATACGTGTTTTTAAAGCCACCAGCGTATTTAGCAGTATTAAGCTGGGCAAGGGTTAACTGTTTTGGATCACTATTTTTGTGAGTTTGCGCAATCGATTTTACTATGGTGAGTTTGGCATTAAGCCAGCTTGCAATGTTTTGTGAGGTAGATTCTGAATTTTGCTTAAGGACTAAATCGAGCTGCTGTTGCGTTTGGTTTCGCATGGCGATGTAATTATTTATAGCAAATAAACCCAGTACAATAACCAGTACCATAGATGCTGCAATAGTCACTTTTGAGGTGAATTTAAGTGAGTTAAGCATGACTGCCCTTTTTATTTTTTTGTTATTAATTATATTTTTAGCAAAAATTTAAAGGTATGTCGTCGTTAATGAGGTAGATAAGCAGGTTATGTACTTAAAATAAGAATAAAGAACCACCTCTATTCACTATACAGTTGTAACACCACTGCTTTTTAAAAAACAAACCCGCATTTGGAACGTTCCTATAAAATGGTAATAAAAAAGCGACTGAATACGTATTCAGTCGCTCTTTCATCGGGGAGTATTTACCACTTTTTAGCTAAACGAACCACGTTTAAGCCATACCAAGCAATAAATACATAACATACTAGCGGAACAAAAAAGCTTTGCTGAATATTAACAACATCAGCAATGTAACCTTGTAATAAAGGCACCAAGGCACCCCCTACTATTGCCAAACACAACCAACCAGAGCCTTTACTGGTCAATGAGCCTAAGCGCTCTATCGCTACAGAAAATATAGTCGGGAACATAATTGAGTTAAATAAACCAATGGCCAGTACCGCGTACAGGGCTACATTGCCTTGCGTAAATATAGTTACAAGTAATAAGGCAATTACCATGCAGGCATTAAAAGCCAATGCTTTAGATGGCGCTATTTTTTGTAGCGCAGCAGAGCCAATAAAACGGCCAACCATTGCTCCGCCCCAATAGTAACTGATCAGTGCAGCAGCAGCGTGTTCTTCAAGTCCAGCTATATGTGCTTCGCCAAAAAAGTTAACTAAAAAACTACCAATAGCCACTTCACCACCGACATAACAAAATATAGCAAATACGCCCATTGTTAAATGAGGTGCCTGTGTTAGTGAGCGAGTTTCATTAATCGGGTTATTTTCTTCTTTATGGCCCTCTATTTCAGGAAGCTTAATAAAGGCAAATACGATAGCAATAATAAGTAAGGCCGCTGCTAACATTAAATAAGGTACTTTTACAGATTCAGCAGTAGCAGCACTTGCTGCTAATGTACCTGCGGTACCAAAAAACAGGATACCTCCAACATACGGGCCTACGGTTGTCCCTAAGGCATTAAGTGCTTGCGCTAAATTTAGCCTAGATGAGGCGGTTTTTTCCGGCCCTAAAGCAGCTACATACGGGTTCGCAGAAACCTGCAAAACAGTTACACCAGCAGCCAGTACAAATAAAGCACCTAAAAACAACCAGTATTCATGCACCACTACCGCAGGGTAGAACAACATACAGCCAATTGAGGCAACTACTAGGCCGGTTAGTATGCCTTTTTTATAACCTAATTGTTTAACCAAAATTCCAGCAGGAATAGAGACAATAAAATAGGCGCCAAAAAAGCAAAACTGTACGAGCATTGCTTCAAAGTAAGTTAGGTCAAAAACGCCTTTTAGACGAGGGATTAATACGTCGTTTAAAACGGTAATAAAACCCCATAAAAAAAACAGTGTGGTCATTGCAGTCAGCGGTAACAGGTAATTTTTATTTTGTTGCTCTTTGACCGCAAATGATTGATTAGTATTTATTTCACTCACGTCATTTTCACTCCATTAACAAGTTGAAAATGATTTTACACGTTTGCGACATAATATAAGTACAAAATAATTGGAACGTTACAATTAATCGCATTCATTTAATAAGGCCTGTTTCATCCTTTGGGTTTCGCCGCTATTTTTAAATTTGTATAAAGCAGTATTAATATCTTCTAATACAGTGAGCCAGTTTGGTGTTTTTTTACTTATCGCAAAATATAAAGGGTTATATTGAATTGCCTTGCTCTCTGGTTCAATAGCACTAAGTAGGGTCTGTTTTTCGCTATCGGGTAAAGCGGCATATTTTACCGAGTAAAGTAACACAGCGGGGTCGCCTATAATTAAATCTACACGCTTTGCCGCAAGTAACTTTACCAGCTGTAAATCATCAACGGCATTAATGATGATAAATTCGTTGTTATCCATCATGGCATCAAACTCAGGGGTATTTTGATACCCTCTTACAACACCAATACGCGAGCCTTTAAGCGACTTTAAATTGCCATTAAACCTGTCGGGCTCGCCTTTGCGTTTTAAAAACCCTATGTTACCGCCGTCAAACGAATTCGAAAGCCCTAACAGCTTACGGCGTGTTTTACCTTCTATGTAATCAGATGGCGCGGTGTCTTCAATATAGTACTCTGGCATTAACACATCGGCTTTACCGAGCTCTACAGCACGAACAGCTCTCGCCCAAGGAACAAACTCTATATAAGCACTATAACCAGTGCTATGTAGAATCGCCGTACTAAATTGATATACCCAGCCTTTGTTACACAGCTTATTCCCTATGTAAGGCGGCCAGTCTAGTGTAACCACATGAATTGTTTGAGTGCTGTTTGGCGCGTTAAAAAAATACCCTGACTTATAGCGCTCACCAATTACAGTGTGCAAAGAATCGTCTTGCATGTAAGTTACAGAGACTTGTGCAAAACTCGATGAAGAAAACAACAGTAAGGCTAAAAATAAACGCATAATTCAACTTTTTAATGTAGGGTTTCTACAGTGTAGAACTAACACACTAAAATAAAAGAATTAAACGCATTATTATGTAGTTAATAATCAGCAGTAGGTGCTTAAGCTTTGACCCACTTCATTTTATTATTGGTATCGCGAGAATTAATAATAGTTGAGTCGCTGCTCTCCACCCCGCCAAGTTTGGCTAAACGGTCGTAAAGTACCACATTGCAGGTGGCCGCAAGGTTCATACAACCAATTGTAGGTACGTAAACCACTTCATCGCACCATTTTAAAACCTCTTTTGGTACTGAGCCGTCTTCTGGCCCAAATACATAAAATGCGTTTTCAGGGTGTTTAAAATCAGGTAACGCCGTGGCGCCTTCAATCAGCTCAATAACCACAATCTTTGCGCCTTCAGGTTTTACACTGAGTAGGTTATCAGTGCCCGTAAGCGCAATACGCTCAACAACATTTTTAGTATCGGTATGAAACTTTTTAGCAGTTAAGTAGCGACTACCGGTAAAAAATACTTGTTTAGCGTCATAGCAACCCGCGGCACGTAAAACGCCGCCAACATTTGTAGGGCTTTTAGGATTAATTAAACCTAATACAGCCTTAAGCTCGCTCATTAGTCGCAATCCTTTGTTGGCCACTCAGCAATGTATAAATCAAAGTCATCGAGCTTTACGTCACAGTCTTTTACGGTTTTATCTTTAACAGAAATACCAAGCGCATGCATTTGGGTTTTGTCACCCTGATTTAATAGCGGATGCCAAGAAGCTAAACCTCGCCCCTCGTGGAGACGGCGATAACTACAGCTTTGCGGCATAAAAAAGATATCTTTAAGGTTGGCTTTGGTCAGTTTAACGCAAGAAGGGACAAGCGTTTGGCGGTTTTCGTATTCGCTACAACCACAGGTATTGTTATCAAGGTATTGGCAAACAATGTTGGTGAAAATAAGCTCTTCACCTTCACGTAGTTGATCGGTGGCGGTAAATTCGTCTTCATCTTCACTGTCAATAAAGGTATTTAAACAGCATTTTCCGCAACCATCACAAATCGCTTCCCATTCGTTTTGGTTCATATCGGCTAAGCTTTTTCTAAGCCAAAACTGTGTATTTGCTAACTCTTGATCAAACATAATTTACTCGCGCCCCTAAAGAGCGCGCATTCTAACGTATTGCTACAGCGTGCGCAAAGCCCGTGCCTTTATTTGTACGGGCTTTGCGCATTTTGCTATTTACTGGCAGCAACCCAACGTTTAATTTTTTCCTCTAAAATAGGCATCGGCAAGGCACCATCAATCAATATTTGCGTATGAAACGCTTTAATATCAAACTTATCACCTAACTCTTTTTTAGAGTAGTCACGTAATTGTTGAATTTTAAATTGCCCCAATTTGTACGAAAGAGCTTGGCCAGGCCATGCAATATAACGCTCAACTTCTGCTATCACATCGCTTTTAGCCATTGAAGAATTGGCCAGCATGTAATCGATACCTTGCTGTCGAGTCCAGCCTTTTGCATGAAAGCCTGTATCAAGCACTAAGCGCATTGCTCTAAGTTGCTCATCGGCCAAACGCCCATACCACATATAAGGGTCGGTAAATAAGCCCAGCTCTTTTCCTAGGCTTTCTGCGTACAACGCCCAGCCCTCTGCAAATACCGTGTAGCCGCCAAACTTTCTAAAATCTGGAAGGCCATCTATTTCTTGCTGTAAAGCAATTTGAAAGTGGTGACCTGGCGCGGCTTCGTGAATAGAGAGCGTTTCTAATAAAAATTTTGGCTGCGCTTTAAGGTTATAAGTATTGATGTAAAAAATACCTGGGCGAGAGCCATCAGGTGCCGGCGCTGCATAAGATGCACCCGCTGCAGATTGGGCTCGGTAAGGTTCAACCGCTTTTACAACATAAGGGGCTTTAGGCGCAACATCGAACAGTAAAGGGACGCGCGCATCTATTTTTTGTTTTATATCTTCATACGCTGCTATTAATGCCTCTGGCGTATCGTAATAAAATTGGTCCGAATCACGTAAGTGCTGAAAAAATTCATCCAAGGTGCCGTTAAAACCTACCTCGTGTTTTACTTTTTTCATCTGACTTAAAATACGCGAAACTTCACTTAAACCAATCTCATGTATTTCATCTGCAGAAAGGCTCAACGTGGTATTTTTTTTAATTTGATATTCATACCAAGCTTTACCATTAGGCAAGTCACTATAACCTACCGTTTCTAGGCTTTGAGGAATGTATTGATTGGCTAAAAAGTCGCTCATACTTTTATATGCAGGCACTAATTGCTGCATAATAAGTGCTTTATATTGCGCCGTTATTTGCTGCTTTTGCTGTGCAGTAAATGCGGCTGGTAAGTTTTTAATTGGCCCCCAAAATAACGAATCCTCTGCATTTTTAACCACATGCGCAGCAAATTGTGGCTGAAGCTTTTTAGCTAATGGTTTTGGTAAAGTAATGCCCGCTTTAATCCCCTTCGCCATCGCGCGCTCTACACTGCTGAGCCACGTAATAAAGCCTTCGCTTCGTTTTATAAAATTATTGTAATCTTCTACGGTATTAAATGGCTGCGCACTTTGTCCCGAGCCAAAACCTGCAAAGGTATTATGCGCTCCCGCCATTTGGTTAATAGGCAGCATATAGCTTGGAAATTGCATTCCCTCTAAATTAAGTGCTAGGTCTCTTTGTAATATTTCATAGCTGAGTAACGCTTGCCCTATTAACTGCGCCTTATCAATAAGTGTTAAACGTTGTTGATACTTTTTGTAAAACGCGGCTTTTTTTGCCCTATTCTTTTGGGTAATAGCGGGGGTAAACTTATCATTAAATTCACTGCGACCACTATAAGTAGCATTAATAGGTTTAAAGCTGAGTAACTCGTTGTAGTACTGTGCTACAAGTACATCTAATTGCTGCTCATAAGAGAGCTCTGAAACAATAACTGCAGGTGCGTTTGACGTGTTTAGCTGTGCACTATTGCCAGTGTTATTACTGGTTTGTGTGTTCATACAGCCACTTAAAGCAAACATAACGCCACTGGCAACTAAGGCTAATTTAATTGATTTCATGGTAATCCTTTTTAGTATCGTCAGCCGATTATGCGCATTTAACCTGCGTTAATAAAGAAATTACGATAAGTGGCGATTAACCTATTATATTTACACTTTTATATTAGGTTGTTACATTTCAATTAATTAAACCGCCACCAGAAGAAAAAACAATGAAAAAAAAGCTACTCAGCGCCTCCGTTGCACTTATGTGTTTAGGAAGCTTTAACGCGCAAGCCCTTACTTATATATCTGCTAAAGCCATGGTAGATGTACACACAGGCGAGGTTATTCAATCGCCGCTGATCACCATTGATAATGGGGTGATCACTGATGTTACACAAAACAAAAAGCCGAGCATGAGCAAAAATGATCAGCATATTGATTTACCCGAGCTCACTTTAATGCCGGGCCTTATGGATATGCATGTACATTTGACTAGCGACCCTACGGTATCTCGAAGTGCGCGTTTAAGTCAGTCGGTACCGCGCATGGCCATTAAAGCCGCGCACTTTGCTAAAAAAACATTGCTTGCAGGTTTTACTACCCTCAGAAATGTAGGAGCCGAGGGCTATAGCGTGATTGCAGTGCGTGATGGTATTAACGCCGGAGATATTCTAGGCCCGCGTATTTGGGCAGCTGGCCCTTCGCTTGGGATCACAGGCGGACATTGCGATAATAACCGTTTACCACCAGAGCTAAAATATACTTCAACAGGGGTAGCCGATGGCCCATGGGCTGCACGTGTAAAAGTACGAGAAAACATAAAGTATGGCGCTAATGCCATTAAGTTTTGCGCCACGGGAGGCGTTTTTTCTAAAGGTACAAAAGTGGGTGTACAGCAGTATTCATTTGAAGAAATGAAAGCCATTGTAGATGAAGCCCACATGCGTGATTTACCTGTAGCCGCTCACGCACATGGCACAAGTGGTATTAAAACAGCTATAAAAGCCGGCGTAGATAGTATTGAACATGCCAGCTTTTTAGATGATGAAGCCATCGCACTTGCTAAAAAACATGGCACGTGGTTATCAATGGACATTTATAATACGGAATACACACTGAGCTTTGGTGAGCAAAATGGGGTAGATGAAGAAAACCTCAATAAAGAACGTCAAGTGTCTAAAAAGCAACGCGACAGCTTTAACCGCGCAGTAAAAGCAGGTGTAAATATGGTATTTGGTACCGATGCTGCTATTTACCCTCATGGCGATAACGCAAAACAATTTAGCCGTATGGTTAAATTTGGCATGAGCGAATTACAAGCAATACAAGCTGCCACCATTAACAGTGCAAAGCTATTAAAAATGGATAATAAACTGGGTCAGCTAAAATCAGGGTTTGCAGCCGACATTATTGCCGTAAAAGGTAATCCACTTAAAAATATCTCTGTGCTTGAGCGCATTCCTTTTGTTATGAAAGCAGGCGTTGTTTATAAAAAATAGTCACTAATTAATGTATTATTGTACAAAAGCATGAAAGCTTACACTTTCATGCTTTTTATTTACCGCATTAATTTAACCTTAAATTTACTTTTTAGAACAATAACTCACCTGCTACGCAATTAATTTCACTTTTTTAGAATTTTTTATTCACTTAACGAATAATAACTATTACTATTCGCACACTTTATGGAATGCGAATAATTATCAATATGAAAAAGTTCAAATACTCTCTTGTTACACTTGCGTGTTTAAACGCATCATTAGCGGTTGCTGCAACAACGGCTGAAAAAGACATTGAGCGCATCAGCGTTTACGAAAAGCAAAACCAAGTTGTAATGAGCTCAGGCCTTGCAACTAAATCAGACATGTCGTTAATGGAAACACCGGCACCGGTTGTTATTATTGACCGTGAACTTATAGAGTCACAAGGTGTAGATAGCCTACAAGAGCTTGTACGTAATGTAAGTGGTTTAACTCAAGCCGGTAATAACTACGGTATAGGCGACAATTTAGTCATTCGTGGTCTTGATGCTAATTACACTTACGATGGTATGTATGGCGGTGCAGGCTTAGGTAATACATTTAACCCAACTCGTTCACTCACTAATGTTGAGTCGGTTGAAGTACTTAAAGGCCCTGCTACCGGTTTATATGGAATAGGCAGTGCTGGTGGTGTTATAAATCTGATTGAAAAAAAGCCTGAGTTTGAAGAAAAACATAAAATATCTGCCGAGCTTGGCCAGTGGGATAGTTATTCACTTGCCTTTGATAGCACCAATGCGATTACCGATGACCTAGCGTATCGCGTAATGGCTAAAACAGCCTCAAGCGATGGCTTTCGTGATTTAAAAGAAGACCGCGACGAAATTTATACCTCGCTTAAATACATACTAAGCGACAAGCAAGATATCATGCTCTCTGCTGCCTATATTAAAGACTCAATTGCAGTAGATTCTATTGGCCACCCTATTCGAATTTATAACGCAGAAACCGCCAATGGTTTAACTGCAGGTGAAGTAACGGGCGCAGATTTAGTAAATGACCCATCTGGTAATGGTGTACAATTAACTGCGGCTCAACAAACACAATTGGCAGATTCGCTTTCATCAACCGATGGCCTTACCCCGTACGATTTTGGTACTAACGGTATTATCTCTCCTATGGCGGATGATAATGAAGGTGAAGAGCTTCGCTTTAAGCTAACCCATAATTACTTTATTACAGATGATTTATTTTTAAATCAGCAGTTACAGTACCGTAACTACACATCAAGCTTTGCTCGTCAAACTGGTGCGTTTAATTATGTGTATTCAACACGCGATGGCATTATAAATAACGACCCCCGTGCCCCGTTAGTTGAAGACGGTGTGCTTTACCCGTTTGCAGCGCGACGCCAAGAATACCGCCAAGTAGAAGCTGATGAAAAGTCATGGCAGTATTTCTTAGATTTACGCTATGACTTTATGTTAGGCGACGTGGATAACGAATTACTGGTTAATGCAAACTACGAAGACAGAGACATTCGCTTTAAACAGTATTCTATTTACGACGCAGACAAAGTTATTTACGATAGCGAAGGAAATGTACTGTATCAAGGCACGCTGCCATATATTTATGATATGCGCTCGCCAAATTGGCCAACAGGCAGTTTTGATGACTACGACCCGCTAAAAACCAGTGACTACAACAAAAAAGTACAAGCGTGGGGCTTAGGTATTCAACACGTAGGGTATATTACTGAGCAGCTTACAACTCGAGTTGGTGTTGCTTATAATCGCATTAAGCAAACATATGAGCACTATGGTGTAGATGAGCGTTATAGCTCAAGCCGCGCTGAGCCAACGCCTGAAGCAAACACATCAGACAGTGGCTTAACTTATAACTTAGGCGCAACCTATCAACCCACTGAAAACTTTTCCGTGTTTATTAACCACGCTAAAGGCCGTACTGCCTACAGTGTATTAGGCTCAGTAGCAGGTACAGAGGCCGACCGTGAAGACTCAGAGTCTATCAGTAACGATTTAGGCTTTAGATTTAAAGCATTTGATGATCAGCTTTTAGCATCACTGGTGGTATTTGAAAGCGCGCGTACAAACCTTGAATACACAAACCCACTGTATGAAGCCGGTGTGTCTGGGCCTGATGTAGTAGAGAGCTACTACGATGGTGAAGAGCAAACCAAAGGCGTTGAACTCGATTTAAATGCGCACTTAAACGAGCAATGGAAAGTAAATGTAAACGGCGTATACCAAGATGCCCGCGATAAATCTAATCCAAATAGCAGCAGTTACGATACACGCCAAAAAGGCGTACCGTATGTAACGGCAAGTACGTGGGTTACCTACTACGCAGATATGTTTAACCTACCTGAGGCTGTTAATATAAGTGGCGGTATTACTTTTGTAGATAACAGAAGCACTAACTCTAGCTCGTTTAGTATTCCTGATGGCTATGTACCAAGCTACACGGTGTACGACGCAGCAGTTTCATACACCACTGATAAGTGGCACATGCAGCTTAATTTAAACAATTTGTTTAATAAAAAGTACTACTCTAAAGCTATGTTTTTAGGTGGTATGCCAGGCGAAGAGCGTAATGCTAAGCTCAGCTTTAGCTACACACTTTAACCCTGCCTAAGCAATTAATTTACTCCTACAAAAAGTAGGAGTAAATTAAACCTAATCTTGATTTAATACTCTACAAAAGATACCAGGCTAAACGTTGCTATAATTTATAAGCGTGCTAGCATTACTTTCTGAATTTACTGAAACTTAAAAAGCTATGAGTCTATCTGAAAAAAACTTAGCCTTTGTTATGCACTGTGGTGAAATGGGCAGCCGTTGGGGTTTCAATCGTACGATTGGCCAAATGTGCGGTTTGCTGATCATCACCAAAGAGCCCATGACCGCAAATGAGATTGCCGATGCGCTAAGTATCTCGCGTGGCAATGTAAGCATGGGAATTAAAGAGCTCCAGTCATGGCAATTAATTAAAGTGCATCATATCCCTGGTGATCGTAAAGAATATTACGCCCCAGCGGGTGAAATTTGGGATATGGCTAATCGCGTATTTGAAGAGCGTAAAAAGCGTGAAATAGACCCTACCCTAAGTTTGCTGCGTGATAACCTTTTAGACGAAGCAAACAACGAAGAAGAGCGCTATGCACAAAAGCAAATGGGCGAAATCCACAACCTACTCGAAACGGTTACAAAGTGGTCTTCAGAGTTACAACGCTTAAGCCCAGAGCAGCTTAATAAGCTAATGAAGCTTGGTTCAGGAATTGGCAAGGTTATCGATTTAAAAGATAAAATATTTAAAAAAGAACATGATTAAACAAATAAAAAAAGCCGCATAGCGGCTTTTTTTTATTATACAACAGCGTATAAATTATATTTTTGGATAACCAATTCTATCTGATAGATAGCCCACGCTGGTGGCAAAGTAATATGAGCGGTTCCAGTGCATAAACACTTTGTAGTTATCGTACGCTAAGTACATACGCCCATTGATGTCATCGGGCATTACCAGTGCAGCGCGTACATCAACATTAGGTAAGTCGGAGCCGTCAGCTTTGCGTACACCCAGTGCTTGCCAGTCTGCAAGCGAGCGCTCTGAGTCGTTCCAATATTCTAACCATTGCTTACGTGTTTTAGTGCCACGTTTTAGCACGTATTTACTGTCAAAATTTTCAGGTAATTTTACCTGGCGACCCCAAGTTAGTGAGTCATCCCAACCTTCTTGTTTTAAATAATTTGCAATCGATGCAAATGCATCCTCTTTGGTGGTCCAAATATCTTTACGGCCGTCGTTATTGTAATCAACAGCGTATGCGTTAAAAGAGGTAGGCATAAACTGAGTTTGCCCCATTGCTCCAGCCCAAGAGCCTTTAAATTTATCAAGCGTAATATGGCCTGACTTTAAAATATCTAATGCTGCCCAAAGCTGGCGCTTATAAAGTGCTTCACGACGACCATCAAAGGCAAGCGTCACTAGCGATGAAATAACATTATGGCCACCTTGTATTGTGCCAAAGTTACTTTCAAGGCCCCATAATGCCACTATAAAGCGTGCTTGTACGCCAAACTCTTTTGCAACTTGTTCAAGTACATCTTTATTTTCTGCGTAGAGTTTACGTGCACGATCAATTTTCCATTGCGGTACACGTTTTGGTAAGTAGGTTTCGAGAGTTTCTTTAACCTCTGGCTGGTTTTTATCAGCCGATACAACTTTTTCTTTGTATGAGGCAGTCGCAAATGCATCGTCTATTAACTTGCTATCGTACCCTTTAGCAATGGCCTCTTGTTTTAAGTCACTTAAATAAGTTTGAAATTCGGCCTGCGTTTTAGCAACTACAGAGCCACTTAAACACACTGAGCATAAAATTACGGCTAACTTTTTAATCACTATCAACTCCGTTTTCTTTTCGTAATTGGCTAAGTAAATTTTCTTCCGGCGGCGGAATTTGCAAATAGTAACCCTTGTCTGGGTCAGCTAACGCTGCTTTTACTGTTTCAAGGTCGGCACCGCCTAAATGATCACGCTTTGCTAAATTGATAATCATTACATAAATAGGTTGACCAAACATAGCCAGTAAAGGTTCAGGCACTTTACTAAAATCATCTCTTTTTTCAACAAATAAGAAGGTATCCGCTTTTTTCTTACTTTTATATACCGCAGTGAGCATAATGGCCCTATTTAATCTTGCTTAACATTGCCGCACACTATAACATGAGAGTAATAATAAGTTAGAAAAATTAGATTAGAAATTTCATTAAAGGCCTTATTCAGCCTACGTTTATCTAAAATTAATTTCTAATCAGACAAATCAATTGAGCGTGTATGTCGGAACAAATTTTTGAGCTAAAAGGGAACCTTTTCACGTTGTCAGTATTGCATCTTTATAGCACTGATATCGCCCTTCTAGCAGAACAGTTGTATGTAAAAATAGCCCAAGCTCCTCGTTTTTTTGAAGGAGCGCCTATTGTTGTTAATTTAGAAGAAATTAAAAACAGCTCACTTGATTTTGTACATTTAAAATCTCTCATTGAGCGTATGAGCTTTAATGCTGTTGGTGTTTGTAATGGCTCAGATGAGCAACACACGCAAGCTAAAGCCGCTGGCCTTTCTGTACTAAATTACTCGCAAGATGCTAAGAGCGCACCCGTTAAACAAGAGGCGCCAAATACCTCTATTGTTGAAAAAAACGTGTACCTACCTGCGCAAGTAATTAATGGCACGGTACGCTCAGGGCAGCAAGTTTATGCAAAAGACAGAGACTTAATTGTACTTGGTGCAGTTAGCCATGGTGCAGAAGTAATAGCCGATGGTAATGTGCATATTTATGGCACCTTACGCGGGCGCGCTATTGCAGGTGCAAAAGGGATTAAAGACGCCTGCATTTATTGCCAAAAGCTCGAAGCCGAATTGGTTTCAATTGATGGCAATTACTGGATCAGCGACTCATTACAAGGTGAGCACTGGGGCAATGCAGTACAAATACAACAAAAAAACGAATCATTAGAAATTTCAGCTTTGGTTAAAGGATAAATCTCATGGCAAAAGTAATTGTCGTTACCTCTGGTAAAGGCGGTGTTGGTAAAACAACATCAAGTGCTGCAATAGGCACCGGTTTAGCTTTAAAAGGCTATAAAACAGTTATTATCGATTTTGATATTGGCTTACGTAATCTAGATTTAATTATGGGGTGTGAGCGCCGCGTAGTATACGATTTTGTAAACGTAATAAACGGCGAAGCCAACCTAAATCAAGCGCTTATTAAAGATAAACGCGTTGAAAAATTATTTTTACTACCCGCATCACAAACACGTGATAAAGACGCCCTTACCCGTGAAGGCGTAGAGCGCGTTTTAAACGAACTAAAAGAAGACTTTGACTACATTGTGTGTGATTCACCTGCAGGTATTGAAGCCGGCGCAATGATGGCGATGTACTTTGCTGATGAAGCAATTGTAACAACAAACCCTGAAGTATCTTCGGTTCGAGATTCAGACAGAATTTTAGGTATTTTACACAGCAAATCAAAACGTGCTGAAGAAGGCCTAGAAAATATTAAAGAACACTTATTATTAACACGCTACAACCCTGAGCGAGTTGAAAAAGGTGAAATGTTATCGGTAGAAGATGTTAAAGATATTCTGTCGATTCCTTTACTTGGTGTTATCCCTGAGTCGCAAGCGGTATTAAGTGCGTCTAATTCAGGCCAGCCAGTAATACTTGATGGTGATTCAGATGCAGGGCAAGCATACGCTGATGCAATCAATCGCTTACTCGGTGAAACAGTCGATTTTCGCTTCTTAGATGTTGAGAAAAAAGGCTTATTTAAACGGATTTTTGGAGGTTAATGTGTCTTTACTTGACTACTTCCGCTCAGAAAAGAAAAATAGCGCGTCATTAGCAAAAGAGCGATTGCAGATCATTGTCGCGCACGAGCGTTCGCAACGCGGAACACCGGATTACTTACCACAATTAAAACAAGATATTTTAGATGTGATCCGTAAGTACGTAAATGTAAACACTGATGCAGTGCAGGTACAGTTTGATCAAAACGAAGATGATTTAGCGGTACTTGAGCTCAACGTGACATTACCTGACGAAGAAAAAAAGTAGCACAACTAAAAGCGGCATTTTAAATGCCGCTTTTTGCTTTGCACACTCACTACACGTATGTGGTGCATTGTGTTGTGTTTTAAATTTAAAAGTTTACACGTAAACCAAGTAAAAACTCATGGCTTGCTGCACTGTCAATTTTAAAGCCATCAGTAAATGCATCTTGCCCCGTTTGCACATCACCAAATTCAATGTATTGATACTCAGTGTATAACGAGATAGTTTTAGTTATTTGATAGTTAACCCCTGCACCAATATTCCATGTAAATTCAGTTGAATCGTCATCAGCATACGCATCGTAATAGCCATCAACATTTCCATCGAATGCGTCAAAGGCGCTAATGCCTGCACCACCTAATTTTGCAGAATAGCTGTTATCGGCAACCCCTAACCCCGCTTTAATATAAGGCGTAAACGCGGTACTGTTATCAAAATCGTAAAAGCCTTCAATTGTATAAGTGGTAGTTTTTAAATCCCCCTTTAATACATACTGCTCACCTTCGCGTGCACCCACGCCAACTTTTGTATCGCTATAGTCAGTATCATGATAGCTAATACGCGCCTCTACTCTAAATTGAGGATTGAACTGATAACCTAAACCAATACTGCCTACACTGCCCTCACCGGCATCAAATTCAGATGGAAAATCACTATCTACGGCAATATTGTTACCAATGGCTTGAGAGTCATTTGCTTGCGAACTATAGCCTACATGTGCAGTTCCATAAAATCCCTCTGCACTAGCTAAAGTAGGCGTGGTACACGCTAAAGCAATTGCGGCAACTATAGTTTTTTGTAATGTGTTCATTGTTATTCCTGATTTTTTTATCAACCAAATTATTGGACTGTAAGGCTAATGTTGAATTCGCAGTTAATATAACTTTTAGATACACAAGCGAATAGATACAATAACGGCACAATACAATTCCGACTTTCAGAACAATGATTAACTATTTACGACACATGGCTATTTTTGCCAAAGTGGTTGCTGGCGGTTCATTTCGTATTGCAGCTAAGGAGCTTGGCATAGCACCTTCACGTGTTAGCCATAGTGTTTCTGACTTAGAACAGTTTTTAGGCGTCACTTTATTACATAGAACAACCCGTAAATTGTCGCTTACCCCTGAAGGTGAAAAATTTTACGCCCACGTAGAAAACATAACAAAACACGCAGAGGCAGGTTTGAACGAAATTAACTCTGTGGGTGATGAGCCTATAGGGTCTTTAAAAATATCGCTGCCCGCCTTTTTAGCAAGCTCCGAAATTTCAGCCGCGATAGCAGAATTTGTGCAAACCTACCCAAAAGTGAACTTGTCTCTTAATTACACAGACCAAGTAATAAATATAATGGATGAAGGACTCGATTTAAGTATTCGAGTGGGCTGGCTAGAAGACAGCTCACTCATGGCGCGTAAAATTGGAGAGAGTAAACGCTTTTTAGTTGCCTCAAGTAAGTACGCGAGTAAGCATCAACCCCCTACGCACCCAAACGATTTAAAACAGTGGGATTGGGTTCATTTTAGTATGCGCGGCAGCACTGTAGATTTTACCTCTCCAAATGGCGAAGTGGTGTGTATTTGTGAAAAGTCGCGCGTAAATGTAAATAGTGCGCTTGCAATAAGTCACTTTGTATCTGAAAACTTGGGTCTAGGCATATTGCCCGAAAACCTAGTAAAAAAACAATTAGCACGAGAAGAGTTCATTCACATTTTACCTAACTGGCAACTCAAGCCGCTTGGTTACTATGCTGTATGGCCAAATAATGCACGCAGAGAAAACCTAACACTATTATTAGTGCGCTTTTTAGCTAAGCGCGGTTTAATAACCGCAGAGGATTAAGCAAGTACCCCTTAAGTGAATATGTTATTATGGGCCCATTACTTTGCTTTATGCCTGCTATTACTTTGCTATGTTAAATCACGCTTCTTGTTTTACTTTATTTGATTGCTCTGTAGATTCTATACCGCTTCCAGATAAATTTACGTTTCCGTTTTACTACCAGCCTCATCCGTTATCTGTTTTAGCCGCAACACAATTGCAGCAGCAACTTGAAGCGCATTTACCGTATAACGAAAATGACAACAGCAATACAGCAACGAATGATGGCAAAATGTTTGGTGTACTGGTTGTACAAAACCAGCAACAACAACTTGGCTTTTTAGCGGCGTATTCAGGCCAGCTTGAAAATTTAAATACCGATATAAAATGCGTGCCTAATGTATCTACAATGGCACTGGAAGATGTGAGTTATTTAAAAGAAAGTAAAATAATTAACGACATAAATGCGCAAATACATGCCCTAGAGAATGCAAGTACATTGAATAAATTAACAGCGTCATTAAATGCCGATAAAGCCGCGTTTGAGCAACAGTTACACGCTCAACAAAGCGTAATGCAAGCCAATAGAAAAACACGTAAAAAGGCGCGCACTGCACTTGCAGTTGAGCAAAGCCATGCAATAACGCCTGAGCAACAAGCAAGCTTGAATGAATTGGCCAAACAAAGCATAGAAGATAAAAAATACTATCAAAGCATAAAAGATCACTGGCATGATAAAATAACTCAGCAACAGCAGGCGCTTAATGCCCTACACGACGAAATAAAACAGTTAAAAAAACGCCGTAAAGTTTTATCTAAAAACTTACAAAAGCAAGTGTTTGCACAGTACCAGTTTTTAAATGCAGAGCATGAAGTTAAAGATATCAATGCCATATTTGCAGCATTGCCAGAGCATACTCCGCCATCAGGTGCTGGAGATTGCGCTGCGCCCAAGCTATTACAATACGCTTATCTTAATAATTTAAAGCCAGTGGCTATGGCTGAGTTTTGGTGGGGGGCCGCACCTAAATCGGCAATACGCCAACATAAAAACTATTACCCCTCTTGTTACAGTAAGTGCCAACCTATTTTATCGCACATGTTAAAAGGCCTCACCATAGAAGATAACCTGCTACTCGTTAACCCTGCTGAAGGTAAAACGCTGCCGATAGTCTATCAAGACGCTGATATTGTTATTGTAAACAAGCCCAGCGAGTTTTTATCTGTACCAGGTGTCAATATTGAAGATTCTGTGTATTTACGTATTCAAACGCAATTTCCACACGCTACAGGCCCGTTAATTGTGCATAGACTAGATATGTCTACATCAGGTTTATTAGTGGTGGCGCTCAATAAACGAGCCCACAAAGCACTACAAAAGCAATTTATTGCCCGCACTATTGATAAACGTTACATTGCGCTGGTTGATGGTATTGTGCCTAAGGACAGTGGCAAGATAGAGCTGCCCTTGAGACTTGATTTTGACGATAAGCCACGCCAGCTTGTTTGTTATAAAAACGGCAAACCCGCACTTACTACATGGCAGGTGCTTGAACGTAAAGACAATATTACACGCCTACAGCTCTACCCTAAAACGGGCCGCACTCACCAATTAAGGGTACACTGCGCTCATCACTTAGGGCTGAATATGCCTATTATTGGTGACACACATTACGGTAAAAAAGCCAACAGGTTACACTTACATGCCGAGTATTTGGCGCTAGATCACCCCATTACACATAAGCGTTTAACGTTCAGCGTAGCGCCCGATTTTTAATACCAATTCGCATAATTAAGTGATCTATTTTGAGGATGAAAAAACGTGTTGATAGCAAGGCAAAAAAATCGCTATTTAGTTGTTCTAAATGAGAATTTTTTAACGCAGATAGCGACACGTTTAGCCCCTAAAAATGATTAAATATTATTGCGAATTGGTATAACATAACCTGTTAGCTTAAAAAGTGGGTTTAATTATCCCACTCTTTAAGTGCGTCTTTAACAAAACTGTAGCGCCAAGAATTAAGTAAATCAGGTTTAATATGATTTAGCTTTTGCTCATCGGTGAGTTTCCAATTCCAGCTAATAAGCTGATTAATTTGCTTTTTAGAGGCCATAACATCCTCTGGTATACCCTGCTCTTTTGCCACTTTCGTGATTTTTTGTTTAATATCTTTAGCGACTTTTTTATAAGCCGGAAAATCAATTAAACGTTTAAGCACAGGCGGATGCTCATCAACCGGGAGTGCTTTGGCCTTTTCAATACACTTTAGTATTTCAACTCCAGAGCGGTTTACTTCCATCGACTCAACACCCGGAATTTGTCTCAGCGTATTTAAGCTCGAGGGCCCACGTTTAGCAATTTCCGTCATGTTGTGCTCTTTAAGCACAAAGTTAAGCGCTAAATTTTTACGAATAGCTTTATTACGACGCCATACAGCTAATTCTTTTAATACCGCGAGCTCGTGTGGTTTTAGTTGCCATGCGTTTTTTATATCTTTGTAAAGCAGCTCATCTGGGGTTTGAAAGGCGCGTTTATTTGCAATTAACTCGCTCTCATTTATGACAATATCAAATAGCTCAGCTTTATTTATACGCTCTATTATTAGTTCAAAACAAGGCAGTAAATGAAATGTATCAGCGGCTGCATAATCGAGCTGCTTTTTAGTTAATGGGCGCTGTAGCCAATTAGTTCGCGATTCACTTTTGTCTATTTCTATGCCTAATAGCTCTTTTACCATTAGCGCAAAGCCCATACAGTTGCCTTCGCCTAAAAGCTGAAGAGCAAATTGTGTATCAAACAATGGAGCGGGTACAAAGCCTGCATATTTTTGAAATACTTCAATATCTTCTGAAGGTGAATGCAACACTTTCAGTACTGATGGATCTTGTAATATTTGCCAAAATTCAAATAACGAGAGTTCGGCAAGTGGATCTATAAGGGCAAGATGCTCGCCATCATATACTTGAATAAGTGCAACTTCAGGGTACAAAGTACGGCGGCGCATAAACTCTGTGTCTATGGCTAAAATAGGCTTGTTTTTTATTTGCTCAACAAAGGTATTGAGTTGATTTTGTGTTTCGATCAATTGGTATTGCACTTAATCTCCTACAATAAAAAAGCCGGCTAATGCCGGCTTTTTTATAGTTTACTAATCTTTTAGGGCTCTTCTGAGAATTTTACCTACATTTGTTTTAGGTAACTCATCCTTAAACTCAACGAGTTTAGGCACCTTATAATTAGTTAAATTATCACGACAGTGATTTATTATATCTTTTTCAGTTAAAGAAGGGTCTTTTTTAACAACAAAAACTTTAACTTGTTCGCCACTTACATCGTGCGGAATACCAATAGCCGCTACTTCTAGTACGCCGTCGTGCATGGCAACCACTTCTTCTATCTCATTTGGGAACACATTAAAGCCCGATACAATGATCATGTCTTTTTTGCGGTCAACAATATAGAAGAAACCTTCATCGTCGTATGTGGCAATATCGCCGGTAGCAAACCAGCCATCTTGCAAACATTCTGCGGTTGCATCTGGGCGGTTATAGTAACCTAGCATAACTTGTGGGCCTTTAACCCATAGCTCACCGGGTTCACCTTTAGCCGCTTCTTCTCCGTTTTCAAGCATTAGCTTAATTTCGGTATTAGGAGCAGGTAAACCAATAGAGCCATTATAAGCCTCTAAATCATACGGGCTTACAGTTACAAGCGGTGCACACTCAGTTAAACCGTAACCTTCCATTAATTTAGAATTAGTCACTTTTTGCCATTTTTCGGCTACAGGACGTTGTACCGCCATACCGCCACCTAATGACATTTTTAAATGACTAAAATCAAGCTCTGCAAACCCTGGTGTATTAAGTAGCCCGTTAAACAGGGTATTTACACCGGTAATAGCAGTAAATTTATGCTGATTAAGCTCTTTAACAAATGCTGGCATATCACGTGGGTTTGTAATTAATACATTCAAACCACCGTATTTCATAAACGTTAAGCAGTTAGCCGTTAACGCAAATATATGATAAAGCGGTAATGCAGTAACAACAACTTCAGTACCACGGTCTAATACTTTATCTAAACAGCCCGATACTTGCTCAAGGTTACCAACCATGTTGCCATGACTTAACATCGCCCCTTTAGATACGCCGGTTGTACCACCTGTATATTGTAAAAAGGCCAGATCAGATAAGCTCATTTCTGGGCGCGAATACTTTGCAGGGTCACCTGCTAACACATCTGAAAACTTAATTGTATTTGGTAGGCTGTAGCTAGGTACCATTTTTTTTATGTATTTAACCACAAAATTAACGATATGCTTTTTAATACCACCCACCATGTCGCCCACTTGGGTAACAACAATGTGTTTTACATCAGTTTTTGCAAGTGCTTTTTCAAGCGTGTCTGCAAAGTTAGCCAATATAAAAATAGCTGACGAGTCAGAGTCTTTTAATTGATGCTCAAGCTCTCGTACTGTGTAAAGTGGGTTTACGTTAACCACCACACACCCTGCACGTAAAATACCTAAAATAGCGATAGGCGTTTGTAACAAGTTAGGCATCATTACGGCAACTTTGTCGCCTTTTTTCAAACCTAAATCATTTTGAATATACGAGGCAACACGTTGTGTCGCTGTATCTATTTCATCATACGATAATGTTTTACCCATATTCGTAAATGCAGGTAAATCTTTGTAATCGGTAAAACTTTTTTCGAACACTTCGAGTAACGAGTTGTAATGCTCAGGATCGATTGTTTCAGGCATACCTTCTGGGTAGCGCTTAAGCCAGATTTTTTCCACTCTTAGCCCCTGTTTATAATTATATTTTTATTAACCTTAATCTAAGTAAGGCACTTTAACAATTGAGCAAATACTCTAATGCAGGAATAATCCCACATTTGGCGCTAATTTACAATTAACATGCACCATTTTGCAGCATAAAGGCTTGAATATGCTCAAAACATAACCCACTGCTTTGCATATGGCAATGATGCCCGCCATCTACATTAATTACCTTCAAGTTGTTGTAATAGCTAATATACTTGGCCAAATTTTGTTTTACAAACGAATAACCTTGGTTACCTAAAATTAATTGGCTTGGTGCAATTAATTGTTTTATTGCACCAATACATTGCGCTTCATCAAACCTAAAACCTGAGTGATTTTTAAGCTTAGGGTCTGTTGTTAACTCATACCCTAGTTCACTTTGCTTAATATTACGACTCATCAATAAGGTGATCAGTTCGTTATTTAAATCTGTTGTATTTGCACGCGCATCGATAATCGCTGATTGCGATTTATAAACGCGCTTTTTTTTATTGTAGGCGCGCTCTCTGTTCAGTATCGCCCCTTTTAATTGCTCACATACTTCATCACTGGGGGTTGTAACACAGCCTATCCCTTCAATAAAGGTAACTGAATGCACATACTCACTAAAACAACTAGCAAATAAACCAGCCACCATTGCGCCCATTGAATGGCCGACTAAATGTACCTTTTTTGCCCCTAAGCTCTTTATAAGTTGGTAGACATCGTCAATATAATCAACAAAATAATAATGAGCGTCCTGTGCGCGCCAATCAGATAGCCCATGCCCAGCAAACTCAACACAATACCAAGTATGCTGCGGGTTAACTTTATCTAGCATAGGTGTAAAACTATTACTGTTATCTAGCCACCCATGCAAGGCTATAACCAGCTCATCGCCAGTGCCTTTTTGTAAGCCTCGCAATGTTATATTTCTTGTTTTTATTTCAAATGGCTGCAACAGACACCTCTTTTTAACGTGCGACATTATTTATAACATACTAGTTGTCAGACCTCTAATACCAAAATTTTTTATATTTTTTATATTTATAAAGACCTCTTGATTTGTAAGGTTAATTTTCGAACTTTAATTATATACTTAATTTCAATAACTTAACCTAACTTAAGTTTCATTAATTCAATAAATAATTACTAACAGAGCTTAAATACTCTTCAGGTAAGTAATGTATACCACTATATTCATTACACTATAATTAACATAAGCTAAAAAAATGGCTGTATTGTTTTAGTGACAATTAGCCAAACCTGTTTATATACTTTGCTTTTTATTCTTACTTCATTTCATTATTATACGAGGGCGTATTGAACTTTGTGGATTGAAACTTGTTCAATCTACGGGCGGTTAAATCCTGTTACGAGGTTTGTAACCTTGTGGGCTAAGTAAAAACCTAGCAAAAAACTTAATCGCCTTAGAAAGAATTTTTGGGCAGCGCATGTTTGGTATTTATGCTGCAAATTCAACACGCCGTAACCATATACAATTGTGGTGCTATTTAAACAGCACATTCATAGGGATAAAAATGAAAAACCAACTTAGCTTATTAGCGCTTTTATGTGCATCTACCAGTGTTTATGCAAGCGATGCACCTAAAAATGTAATTTATATGATTGGTGACGGAATGGGTCCTGCCTATACAACCGCTTATCGTTATTTTAAAGATGATCCAACCACCAAACAGATTGAAACTACCGTATTTGATACTATTTTAACCGGCATGGCGCGTACTTACCCTGACGATCACACTTATGTTACCGACAGTGCTGCAGGTGCAACCGCACTGAGTAGCGGCCACAAAAGTTATAATGGTGCTATTGCAGTCGATACAGACAAAAAGCCCGTTAAAACCATGTTAGAAATAGCAAAAGAACGCGGTATGACAACGGCATTAGTAGCTACCTCGCAAATTAACCATGCCACCCCAGCTAGTTTTGCTACACATAACGAATCACGTCGAAATTACGATGCCATTGCTAATGAATACATAGATAACAAAATTACCGGTAAACTCCCTGTTGATTTAATGCTAGGGGGCGGTACGCAGTATTTTATTAGAGAAGACCGTAACCTCGTTGATGAATTTAAAGCAGCTGGTTATCAATATAGCGATGATATAAAAAACCTTGGTCAGATCACACAAGTACCGGCACTTGGCTTATACGCCCCAATGGGCCTGCCATTTGCACTTGATGCTAATTCAAACCACTTAACGCAACTAACAGCTAAAGCATTTGATTTACTCGACGGCCAAAATAAAGACGGCTTTTTTGTCATGATTGAAGGCAGCCAAATTGATTGGTGTGGACATGCTAACGATGTAGCCTGTGCCATGGCCGAAATGGATGACTTTGCACAGTCGATTGAAAAAGCAAAAGCCTATATTGATAAAAACCCTGATACTTTATTAGTGGTTACTGCAGATCATTCAACTGGTGGGTTAACCCTCGGTGCGCACGGACAATATAAGTGGGATACAGAAGTTATTAAAGGCGTTAAAGCAACAGCCGTTGAGCTGACAAAGCAATTACTCGCTGCTGATGACCTAGAGCCTATTTGGCGCGCCAACACAGGTATTGAATATACACAGGCTAATAAAGTAAAACTTGAACAAGCGAAAAAAATGGGCGAAACAGCGCTTAATTTAGCCATTAAAAGTATTATTAGTGACGCCAGCTTTACTGGTTGGACAACAGGCGGACACACCGCTGTAGATGTACAAGTATTTGCCTACGGTAAAGGCAGTGAACACTTTAACGGTGCTCAAAATAATACAGATATTGCCGATAAACTAATTGGCTTTATTAAACAGTAGCCATAAGCTTACGCAAAAAGCCCGAACCTGTGTTCGGGCTTTTTATTTTTTACTGTTACTAGGGCTAAGCGTATATATCGACGCCTATTAAATCTTGTACTTCGGCGCGACGCTCTAAATTTGCAAATTCAGTATATGTTGAAATTGCTTTACTCACCGTTGGGCTTGGTTGGTCATAAATAGTTTGGCTGTACTTTGCGTTACTAGTGTTTTGACTAAAGTATTGATTAGCAAGCTCTACACCCGCTTTACTAGTTTTTACATAATCTGTGTTTGTTTTTTGACTGGCGCTATCATCCGCTAAACCTTGTGGTTTAGAGGGTAAAATTTTTGTAGAGGTAACCTTTGCAGGAATATCTCCCGTAAAAAAACCAGCGCCAATTGGCAAAGTCATAGATAACTTCCAACAATAAACATATTAAAAATTATGATTTAAAAACACCCAATTTGCAACTCTTGTGCTTATTCGCGACCCGGTAGTTTTTTCCATGTTACTGTATCGCGCACATATTTAGGTTGCGCATCACTTGCTTTAACAACCTCGCCCTTTAAAAAGGCCGTGTCTACATGGCTAAGCATATAGCGAGCATCTGGCAAAGTAATGGCTGTATTTATGGTTATATTGCTAACGTTTTTAAGTGCATCAGGGTAACTTTTAAATCCCGTGCCAACGGCAATCGCGTGTAACTCTTCACTGCTTATGTGCTCTTCGCTTAATAACTCTGGTTTTATAACACACTCTTCATTTACCAACTCCATTCGTGCGTTATTTACTTGGTATTGGGCAAAATAAATTTCTCCCATGCGCGCATCTATAGCTGAATACACTACTGGCGCCTGCGTTTGTTCGTACGCTTGCTGGGCCATAATTGCCAAGGTTGATACGCCCACTAATGGTAAATTGGCTGAATAAGCTAACCCTTGTGCAATAGCAACACTAATGCGTACACCGGTAAAGCTACCTGGCCCTTGGCCAAAGCCAATAACGTCTAAGTCTTTTAATTTACACTGTGCTTTATTAAGAAGCTCATCAACTAAAGGGAGTATTTTTTGACTATGTTGCTGTGGGCATTCTTCAAAATGATGAAATGTTTGGCCCTCAAAGTGTAAAACTATAGATAACGCTTCAGTTGAGGCGTCTAGGGCAAGAATATTACTTTTAATCATTTTAGTACTCTAGTTAATGTGTTTTAAAAATGTGTTTGCATCTTCTAAGCTTCGCGTGCGGCGCATCGGCGGTAAGCTTTTTAAAAATACTTGGCCATATTGGCGCGTTACTAATCGGTTGTCGCAAATAACCAGCACGCCTTTATCTTTGTTATCTCGTATTAAACGCCCCACGCCCTGCTTGAGCGCAATAACAGCTTGCGGTAACTGTATATGAGCAAACGGGTCTTTGCCTTGCATTTGGCAATCTTGCATTTTGGCTTGCAGTAATGGGTCATCCGGTGCTGCAAAAGGTAACTTGTCGATAATAACACAGCTTAGCGTGCTACCACGTACATCAACCCCTTCCCAGAACGAGGCAGTACCTAACAATACCGCATTACCATGGCGCGTAAATTTTTCCAGTATTATACGCTTAGACATTTGCCCTTGCATATAAACTGGGTAGTCCATTTGTGTGGTTAACCCCTCAGCCACCAAATGCATCATTCGGTAACTTGTAAACAGCACAAAGCAACGCCCTTTAGCCGATTTAATCAGCTCTAGGGTTAATTTTATAATTGCATGAGGCATGTTCTCTGCATGCGATTCTGGCAAATATCGTGGTAAGCATAAAAGCGCCTGATTAGGATAATCAAAGGGGCTATCAACCATCATACTTTGCGCAGGAGTAATACCTAAACTTGCATTAAAGTGATCGAGCTTATTATCAACCGATAACGTGGCTGAGGTAAATACAAACCCTGCACCGGTGTCTTTCATCATTTGAGCAAATTTAGCAGAGACATTAAGTGGCGTAATATTAACCGTTAAATAGCGCCGCGTGGTTTCGTACCAATAGCTAAAGCCCGTTTGTGCGGTATCAAAAACACGCTCTAACTGACCTTTAAACGCTAATGTACGCTCAAACGGATGCTCTATTTTATCACTTCGCTCTAGGCACAGTTTTAATACCTGATAAACAAAGTCTAAATCGCTAATTACCCGATGCAGCGCTGCGCAAATTAATTTATCACTGAGCTTTTCGCGCCAATCTCCTCGGCTTCCATCTACACCAAACTGTAAACGTAAATCAGCCACACTGGTTTCTAGCTTATTAAGGCTTTTTCCAAGTTGCAGCATATCGGGAATTTCTGCACGGTAAATAGCGCGTAAATCGTTAATTAAATCCACCAGCTTTTTAGTGCTAATACTTTCACCAAAGTAGTCACTGGCAATTTCGCTAAGCTGGTGTGCTTCGTCAAAAATATAAGCGTCGGCAGTGGGCATAAGTTCGGCAAAACCGGAGTCTTTTACTGCCATATCAGCAAAAAATAAATGATGGTTTATAACCACTACATCCGCTTCGGCTGCATTTAAACGCGCTTTGCGTATATAACATGATTGAAAGTCTGGACACTCTTTGCCTAAACAATTATCGGCTGTCGAATTAACATAAGGCAGTACCTTGGCGTCTTCTTCAATACCAATACAATCAGCTAAATCACCCGAGTGTGTTTCACTGGCAAATTTTGCAACCATAGCAAGTTGATGCATTACATCAGGATCGTCTGTTGGTACATGGGCTACATGTTGATTTAGCCTATAAGTGCACAGATAATTAGCGCGCCCTTTTAACAATGCGGTTTTTTTAGATGCATTAAGTGCTTTTACTAGCTGAGGTAAATCGCGGTGGTATAACTGCTCTTGTAAGGCCTTAGAGCCTGTAGAGATAATTGTTTTACCTTTAGATTTAAGGGCAGGCGCTAAATAGGCAAACGTTTTACCTGTACCAGTGCCCGCTTCAACCACTAACTGCGTGCTATTTTTTAATGCATCGTTAACGGCAACGGCCATATCAATTTGAGGTTGGCGAGGCGTGTATCCATCTAAAGATAACGCTAACGGCCCGGTTGCACTAAACAGCTGTTTGATAATACCAGTCACTTTACAAAAAATAATAGCGAGATTTTACGTAAGCCTGGCTATAAGGGCAAGCCAATTGAAATTAGAGTGTCTTAAAAAATGAAGAAAAAACCAACCACACAATTTGTATACATATATTTACACTAAATTACACTATTACACCCGCGAAATAGCCGCGTTTACTTTATTCAATTAACGGCATTAATCAGCCATTACGTTGCCTAGGCAACCTCATGTTAATCTCTTCATTACAAGCAATAACACCAGTAAATTTGCATTAACTATATGTCTCCTAAAGACATAAAAAAAGTGCTAAAAGCCCCATAAATACTGTGACACAGCCTAGTCACAGGAGTAATATACGGCTCGTTTAATTCGCTCTTTTTTGTTCTCTAAAATAAATTTAAGGTTAGCCAATGAATGCTTGGTATCTCATTTGTTTTCTCTCTGCTATCGCAATTTTTATTGCTTATGCAAACCAGTATGTTCTTAAAATGCAAACAACGATTGCTATAACAACGGGCTCGGTTGTTATATCGTTGTTATTAATTATTTCAGTTAAGTTATTAGGCGATACAACTGCATTAGAAATGACGCAAATTGTAGCCAGTATTAATTTTAATGAATTGCTTTTAAAAGGCATGCTTGGATTTTTGTTATTTGCAGGTGCTTTAGAAATTAACCTGTTGGCACTGCGTAAACAACGATGGGAAATAACCGCTTTAGTTTTGTTCTCTACCGTAGTCTCTACTTTTTTAATTGGCTATTTAAGTTTTTATATTTTTGCCGCTCTTGGCTGGCCCGTCCCTTTTATTTATTGTTTACTTTTTGGTGCCTTAATAAGCCCAACCGATCCAATTGCTGTACTGGCAATTATTAAACAATTACGCGCCCCTGAAGGTATTTCGGTACAAGTAGAAGGCGAGTCTTTATTTAACGATGGTATTGGTTTGGTAATTTTTACTACGCTGTTTTCTGTTGCATTTTTTGGCACCGATGCCAACCCAGCCGACATTGCAGAGCTGTTTTTTGTTGATGCCATAGGTGGGATCGTGTTTGGCTTAGCAATGGCCCTTGTGGGTCACTTTTTAATTATTAACTGTAAAGATGTAAATATACGCCTATTAATAACCTTAACCATTCCAACTGCGGGTTTTGCCGCTGCCAATGTATGGGAAATATCTGGTGCGCTTGCCATGGTAACCAGTGGTATTATTTTAGGTAATATTACTCGCGCAAAAGCAACCGAGCGCACAGGGCCTGAAAACACGCGCTATATTAAAGACTTTTGGCACGCCACCGACAGCTTTTTAAACGCTTTGTTATTTTTGATTATTGGTATGCTGATTGTCACTATGCCAGTAACAATGGGTGAAATTGGCTTAGGCCTCGTTATGATCCCTGCTATTTTATTAGCACGTTTTATTAGTGTGGGTGCACCATTTGTAATATTTAAGCGCTTTAAAAACTACGACAAACACAGCGTTAAAATTTTAACTTGGGGTGGTTTACGTGGCGGTTTAGCATTAGCTATGGCTGCAGCTATTCCTCGTGATCAAGTATTTATATCAGGCAGTGATCTGCATGATTTAATCGTTATTGTGACCTATGTTGTGGTTATATTTTCTATTATTGTGCAAGGTTTAACTATCTCTCCTCTCATTCAAAGTAGTATTAAATCTGCCGAGCAAAGTCACTAAGTTTTCTTTATTAAACCCGCAGTCTATTCACTGCGGGTTAGTTATTTATGGGGGATTATTTTTAGCACGGTTTTATTTATTTTAAGCGTAATAAAAATAGTTTTAATTTTAAATGTTTTTTTTAGGGCTAATTATGTCCAGTAAGTATACCAGTGTTTTTTCGTTATTTTATGGCATTACACGTCGCCACGTTTTTCTCTTTCCTTTGTTCTTACTCACTTTTTTATGTTTTTCTGCTTTTGCCTCAACGCCTGCCGAACAAGCTAAAATTAAACAAATATCACAACTTGCAGAGTACGTAGGGGTTGATTACGTTGGCGCGGTGCAAAAAGGCGAGGTAGTCAGTAAAGACGAATTTCAAGAAATGTCTGAGTTTGCAAATTTAATAAGCACGCTAGCCACACAGTTAAGCAGTGCTAATAATCAATACAGTCATATAAATATACAAGCTGGCGCCTTACATAACGCCATTATAAATAAACAAAGCGTACAAAGTGTACGTGCTGGGAGCTCAAAGCTTAGGGAGTCTTTGCTTGAATTTATGCCGCAGCTTTCTTTGCCTTCATCTTTATTACCCCTAAAACAAACAAAAGCACTTTTTGCAGAAAACTGCTCTATGTGCCATGGCATAAATGGTCAAGGTGATGGCCCACTTGCTAAAGGGTTAACACCACAGCCCACCAACTTTACGGATAAAGAGCGAGCCACAAATCGCACAATTATGGGATTATATGAAGCTGTATCCAATGGCATAGACGATACGCCAATGGTTGCTTTTAGCCAATTTAATGAGCAACAACGTTGGTCACTCGCCTTTTATGTAGGCAGTTTAGCTTTTCAAGATATAACTAAGCCGCAACACAATAACCAGACAATCAGCACTTCAGACATCATTAATCTTAACCCTGCGCAGCTTTCACAAAATCAATCCCCTGCCCAAGTTCAATTTATTAAGTGGCTACGCGGTAATCCAGAACACTTATTTAAAAACAAAGCTCAGCCACTTAGCGTTGCACGCTCGCAACTTATTGCAGCGCAAAATGCACATGCTAATGGTGAATATGCAAAAGCCAGCGAACTGGCTATCAGTGCCTATTTAGATGGTTTTGAGCTGATAGAAAATAACTTAAATGCATACGATGAAAGCTTGCGTAAAAACATTGAAGTACAATTGTTGAACTTACGTAACACATTCAAAAATGAAAAAAACACCGAGCTTGTCGGTGCGCAAGTTAATGCTGTACTTGCACAATTAACAAAAGCAAACAACCTACTTAATGACACCACACTCAGCGATGGCGCCTTGCTATCAGCCAGTTTAGCTATTTTGCTGCGCGAAGGCCTAGAGGCACTATTAGTTGTTATTGCGCTAATGACGGTGCTTATAAAAACCAAACGCCAGGATGCGCTTAAATACGTTCATATTGGCTGGGTAATGGCCCTTATAGCAGGTGGCTTAACATGGGCAGTAGCGCAAACATTAATACAAATAAGTGGTGCCAGCCGCGAAGTAATGGAAGGGATAGGCGCCCTATTTGCAGCTATTATTTTGCTATATGTTGGGGTATGGATGCACAGTAAAACCAGTGCTCAGCAGTGGCAGGCATATATTCAGCAAAATATTAATACGCGATTAGAGTCTGGCACACTATGGGGGCTCGCGGGTCTCTCGTTTATAGCGGTATATCGTGAAGTGTTCGAGACGGTATTATTTTATCAGTCGTTATTAACGCAAAGCTCGCAAGCACAGTATTCATCGCTCGCGATGGGCTTTGCATTGGGTGTGGTTTTATTAGCGCTTATTGCATGGGTGTTAGTTAAATATTCGATTAAGTTACCTATTGCTAAGTTTTTTGCGTATACAACTTATTTATTATTTGCACTTGCCTTTGTATTAATGGGTAAAGCTGTCATTGCATTACAAGAGGCTGATTTAGTCGCGATTAGTGTAATGCCGATAAACTTTGATATTGCACTACTGGGTTTAAAATCTACGTGGCAAGGCTTTATAGCGCAACTTACCGTAGCTGTTATATTTAGCTTTTACATTATTAAAGCTAAAAAACGCTAGCAAACACATCCTTAATAGTAAAAAGTTGTACGTGGCTTTTTACTATTAAGGGTTTAGCTCATGCCCACGTATCTAAATGTTTATTCCCTTCATCATCTACGGTGATTGCTTTTTCATTAGCTGCACTTGCACTTTTTTTGCCCTGCGCCTGCGCTAATCTTTTTTTGTTGAGCGTCTGCTTTTTTTCATTTTCAAGCTTAATTTTTTGCGCTTGTGGCATATTTTGCACACCTGCAATATGAAATGTACTTTTAGGCTCAAGCTCTAACCGTGAAATTTTCCCTAAAAAAGGGATCATTATATCCATACTCCCCTCCTTAACTTGTTTATTAAAAATTAGATAAATTGACCAATAAAGCCCAATTTGCCTACAATTTAAACATTAAAACAACTAAAAATACTGTTTAGCTCTCAATATTATCGGCAGTTATAAGATATGCTTTAATTTGGTAAAAAAAAACTTGCCTAAGCTAGGCGGTTTATGTTTTTATGAATGCGAAATTTATTGAAACAGATTAAAGCTTAACGCTCACTAAATAGCGGTAAGTAAAATAGGATACAAAAATGCGCTTAAACCTGACAACAGTACATCATCACCACCATTCACCGGAATAACCTGTCAGGTCTTTCGCTGAGAGGTTATTCCTAAAAGGAACCTCTGGCGATTCAAAACACATTGATTCATTTTCGCCCTGAGGTTCCCCTCGGGGTTTTTAGTTTTTAAATTAAAGGAAAATGAATAATGAGTAACACAAATCGTCTACGTATCGCCATCCAAAAAGGCGGTCGCCTGTCTAAAGATTGTCAAGATTTACTAAAGCAACTAGGTGTTAAATTAAACCTACGTGAGCAACGCTTAATTGCACACTCAACCAATATGCCAATTGACGTGCTTCGTGTGCGCGATGACGATATTCCGGGCTTAGTAATGGACGGTGTTTGTGATTTAGGTATTGTTGGCGAAAACGTACTAGTAGAAGTACAAGCCGAACGTGAACGCCAAGGTGTACCAAGCGAAGTTAGCAAACTAGCAAAACTAGACTTTGGTTACTGCCGCCTTGCACTTGCATGGCCACAAGAGCTTGGCCCACGTGATAAAAGCTGGTTTGAAGGCAAGCGTATTGCAACAACCTACCCAGAAATTTTAACGCAGTGGTTAAAGCGCGAAGGCATTAATGCAAGTACTGTAATGCTTACAGGTTCAGTAGAAGTAGCCCCACGTGCCGGTCTTTCAGATGCAATTTGTGATTTAGTTTCAACCGGTGCAACGCTTGAAGCGAACGGCTTGATTCAAGGTGATACAATTTTAGAATCAAACGCGTGTTTAATTCAAAATAAAGACCTGCAAGATGAAGACAAACTAGCGCTAATCAATAAGCTTATGCCGCGCCTTCGTGGTGTTAAACAAGCTAAAGAAAGCAAATACATTATGCTACACGCGCCAAAAACTAAACTTGATGAAATTTGCGAAATTTTACCAGGCTCTGGCCAACCTACTCTACTTGCACTTGCTGGTAACGAAGAGTACGTAGCGCTTCACATGGTAAGCAGCGAAACATTATTTTGGGAAACAATGGAGCAGCTTAAAGCCTTAGGCGCTAACTCTATTTTAGTAATGCCAATTGAAAAAATGATGGAGTAAGTACCATGCTTCGTTGGAATGAGGAATCTTCACAAGTACAGGCAGCGGCGCTAATGCGCCCTGCGGTTTCTGCCAGCGCAAAGGTTGAAGCTATATGCCAAACAATTATGAGCGATGTGAAAGAGCAAGGGGATAAAGCCTTACTTGATATGGCTAAAAAGTTTGATAATAGAGCTAACCCTCGTTTACGTGTACCGCTTGATGAAATAAACGCATCAGAGCAAGCACTAAGCGCAGAGCTTAAATACGCAATTGACACCGCTTATGCAAACGTTAAACGTTTTCACGAAGCGCAATTGCCTAAAGATATTAAGTTATCAACCCAACCTGGCGTTGAATGTGAACTGAAATATCAGGCCATCGAAGCTGTAGGTATTTATGTACCTGGTGGCAGTGCTCCACTGCCATCATCGGTTATTATGCAAGGTGTACTTGCACAATTAAGTGGTGCTAAAACCGTCGTACTTGCCACCCCTGTGCAAGGTGATGAAAGCATTAACCCTGCGATATTATATGCAGCTAAGTTATGTGGCATTACAACTTTAATTGAAAGTGGTGGCGCAGGTGCAATTGCCGCAATGGCCTACGGCACTGAATCAGTGCCTAAAGTGAACAAAATTTTTGGCCCAGGTAATAGCTTTGTAACGATGGCAAAACAGCTTGTTGCGCAAACAATTCCTGGTATGGCAATCGATATGCCAGCAGGCCCCTCTGAAGTACTAGTTATTGCAGATGAGCGTGCAAACCCAGAATTTATAGCGGCAGATTTACTCTCGCAAGCTGAGCACGGCGCAGACTCGCAAGTTATTTTATTGTGTAACAGCGAAAGTATCATTGAGCAAACGCAGCATGCGCTTACACGCCAGCTTGCTAAATTAAGCCGCAAAGAGACAGCCGAGCAAGCTCTGGCTAATTCATCACTTATTTTAGTCGACTCTGTTGAGCAAGCATTTGACGTATCAGCGCAATATGGCCCTGAGCACTTAATTTTGCAATTAGCAGATTCAACACCTTACTTAGATAAAGTAAAAAATGCAGGCTCGGTATTTGTTGGCGACTACACGCCAGAATCAGCGGGCGATTACGCATCGGGTACTAACCACGTGTTACCTACCTACGGTTACAGTGCAACCTATTCAAGCTTAAACTTGCTTGATTTTTTCCGCACTTACACAGTACAAACTATAAGTAAAAGTGGCCTAACACAACTGTCAAAAGCTATTTTGCCACTAGCAGATGCAGAAGGCCTTGATGCACACGCAAATGCGGTTTCAATTCGTTTAGAGGCAATTAAAAATGAGCAATGAGAGCGCACAAGCGACTAGCTTATTACCACAAAATATTGCAGCTCTTGCTGCCTATAGCTCTGCTAAAAGTGAAAAGCTAACAGGGTCAACGTGGTTAAATGCCAATGAAAGCCCGTACGCTAAAAATATTGAGCTGAGTATTGAAGATTTAAATCGCTACCCAGATCCACAGCCGCAATTGGTTATTGACCGCTATGCTGCGTATGCAGAGCTTGAAAGCGAAAACGTATTAATGACGCGCGGCGCCGATGAAGGCATTGAGCTTTTAGTACGTACCTACTGCGAACCTGCAAAAGACAGCATTGCGTTATTTTTGCCAACCTACGGTATGTACAAAGTAACCGCTGATACGCACAACGTTGCAATCAATGGCTTAACCCAAGCGTTATTACTTGATGGCAGTGTTGATGAAATAGTTGAGGCAGTGGACAGCTCAAAATTGGTGTTTATTTGTAATCCAAATAACCCAACCGGTAGCATAACCCCCCTTGAAAAAGTAAAAGCAATTGCAACAGCGCTTGCCGGTAAAGCTTTAGTTATTGTTGATGAAGCCTACATTGAGTTTTGCCCTGAGCAAAGTGCTACAGCGCTGATTAACGAATACAGTAATGTAGTGGTACTGCGCACTTTATCTAAAGCGTTTGCGCTTGCAGGGCTAAGAACCGGTTTTACACTTGCACAAGAAAGTGTACTTGCACCTATTCGTAAAGTGATTGCGCCGTATCCGGTATCGGGTGTGGTAGCAAGTATTGCAGCACAAGCCATAGCGCCTGATGCAATTACATCAATGCGCCGCCAAGTGACTATTTTAAATAGTTTAAAAGCTAAACTTGTACAGTGGTTAAACGCATCCCCAGCTGCATTAAAAATTCTCACTGGTGAAGGTAACTTTGTTACCTTAAAATTAGCCGACAAAAACTACTTTAAAGTAGCACTTGAACAAGGTTTAGTGATGCGCGCGTTTACCCTATACGGTGAAGACGATTGGCTACGTATCTCCATTGGTAATGAGCAAGAACTTGAGCAAGTAAAAATTTGGTTAGATGGCCTTGATAAGCCAGCAACCTCACCTCTTTTATCAGGACAAGAAGTATCATGAGTAACCCCTATTTATTTATTGACCGTGACGGCACCATAATTGAAGAGCCAATCACCGACAAACAGGTAGACAGCCTAGAAAAATTAGCGTTTTTACCTGGTGTTATCCCGGCTTTATTACAGTTACAAGCCGCAGGGTACCGCTTAGTAATGGTATCTAACCAAGATGGCTTAGGCACAGACAGCTTCCCGACTGCTGACTTTGATATAGCACAAGATAAAATGATGGACATACTGCAAAGCCAAGGCATTAGCTTTGACGAGGTATTAATTTGTCCACACTTTGACGAGCAAAACTGTGATTGCCGTAAACCTAAAACAGGTTTATTAACTGAACTTATGCGCTCTGGCAAAGTTGATTTAGCTCGCTCATACGTGATTGGCGATCGCCAAACCGATATTGGCCTTGCTCAAAACTTATGTTGTGAAGGCATTTTGTATGATGGCAGCTGGCCTGCCATTGTTACAAAGCTTACAACTGCCAACCGTGAAGGCCGTGTTACGCGTAACACCAAAGAAACCCAAATTGATGTAGCCATAAACCTAGATCAAACTAAAAACGGTAGCATTGAAACCGGCCTTGGCTTTTTTGATCATATGCTTGACCAAATTCGCACCCACGCCAACATTGGTTTAGACATTAAAGCGAAAGGCGATTTACACATAGATGAGCACCACCTTGTTGAAGACATAGGTATTGCTCTTGGTGTTGCGCTTAAACAAGCGCTGGGTACTAAATCGCAAATAGCGCGCTATGGTTTTGCGCTGCCAATGGATGAGTGTAAAGCAGAGGCACAAATTGATTTATCGGGCCGCGCTTCATTTGTATTAAACGCTAACTTTAGCCGTGAAAAAGCCGGCGATTTAGACGTACAAATGGTTGAGCACTTTTTCAAAAGCTTAAGCGATAATGCCGCTATTAGCCTTATTTTGTCGGTGAGCGACGGTAACTGTCATCACCAAGTAGAAGGATTATTTAAAGCGTTTTCACGTGCCCTTCGTATGGCAGTAGCACAAGACACAACCCAACAAACAGCCAGCTCTAAGGGATGTTTATGATTGCCATAATTAATACCGGGTGTGCCAATATAAATTCAGTTCGTTTTGCCTTTGAACGCTTAGGTCAAACGCCAACAGTCATTACCTCACCAGAGCAATTAGCTGGTTTTGAGCGTGCAATATTACCAGGCGTTGGCCATGCATCTGTTGCCATGAAACGCCTTGTAGATAACGGCTGGCAACAAGCTATAAACGAATACCAGCGCCCTCTTATGGGAATTTGCTTAGGTATGCAGTTACTGTGCGAAAGCACCGAAGAAGGTAACGTACAATGCTTAGGTAAAATACCAGGCCAAGTAAAAGCCCTTGATGTTGGCAATTTAACATCGCCGCATATGGGTTGGAATAACTTAAGCGTAAATAAAGAGCATGCACTCACCAAAGGCTTAACACAAGACGAGCAAGTGTACTTTGTACATAGCTTTGCGCACACCGTAAACGATGCAACACTTGTAAGCGGCGAATACGGCCAAACCTTTTCAGCCATTGTTGCAAAAGACAACTACGCTGGCATGCAATTTCACCCAGAGCGCAGTGCAAAAGTAGGCACACGTTTATTACAAAATTTTGTTGATTGGCAGTTATAAACGGCCCATTAACCAACAATAAAGAGATTATTTGTGATTATTCCAGCATTAGACGTATTACAAAATCAAATTGTTCGTTTATACCAAGGTAAGTACGACACCGCTCAGTTTTACCCTTTTGAGCTTGGCGCACGTTTAAAAGAATACGCCGACAGCGGCGCAAGTAAATTGCACCTTGTAGATTTAGAAGGCGCACGCGATCCAAGTAAAAAACAGTGGCAACATATCCAAGCTGCAACGAAAGCGCTTAACGTACCGTATCAAGTGGGCGGCGGCATTCGCTCAGAGCAAGATGTAAGCGATTGGCTAAAAGCCGGTGCTAACCAAGTTGTTATTGGTTCTATGGCGGTAGAAAAACGCGAGCAAGTAAAAGCCTGGGTTGAACAATTTGGCGCCGAGCACTTTGTTATTGCCCTTGATGTAAATAAAACAGCTACGGGCTGGGCACCTGCTACCCATGGTTGGTTAAGTGAATCTGAGTTTGGTTTACTTGAGCTTGTAGACTTTTATGTAAGCTTGGGCGTTATTGACTTTTTATGTACGGACATCAGTAAAGATGGCACCATGACTGGCCCATCGTTTGAGCTTTACGAAGATTTAACTCGCCATAACAGCAGCATTAAAGTACAAGCTTCGGGTGGCGTAAGCTCACTTGATGACATTAAAAAGCTTAAAGAGCTGGGCGTAGGTGGCGTTATTTTAGGTAAGTCACTACTTGATGGCGCATTTAGTGTTGAGGAGGCGTTGGCATGTTATCAAAACGCATAATCCCGTGTTTAGATGTAAAAGACGGCCAAGTAGTAAAAGGCGTTAAATTTAAAGGCCACGAAATAGTGGGCGATATTTTAACAATGGCAAAAGCATACAGCGATGCCGGCGCCGATGAACTGGTTTTTTATGAAATCAGCGCAAGTGTTGAAAAACGCCTACTTGATGTAAATTGGGTAGAGAGCATTGCCCGCCACATCGATATTCCATTTTGTGTGGCTGGCGGTATTAAATCGGTAACCGATGCAGCACGTGTACTAGAGCGTGGCGCTGATAAAATAAGTATTAACAGCCCCGCTATTGCCCGCCCTGAGCTTATAAAAGAGCTGCATGATGAATTTGGTAAGCAATGTGTTGTTGTAGGTATTGATAGCTTTTACGATGAAGTGACCGGCGAATACTTAGTGTATCAATTAACCGGCGATCCTAATGCATCAAGCCGTACACGTTACAAAACCGAGGAATGGGTAAAACGCGTACAAGACTTAGGCGCAGGCGAAATTGTTTTAAACTGTATGAACCAAGATGGCGTACGTAACGGTTACGACAATGAGCAGCTAAGTAAAATGCGCGCATTATGTAATATTCCTTTAATCGCATCAGGCGGTGCAGGCAGTATGCAAGACTTTGTTGATGTATTTAAACAAAGCGAAGTCGATGGCGCATTAGCAGCAAGCGTTTTTCACAAGAATGTGATTAACATTGGCGAATTAAAACAATTTTTAACTGATAACCAAGTGGCAGCAAGACTATGCAAGTAACACAACAAAACCAAACTCAAGTAGATTTTGCTAAAAGCGAAATGATCCCTGCGATTGTTCAAGATGCTCGCTCTGGTGTTATTTTAATGCAAGGTTTCATGAACAGCGAAGCACTAAAGGTGACGCTTGAAAGTAACAAGGTAACCTTTTACTCGCGTTCAAAGTCACGTTTATGGACCAAAGGTGAGTCATCAGAAAACTATTTAAACGTAGTATCGGTGCATACCGATTGTGACTACGACTCAATTTTAGTACTGGCTAATCCAGAAGGCCCAACATGTCACTTAGGCACACAAAGCTGCTTTGGTGATGACGCTAAACCTAGCCTAAGCTTTTTAGCGCAATTAGAAGATGTGATTGTTGAGCGTAAAAACGACGACCCAGCAAAAAGCTACACAGCTTCATTGTTTGCTAAAGACTTAAGCCGTAGCTGTCAAAAAGTGGGCGAGGAAGGCGTAGAAGTAGCGCTTGCTGCAATGAAACACGATAACGATGAACTTACTAATGAATCGGCTGATTTAATTTACCACCTTACTGTATTGCTCCAACGCCAAGGCTTAGCCCTAGAAGACGTTGTAAAATGCCTGCAAGGTCGCCATAAATAATACAGCTGCTTTGTTTTAGCGCATTTACAGGCCCGTATTTTATGGGCCTTTTTACGTTATGGTATTTATTTTTTTACATAGGTTGCGTATGGTGCAGCTTATCAAATTCTTTTAGCGTTGCTTATGAATAAATCAATTATCACAGCCTTATCCTTATTGGTACTAACAGGCTGTGTAAGCCAAAAAGCCCCTGCGCCTAAAATAGTAAAAACGCAAAACACATGTAGCCCACTAAACACATTGCTTAATGCGCACACTAATGGCTTTAATGCAGTAAAAGCAAATAAAGTGGGTAATGATTTTATAAACCAGTGGCATGCTAATACTCATTTTATAGCCAATACCTGCACCATTACTCAACATAATAAACAGTTTAGTTATCAATGCACGAGTGAAAACAAACAAGCCGATGCCACAAATCTACATATACAAACAGTGGATAAAATACGTCAATGCTTAGCGTCACAAGGCTGGTACGAAAATACGAAAGAGTCAGCAACCTCAATGAGTAGTAACTTTGTTTTGGATGAAGCTCACCCAGTTATCACCTTATTTACCTCTCAAAGCAGAACGCGCTATATTACCCGTTTTGAAATTGCTCCACCGCTAGGAAATTAAATGCAAAAACCCACACACTCAAACACTAAGTTAAAAACAGACTGTTTAGGCATATGTGAGCGCCGCAGCGGTTATTGCACTGGCTGCGGGCGAACTAATGAAGAAATATTTGATTGGATCATCCTCAGCCAAGAAGAAAAAAACGCCATTTTAGCGCAGCCGCGAGCTGACTTAAAAAAGCCATAAATTTGCCACTTGCGTGTAACAGCCCCCCTTTAGTATTGCTAAAAACGGTAGGGGGTGAACATCATGGCAGCATTATTTGTAATAAACTTAGCGCGCTCAGCGCAGCGACTCGCAAATACTCAAACGCAACTGGCACGTGTTAACTTGCCATTTGAACGGATTGATGCCGTAGATGGCGCACAATTGAGTACACACCAAAAGTTCCTACATTACAGCCCGCAATTGAATAAACAGCAGTATCACTATCCGCTTAGCAATGGTCAAATCGGCTGCTATTTAAGCCACCGTAAAGCATGGCAAAAAATAGTTGATGAAAAACTAGATTACGCGATTGTGCTCGAAGATGACTTTTATATTGATGAGAGCATTCATAATGCGATAAAAAATATTGAGCAGCTACAGCAGCCCTGGCAGCTTATTAAACTCGCCGCTTATGAAAACCGCACTCGCCCTATTGCCTATCAGCAAAACCTAAATAACCACCAGCAATTAGTTATACATAAAAAGCTAATGACCGGCTGTTGTGCTACGGCAATAAGCTATGAAGGGGCTAAGCAATTACTTAAAGCCACAGCTCAATTTGGCCGCCCTGTAGATTGCGACTTACAGCATATTTGGGAAACCCACGTAAATGGTTTTTCGCTTATGCCATACCCTGTTTCGCAAAATACAGACATACAGAGCGATATTGCAAGCTGCGCTACTAAAACCAAGGTTAAAAAAGCTTTTTTTAAACGTAAGTTTCAACAATTACACAGCGGCGTTTTAAATAAACTTTATACAAATGCATTTATAAAACAAACCAAGCAAATTAAACCTAATAAAAAAGGCGCTACAAAAGCACCTTCTTTACTCACGCAAGGTTCTTAATTTTATAACTATGCTTTATCGAGCGCTTGGCTTACATCGGCAATAATATCGGCAATGTTTTCAATACCGACTGATAGGCGAATTAAATCACGGCTCACACCTGCGTTTGCAAGCTCTTCATCATTTAATTGGCGGTGCGTAGTTGACGCAGGATGACAAGCCAGCGATTTAGCATCGCCAATATTAACTAAACGCAGGATCATATTAAGCGCATCAATAAAGCGCGTACCTGCTTCAAGGCCGCCCGCGATACCAAAGCTTAAAATGCCTGAGGCTTTACCACTGGTGATTTTTTGGCTCATTGCATTATATGGGCTTGATGTTAAACCAGCGTAGTTAACCCAAAGAACTTTAGGGTGATTTTCTAAGTATTCAGCCAGTTGCTGCGCGTTTTCGCAGTGGCGATCCATTCGCAAGCCTAAGGTTTCTAGGCCAATTAAAATGTCAGATGCGTTTTTGGGCGCAAGTGCTGCACCGGTATTTCTAAGTGGCACTACTCTACAACGACCAATAAAGGCTGCTTCTGCAAAGGCATCTGTATAGACCACATTGTGATACGACGGATCGGGCTCATTCATCATTGCAAAGCGTGTGGCATTGGCTTTCCAATCAAATTTACCTGAATCAACAATCATACCGCCAATAGCTGTACCGTGTCCGTTTATATACTTTGTCAGTGAATGAACCACTATATCGGCACCTAACTCAAATGGGCGGCATAAATACGGGGTCGCAACGGTATTATCAACAATAAGTGGTACCCCTTTACTATGAGCAATGTTAGCTAAACGCTCAATATCGACAATATTACCTGCCGGGTTACCAATGGACTCACAAAATACTGCGCGGGTATTATCATCAATCGCGTCTTCAAAGGCGCTAAAATCATCAGCCTTAATCATGCGTGCTTCAATACCTTGGCGCGGTAACGTATGAGCAAATAAGTTATATGTACCGCCATATACTTGGCTGGTGCTCACAATATTAGTGCCTACTTCACACAAGCATTGAATAGCATAGGTAATAGCTGCCATGCCCGAGGCTACCGCTAGCGCGCCAATGCCCCCTTCCATTGCAGCAATACGCTGTTCAAGTACGGCATTGGTTGGGTTCATTATGCGGGTATAAATATTGCCTGGTACTTTTAAGTCGAATAAATCAGCGCCATGCTGCGTATTATCAAACGTGTAAGATGAGGTATTATAAATAGGCACTGCTGCTGATTTAGTGGTTTCTTCAGACTCGTAACCATGGTGCAGTGCTAATGACTCTAGTTTCATAATTATTTCCTTCAATATTGTGATGATTAAACCTAGCATCATTAGCTTATAAAATGCACATGAATTAAATTAATGAATTATGAGTGTCAGGGGTATTAAAGTTTGCGGGATGAGTTTTACTCAATCTAGTGGGTGTTTTATTTAACTACGTAGGTTTTGTTTTATCTAAATACCAAAGCAGTAGCAGTAAAGCCTATCATATTAATGCGTAGCGTTATTTGGCTAAAGGGTTTAAATACTAAATGCGGTGGGCGCCTCAATTTACGCTATTTAAAGCTCAATGGGTTTTAGGTTAACACTTATAATAAATGTACTTATAACGCTTTAAAATCAAGTAACTGTAGCGCAGGCAGCGGTTTACTAAAATAGTAACCTTGAATCAAATCGCAATTTAGCTCGGCTAATAATTTTTGTTGTGCTGATGTTTCTACGCCTTCAGCTACCACACTTAAGCCTAAGCTATGCGACATTGCAATTGTGGCTTTAACTAAGCTGTAGTCTTCTTGGTTTTCGGTAATACCACAAATAAAGCTGCGATCTATTTTTAATACCTCAAACGGATATTGCCTTAAATAGCTAAGCGATGAGTAGCCTGTGCCAAAGTCATCCATAGATAGTTTAATACCGAGCTTATTAAGTGCATGCAATGACTCTGTAATATTGGTTTGTACGCTCATTAACACGCCTTCGGTTATTTCAAGCTCGACATTTTTAGCACTTACTCCGGTTTTTTCTAACGTGCTTGCTATAAAACTTAGCAGCTCTGAATCTCTAAATTGGCTTGGTGATAAATTAATTGCCATGCTGTAGTTTTGTTGAGAGCTTGCCTGCCACTGCGTTAAAAATGCTAATGCCTGCTCAATAACAAACTTTCCAATAGGAATAATTAAACCTGTTTGCTCTGCTAACGGAATAAACTCATCGGGCATAACCTTACCAAGCACACTATTGTTCCAGCGTAATAGCGCCTCAGCCCCAATTATTTTAAGTGTTTTAGCATCGCATTTAGGTTGGAAATACAATTCAAATTCGTTTTTTTCAAGAGCAACATGCATCTGCTCTTCTATTGCTAACCGCCTTTTTATGGCGGTATTCATTTCGCTGGTAAAGCAGGCGTAGGTGTTTCTGCCAAGCGCTTTTGCTTGGTACATTGCTGTGTCTGCATGGCGTAATAAATCAGAGGCTGTTACCCCATTATCAGGGTACAAAGCCACGCCAATACTTAACGTTAATAACAATTCGCGGCCATCTATTTCAAAGGGGGTTCTAAAGCTTTTAAGTAAGCGTGTAACAATCGCATCTAGCTGTTTTTTACTGTGTAGCTCTGGTTGTAAAATAATGAATTCATCGCCCCCCAACCTGCCTACGGTCGCGTTTTCATTAACTATTTGACTCAATTTATTAGCGGCGCTGATAAGTAATGAATCGCCAATTTCATGCCCGAGTGTGTCGTTTACTTTTTTAAAGTCATCTAAGTCGATAAAAATAACAGCGGCTAAAGTGTTTTTTTCGCTCGCAGTGTTAATCAGCTGAGTAAGTCGTTTTAAAGAATTAAAACGATTAGGGAGTAGCGTTAAGCTATCGTAATAGGCTTGTTTACGTATAAGTTTGTTTGACTCATGCTGCTCTGTTATGTCGCGAATTATCACCATGACTTGGTCTGAATGATGTAAATAACTCACTCGCGCTTCGAAATACAACACGCCTTTGGGTACTAAAAGTTCGTATTCAAAACATACATTGCTTTTGTGAATTAACAACTCTTGAATATTGTCTTTAAACATTTTGGCTACAGTATAGGGCAATACGCTAAACATCGATTTATTTAAAAATTGCTCAGGCTGTAAATGTAAGTTGCTCAAATCATTTGCATGGTAATCAACTATAGTGCCATCCGGTTTGAGTAAAAAGTACAAATCAGGAATGGCTTCAAATACTTTTTCGAGCATCTGCTGTTTATCCATAGCTTGCGCTTGTGCTTGTTTTACATCGCTCAAGTCTATGTCGATGCAGTACATCTGTTTTACCCCATGCTGATTTGTAAACATAACATGGCTTGAAAACACAGTAACATTGCTGCCATTTTGGTGCTGTAATGTAAGCTCAGCCGCGGGTATCTCGATATCGTTTATGAGCCACTCACGATGAGCATCTATAACCGCATCTTGCATTGGAGGCGGAATAATTAAATCTTCTAGTTTTTTTCCGGTTGCGTACTCTTTTGTATAGCCATAAAGCAGCTCACTGCCTTTATTCCAATAAATAACGCGGCGCTGCTCATCGTATCCTTGCACAGAAATACTGTGTATCGCATCAAATAACTGATGCAGCGGATCGTTAAGCACAAATTGATGTGAGAGGGCCTGAATGCTTTTTAATGACTTCATTTATACGCAACCTAGAGTTGTTATTAACACAATAATAGGACGTACTTTTAAAATTAGCACTTTTAGGTTGGTTTTTAGGTGATATACCTTTGCATAAGATATAAAAAAAGGAGCCAAAGCTCCTTTTATTAAACGCTATTATGTTAATCAGCTTGCACATTAATGGGGTGCTCTACCCCCATCCATGCTTTAAATAAAGCGCGTTGAGATAAAGTAGCATTTTTATCAGCAACCACCTTTTTAGGTTTATCATAATCTTGCGATAAAACGAGGGTTGTTGATTGAAGTGCATCGCGACGAATAAAATCGATAGTGACTTTTTCACCCGCTTTAAATACTTCTAAGCTCGATTTTAAATCTTTTCCAACATGCTGCTTGTTAACCGCCACAATTTTATCATCTGTTGTGAGGCCCGCTTGCCATGCTGCTCCACCTCTGCGAACGTGGGTAAGTGTTAATAACTCACCGCTATTTTTTGCAGTGGCATCAATGCTTGCTAATGGCTTAGCGCTCTCAGGGCGAGTAAGCTTTAAGCCAACTTTACCTAATAAAGCATCAAAATCTATATTAGCTGGGGTGCTCACGTTATCGTGCCACCACGTGGTGTAGTCTTCACCTGTTAGCTCTTTTAATATTGTCAGTACATCTTGCTCAGTAAACCCTTGTGGTAACGTGTGCTTGTTGTATAAAGCGTTGTGTACTTGGCGGTAGTTAACTTTTGCCTGGGTTGTTTCTAGTAAATGTATATCTAACAACATAGAAAGCAATGAGCCTTCTAAATATATATTGGTGCTGTAATTACGCGCGTGGTCGCCGCCTTGGTTTATCCATTTATCAAAGCTTGTTTCGCTGGCACTTTGTACTTCTCGACCTGGTGTTTGTAAGTGGCGATTAATCGTTTTACTCATCACTTTAAAAAACTCATCGGTAGTTTCTATGCCTGAGCGCACTAATAGATGATCTTCAAAGTAGCTAGTAGAACCCTCCGAAATCCATAATAAATTTGAGTAGTTCATGTTGGTGTAATCATAAGGCGCCAGCCCTTTAGGGCGGTAAGCTTTTACATTCCAAGTATGAATAAATTCATGCGCGGCGGTACTTATAAAGCCTAAGTAGTCTTCGCGGCTACCAAAACGATTCCGTGGGCGCTGTATAATGGTTGAGTTTAAATGCTCAGTTGCCCCGCCAGCACCCGATGTAGCATGCACCATAAATACATAACGCTCATACGGGTAGCTATCCCAAATAACATTACCTGTGGTCACTAATTTTTTTAAATCAGTAAGCATTAGTTGCTCATCGTAGTTGCCTTCGCCCCATATAACTAACTCGTATTGGCGGCCACCTACTTCAAATTTATGAAGTTTGTTAATTCCTGTTTCTATTGGTGAGTCTACCAGTACATCGTAATCTGCGGCTTTAAAACTGTGTTTATTACTCGCATTTTCCATACCTGATACAGAGCGCCACGCTTTAGGCACCTTTAAATCTACGGTAACTGGTTCTTGGCGAAACGATTCACTAAACATAAAAAAGCCAGATGCATCAATAAAGGCATGGCTATCGTCTATGTGTCGTGCACGTTTACCTAACTCGTTTGCATATACTTGGTAATCAATATTCACGTGTGTTGGCTCAGCTAAGTGCACTCGCCATGTGCTGTGGTTAATTTTTTCCCATTTTAATGCATTGCCATTGTCGTCTGTGGCCGCAAAGTAACGTACCCCATTGGCTAAATTTAATATTTCGTAGCGCCCAGTACGCCATGCAGGCAATTTAACATCGATATGCGATTGCGCCGACTTTGGAAACTCTACACTTACATTACCTAAATGATGTTGTGGCTGTGTAATACTTAAAGAATAATTTACATCGGCTAACGCAGGGGCTGCACAACAGGCCGCTAACATTGACAGGACAAAACGCTTTTTCATAATGACTCAAGGTTACTTATTATTTGAAATAAGCCTAACAAGGCATAAATTAAAAGTGAATTAAAAACGACAAACAACCTAATAGCTCAGTTTACATGCTGGGTCTAAGTAAAAATGCTAAGTTTTTAATTAGATAACTACACTTAATATGATTTTGTTGTAAACTGAAGGTAATGTAATTAATACGATGGCGGTATGCTTAGGTGTCTGAAAACTCTAACGCTGTAGATAAAAAGTTAAAGCAAGCAATTGAAGCAAGGGTAGCCATTGAAAATGCGCGTAAGCTCCAAGTTGATACTTTATCAAATCTAACTGCAAAATTGTCTTTAAGCTGTAAAGGGCTTGATATTGAGCTTGATAATAAACTCGCCAAATTTAGAAGTTCGCTAAATAAAGGTGTCGGGTTTGAAATATTATCCCCTTTAATAGATGACATTTTATTGTTACTGCAAAACCAAGAGGCGTTACAAACAGCCCATCAGCGAGAGCTGTTTTCGAGCGTACAAACAGCCGGTAAGCTTTTACAAAAAACCAAAGGCTTACCAGATGATACCCGCCGCACTTTAAGACATTTACTCGACCACGAAATTAATAATGTACAGTCTACGCACGACTACATCCCGATATTAAATCAGCTTATTAACTTTTATCACCATGCTTTGCATAGCAAGCTTTCAACCACGGATGAAACAAGTACCAATGCTTCTCCTCGTATGGCTAAAAAGCTGTTAGAGCTTGCAAATGAGCTGGTATTAGAGGATGAATCGACTGAACAAATTAAACAAATAAAAAATACAATTACCGAAAACGATAATTTAGAAGCCCTGTTGCAAGCTGCTTTAAATATAATAAGCATCGTGGTCAAAAATATCAGTAAAGAGCGCCAATCGGCACAAAGCTTTTTAGTCTCGCTTAACCAAACATTAGAAGAGTTGCACTCATCAATTGTATCTACCAGCCAGCACTCTAAATCAATGGGTGAAGAGTTCGATACACTAAATAAACATATTGAAGGAAAAATAAAGCATTTAAACGAGCAAACCCAATCTGCTACGTCTATTTCCTCTTTAAAAGAATTAGTTGATAACGAGCTAAAATCCCTCAGCAAAGACTTTATAGCTAAAGAGCAGCTAGAAAGAAAAGACCGCGAAACGCTGATTGCCAGTTTTGATGAAATTAACGAGCGAATTGGCAGCTTAGAAGGCAAACTAACTAAATATAAAAAACGCCTAAACGAGCAACGCTTTAAAAGTTTACTCGACAGCCTTACAAAACTTCCTAATAGAGCGGCTTTTGATGAACGTTACAATCACGAGCTTCACTTATTTAATGTCCAAGCCTCGGATGTTACCCTAGTGGTTATTGATGTGGATCACTTTAAGTCAATTAATGATAGATTTGGTCATACTGCAGGCGATATAACTTTACAAGTTATTGCAAAAGCGCTGCAAAGATCAGTGAGGCAGTCTGATTTTATAGCCCGCTACGGCGGAGAAGAGTTTGTATTACTAATGCCTGGGCTTTCGTTGTTAAACGCAGCGCAGCCGCTTGAAAAACTTAGAAAAGTGATTAAAAATATTCCTTTTAAATTTAGAGAAAAAGAAATAGAAATCACCATTTCGTTAGGCGCTACACAATTTAAAAAAGGCGATACACCGCTCAAAGCATTCGACAGAGCAGATGACGCCCTCTATGAAGCAAAGAAAACGGGTCGGGATCGCCTTTGTATGAGTAAATAATGTCATAATTCTCAATTAGTTTGAGTGCTAAAGTAGATGACATGCAGTTTTTACATTTTAAGCAGCAAGGAGAATGCCGATGTTAATACAGTTAAACCCGACTGGGGTTTTAGATTTACTGTCACAATTGGAAGTTGATTTATTAGAGCAATCTTCAGCCAGTGAACGTTATCGACTTTTTAGAAACTGTGCCTTAGCCGTCCTTAACGTAGGCAGCCACACAGACGCAAGTAATGAAATTTACGACAAATACCAAGACTTTGATATTCGTTTAGTCAGTCGCGAGCGCGGCATTAAAATTGAATTAGAAAACCCTCCCGAAACCGCCTTTGTTGATGGCGAAATAATTACCGGTATTCACGAGCATATTTTTTCGGTGATCCGCGATATTTTATTTATTTGCCAAAAGTACGAAAAAGATCTTAAAGAACAAAAAGCCATTACCCACATGGTATTTGATATGCTCAGAAACGCCGGGGCGCTGCGCGTTAACAGCGAACCAAACATGATTGTGTGTTGGGGTGGACATTCAATTAACGAAATAGAATATAAATACACAAAACAAGTAGGTTACGAGCTTGGCTTACGTGGTTTAAATATATGCACTGGCTGCGGCCCAGGGGCAATGAAAGGCCCGATGAAAGGTGCCACTATTGGTCATGCTAAACAGCGTATTAGCGAAAACCGTTATCTTGGTTTAACCGAGCCTAGTATAATTGCCGCAGAGCCACCAAACCCTATTGTAAATGAGTTGGTAATTTTGCCCGACATTGAAAAGCGCCTTGAAGCATTTATTAGAACGGCGCATGCAATTATTATATTTCCAGGTGGTGCAGGTACTGCAGAAGAATTACTTTATTTATTAGGTATTTTGCTGCACCCAGATAACGAAAAACAGTGTTTGCCTGTTATTTTAACCGGCCCTAAAGAAAGCGAAGCGTACTTTAGCGAGTTATGTAAGTTTGTAGAGCTGACATTAGGCAAAGAAGCCCTTGATAAGTTTGAAGTAATCATTGATGATCCAGCGCTAGTAGGGCAAAAATTAAAATCAGCTATGGCAAATGTACGTAATTATCGTAAAAGCCAAGGCGATGCCTACTACTTTAACTGGACACTTAAAATCGATAACGATTTTCAGCAACCTTTTGCACCTACGCACGAAAACATGGCAAGTTTAGATTTGCACCTAGAACAGCCCAAGCAGCAATTAGCGGCTAACCTACGTAGAGCGTTTTCGGGGATTGTTGCTGGCAATGTTAAAGATGAAGGCTTACGCGCTATAAAAGCGCATGGACCCTATGTGTTAAGTGGTGAGCCTGATTTAATGAAAGATATGGATAAACTATTACAAGCATTTGTAGACCAAGGTCGTATGAAGTTACCCGGTAGTAAGTATATCCCTTGTTATGAAATAAAAGCATGAGTTTGACTATTTGAAACCCCATTTACTTTTAATTGATGCGCTTAATTTAATTAGGCGCATTTACGCAGTTGACGCTAACCAAACACACCATAGTGAAGAGCAGATGCTAAAGGCCAGTTGCGCGCGCGTAGCACATGCTTGCAAAAAGCTTTTACAGTCAACAAATGCCACTCACGCTATAGCTGTTTTTGATGGCGACAAAAGCTGGCGCTACCACTTTTATAAGCAATATAAACACTCTAGGGCCCCCATGCCCGACACGCTTAAAAATGCGCTGCACAACTTTAAAGAAGCTATAGAGCAAACGGGCATCGTTGTATTTGAACCGCTCAACGATGAAGCCGACGATATCATAGCCACCTTAGCCGACAAAGCTGCAAAAAATAAGATAAACAGTACCATTGTTTCTACCGATAAGGGTTTTTTACCTTTTTTGAACGACTATATTTGTGTGTACGATTACTTTAAAAAGACCTACCTAGATTGCGACAGCATTGAGCAGCGTTTTGGTATTGAGCAAAGTAAACTTATTGATTTTTGGGCCTTAGCGGGTGATAAAACTAACGATGTACCCGGCGTTAAAGGCATAGGGACTAAATCGGCTCAGCTTATTGTAAATACCTACGAAAGCATAGATAGCGCCATAGAAGATGATGCCCTATCAAGCAGTATTCAAAAAAAGCTAGTTGAGCAAAAAGACATGTATGTTATTTCTAAACAATTAGTCACTTTGCGTACAGATATACAGCTAGGTTTTAGTTTAAAGCAGTTAAGGTTGCATTAGTCGCATGTTGATAGCACTGTTTAAGCGCACAACATATACTCACTGTATTGTTGCGAGTGTGAGTTAAAAATGATTAAAAAGTTTATAAGATACTTAATATTAGGGTTAGGCTTGTATGCACTCATTGCGACTTTAGTGATCACCTTTTATAAAGATGACCCGCAAGCAATGATTTGGCAAGACCGTGAGGCTTTTAACGAGCGCTACATAAGAAAGCTGTCTATTGATGAGGCGGTTACCTTAAACAGTGTACTCGATTATTTAGGAAGCCCCGATTTAACCTATGCCAAACGTAATAAAGACCAAGTATGGCAGATTGTTTTTTACCGTACTCAGCACCAAACTTCAGATGGCATAACCACGATGGATGAATGCACCGGCTTATTATTTAAAAATGGTGAGTTATTTTTATGGGGCCCCAGCGCCTATACAACTTATCAGGAAAAGATCAGGTGATGGCCAATGGATGAGCCTATTTCAAAACAGTTAGTGCGGTTACTGCATAACACACATCAAATACTAACAATTTATAGTGACAAAACGCAGTGGCAACATCTTTATCCGCTTGTTGTACAAACAGCCCAGCATTATCGCGTTTTGTATCAGCAACACCCGCACGCTTTACAAGCGCGTTTAAGCTTGTACACCAGCCACTACGACTTTGCTACAAACCTCGTTATTAACCAATGTGTTATTAGCACCGCACTGTGCGCTAGCCAGCAATTTGATGACGAACTAACCGAGCTTTATATTGGTGTTGCATTGGTAGAGCATTGCTGCGTTGTAGCGCAGCATAATAAAATTGCGCAGCAGCAAATGCTTACACTCAGTGATAAAAAAATATGGCGTTTCCGCCACCAGCTAGCAGCAAAAGTGTTGCTCAGTGCACAGCACCCTACTCAAAATAGCGTGCGTATGTTGGCTAAACTAAATAAGTATAAGCAAGCTTTACTAAGCACTAGCGACATAATGCTATATGACAATGCCATAACCTTGTGTGCATTAAGTAATATTATCGCGATGAACATCACCTATACATCGAAAAAAAACCCATTAAATTTTTACAAAGCTTTGGGTGAAGTGTATGTCAAAACAGCTAACCCATTTGCGCAAAGGTTAATCAAGGATTTAATAGCGCATATAGGCCCACACCTGCCAGGCAGTAAAATTGTTTACAGCGACCAAGCAATGGTTTATCTAGCAAGTGATGAGACTAATAAGCATATACTTATAAATGCCAATAATGAGAAAAAACTGGCGTGGTACAAGGTTAAAACCTCACTTAAAGATCAACCAATGCAATGGCTATGTACTGATAAACGGGTATTATTTTTAGCCTGGAACAATGAGCACCTGGTACGTAAAGCCCCGGCGCAGATAAGTTCTAAGGCCGAATTAATAGCGTTAGTGAGTCATATAAAAGTAGCGCATGAATATAGTTTTAAAGGCTTAGATAAATTACTTTCCCCTTTTAGTGAAATAACACAAAAGCTCTGCCAAGCAGTCAGGCCCTATAACAATCAGCACCAAGCCGCCAAAGACTTACGCCATAGCTTGTCGATGGTCGGCTACGATAATGCACCGGCGATTATTCAGCGGGTTATATTTGAGCAATTAGTGGATACATCACATCATCCGCACAAACACATCGTACTGAATAAACTTAATAGCTTTATTAGTATTTTAGCTTTAATGGTATGTAATAACCCAAAACAGCAATTTGAACATATAGCCTTGCCCATCTATGGTTACGTGCATTATTTATTAACCCATTGCAGTGCACAGCTCTGTGCAAAAGTAACCATAAGTAGCGTGCCTAACCAAACCTATAGTGCCCCATTAGCAGCCTTTTTTGGGGTGGAAACGATTAATAATGAACATTTAAATACAGAATTAACACAACTACTGAGTGATAATCCATGGACCAAGCCCCTACTCGATGCTGAACAACAACCTAAAAAAGAGCTAAACGAGCAGCATAAATTATGGATTAGTTTAAAGGTCGTGGCGCAAACTATTTTTAAACCCGCTCTGCCTTTAACTTCTTGGCAAAAACAAACTTTAAATGCGCAGCTAAAAGCACAAGGCTTTAAATCTGAGGATGATTTTTTTGCGCAACTGCAAGGCTTATCGCTATATAACAGCATTTAAGTCACTTATGCTGACTATAAACACAGGTTATACCCTGTATTTATAGTATAAACTGGCAAAATGGGCGATAAGTTGGTATAAATGCGCCCTCAAAATATATCCACATACGTCACATAAATGACCTAACAAGCAGTTACTATTATTAGTAATAAATTATGTGCGTTTTTTATTCTTTTAAAGGAAAAGTCAATGGCCAAACAAACCATCACTGTGATCAAAGGCGACGGCATCGGTCCGAGCATTATCGACTCAGCACTTGAAATATTAAAAGCCGCAGGTTGCGATTTTGATTATGAATTTGTTGATGCAGGCCTTGCTGCACTAGAAAAAACTGGCGAGCTACTTCCTCAAGAAACAATTGATACAATCGCTAAAAACAAAATCACTCTTAAAGGTCCACTAACGACTCCGGTAGGTGAAGGTTTTACGTCTATTAACGTAACATTACGTAAGCAGTTTGGTTTATACGCAAACGTACGCCCTGTTAAATCATTTGTTGGTACTAAAGCACGTTACGATGATATCGATATCATTACTATTCGTGAAAATACCCAAGGTATGTACTCAGGTTTAGGCCAAGTAGTAAGCGAAGACGGTAACGAAGCAGAAGCTAAATCTGTAATTACTCGCGAAGGCGCTGAGAAAATCATCACTTTTGCCTACGAGTTAGCAGTACGTGAAGGCCGTAAAAAAGTAACCGCAGTACACAAAGCAAATATCTTAAAATCTACCTCTGGCTTATTTTTAAAAGTTGCACGTGAAGTTGCTGAGCGTTACCCGCAAATTGAATCAACTGAAATGATTGTTGACGCAACATGTATGAAGCTAGTTATGACTCCAGAAGAGTTTGACGTTGTAGTAACAACTAACTTATTTGGCGACATTTTATCTGATCTTTGTGCTGGTTTAGTTGGCGGTTTAGGTATGGCACCAGGTGCAAACATTGGTGAAGATGCTGCTATTTTTGAAGCCGTTCACGGTAGTGCACCAGATATTGCTGGCAAAAACCTAGCAAACCCTACTTCAGTAATTTTAGCGTCTATCCAAATGCTTGAGCACTTAGATATGGGCGACACGGCTGAGCGTATTCGTAGCGCAGTAGCTGATGTAATTAAATCTGGCGATCGCACAACACGTGACTTAGGCGGCAGCCACGGTACAACTGATTTCACTCAATCAGTAATCGACCGTTTATAATTTAACAAGGTTAATCTTGTTTTAAGCCTAAAAAGCCAGCATATTGCTGGCTTTTTTGTATTTTAACCTTTGCTGATAACATCACTTGGCATAACTACGCTATTTATTTTAAATAGAATTTTTAATGCAGCGAGCATCATTTTTTATACCACTGGTGTTAAGTTATTAGACATTTAAGTCGATTGGTATTACTTCACAAATCATTAAACTTTATTGCTGATACGCTGGTAAAACCCACTTATCACTAATAGCGCAATTAAATAACCTATTGCCCCACCACTTGATGACGATTCACTTTGCGCTTCTTGTACCGAGACTGTTAGCTCACTACTTATAACTTCATTGGTTTGACTATCTGTGAGCACAAGTTTTACTGAATAACTACCTGCATCTTGGTAATTATGACTTGGGTTTTGCGTTGTACCTAGTGGGCTGCTATCGCCATAATCCCAGCTATACGTATAATTACCAGTTCCCCCTAATGGTGAGCTATTAAATTGTACCGCTAAGTTATTTGCCGTATGGCGTGTACTTAATTGCAGCGGTGCATTAACACTCAAAGCATGTTGTTGGCTAACACTTATTCCTTGCGTATCAGTTACTATTAACGCGAGGGTGTAATCTCCAGAGTAGCTAAATTGGTAATCTAGGTTTTCAGTTTGCGATACGGGTTCACCATCTATAAGCCAACTCATGTTGTAAGGTGCTTCACCGCCAGTTACGATTGCTTGAGCAGATAAAGTCGCACCGTTTAACTGATACGTTAAATTTTCAATTTCTAGCGGCTTTGTGATGGTAATTTGTTTAGTTTGTGTTTGCGTAGTCGTCTCACCCGTTGCCGAAAAGTTAACGCTATAGGTGCCGTAATCGGCATAGGTATGTGTAGGACGTAGCTCAGTACTCGATTGCCCATCACCAAAGTCCCATAAAAATGTATCTGTGGGGGTTAACTTTAAACCGGCTACATTAAAGCTAACGGTTGCCTCGTTTACTGTTGTGGTTATTTGTTGTAGCGCATCATAGCTAAGCAAAAGCTCTGCTGTTTCACTTTCAGGATGTTGGCTGACTATTTCAAAGTTAAACCCTTGGGGAGTAAGCACCACACCTGATTCAGCCTGCTGCGTAAAGCTGTAATCAAAATGATCATTAAACTCACTAATGGCAGCTAAGTCTTGATCGCCTAAACCTGCACTTTGCTGATATAAACTAAATGCAGCATCGCGTACTTGTATAGGTGTATCTGCAAGTGCGGTGCTACTTGTACCGCGATAAATTGGCTTTTGATCCGCATCAACCACTAAATTAAAACCACCCCCTGGGTGATCAGTTGTGTTGTTGTTATCAAATGCACTATCGCTATACCATAATAAAACTCCCGGTGAATATTGCTCTGCTTGTAAGCCGGCATCCACACCTCTGTGCGCACGTAGCTGTATATAGTAGTGGGCTGGTTTAGCATAAATATAACTGCTCACGCGGCTAAAACCATTTAACGCTAAGTTAGTACTTGGCTGCTCTGCGTTATTTTGCCAAATCACAGTATTGTTGTATGTTATTTTTAAATCATCGGCTACAAAACCATAATATTGTGTGTTTGTATCGGTAATATACTCAATACTTAGTGTAATGGTTTGTCCTGCATATTGTGTTAAATCAAACTCATGCATTAAAAAACCATTAGGTTGCTGCGCATCTGCATGTAAAAACGAATCACCACTTATATACGGGCCTATATCGCCATAATAAGGATTTGTCTCGATTGTATAATTACCAGCTAAAGGAGTTTGATTTACCTTTACTTGTACAAGGTCATAATCGCGCTCAATACTGTAGTAAGCTAAAAAGCTAAGTGTCAGTGGTGTAGCCGCCTCAGGTAAGGTCACGGTTTGTGAGAGCGTGTGTGTTAGATTGTTACCTGTACCAGAGTAAAATTGAAAATCACCTTCAACCGGGGTTTTAAATTTTTCTAGCTGCTGCGCAAGTGTCACTTTAATTTGGCTTTGCTGCTGAGAAAGTGAGCTAGTATAAACTAGCGACTGCTGAGGCTGGCTGTTCACTTCCTCCATGGTTAAATTAAGCTGGTTCACCCAATTGCCTTGGTATCTGTTTTGTAAATACTCAAGCGCCTGTGCACTAAACATAACGGGCTGTGAACCCCTAGGCCCACCAGCCCAGCTACCAGTAGACATTATTGACCAAGACGATACAGGCTCACCAACGGTATTTGACTGTAAATCGTACTCATCTGCTAAACCTAAGTCGTGACCAAATTCATGCGCAACGACACCTATGCTGGCATCTATTGGGTTTATCGTATAACCCGATAACTTAACGCTACTACCCACAATACTAACCGGTTCACTGTTTCCATCAAATACGTAGTAGCGGTGAGACCAAATTGCATCAACGCCTAAATAGCCTCCACCGGATTCTTCACCAATACTGGAATGAAAAACCATAACATGGTCGATAATGCCGTTTGGCTCGTTGATAATGCCATCGCCGTCAATATCATCTAAATCTGTTAAATCATATTGCGTTAAATCAATATCAAATTGTGAAGTGGCTTTTTCGACTGCTTCTTTTATCAGTGCGGGGGCATTTATATCGCGTGTGTTGCCTACGCGCTCACCATAGGTTTTAGCATTACTATCTGCCCTAACCCACCCATATACTTGCCCGCTAAAAGTTAAGCTAGCACCTGATGCGTCGTAATAATAATCGTATACGCTGCTAAGCGTTTCATTATTAGGTCCAATAAACCCACCCTCATTAAAAAGCAATTGTTGGTAATGCTCTTTTGTATAATTTTCGTAATACATATCGGTATCATCATCAACTAACAGATTGTCATCGTACTTTAAATCAGGAAAATCAATTAAAATAGCCAGTACTTTAACCTCATTTAGCGCGTTGCTAGGGCTAGCCGCACTTGCATATTGCAGCTGCTTATTGGCTTGCTTAGCGGTTAAGCGGGCTTTCATGGTAGAAACAGGTTTTAACTGCGAAGGGTTAACCATTGCAGTATTCACTAAGTAGCTTTCAACCGTTGGCTTGTTAGTGGTTTGTTGGGTATCAGCGCGTTTATTTAACCAATACTCTATTCTTTGTTTGTTAATAATACCTGGGTCATGCGCACTGGTATTTGCTGCGTTAAGATTTAGGCTGCAAAGAAATAAGCCAAGCCATATTATTTTTTTCACTGTATCTTCCCCAGATAAATTATTGCTCTATCATACCTAATATATGCATTAAGCACAGCGCTCAAACCACCTATTTACCCATTATGGTTACTCGGTAAAATTAGCATAATTTCTTCATATTTTTTATATAACTACAAATAGCGTGCAACTTTTTAGTACTAAAACAAATTAATTTGAAATTTTAATCCAAAACAGCCCTTTCAAGGTTGACATAAGCACGTAAAACCCTTAAAAATAACCCCATATAGAATTTTTAATCTAAAGCAGCATTTTGCTTTTTATAAAGTGACAATTATGAAAAAACAACTTCACCTTTTAATCGTACTCGTAGTGGTCTTAGTGATAAGCCCAGCGGGGATGTATTAAAAAGTGAAATTGCTTTTTAAAAACCCTCGCACTACGCGGGGGTTTTTTTATGCATAAACAGCGCACAGAGGAATGAGGATGAGCAAACAAGAATATAATGGTTCTGAACTAGTTGTTCAGGCATTAAAAGAGTTGAAGGTTAAGTATATTTTTGGCTACCCAGGTGGGTCGGTTTTAGATTTATACGATGCACTTTTTCAACAAGAAGACATTGAACATATTTTAGTGCGTCACGAACAAGCCGCAACCCATATGGCTGACGGTTATGCCCGTGCTACTGGCGAAGTTGGTGTTGTACTTGCTACCTCAGGCCCTGGCGCAACTAACTGTATTACAGGTATTGCCACCGCTTATATGGACTCAATTCCGATGGTAGTATTATCAGGGCAAGTACCTACTAGCTTGATTGGTGACGATGCATTCCAAGAAACCGACATTGTTGGCTGTTCTCGCCCGGTTGTAAAACATAGTTTTAACTGCAGAAGCGCTGAAGAAATTCCGGCTATTTTGGCAAAAGCGTTTTACATTGCAAGTACTGGCCGCCCAGGACCCGTTGTTGTTGAGCTACCAAAAGATATGCTTAACCCTGCTATTAAGTTTGAGTACAACTTCCCTAAAACAACAGAGCTTAGAACCTACAGCCCAAATACAAAGGGCCACTCTAAACAAATTCGCAAAGCGGTTACCGCAATTTTAGAAGCAAAAAAACTGGTTATATACTCAGGCGGCGGTATTATTTTATCTAACACCTCTGAGCAATTAACCCGCTTAGTTGAATCGCTAAATGCACCTATCACTAATACATTAATGGGCTTAGGCGGTATTTCGGGTATTCACCCAAATTACGTGGGTATGCTGGGTATGCACGGCACGCTTGAAGCCAATAAAGCCATGGCAAATGCCGATGTCATTTTAGCACTGGGAGCGCGTTTTGATGATCGTGTAACCAATAATGTTAAAAAGTTTTGCCCTAATGCAACCATCGTTCACGTTGATGTAGACCCGACCTCTATTTCTAAAACGATTAAAGCACACATTCCGGTGGTGGGCTGTTTAGCCACTGTGATGGAGCAACTGCAAGCCGGCATAGATAAAAGCAGTATTCAAATTGATCGCAGTGCACAAGAGGATTGGTGGCGACAAATTATTAGCTGGCGCGAGCAAAAGTGCCTAAGCTACAACACCGATGGCGACAAAATAAAGCCTCAAGCTGTTATAGAAGCAGTGTATAAAGCCACTAATGGTGACGCATATGTAAGCTCTGATGTGGGTCAGCACCAAATGTTTGCAGCGCAATATTATCCATTTAAAAACCCTCGCCAATGGATCAATTCAGGGGGCTTAGGCACCATGGGCTTTGGCTTACCAGCAGCTATGGGGGTTAAGCTTGCCTTTCCTGATAAAGAGTCAGTGTGTGTAACCGGCGATGGCTCAATCCAAATGAATATTCAAGAGCTATCAACATGCTTACAGTACAACTTGGCTGTAAAAGTGGTTTCGCTAAATAACCGCTCATTAGGCATGGTACGCCAATGGCAAGATATGATTTACGGCGGTCGCCATTCATCTTCATATATGGACTCATTACCTGACTTTGTAAAACTTGTTGAAAGCTATGGCCATGTAGGCATAAAGGTAGATACTTTAGATGAGCTACAACCTGCTATAGATAAAGCCATGAGCATTAACGACCGTTTAGTATTTTTAGATATTAACGTTGATGAAAAAGAACATGTATACCCAATGCAAATTAAACTAGGTGGCATTGATGAGATGTGGTTACGTAAAGGAGTTAAAGCATAATGCGTCGTATATTATCTATTTTATTAGAAAACGAACCGGGAGCCTTATCTCGCATTGTTGGGCTTTTTTCGCAGCGCGCCTACAACATAGATAGCTTAACAGTGGGCACCACTGATGATGAGTCACTGTCACGTATCACTATCACCACTATGGGTGATGATAGAATCGTTGAGCAAATTACCAAACAAGTTAATAAATTAGTTGATGTACTTAAAATTATTGATTTAACCGAAATGAGTCACATCGAACGTGAATTATTACTTGTTAAAGTATTTGCCCAAGACGAAACCACACGTGCAGCGGTTACACGCGTGGTAGATGTGTTCCAAGGTGCTATTTTAGATATGGGTCGCCAAAGCTACAGCTTACAACTGGTAAGCAGCACAGACAAAATAGAATCGTTTTTAGACACCCTACGCCATGAAACAGACATTATTGAAGTGGTGCGCTCTGGTGCTGTAGGGATCGGCCGTGGTGATAAAGCATTAAAAGCGTAATTAATTAAAGCTTAAGCGTTTTTATTAAATCCCTGCTAAGCAATTAGCAGGGATTTTTTATGTTAAGCCTTGCCTTACAACGCTCTGCATTAATACCTAATTAGGCATGTGGGAATAAGCTTAACTTAGGTAAGCTCGCTACTTTAATACAGGCAAAAAAAAAGAGCTAAATAGCTCTTTTTTAAAAAATTCTGTAAAGCGCCAATTAAGGGTTTACTTGGTCTTTAAGACCTTTACCTGCTTTAAAGCTTGGGATAGTTGCCGCTGCGATTTGGATCTCAGCACCCGTTTGTGGGTTACGGCCAGTACGTGCTGCACGTTCTTTAACTGAGAAAGTACCAAAACCTACTAATGCAACTGAATTACCTTCTTTTAAAGAAGAAGTTACAGCGCCAGTAAACGCGTCAAGTGCACGTGTAGCAGCAGCTTTAGAGATTTCTGCATCAGTAGCGATTTTTTCAACTAATTGAGCTTTATTCATTGTTAGATTCCTATTCGTTATTATTTTGCCTTCGCAAAACCTATCTTTATGCATTTTTAAGGAGTTAGCAACAGCAAATTGCATTTTTTGCTTAAATACTTCGAAAATGCGTAAAATTTTAATAATTCTCGGTAAAATACAGCGTGTTGGGTTAACTAAAACTTAATTTAAGTACACAAAAGGCACACTTTAAATAACACACTGCTCTATATTTTTTCGATAACTAAGGTTACTTCCCCAACCTCGACACCAAACTTAACAATAGACGTTCGGTTTATCAAGCGCGATTGTGTAACCAGGTACATCCAATCATCAAAATTTACCTCAAGCGTACTGCCGTCGTAGGGTAAGGCTACATTGTAGTTCCAATGAAACACACTGCCTGCGCTTTTACCGGTTGCAATGCCAAGCACATCATCAGCACGTCCCACTAAGCTATTATCGTCATTAAGGGTGACATACCAAATACGCTTTTGTGTTTCACCATCGTCATACACAAAGTCTTCCTCTATAACGCCCTCGTTCCCTTCCCAGCGCGCATTCATAGTGACAACAAGTTTACGTGTGAGTTCGCCTTTATAATCTTGCACAACGCCGTATGCTTTTAAATCGCCACTAAAAAACGCTTTAAAATCAAATTCTGGATTGCTGCTATTGTAGTGCTCTACTTTTGGCGCGGAGCAGCTCACTAAAAATAATGCGGCCATTAAAATACATAGCTGTTTAAATTTATTTATATTGCGCATGTTAAATCCCTAATAATTGTTTTCTAAGTGCTGGCTCTGAGGTGTTTGGGCTTAGCCAAATAGCTAAAAACTGGTTGGCAAATTGCGAGTCACTAATTTCACCTAACTTTTTATCATTATGATAAAAAGTAGCCTCACCGCTTGGTGATGTTTGTAAGCTTAACGACTCGCCTTTTTTAATGTCTGGCCAAAGAGTGAGTAATTTATCAGCATACTTAGCTGATAAATCACTTTTACCTAAATGCTGCCATTGCTCTTTAGTGGCTTTAACAATGTCTTTTGCTGCAAAGTCTCGCAAATAGGTGAGCGTAAATTTAACTGGGTGCGCCCCCTGTTTGTAACTCCCTGAGCGGGTATATAACGTTGCATCGTAAACATCCCAAAATAAATATTCCATGCGCGCCTCGCCCACTTTTTTAAAGTCAGTTTGCTCTTCGCTAAAGCTCAATGGGGTAAAAAAAGTAGCCATAATCATTGCGGCCGTTATTGCACATATTTTTGCGGTGATATTCATACAAGCTCCTGTTATTGCTTGCTAAAATTTATAATCGCTTTAATTTTTTGGTTAATAATAAGAATTAATGTAAAGGCAGCAGCCCAAAGTGCGCCGTACAGAAGCCAAAACATCCACACAGGTGAATAAATACTAAGCACGCCAAATTGAGCGCCTGAATAATAACTAATTGGCGCAAAGGCTAAGCACACTAAATAGGCTTGCCAAAGTTTTAGATTAGTAATAAACGCCATTGATGTGTTTAAGCAAAGCAATAATGCTGCCCATAGCAAGGCTAACCAAAGCGGAAAAGGGGATACTTTAAATTCCAAAAGGTTTAGCTGCACAGCAAGGTATTCACATAACAGCGCAATTGGTAAAGCTTTTACTAAAAGCAACGCGTCGAGCTTATGCTGCTTTGATAAAACAAACATAAGCACAACAATACCAGAGGTGTATAAAACAGATTGAGCTTCTAAAAACAGTGATAAAAACCACACTGTTTGAAAAAGCACAAAATTAATAATTAAGGGCAATTTCGTCATTTTGACTGGTAAAACGTGGTTTACGCGCCGTTAAATGAACGGTACTGGTTGCTCGCGTTCTAAAAGCGCCTTCGCAGTAAGCAAAGTAAAATAACCATAATCTGTAAAAACGCTCATCAAACTTGTCACTGTCTAGGGTGTGCCAGTTATCAATAAAGCGTGTGCGCCAATCGGCTAGTGTTCTAGCATAATGCGCGCCTATGTCGCTTACAGTATGAATAACCATATCGGAATTGTTCTTAATTTGCTCGCTCATCTCATTAATTGAAGGCAAACAACCACCGGGAAAAATATACTGCTGAATAAAGTCAGAGTTTTTTAAATAATGTTGATAACGTTGATCGCCAATAGTGATCGCTTGGATAAGCATTGCACCGTCTTCTTTAAGCAAGCTATTACATTGCTTAAAAAAGCTTGGTAGGTATTCATGCCCTACTGCTTCTATCATCTCTATTGATACAAGCTTGTCGTATTGCCCTTCTAATAAACGATAATCAAGCTTGAGCAAAGTTATATTATTTTCAAGTCCTAACTGTTTAACCTTGTTTTCAACATAGGCATATTGCTCATCAGAAATCGTTGTTGTGGTCACATGGCAGTTGTAATTTGTGGCCGCGTAAATAGCAAACGCCCCCCAGCCTGTGCCAATTTCAATAACTGAATCGCCTTCGTTTATCTCTACCTGCTCACAAATTTGTTTAAGCTTGTTTTGTTGAGCATCCTCAAGAGAGGCGTCTTTTGATGGATAAACAGCGCAGGAGTAGAGCATTTCCTCGCTTAAAAATGACTCGTATAAATCGTTGCCCAAATCGTAATGTGCAACGATATTCTTTTTCGACCCAGACTCTGAGTTGCTGTTTTTGAGATGGTTAAAACGGTGGGCTAGGCCACTAAAAAATGAGAATTTTTTTTCAAAAGCATCAAGTTGTTTTTGGTTTATGGCAAAAATTTCGATGAGTTTGGTCAAGTTATCACATGACCATTGCCCAAGAATATAAGACTCACCAGCACCCACACTGCCAGATAGCGCAAATGCTTTGTACATGGCAGTATCGTTAACGGTAATCGTGGTTTTTAAGTCTGAATGTTGTTGACCAAATACTGTTGAGCGACTGTTCTCAACTAACACTATTTGGCCTGTTTCAATACTTGCAAAGGCTTTGGTGACTAGCTTTTTATATAAGTTTGTAAACCAACCAGTTTGCTCTTGGCAGTTTATACTTGAGACTTTTTCCATCTTAAACCCTTTATAATTGTATCGCTACCCGCAACTAAGCCTGTTTAACTATACTAAGGTTTTCCTGAATGACCTAAAAAAGGAACCCTTTTAATAAACAACTTAAGTGCTTGCACATAAATACCTTTGAAAATAGATAAAGTCATCGCAGGAAATTTTTTTAATAATTTATTAACTTCTTGCTTCGTTAACTGACTTCGCTTTAATCGTAAAGACGCGTCGAATAACAACTCATCCCCACGTTTATTTTCTATATGAATTAATGTGTTATCGGCTGTATGTTGTACTTGCCAATGGTAGTCCATATCTAAATTCATAAAGGGTGATACGGAGAAAGCCTTCTTAAAGTTCACTTTTTTTTGTAAGGGCACCAAATAATAATGGCGCTCATTCCACGGCGTATTGCTTACCTCAGCCACCATATATTTAAAGTTATCGGTGCTATTACCGTAAAAGTAAAAGTTTACAGGGCTGAAATAAATGCCCATACACCTAAGTTGGCCAAGCATATAAATATGCGAAAACGTCTCTTTAACACCTAGCTTTTCTATTTGGCACTGTGCACGTTCGATAATACTTAATGGCTCTGAGTTTGGCAGTGTGTTTAAATAATCGGATTGATTAAAACGCAGTGCTTTAAACCCAAAAGTACCTAGCATAGGGTGAATGTTATTAAGCAATAACGGATTTTTTAAATCCACCCACATCATATAAAGTGGGTATTTAAACTGATGGTTTTTTACCGCAAAGCGCCTGTGCCTTACATCGCCTAAGTATACAGCGCTATTCAAATTCAACACCTAATTGCTTAGCCACATCTACCCCACTGCGAACACCATCTTCATGAAAACCGTTATACCAATAAGCACCACAAAAATAGCTATTATTTTGGCCATCGACAGTGTGCTTGAGTTTTTGTGCGGCAATGGATGATTCGTTAAAAACAGGGTGATGATAAGTAAACTCACGTAATATATTTGCTTTGTTAATCCCTTCTAAGTGATTAAGGGTTACACAAAATTGTGTATCTGAGTCAATACCTTGCAGTATATTCATTTGGTATGTAACAACCGCTGCTTTGTCGGTATTTTCGTTTAGTAAGTAATTCCAGCTAGCCCAGGCGGCTTTTCTATCTGGCAGTAAACTGGTATCTGTATGCAATACTACCGAGTTTTCGGTATAAGGAATTGCACCTAATACAGCGTGTTCTTGCTCAGTCGCATCACCAAGTAATGCAAGGGCTTGATCTGAGTGACACGCAAATACCACTTTATCAAATTCAGCTTGTTCGCCATTTTCAAAAGTAATAATTACTTTATTATCAACACGCGTAACCGTCTCAATGTCGGTATTTAGTTTTATCCGCTCTGCAAAACCTTTAATAAGCGGCTTAATATATTGCTTAGACCCACCAGGGATTACATACCACTGCGGCCTGTTTGTAACATCAAGTAAGCCATGGTTGTAAAAAAAGTTTACAAAAAACTCAACCCCTACATTTTGCATCTCTTTGATGCTGGTTGACCAAATTGCCGCCCCCATAGGTAAAATGTAATGGTATTTAAAAAAGTCATTAAAGCCGTGCGTATCTAATAACTGACCCAGCGTTTGATCTTTAGGGTAGTTTTGCTCGCTGTGCATTGCTTTACATAATTTATTAAACTTAACTATATCGCTTAACAAGCGCCAAAACTTAGGCCTAAATATATTTCTTTTTTGAGCGAATAAGCTGGCAAAGGTGTGTCCGTTGTACTCAAAACCACTTGCTTGATTATGAACACTAAAGCTCATTTGTGTTTCTTGTCTGTCTACGCCAATGCGCGCGAGTAGTTTTTCAAAGTACGGGTAAGTGCGGTCATTAAATACGATAAAGCCCGTGTCTATTGCGCGTTTAACCCCAGCATCAGATATCTCTACTGTCGCGGTATGACCACCAATGTAATCGTTTTTTTCAAATACAGTAATATCGTAATGCTTATGCAGTAAATGAGCACAGGTTAAACCCGATACGCCAGAACCTATTATTGCTATTTTTTTCAACGGGCTAATCCTTTTGCTAAACGTAACCAAAGTGGTAACGGTAAAATACGTAATGCTTTTAAAATAAACGTAAACCGATAAGGAAAATGAACTTCTTTACGGCGTTTATTGATCCCCTTAATCATATAATCGGCGGCCTCTGTTGCAGTGACGGCCATAGGCATTGGGAAATCGTTTTTATCAGTAAGGGGGGTTTTAACAAAACCAGGGTGCACTAACGTAACATCAACATCGTTTAAGTCGATTGCTAAGCTTTTCGCTAAATAGCTTACCCCGGCTTTAGATGCGCCATAAGCCTCAGAGCGTGGCAGAGGTAAATACGTAACGCTTGAGCTAACAAGCACAAGTTGTCCGCCCGCACTAATTTTTGGTAATAGTGCCTCTAGGCAGTAGCCCATTGCCAGCAGGTTTACTGAAATAACTCGCTCAAACAAAGCGCTGTCAAAGTTACGGGCATCATCTACATACTCACAGTTACCAGCGTTAAGAATAACCTTATCAAAAGCACTAAATCCAAGGGTTGCTTGCTTTATGTCTTTGAGGTCTGTGGCATCAAACTGACACGCTTTAATATTGGTGTGTTTTTCAAGTTCAGCTAACTTTTCAAGGTTCCTACCGCAAGCAATTACCGTGTTGCCTTGCTGAGCGTACTTTATTGCAAGCTGCTCGCCAATACCTGAGGTTGCACCTGTAATTAAAATATTCATCGCTACCCTGCTCGTTTATCTATGTAATTTATAACGCCACCCAAAATAGGAATATGCTTGTATAGCATTTCACCTACATTAAAATAGTCGCGGTGGTTAATAATTTTACCTTCTTTAAAAACCAGCTTACTGTGCCCTTCTACCGATATAGTTTTGCCAGAAGCCAGTTTTGGGTGGGCGTAATGCATAGTCCAATACAAAAATGCTTTATCATCACGCTCGTAGGTGTCGCTAATATCAAACTGACAATGCTTAACATTACTATATAGATTAGAAAAATATCGGGTAAGCTCGCTTAGCCCGTGTATTTCGTGCATTGGGTCTTTAAATTTAATTTGCTCGCTGTAAATATCATTAAGCAAATGCAGGTTTGATTTATCGAGTTGTTGATATATTTCTACAAATTTTGCTACCGGTAATGCTGTTTCCATATCACCCCTTAAATGCAGCTATTGCACGTTCGCGAGCTGCTTTATGATCTACGATTGCCGGCCAGTAACATTGCTTATCAGCCCCTGTTGACGCTAAATAAGCATGAGGAAAATGAATATGTTTATCTGGCACTTTTTCAAGCTCTGGTAAATATCTACGTATAAATTTACCATTAGGATCAAAGCGCTCACTTTGAGTGATAGGATTAAATACGCGAAAATAAGGCTGCGCGTCACAGCCAGTGCTTGCAGCCCACTGCCAACCGCCATTATTAGAGGCTAAATCGCCATCAATAAGGTGCTGCATAAAAAACTGCTCGCCTTCACGCCAATCAATTAATAAATGTTTGGTCAAAAAGCTGGCGACCACCATTCTTAAACGGTTATGCATCCAGCCGGTTTGAACTAACTGTCTCATCGCTGCATCAACGAGTGGGTAACCTGTTTTTCCCTCGCACCAGGCTTTAAACTCAGCCTCGTTTTTACGCCATTTAACACCATTGTACTTTTCGTTAAAGTTATCACCACGAGAAAGCTTAGGAAATTGCGCAATTAAATGACGATAAAATTCGCGCCAAATAAGCTCGTTTACCCAAGTAAAAGTTTTACTTTTAGATGTTGTTAAAATATCTGGGTAGCGGTTTTGAATATTAACCAGTAACTGCTTAGGGCTTATAATACCCAGAGCTAGATAAGGGCTTAAACCCGATGTGCCTTTAATGCTGGGTATATCACGCTGATCGTCGTAGCTACTTAATTTGTCGCAAATAAAATTATCAACAATGGTTGCTAAGCTTTCATCATCAACTGGCCATTTTTCTGAGCTGCCATCACTTTTAATTGCCTGTGCGTTGTTATTTATCGGCTGTTTTTTTAAAGGCCACGGTAATAAGCTAAAGTGAGTATCTTGGTGTTGTTTAAGCCACTGTTTTTTAAATGGCGTAAACACTTTGTACATTTCGTTACTTTGGTTTTTAACACTGCCTACAGGCGCTATTACATCTCCCTCATAGAGGGTAAACGTAATATTTTTATCATCACACTTTGCAAGTATTTGCGCATCACGATTTACTTCATTTAACTCATACTCTTTATTAGCAATTACATGTTCTACTTGATGTTTATCGCAAAATGATAAAAGCGCACTTTCACAATCGTCAAAGTAAGGAGCGTCAAAAATATGCAGCTCTATTGCGTACTGTGCTAGCTGCTCGCGTATATAATTGAGGCGTCTTTTTAGTAAATCTATTTGAATGGGAGCGGCGTTGTGTTGTTGCCATTGCTTTTCGCAGATAAAAAAAATGGCCTGTTTAGCGCCATTATTTAGCGCTTCAATAAGCGCTTCGTTAGAAAAAAGGCGCAAATCGCGCCTAAACCAAAAAAGTGTATTCATTATATGCCGTAACGTAATTTTAGTTCATTAGGGTAAGGATTAAAAAACACCTGCTTTTCTAGGTATTCATTAGGATGTACTTTTAAGTGATGTTTTAACAAAGTAAGCGGTACGTACAAAGGCACTAAACCTTGACGGTATTCATCGATGGCATCGCGTAGCTCTTGCTTTTCAACCTTAGATAAGTCTTTTTTAAAGTAGCCCTGCAAGTGCATTAACGTGTTGCAGTTATTCCTACGTGATGAAGGCTTTTTAAGGCCGTTCATTAACCCAAGAATGTACTCATCTGCTAAAGCGTTAATATCATCACCTTTATAAGTACCAAGTAAATTACCTAAGTCGCGGTAAGCTTGATAATTATGAGCCATCAATAAGTACTTATATTGCGAATGAAACTGGGTAAGCTTATGCACTGTGAGCGGCTCAGAAGCTAATAACTGCCACTGTTTGTAAGCGTACACGCGCATTACAAAGTTTTCGCGTAAATGCATGTCGTTTAAGCGGCCGTTTTCTTCACATGGCAATAATGGATTGTGCTTCATTATTTGCTCAGCAAAAAAACCAACGCCTTCAGATGTGTTGCCGGTGCCCGCTTCGTTATAAATTTTAATTCTTTCCATACCGCAGCTTGGGCTTTTCGCACAAAAAACAAAACCACTTAGGTTGTTAGCTTGCTCTGTGGCTACTTTTTTACCGTATTCAGTTAGCTTAGGCCCAACATCGCCAGTGCCATCTGGGCGACATACTTTTATTGTATCGCCTACGCGTACTTGGCGTATGGTTGGCCTAGGAATAGGTAACCCTACGGCTACCTCTGGGCAAAAACGCGTATACTCTACATGTTTTCCAAGTTCATCCATACAAAAGTTAGACTTTTTATGGCCTGTATCAAAACGTACTTTTTCGCCTGCTAAGCAGGCGCTAATACCTATTTTTATTGTGTCTGTTTGCATAAATTCTCTTAATAAATCAAGTTACCTATAGGATTAAGTAACTTACTGAGCCCTTTATTAAAATGTAGCGCACTACTGACTACTGTAAAGCATAAACAGCCATCTTTTGTAAGTGGGGTGTGCTGATGAGAGCCATCTTGCCAAATAAAGTCTCCTGGCACGTAACTGCCCTCTTCATCACTAAACTCACCATCAAGTAGCAAGGTTACTTCAAAACCAGTATGAGTATGCTCGGGGATTTCGCCCCCTGCGCCAATATGTAAAAGGCTTGAGCGCAATGGGCCATCATCAATAGCAACGCGAGAGCGAGCAAGCTTACCCACTTGCGTAAAACGCCCATGCGAAATGCGTGTTAAAGCGCGTGGTAATTCGTAGTTATGCTCATTAACTTGTACGGTTACCGGCTCAACTTCGTAAACTTCATCAATGCTAGCATCGGCGGTTATCAAATCTAGCAGGTCAGCGTCAAAATCTGGTACTTGTAAATCGTTACTTAAATTTAATGTATCAGGGGCGTATGGCGGCTCGCTAAATACATCCTTTGCATTAGCGGCTTCAAGTTTTGCCACTTTTGTTTGGCAAACTGGGCACATATCAACGTGTATAGATACCGCAACGCTTAACGATGCAGGTAACTGCGCTGAACAATATTGTGCTAGTAAAGATTCACTAGGGTGATGTTTAATCATGCTGATCTCCCATTTCATTACGTAATTTTTGCAAGGCTAAACGCAATCGTGATTTTACCGTGCCTACAGGAATATTTAATTGTTGAGCAAGTTGCTCTTGCGACATATCTTGGAAATAAACGCCTCGGACGACCTCTCGCTGTGCGGTTGGTAGTTTGTCTAGGTAACGTTTAATTTGTTTATCTTCCAAGTGGTCGCTAAATTCAAGTGTTGTATCTTGAGATTCGTTAATAAGTGGCCAAATATCTTCGCTTATATTTTCTTCTTTATTACTTTTCATTTTACGAAGCATATCAAATGAGGCATTACGCATTACGGTATATACCCAGGTCGTCGCAGCCCCTTTATCGCTGTGATACAAATGCGCTTTACGCCACACTGAGGTTAATGTTTCTTGTACAAGCTCCATTGCTTGTGCCTCAGAGCCAAATTGCTTAATTCCAAAGCGTTTAATTTTTGGCGAAAAGTATTCAAATAAGTAAGCAAACGCTCTTTTGTCTCGCGAAGTAGCTACATCAAGCAGAGCTTGCATAAGCTCTGCACTTGGCGTTTCTGGCATGGCAGTATATTTACCTGTATTAGGTTCACAACGTGGTGAGGGTTGTTGACTTACCATAATAATTAATCCCGTGTATGCTTTTGTACATATCTATACGCCAAGCAATTAAACGCAGATCACATTATTTTAGGCAAATTCATTGTTGATCACAGTATGGAGGAAGTTTAGTAAGTTAGCAAAGTTACTTTCGAACGCAAGTTGCTGTTTTTTATCGATAGATATAGGTAATAGTTCAAGCCAGCGGGCAGCTACCCAGGCTAAATTATCAAACTTGGTTTGCCTATATAAACTAGAAAGCTCTTTATTGTTTAAAAATATGTCCTGTAAAGAATCAGACAAGCGTTGATTATCAGCCGAAATTTCACTGTGTGAGTCATTGTACCAATACGGCGTATTGCAATCGCTTAATAAGCCATGGCGCAATTCACTTTCATCTTGGTATACGTCATTTATTTGCACGCTTTTAGCAGCGTACACATCAATGAGTAGCATATTGCTAGGGTCTTGATCAAAGTCGATAATATCGACCAAACAGCCCTGAGCGCTAATATTAAATGGCGTGTCGTGCTGGTAGGTGCACAGTACAAAACCGACATTATTTTGTAGTGCGGTTTTTACCATGTTTAAATACCTAGGCTCAAATATACGCAAACGCGTATAGCCTTCTGGTAAGACAAATATTGGTAATGGGAAAATCGCACGTTTCATAAAGTCTACTTCTTTAAATTACACTGCCTTTATTTACGTGCGCTTTTACTAAGTCGATCAGCTTACTCAAATCGAATTATTTAGCTATTAATTAAAAGTTGATCCAACTTCCCATACTTTTTATTACTTGAACCATATAGTAAACACTAATCATGCTTACAACAGGCGCCAACATAAGTGCAAATAATCCTAATTCGTTACTCATCGTCTTATCCTTTTACACTTATTTAGCTTTAACTTGCGTAGTTACCGGCATTGAAGACTGCGTGGTAACGTCAGCTTGTTCTTGCGCTTGATTTACAAATTGCTCAAGTACTGCCTGGGCATCAAAACTAAGGCTCTGCGAAATTGATTGTTCAAGTTCTGCCGTTGCTTGATTAATATAGCTTGTTACGTTTTGCGTTATAATATCAGTTACATCTAGGTCCACTTCACTCGCATGTACTTGCGAAGAACCTAATACTAATAAACTTGCCATAGCGATTTTAATTGAATGTTTCATAATGGTATTCCTTGTTGTGTATATTGTTTAGACGCAATAACATAATCAAGGGTTGTGCCAACAGAAAAATAAAAATTAAATGATTGATATTTAAAGACTATATCAAAATCCATATAGCAACGCAGCATTCAGGCTTGGTTAATTTAACTAACCTTTTTAATTTTTTGACTAACTATTAGTAAATATTTTTAGTTCACTATTTGCAGTTTAAAACAACGACTACCATTACTTTTTATTTTGTGTATCGGGTTTAACTTTTTTACCTAACCGATAAGCATCAACCATACTTAGTAACCAAATGACCACCATTAAAGGAAGATATTTATATTCCCCAAGCTGAGCACATTCACCTGATGGATTACGGGCGGCTTGTAAAATGCCTGAAGCCGTCATCGGAATTTTACCTTCTAAAATTTCATTTGCGCTACATTGCGCTATAGCCAAAATATCACCTAATGTCATAAACAAAAGTAGCGTAAATACACCTGCAAAAATACAGCCTATTAAATGCTTTTTAAGCGAAAAATGCCCTGCCCCAGGATACACAATGGCAGTAAGTAAAACGGCTTTGAGCTCTTTTTTCATGATAAACGTGCCTTAATTAATTGAGACTATACGACCACACTATACCCGATAAATTCCCTTTAAAATCAATAAAAGTACGGTGACTAATTTACAGTAACAATGCTGACATTGAAACATTGAGCGTACACCTGTACACTCAAGTTTAATTAATAAGTGGTAGGACTAGTATGACTATAGGTGCACCCTATTCTCGCAAAGAAGAAAAACTCAATGTATTAAGCCATGCACTGGGAATATTTTTTGCTGTGTTTGTAATGTGGGATTTATTTAAACAAGCCACCAGCGTAAAAGCTTATATTAGCACCGCTGTATATGGGGCTAGTTTATTTGTATTGTTTTTATCATCCACACTTTATCACGCCAGTGTACAGCCCAAATTACGCGCTTTTTATAAAAAGTGCGATCACTGCGCTATTTACGTATTAATAGCGGGTACGTACACCCCATTTTTATTGCTATCTCTAAATGGATTGTGGTCTTGGGGGACACTGAGTTTTATTTGGGCAGTCGCGCTTGGTGGCGTTGCTTATAAAGTGCTGGTTAAAAATGGTAATAAAAAAGTCTCGCTGGCTACCTACTTACTTATGGGCTGGTTTGCCCTTGCGATTGTATACCCACTTTATTTAAATATTGATGTAAAAGCACTGTACTGGTTACTGGCCGGTGGCATTTTTTATAGCTTAGGAACATTATTTTATAGCGCTAAAAGCACTCAATTTAGCCACGCAATTTGGCACCTCTTTGTAATAGCTGGGTGTGTGTGCCACTACATTTCAATTACTAATTACGTGTATTAATGCATGTAATTAGTAATTTTATGCCACGCACATAAACCGCAATAATTTGGCTACCCTCTATATAAAAGCGCGATAAAAGCGCGTTGTAGCTTAGGCGTTATCACCTAAGCCTTAATTAAAAACGCTGTTATTTACGGCTTTGACTATCAGCCTATCACTGTCCTTACTCGCCTAATTAACTAGCTCGATAAACAGCGTGTAACATTTTCGGTACTCTTATCCATTTTTTACCCATTTTATTCACTTACTCTTTTCTTAGTTTAAAAATAAATGCATTAAAATAAGTGACATAGCTTCATATTTTAAATGTAACGCTATGGCATATCTATTGCTCCTTCAATATAAATGGTCAGTAAAACCTTGGCCAAGCAAATACGTTAAAGGGGATACAAAGTGTGCGCATTACAAGCTGACTCTAAAATTGAGACAAGTGCTAGATTAGTAAGTTGCTACTTATACTCAATATTTTACAACTACACCCACTTTTACGTCTATTCCCCCAAGCAAAGAGATAAGTAACGCGCATTGCTGCGTTATATGCCATTAGGCTCTTTGTGATTACATGCAGTTAATCCAACTTAAACTTTACGTTAAAGGAGACGTTGATATGCCAACTAACCAATTTACTATGCAAGACCCTAGAGGCCAATATCAAATGGGACGGACCGAAAAAGACAGTGAACAACCAGACCCAGGCCTAGATGAAATTTTAAAGCCTAGAGCAGATCACGGCGAAGATACCTATGTAGGTAGCGACAGATTAAAGGGTCGCAAGGCGTTGATCACCGGGGGCGACTCGGGCATTGGCAGAGCGGTTGCCATTGCATTTGCCAGAGAAGGTGCCGATGTGGTTATTAATTACTTAGCCAGCGAAGAAGCTGATGCGAAAGAAACACTCGATATATTAAAAGCCAGCGGTAACAAAGCATGGGGAATTGCAGGCGATATCTCCGATGAGAGTTTTTGTAACGACCTTGTGGCTCAAAGCGTTGAAAACTTAGGCTCAATCGACATATTAGTGAATAATGCGGGTAAACAACAGTTTGTTGCCGAGTTAGACGATTTATCTACCGAGCAATTTTGCCAAACATATGCAACAAATGTATTTGCTATGTTTTGGATAACAAAAGCGGCGGTAAAACATATGCCACCGGGCGCTAGTATTATTAATACAACCTCTATCCAATGTTATCAACCCTCTGCTGGGCTTCTCGATTACGCATCGACTAAGGGCGCAATAACAAGCTTTACTAAAAGCTTAGCAAAAATGGTGATTGATAAAGGCATACGGGTTAATGGGGTTGCTCCAGGGCCAATTTGGACCCCGCTTCAACAAAGTGGCGGCCAACCGGCTAAAAAATTGCCTGAATTTGGTGATAACGTGCCATTAGGTAGACCAGGCCAGCCTGCTGAACTAGCACCCACCTATGTCTACTTAGCATCGCAAGAGTCAAGTTACATTACCGCTGAAATAATGGGTGTTACAGGTGGGCAGCATCTACCTTAATCATGCTGGTTCACTCATATTAGTTAATCTCAGCTTATTGATTTTATGAAATAATAGCGGCGTATATACGCCGCTATTTTTACCTAGCCTTTTTTCAATTATACCTAAATAAGCCCCATTAAGTATTGGTGAGGCTCTTGTTAACAATACATTAGACAGCATCTTAGCTTGGTACTAAAACCTGTGCTCGAGCAGCACTATTTAGCTCAGTGTGAGCAAGAGCGTGCCTATTTAGACACGCATAAATTAACTGCTTAAATAACTCAAGCAGATTAAGTGTTATCTTTTTTAGCACGTATACCGCGAATGAACTCTTCTAAATAAGGCGTAAATTCTAGCGCAAGTGCTATAAATAGCACCGTTGCCAAGTAAGTTATTGGTAAAGGAGAGTCTTTTAATTGCAGCGTAAAGTCAGGAGGAAAGCCGCCTGGAGTAAATAAAGCGGTAAATTGCTCCCAATGGCGCGCAATAATTAATACCAAAGCTAACAGGGGTATCATTTCTAAAAAACTGTGTATATGTTGCTCTACTGGCCCTACCCTTCGCTTACTTACCGCATAACTTACATCCCACATTGCTGTAAGCTCATGCAGAAAAAACAACACAATACAAATGGCAATAATCAAACTATTAACTTCAAATATTAAAACGAGGATTAACGGAATGCCCACTTGGCAAACATTAATAAATGAATAAATGACTCTTTAGCACCGCTGGTTGTAGAAATATTACTACGTCGATGACAAAACCAATCAGCAATGCCAGCAGCAAGCCAAACAGGGATCACAAAGTACATTAAAATCAATAAAGTTGGGTCAGTCATAGTTTGTTAGTCCTTAATATTTGGTTTTAATAACCCTCATGCTTAAAACTAAATATTTACACTTCATCACCTCAATTATTCATCACTAGCGATGTGAAAAAACATATTTTTCAAATAATTTATCAGTCACTTTTAAGATTGCTTGAGGATTATTTACGTTTTTACGCTTTTACCTTTTTGTAAATGAGATACCATTTTTAAACGCGCCCTTGAGCGAGCATTTGGTATGCTCAATATCTATTTACAACTAATAAGTAGTTCAAATGTTATGCCAAATCTCGACGCTAAATTGATTTAATGCCATTTTAGCTATAGGTAGGTGTGGAGGTGTTTTTACTTTGCCGTGTATATTTTTGTTGTGTAAAAAATAGAAAATATATCGCTTATCATTGTAAGTTTTTCATTCACAAAGCTAAATAAGTAGGTTGTGGTAAAGGTAAAACTAGAGGCTGAATAACCCTATTTGTTGTAGATTTACGATAGCTAAAACAAAAAAGTAAGCCGCACACTTGTAATAAAGCAGCCTTTAAAAGCTCTTTTACGATAATACGTTCACTACTGCCATCTACACTCGCGCATATTTACTTTGCCGTTTTTAAAGCTAACCCCTTCTAATAATAGCTTTTGGCGCTGCTCTTGGTATTTATCACTGCCTGCAGGGAATGATATTTTACCTTGGCTGTTTACTACTCTGTGCCACGGTATAACAGAATCATCTGGCATTTGCTTTAAAAGGCGCCCTACTAAGCGTGAATTTTGCGGATAACCGGCAAGCGTTGCTACTTGCCCGTAACTTGCTACAAAACCTGCAGGTATATTTGCAATAATGGTGTAGATTAGGGTTTCTTTATCAATATCAGCGGTCATTGACGTACGCCTCACTGAGTACTTTAAATTGCTCCCAAATAGAGCGCGCAACAGGGCCATGGTGTATTGCATCACGCCTAAATGCACGTACTTCTATACCAAACTGATCTTCTCTGTCGTTTATCTGTATTTGCTGCAACAGCCCGGCTTCTATTTCAGGGCCACAATAATCTATGTTCATCATTGCCCAGCCGGCACCAGCAAGCAAAAACGACTTTAAATTGGTTACATCGTCAATCTTCATTAAGGCAGAGCCTTTTGAGTAAGAAAGCTTGTCGCTGTCTATGCTTAAGTCACTTTCAAACATGGCCAAACACGGGTAATTTTGTAGCTCGTTAAAGGTCATGTACTTAGGAAACGTATTAGTAGATGCAATAATTCCAATATTTAATTTACCAATTAGTAGGCTCTCTAAGTGCCCTGTTGCATGAAATAAGTCAAACCAAGGGCCTATGCCTAACTCCACTTGCCCACTATTTACTTGCTCTAAAGAGACAAAGCGTTTGCCACTGGTTAAATTAAACTCTGTACGCTTAAATAGTCTAAAAGTATTATTTATGATCTCGTTATAACTGTCTTTTTGACAAATTTGCTCGTAGCAAATTCGATATTGTGGCTCGTTACCCAGTGCAAGCTCTTTAGCAAGCTGTGCTAGCTCATCATTTGCATGCAATAATTGTTGTGCTTCACGATGAAAAACACGCCCTTTTTCAGTTAACTGTAATCGGTACTTGCTTCTATCGAGTAGTTCAAAGCCAATTTTTGCCTCTAGGTTTTTAATTGCTAAGGTAAGCGCAGGTTGAGTTTTATGTAATTTAAGCGCCGCGCCACTTAAACTTGCACTTTGTACAATGGCATCTAAAATTTGTAATTGATTCAGCTTCATACTGCGCTCAACATGATCATAAATAAAACTTATTATGTTTCTAAAATTTAATGAATTTTATTTTATATGGTTGCGGCGTATCCTGCACTTAATTATTTTGCCCATCATTGCCACGGAGAAGACATGAAACTCTTTCGTCTATGTATACTTACTACGACTTTACTTACCTTAATGGCCTGTTCAGAGCCAGAAAAGCAAGTAAAAGTAGAGCCCATTAGGCCTGTAAAGTTATTCAATATAGGACATGATTCGCAAACAAATGTGCGCAGCTTTCCTGCTGAGGTGGTTGCTAACCAAGGCTCGTACTTAGCATTTAGAGTCAATGGTGAACTGGTAGAGTTTCCGGTATTAGCAGGTGAAGAAGTTGAAAAAGGGCAACTTTTAGCAAAGCTTGACCCAGAAGACTTTCAATTACAATACGATGATAGAAAAGCCCGTTATGAGCTTGCTAAATCACAACTTAGCCGCATTGAACAATTACTTGAAAAAAGAATCGCGAGTCAATCAGAGTACGATGAAGCATTAGCCAATATGCAAGTGGCAGAGTCTGCCTTTAAAATTGCCGAAACCAACCTAGAATACAGCGAACTGCGCGCCCCATTTGCAGGGACTGTAGCCAAAGTATTTGTTAAAAACTTTGAAAACATTCAAGCCAAGCAAAACATTTTACGCCTAGAAACCCGCGATTTAATGGATGTAGAAATCCAAGTTCCTGAAAAAATAATAGCGCGCATTAAAAAAGGCAGCGACTACCACCCTACCGTTGTGTTTGACGGTTATGATAATAAAGAGTACACCCTTGACTTAAAAGAGTGGGATACGCAGGCCGATCCTACTACGCTTACCTACAAAGTTGTTTTTTCGCTACCAGTGCCTAAAGACTTCAACCTACTTGCAGGGATGACGGGCCGTGTATTTATCGATTTATCAAAAGTAACCAGATCGCAAGTGGCTTACACTATTTTACCGGTAGAGTCGGTTTTTTCTGAAGCTAAAGAAAGCGTGTCGGATAACGCCTATGTGTGGATATATAACCCAGAAACCGGTGTTGTTAATAAACAAGCCGTTAAAGTGGGCCAAGTACACCGCGACGGTATTGAAGTGCTAAGCGGTATTAAAGAAGGCCAAATTGTCGTCTCTGCTGGCGTGCACTCATTAGATGAAGGCATGAAAGTACGTCCATGGAATAAAGAGCGAGGCTTATAATTATGAGCTTTGCGCAACTCTCCATAGAGAAAAAAGTAATTAGCTGGATGTTTGCACTATTGCTGTTAATTGGCGGGAGTGTGTCGTACTTTGATTTAGGCCAACTAGAAGACCCAGAGTTTACGCTTAAAACCGCCATGGTTATAACTATGTATCCGGGTGCATCGCCACAACAAGTCGAGGAAGAAGTCACCTTTCCTATCGAAAATGCGATTCAGCAACTCCCCTACGTAGATTATGTGACCTCTATTTCATCAAATGGTAAGTCGCAAATATCGGTAGAAATGAAAAGTACCTACCGAAAAGAGCAGCTGCGCCAAATTTGGGATGAAATGCGCCGTAAAATTAACGATTTAGCGCCTTCACTCCCGAGTGGCGTTTACCCAAGCACCATTTTAGATGACTTTGGTGATGTATACGGCGTTATGTATGCGGTTACCGGCGATGGCTACTCTTATGATGAACTTAAAGATTACACCGATTACTTAAAGCGTGAACTCGTACTCGTTAAAGGTGTGAGTAAAGTGACCATTGCTGGTGAGCAACAGCCTCAAGTAATGGTTGAAGTGTCTACCCGTAAATTAGCACAACTGGGTATTGCCCCAAGCCATATTTTTGGTTTACTGCAATCGCAAAATACAGTCTCTAACGCAGGTAAAATTAGAGTGGGTGATGAGTCTATACGCTTTCACCCAACCGGCGAATTTAAAGATGTTAAAGAGCTCGAAACCCTGCTTATATCTAAACCCGGTGCTAGCGAGCTTATTTACTTAGGTGATGTAGCCAAAGTATTTAGAGAATACGCAGAAGTACCCAGCAATGTTATTCGCTACAACTCAGAACAAGCGCTTTTAATTGGCGTCTCATTTATGAACAGCGTGAACGTAGTAGATGTAGGTAAACGTATTGACGAGCACTTAGCAGAGCTTGAATACCAGCGCCCACATGGCATACATGTAGAATCGGTGTATAACCAACCTAAAGAAGTAGAAAAATCGGTAGATGGCTTTATTGTCAGCCTAGTAGAGGCGATTGCCATTGTAATCGTGGTACTGCTTATATTTATGGGGTTAAAAAGTGGTATTTTAATTGGCGGTATTTTATTACTCACCGTTTTAGGCACCTTTATATTTATGAAGTTGTTCGCCATAGACCTGCAACGTATTTCTCTGGGTGCGCTTATTATTGCCCTTGGTATGCTGGTAGATAACGCTATAGTAGTAACCGAAGGCATATTAATAAATTTAAAGCGTGGCCAAACTAAGTTAAAAGCTGCGGTTAATATTGTAGAACAAACTAAATGGCCGCTACTAGGCGCTACAGTTATTGGTATTACTGCGTTTGCCCCTATTGGCTTAAGCTCTGATGCGACCGGTGAATTTGCGGGTAGCTTATTTTGGGTATTGTTTATATCGCTTTTACTAAGCTGGATCACCGCCATTACGCTTACGCCATTTTTTGCAAATTTAATGTTTAAACAAGATGAGTTTAAAAAAGCTAAAAATGCTGAGGGCGAAGAGGAAGATGACGACCCATATCAAGGCTTTATTTTTACCGGCTATAAAGCACTTTTAGATGTGTCTATGCATTATCGTAAAACCACGCTTGTGCTTATGGTCGTGCTCCTTTGCTCGGCTGTGGTTGGTTTTGGTGCGGTTAAACAATCGTTTTTCCCAGCCTCTAACACCCCTATGTTTTATGTAGATTACTGGCAGCAACAAGGCTCCGACATAAGAGCAACGCTAGAGGGGATTAAAAAGCTTGAAAACTACCTTCAAAAAGAAGAGCTAGTTGAAGAAATAACCAGTACTACAGGCCAAGGTGCTCCACGCTTTATGCTTACTTATGCACCGCAAAAGTCGTACTCGTCATACGGGCAGCTCATTATTAGAGTAAAAAACCGCGAGGCGGTGGCTGTAGTAATGAAAAAAGTGCGTGAATACTCGCAAAATACACCGCTTTCAGCTGAGCTTAAAATTAAGCCCATGGAAATTGGCCCCTCAACCGATGCTAAAATTGAAGCACGCTTTACAGGCCCTGATCCGGTAATACTTAGACGATTAGCCGCCCAGGCAGAAGAAGTTATCGCACAGGACGACGGCGCTTATAATATTCGTGATGATTGGCGCGCACGCACTAAAATGATTCGTCCACAATTTAACGAACAAAAAGCGCGCCGCTTAGGTATTAGTAAGTCAGACCTTGATGATGTACTGCTTACTAGCCTTTCAGGCAAGCAAGTGGGTGTATACCGCGATGGTACACAACTACTGCCAATTATTGCTCGCTCGCCGGCAAATGAGCGCCTAAATGTAGAAAGCGTTCACGATTTACAAATATACAGCCCTGTACTGGGTGTATTTGTGCCAGTAACACAGGTGGTTGACGAATTTGTGGTTGAATGGGAAGACAGCCTAATTATGCGCCGCGACCGAAAGCGCACAATAACGGTAATGGCCGATCACAACGTATTAGGCGATGAAACTGCCGCTAAGTTATTTGCACGCGTGCGCGGACCCGTAGAAGCAATAGAGCTACCGCGTGGCTATAAATTAGAATGGGGCGGCGAGTATGAGTCATCATCGGATGCGCAAGCCGCTATATTTGGTTCATTACCGCTGGGTTATTTAGCGATGTTTGCGGTAACCGTACTGCTGTTCAATTCACTTAAACAGCCTTTAGTTATTTGGGCTACAGTGCCACTTGCCATTATTGGTGTGAGTGCGGGCATGTTAATAATGAATGCGCCATTTAGCTTTATGGCACTACTTGGATTACTAAGTTTAAGCGGGATGCTAATTAAAAACGGCATTGTGTTGGTCGATCAAATAAATCTTGAGCTTCGCGATGGTAAATCGCCTTATCAAGCTGTGTTTGAATCTGGCGTTAGCCGTGTACGCCCTGTAGCCATGGCGGCTATTACCACCATTTTAGGTATGATCCCGCTGTTGTTTGACGTGTTCTTCCAGTCAATGGCGGTAACTATTATGTTTGGTTTAGGTTTTGCAACCATACTTACGCTTATTGTAGTGCCTGTGCTTTATACTGTTGTATTTAGAATAGACTACGAGCCTAGAAAGTAATTTAAAAGCCTTACAGCACGTTTAAAACGCAGCTTACCTCACAGTAGCTGCGTTTTTTATTATTTAAACCGAGGTTAAAGATGGACATAATAAACAAGGTTGTATTTGTATTCTCTTTGGCTATTTTAGCTTTATAACCGACGAAAATGGCAATGGAGATTTAAACAACTACCGTTTCACGGGCGATATTGCACTGGTAATAACAGGCATGTTTGACGGTACTTACGATTTAATTAAACGACTGCGCTCTAAAAACAGCGTATCTGCATTAGCCATTTATTTAGGGCTTTTTTTACTTTATATTGGCGTTGTGTTTTATAAATAACCCCTCAAATGACAGCAAAACAACTTTTTAGAATAATAATTACCGCTAGTTTACTATTCCCACCCCTATTTTTTATTGCTTGGGATGAAAATCTCGATCCCCCCTTTATTGCCAATACCGCTTATGATTTTTTAACACATAAGCTGCTTCCTGTTTTGTCAGTAATAATTAGTATTGCAGGGGGGATGTACGGATACAAAAAGTACAACGCATGCATAACGTTTAAATCAAATTTTAAAGACTACTTAGAGGATGATGGGAAGCTTAGGGGCTGGCTGGGTATTTTGTTTATACCGGTTTTAGTTTATTTATGGCTGTGGGCTAGTTTTTGTATTTCAGTAAAGTTATGGACGTATTATTATAGCGACAATAGCTGGCAGCAAGAGTACCAGCTACTGGCTGTAGAGGCGTGTCCGAGTGATTACGAATACAGCTGCGCAAAACTGGTTGTGCTTGATTTACAAACTTACAGAAAGCGCTCTTTTAGGTGGTATTTAGATAAACCAGCATTAAAGCGGCTAAAAAATGAGAAAATAAACATCGTGGGCGTTAAAAGCCCACTCGGTAACGTTGTGCATCAAATACAGTGGTAAGTGCGCACGCTATTTTTTTAAACTTAATGTGCCAGATGAACGCGCTTTACCGTTTGCTGGCTTTTTGTTGTTTGCACTTTTGCTATCGCCTTGCGTATTTTTGCTAGCGCCCCCTTTACCTACATAGGTGGTTGAGCGCTTTTGAAAAGCGGTATTACTTCTTTGAGTGCGAGTGCCTCGCTCATTATTAAAGGCGCGTGGGTTTTCACCCTGAAAATCACGCTTTTTAGGCTCGCCTTTGTTATTGGCATTTTGCTTATTGGTATCAACCGAGTGCTCTTGCGTTTTACCCGAATCAGCAATGGAGTCATTAATTTGCGCCATTTCTACGTCGGTTAAATGTCGCCACTGGCCTACTTTTAAGCCCTTTAACGTTACATTCATAATGCGGGTACGTTTAAGGGTCACAACTTCATAACCTAGGTATTCACACATACGACGAATTTGGCGGTTTAACCCCTGCGTAAGCACAATTTTAAATTCTTGCGGAGCTGTTTGTGTCACTTTACATTTTTTTGTAACGGTATCTAAAATAGGAATACCGTTGGCCATTTTGCTCACAAATTGGCGATTGAGTGGTTTATCAACTGTCACCACGTATTCTTTTTCGTGGTTATTACCCGCTCGCAAAATTTTATTAACGATATCGCCTTCGTTAGTTAAAAAAATCAATCCTTCTGAAGGTCTATCTAAACGGCCGATAGGAAATATACGGGTGGGATAATTAACGGCTTTGACAATATTACTTTGAATTTTACTCTCGGTGGTACAGGTAATACCCACTGGCTTATTATACGCAATGTACACGCGTTTTGGTTTTTCGCGCAGCGGTTTTCCATCTACTAAAACAGTATCGGTATCAGCCACTTTTACGCCCATTTCAGGCGTATTACCATTAACTGTTACACGACCTTGCTCAATATATTTATCGGCTTCACGGCGTGAACAAAAACCTGTTTCACTAATAAATTTATTTAAACGTTTTAATTCGGTCATGGCACTTAATGGTCCTAATTTTAAAGGCGACTAGTGTAAACCACACGCCATTATTTTTCGCCCCTAATTTAAACCTTTACGCATTAATTTTTGCAATTTTAGCTTGAATTAACCTGCGCCAAACATATTCCAGTGGCCCTTGCTCATAATAGCGACAATATAAAGCTGTAAACAATAGCTGCACGCTAACTAGCCCAGTCGCGACTATCCAATAGTCTATTCGGTTAAAACTTAATACCCACTGCGGATACAACACTTTATAAAGCAATAGCTGCATCAGTGTTTGGCATATATATAAGGTAAAAGCTAAGCGCCCAGCTTGCTGAATAAGCTGGCCCACATGGGCACGGTTATTACAAAATTTAACGATGAGATGAATATAAAATACAGCCATGAACAATGCGGCAAAGGTATTTATAAACTCTTGTATGGCGAACCCTGCTCCCCCTGTGAACTTTGACGCATAAAGCCTCATGCCTGAAAAAATAAAGGCGCCAGCTATACAAACAATAAGGTGCGGATTGGTTAAACCTTTACTAAAAACCTCATTTTTATATAAATATATGCCAATCAGCATTAGCCCTACGCACAGCCACATGATCATGATAGGAACAGCTACCAGCATTAATACATTCATACCTAGATTACTCAAAAAGTAATCGCTGTAATGCGGGCTATATAAATCGATATACTGCGCTGAGTCACGATAAACGAGCTCATCTGGCGCACTAAAGAGCACCAACCCCGTGGCTACACAACCAATTAAAAGAAACTCCCCTGCCCTTTTTACAAGCAGTTGATTATTACTTTGCAAATATTTTAGAACAAACCAGCCAGATACACCGTACAAAAATAAAATGTCGCCAGCCCAAAGTAAAAAACCATGTACCAAACCAAAAATGATAAGCCAATGCAATCGCGCTTTTAAAGGCGCTGTTGATTTAACTTTTTGCCATTGAATATAAAGCCCTGCACCAAACAGTAAGCTAAACAGCGTTCTAAATCGGCCATCAACAAAAAAAGTACTCACAGCATGGATAAGGGTGTCGCTAAAAGGCGGGGTAGATAAAGGAATATAGCTATAATCCATTAAGCCAAACGCATAGCCATTCATATACACTAAGCAAAGCACGGCAATGCCGCGAATAAAGTCCATATTATAATTTCGCATAATGAGCGGTTACTGTCCTTTAACTATTATTTTTATAATTATCTGCCCAATCTACGGCTTGATTATATAACCCTGGCAGCACATCACTTTTAACATTAAGTAATATAACGGCTTTTTCTAATGTCCACCAGCTACCTGTTTCGTACGCTTGTACTACATTTAAAATATAATATAGGGTGTTTTTTTCGTTTAATAATGCCGCTTTAATATCATCAGGAAAAGGTAATTTTTCGACTAATAAACTCATAGGTTGATCGAGTATCGCATCTAGTAACGAAAACAAGCCGGTTAAAAACGCCTCACCCGCCAACGATTTAGACACTTGCTTTGCTATTAGCTCACAAAAGCGTGCTCTAACTACACACACTTGCATTAGCTCTGCTGGCTTTTTACCCGCGGTGTGCGCGGTAACAATTAAACTAACAAACTTTTTTAAACGCTCATGCCCTAAATACACTAACGCCTGCTTAATAGATGATATTTTACTCTGAATAGGAAAAACACCGCTGTTAATTAGCCGCATAAGCTTATAAGCCAAGGCCGCATCGGCTTCAAATAACGCACTAATTTGCTTTATATCTGGGCTTGGTTTCATTACTTGCGCGTAAATAGCCACAACTAACGCATAGTTATAATCAATGTCTTGCTGTTCGTGCATTGTGGGCTTGGCAAAAAAGTAGCCTTGAAAGTAATCAAACCCCATTTTATGTGCTTGGTAATAATCGGCTTGGGTTTCTATTTTTTCTGCTAATATTTTTATTTTTTTATGCTGTTTTAGTTTTTCTACAATCTCAGCAATATCTGATAAAGGCGTTTGCGCAATATCAAACTTTACTAGCTTAATAAACTTTAAAAATCGCTCCCATTGCTCGTTATAAACAAAGTCATCTAATGCGAGTTTATAGTTTTTATGAAAAAGCTCTCTGCAAAGCTGATAGTTATCGTCGGTGGGTTCAATGGTTTCTAACAGCTCAATGACCACATCTTTACAGGGTAAAAAGTCACATAAATTGTGCTTTAAAGAGTCAGGGCCTATATTTATCAGTGCCGTTTTACCTGAGGTGATGTGGCGTGTGCCTAAATTAAGCTGGTTTTCCATTATTAGGCGAGCAGTTGCTTGACCTTCTTCTATATCGGGAAAAAAGTTTTCAGCACTATTACGAAATAAAAGCTCGTAAGCAACTACATTTTGCTTACGATTGAATATTGCTTGCCTTGCAACAAATACAGACACATTACCTACTTCTTATTTATATACTCAAACTAAGTAATTAATAGCGTAAATAGGTATAAATGTCACTTCTACTGCGTTTAATTTTAATGATTTAGCAATACATGCTTGAAATATAATCAGCAGCGACCGTTTCCCACGAAAAACGTGCTCCTTTAGCATTAGCTGTAATGTTACTCCATTGCTTAGGATTTTGCTGTTTTAGCGTAAGGGTTTCAGTCAAGCATGTCATTAACCCATCAACTTGTTCATTCAACGAGCCGCCAGAAAATGCAAAGCCATTGTTGTTGTGGCTTACGGTGTCTTTTAGACCGCCAACACTGTGTACTAAACAAGGTTGCCCTGCGCGCATAGCAAGCATTTGACTAATTCCGCATGGCTCAAACGAGCTTGGCATTAAAAATAAATCCCCTAGCTCATATAGGCTATCGCCAATACCTTGCCCATAACCTTTTAAAAACAATAAGTTTGCATTGCGTGCCATAGCCTTGGTAAAAATGCTTTCAAGGGCTTTGTCACCAGAGCCTAAAATAATAAGACGACCATTAAAACGGTTAATTATTTCACACACGTTATCAAGCGCTAATGCATTACCGTATTGTTGGCAAAGTAATAACACCTTTTGCTCGGTCAGCCTGCCAACACTTGTTACGAGGGGCCCATTTATTGGCGTGTTTTTAAACTGCAGCATGCGCTGATGCGCCACATAGTAGCTCGTTTCAAGCTGCTCATGTTTTGCCATCCAGTTAAATAAAGTATGTTCAATACGCTCATACAAGAGCGATAAAGTAACTTGCTCAGGGTTTTTCTCAGGGTATTCACAGCCATTTAATATTCCCACCACCTTGCCTTGAGCCGATTGATTTTGTAAATCAAGCTCTAAGCCTTCTCCACCAAAAAAACCTTGCTGATAATTACTCGGCTTTAGTACCTCGGTACTGTAAGTAGGTGAGACTAAATGAACTTTATCTGCCAAATTTATAGCACTGCGCATAGGATTAAAACAGTGTGGGTAACGAGGGTCACACAAATGTTGCCCGTTATAACCTAACGAAGGAAACCAAGCCTCTAAACTCGAGTCGTCGTGTTTAAAAGGCCTGATCCCTTGCAGTGCTAAATTATGAACTGTATAGGCAATATGTAAATTAGCGAGGGTATCGTAGCGTTTATCAAATTTTAATAATACGGCGACACACGCGCTATGCCAATCGTGTAAATGCAGTGCTTGAGGGCGCGTTATTAAACCCTGTAGCAGCGCTTCACATAGAGCGGCACTAAATAATGCATATTTTGTTGCATCAGTAGCAAAAGGTCGCCCGGGTTCGTCATTGCAATACACCGAACCCGATTGACTAAACAGTGGGTGCGAAATAACAAATTGATTAATGTGTGTGTTGTCATCACTTATTTTAAATAAAGATAATACCTGTGGCTGCGCTCTAAATATAACAGTGACATCACCTATATATTCACGTTGCAGTTGCTCAAACCCATAATCAGGAATAACAACATCTACGCTCACGCCTTGTGCTGCTAGTGCTTTTGGGGCATCTCTGACTACATCTGCTACCCCGCCCACTTTAGCGTTTGGTAGAGCATCGTTTTCTGCGGCAACCATTAATACATGCATTTATTTACTACTTCCTTAACTTTTGTTATTCGCATCCGATGTTAAGCGAACTTTTTATTTTCGTGTGCTTGACGTTCAAGCTTTTTAGCAAGTTCCGTGAGCATATCACGGGTGACTAATACGATGCCTTTTTTAGATACCCTAAAGCCATTTTCTTCATCGGCTTTTCTATCGTAGCCAATTTCTAGCCCTGCGGGTATTTCACAGCTTCGATCAATTATGGCTCGCTTAATTTTACAATGACGATTAATGAGAGCCCCGGGTAAAATTACTGATTGCTCTATTTCGCAAAATGAACGCACGTGCACGTTTGAAAACAGCAGTGACTTTCTAACCACTGAGCCCGATACAATACACCCTCCCGATACCGTAGAGTCTACCGCCATACCGCGTCTATCTTCATCATCAAAAATAAACTTAGCCGGTGGCAACTGCTCTTGGTAGGTCCAAATAGGCCAGGTTGGATCGTATAAATCTAGCTGTGGCTCGGGCATTACCAATTCCATATTGGCTTCCCAAAACGAGTCTAACGTTCCTACATCACGCCAATAAGGTTGCCCTTCTTGCATGGGATCTCTAAACGGAAACGCATACACACTGTGCTCTTCTATAATTGCCGGAATAATATCGTGCCCAAAGTCGCGGCCAGAACCTTCATTTTCAGCATCTTTTTTTAGCTGCTCAAATAAAAACTCAGTATTAAACACATAGTTGCCCATAGAGGCTAAGCAGGTACCTGGCTTACCAGGGACAGAGCTGGGGATCGAAGGTTTCTCATCAAAGCGACATACCCGATTTTTTTCATCAACAGTCATTACCCCAAAGGTATCTGCAGCCTCTTCAACAGGTACTTCAAGGCAACATACTGTCATGTCGGCGCCTTTTTGCACATGCTCAGCTAATAGAGCGCCGTAATCCATTCGATAAACGTGATCGCCTGACAAAATCATCACATATTTTGGCAGTTCGTGGCGAATAATATCCATGTTTTGAAAAACCGCATCGGCAGTTCCACAATACCACTCATCACCATTACGCTGAGATGCGGGTAAAATTTCAACCGACTCCCCCAGCTCTTTTTTAAAATGGCCCCAGGCGCGATTAACATGGCGAATCAAAGAGTGCGATTTATACTGTGTGGCTATGCCTACACGCCTCACACCCGAATTGATACAATTTGATAATGGAAAATCGATAATACGGTGCTTACCGCCAAAATAAACAGCGGGCTTTGCGCGCCAATCTGTCAATTCGTGTAAGCGTGAGCCGCGTCCACCAGCCAGTATTAACGCGTACGTATCTCGGGTTAAGCTACTTATGTAACGATTTGCATAACTAGGCATAATACTCTCTCCGTTTAGTCTGTGCTCTTAGTGGCATGGCTCGTAGTTGCGTGTAAGTCTGTTTCACTAATAGTTAGGGGGGTTAGGTGCCAAATATCTTCACTGTATTGGCTTATGGTTCTATCGCTTGAAAATATGCCGCTTGCGGCCGTATTTAAAATACTCATTTGCGTCCAATGCGTTTGGTCTTGATACGCAGCCTCTACCTGCTTTTGCGCTGCCACATAGCTTTCAAAGTCATGTGCAACCAACCACGGATCGTGAGGGCTTTTAATAGCATTGATAATGTCGTCAAATAAATTAGGCTCAAACAGGTTAAATTGCCCGCTTTCGAGTAATTGCATTACATGGCTTAGGTCGCTGTTTTGCTCTATTAAATGTGAAGGGTTATATCGCGATTTAATATCATCAATTTGATGAGCCTGCGCACCAAACAAAAAGAAGTTATCAGCGCCAACAGCGTCTCTAATTTCAATATTCGCCCCATCTAACGTGCCAATAGTAAGCGCACCATTCATCATAAACTTCATGTTACCAGTGCCTGATGCTTCTTTACCTGCGGTCGATACTTGCTCTGATAAATCGGTTGCAGGGCAAATAGTTTCCATTGCGGTTACATTATAATTTGGCAAAAACGCAACTCGTAAATAAGGCGCTGCAAGTGGGTCTTTATTAATAACCTCAGCTACGTTATTAATTAACTTAATTATTTTTTTAGCCATGTAATAACCAGGGGCAGCTTTACCCCCTAAAAGCACACAACGTGGTACTAAGTTTGTAGTATCGCCTCGGCGTATACGGTCATATAAATGAATAACATGAAGTACATTTAATAACTGGCGTTTGTATTCGTGAATACGTTTAACTTGTACGTCAAACATCATCTCTACATCAAAATCAACACCACAGCGCTCTTTCACCAAATCGACGAGACGTTGTTTGTTTTCGCGTTTAACATTTTGCCATTGCTGATGAAATGCGGTGTCGTCGAAGTAGCGGCGTAATTGGCTTATATCTGCAAAATCGCTAACCCATTTTGAGCCAATTTTTTCTGTAATTAAATGACTCAAGGCCGGGTTGCAGTGTGCTAACCAACGCCTTGGCGTAACCCCGTTGGTTTTATTATTAAACTTGTTAGGCCAAAGCTCGTAAAAGGTTTTAAATAACCCTTCTTTTAAAAGTTGGGTATGTAATGCGGCCACACCATTTACCGAATAGCTACCCACAATCGCTAAATAAGCCATGCGTATTTGCGGCACGTCGCCTTCTTCAATTAACGAAAGCGCACGCTGCTTACTTGTATCGCCTGGCCAATGCTGAGCCACTTGCGCTAAAAAGCGAGCGTTTATTTCATAAATAATTTCTAAAATTCGCGGCAATAGTTTCGCAAAAAGCGGCACTGACCATTTTTCTAATGCCTCTGGCAATAGCGTGTGGTTAGTGTAAGCCATTGTGCTGGTTGTAATTTCCCACGCGTTATCCCAATCAAGCTCGTAGTCATCAACTAAAATGCGCATTAACTCTGCCACGGCAATACTTGGGTGCGTATCGTTTAATTGAAATACATGATGTGCAGCAAAGTCACTAAAGTCTTCGCCATATTGTTCAACCCATTGCGATACGATATCTTGAATACTCGCTGATGATAAAAAGTACTGTTGGCGCAATCTAAGCTCTTTACCATTTTCACTGCTGTCATTTGGGTAAAGCACCATTGTGATTTGTTCTGCTAGGTTTTTTTGCGCTACCGCTTCTGAATAACTCCCCGCATTAAACTCGGTTAAGTTAAATTCGTCGGTCGCTTCTGATTTCCATAGCCTTAGCGTATTAACAATGTCGTTTTTATAACCAGGAATAGGCACATCATACGGCACAGCTAATACGTCGTGACAACCAACCCATTGACGGTGTTCGCGCCCATGTTTGTCGGTATAACTTTGTACGTGCCCAAAAAACTTCACTCGTTGTGATTGCTCAGGCGCGGCAAGCTCCCACGGGTGCCCCTCACGAAGCCAGTTATCGGGTTGCTCAACTTGGTGGCCATTTTTTAATGATTGGTTAAACATGCCGTATTCGTAGCGAATACCGTAACCAATCACGGGAAGCGCAAGGCTTGCACAACTATCTAAAAAGCAGGCAGCTAAACGCCCAAGGCCACCATTACCTAGCCCTGCATCGTGCTCTGCCTGGGCTACGGTTTCAATTGTGGTGCAATACTCTTGCAGTGCACCGGAGACTTGTTCGTCTAAGTCGAGGTTTAAAATTGCATTACCAAGTGCTCTACCCATTAAAAATTCTAGCGATAGGTAAGCTGTTTTACGGCGTTTTTCTTGCTTGATTTGCTGTTTGGTTTCTCTGCAACGTGCAACCAGCCGATCTCTGATTGTCAGCGCAAGCGCATGATATAAATACAGTTGCGACTCACCCACTTTGTCACGCCCTAAACTGTAATAAAAGTGCCGAGTTAAATCATCTTTTAAAGTGCTTTCATCAATTACAGGGCCTTCTTGCCACCCTTTTACCACACACACATTTTCGTCTTGCTTAGACATGACCATCGTCCTCTAAATTTGCACTAAAAACCCAGCTGCTTTGTGCTGAAATTTCGACTATTGCATCCTCTTTACTACTCACCGATGCGTTATGTACACTTGATAAAACCATGTCCCATTGCGCCGCGATAGGCGATGGGGGTAACTTACAAAAAACTGTTTTTTTACTCGCATTTAAAATGATTAATAAGGCGTATTTATTTTGCTTATCTAACAAGCTATACATTAAAAACTGGCGCTGCGGCTCGTGCCAATGCTCGTTAGTCATTTTTACGCCTTGTTCGGTAAACCATTTAACCGTAAAGCGCTCGTCAATATCTTCTGAAAATACACTGTGTTTAAACGCACTGTGACCACGCCTTATTTTTAGTGCATCGTCAATAAATCGGGTTAGTGAATGATTTAGCTGCGAGTCTTTCCATGCCAACCAACTGGTGCGGTTATTTTGACAATACGCATTATTATTGCCCCCTTGCGAGTGACCCATTTCACTGCCTGAGGCAATCATAGGCACCCCTTTTGAGAGTATTAGCGTAAGTAAAAAGTTCTTTTGTTGCTGCAGCCTTAGGGCAATAATTTTGGCATCATTAGTAAATCCTTCAACACCACAATTGGTGGAATGATTAGCGCTGTGGCCATCGCGATTTTGCTCGCCATTCGCTTCATTATGTTTATGCTCATAACTCACCAAATCGGCAAGCGTAAAACCATCATGGCTGGTAATAAAATTAATACTGTTTAGCGGCCCGCGCTGGCTGTGCTCAAAAATATCAAATGAGCCATGAATACGTTTTGCTACATTTGCAATAACGCCTTCTTCGCTTTGCCAAAATCGGCGTATGACATCTCTGTATTGGTCATTCCACTCTCGCCAAGGTGCAGCAAAAGCCCCTAGCTGATAGCCACCTGGCCCTATATCCCAGGGCTCACTAATAAGCTTTACACGACTTAATACAGGGTCTTGCTCAATGGCTTGAAAAAACGCATGGGCGCTATTAAAACCATGGGCATTTCGGCCTAAAATGGTGGCTAAATCAAACCTAAATCCGTCTACTCCCATTACTTGCACCCAATAACGTAAGCTATCAAGTACCAGCTTTAAGGTTTTAGGATGATCAATATTAATGGTGTTACCGCAGCCTGTATCGTTTATATACACCTGAGGCTTATCAGCCACCGTCCGGTAATAAGCTAGGTTATCTAGCCCTCTGAGCGATAAAATCGGCCCATCGGCGCCCGCTTCTGCGGTGTGGTTATAAACCACATCTAAAATAACCTCTATATCCGCTTTATGAAGCTCGCTAACCATGCGCTTAAATTCGTTAATGTCATCATCAACTAAATAATCTTTATGGGGGGTAAAAAAGTTGAGCGTGTTGTAGCCCCAATAATTTTGCAGCCCCTTTGCCGTTAAAAACTGCTCACTTATAAAAGCATGCACAGGGAGCAGCTCTAGTGCGGTAACCCCTAAATTATGTAAATGCTCAATAAAGCTAGGGTGGCTTAAGCCTAAAAATTTGCCTTGCAAATTTTTAGGAATATTAGGGTGTCGGCACGTGGCGCCTTTTACATGGCACTCATAAATAACGGTATTAGACCAGCTATGGTTTGGCTTTTTATGTTTATAAGGCTGACTATTAATAACCCGTGATTTAGGTATATCAATGGCATTATTAACCGTGCTTTTCGTGCCAATAGGCATTTGCCCATAGTGGCGCTCACTCCATGTAAATTCGCCAAATAAGTCTTTTGCATAAGGGTCTATCAGCAACTTGTGCTCGTTAAACAGCAGACCTTTTTCAGAACTGTACTCCCCTTCTACGCGATAACCATATAATGCGCCTTCGGCTAAGGGCGCTACATGGGCTGTCCATATACCGCCTTCGTTGATATGCATGATTACTTTTAATATTTCAGAGTGCCCACTTTTATCAAATAAGCAAACATAAGCTTGTGTTGCTTTAGGTGCGTACAAGCTAAAGTTAACGCCGCCACTGCTAATAGTTGCGCCAAGTGGCTGTGGTTGCCCATGTGAAACCTCAAATCGATTACTCATCTTCAACCTTTTGTAAATAAATCGTCGTTATCCCGCCCATTGCAATTTTAATGCTATGCGAAAAGCCATGAGCGCTTGCCTTAACGCTACTAACCGTGGCGTTTTTGTTTGCTGTTACTTTAATACCTGAGCCAAAAAAAGCGTCATCATCGGTGTTTAAAATAACCTTATACTTACCCGCTGCGGGTACCCCAATTTCATACTCTTGATAAGAAACAGGCGTAAAGTTTGCCACTACTACAATAAAGTCGTGGGCATTTTTAGCATAACGTACAAAACTAAATATACTTTGCTCATTATTGTTGTTATCTATCCATTCAAAACCCGCAGGGCTTGAGTCGAGTTCATACAGTGCAGGCGACTTTTTATAAACAGTATTAAGCGCTTGTACAGTGTTTTGTATACCGCGGTGGCTTTTATGCTCTAGCAAATGCCAATCAATAGAATGGTTATGATCCCACTCTTTTCGCTGTGCTATTTCGCCGCCCATAAACAACAGTTTTTTACCGGGGTGCGCCCACATAAAAGCGTAATACGCACGTAAATTGGCAAATTTTTGCCAATCATCACCGGGCATTTTTTCAATTAGCGAACCTTTACCATGTACAACTTCGTCATGACTTAGCGGTAAAATGTAATTTTCACTAAATGCGTACACCATAGAAAAGGTCATTTCGTGATGATGATGCTGCCTATAAAGCGGATCATGTTGCATGTAATGAAGGCTGTCGTTCATCCACCCCATATTCCATTTGTAGCCAAAACCTAAGCCATTGTGATCAACACTTTGAGTGACTCCCGGCCACGCGGTCGACTCTTCAGCCACCATCATAATGCCCGGATTGTTTTTATAACTACGCAAATTTACCTGCTTTAAGCACTCAATAGCGCCCAGGTTTTCTCGCCCACCATAACAATTGGCTACCCATTCACCTTCTTTGCGGCTGTAATCTAAATAAAGCATTGAAGCCACCGCATCTACGCGCAGTCCATCAAGGCCAAATTGCTCTAGCCAATACATCGCATTAGAGATTAAAAAGCTTTTAACCTCCGGGCGGTCGTAATTATAAATATAGGTATTCCAATCAGGATGAAAGCCCTGTCGAATATCGGCATGTTCAAATAAATGCGTGCCGTCAAAGTGGTGTAAACCATGCGGATCACTAGGAAAATGCCCAGGCACCCAATCAAGTAGCACGCCTAAGTTTGCTTTGTGGCACTGCTGTACAAAGTATTTAAAACTGCTGTAATCACCAAAACGACTAGTTGGTGCAAACAACCCCACCGGCTGGTAACCCCAAGAGCCATCAAACGGGTATTCACTTATTGGCATTAATTGAATATGCGTAAAGCCCATTTCAAGCGTGTAATTAACAAGTTTGTCGGCAAGTTCGCTATAGCTTAAATAGCGGTTTTCTTCAGCCCTTTGCCATGAACCCAAGTGCACTTCGTAAATACTTATGGGCGCGTCTATATGGTTACGCTTTTGACGATTTTTAAGCTCGCTATCACTGAGCGAAATAGGCGTTGCTTGCTGTTGTAACACACTGGCCGTACCCGGAGCTTGCTGCATTTTAAAGGCAAACGGATCTGCTTTTTCAAGCACATCGCCTTGCTGTGTCACAATAGAAAATTTATAACAGGTATCGGGCTGAAGCCCTGCGGTAAAAAGCTCCCATACACCACACGCAGGATGAAAGCGCATATAATGACGATTAGCTTGCCAAAGGTTAAATTCGCCAATAACAGATACACTGGCTGCATTAGGCGCCCACACACAAAAACGCACTCCATCAACCCCTTGTTGGTTAATAAAGTGTGCGCCTAAATGTTTATATGCATGCTCTAAACTGCCTTCGTTAAATAAATACATTGCATCTGTATCTAGGCTGCTTGCAAAGCTATATTCATCGTAAAAACATAATGCTGAGTTTGCATATTCAACGTTGCACTTATAAGGCTGCGTTGGCATTTCGTTGCTTGTTGCAATGAATAAATCGCTACTGTTATAACGCTTAGCAATAACTTTTTTATCATTAATAATAATATTTACATTTTTAGCTGCGGGTAAATACACGCGTATTTCGTAGCTATTTTTATAAGCATGTGCCCCTAAAAAACTAAAAGGGTCTTTAAATCTGCCGCCTTGAAGTGCAGTTACCTGTGCGTCGTAATGGGTCTGTAATGAATCCTTTGGTGCGGTACTACTCATATCCTTTCCTTATTGAATTAACTGCAGCCAAGGTACTGGCATTATTTTTAAAAATAGCGTTGCTTGAATGAGTTAAAACACGGCGCCAATTTGGGTATTCGGTATTAGTACCGGGTATATTCACCGGATACGTTTGTTTATCTAAATCATCAAGCTGAAGTGCAAATAAACGGGTCTCACTGCGTGCAAGTGCTTTGGCAAGTTCACCGTAAACACACATAGCATCGCTAGTTTCGCTAAGTTGCTCTGCGCTATGTAACTGTATAAAACGCAGTAATCGTTGTTTTTCTTGTTGTCTTTCGTGCAATTGCTGTTGGTACTGCTGATCATCAATAAGCTGATACTGACGTTTAATATCTAAATCATCTGTTTGCCACCAGCCGCAAAATGGCGGTACGTCATGATTCGCTATCATAATTAAACAATGCTTAGGTAATTCTTGTAACGGTAAAAACTCACCATCATGTTGTTTTTCAAAATAAAATAAGCTATTTGAATAAATACCACTTGCAGTAAGTGCGTGTTTTACCTCGGGCGGGACTATGCCTAAGTCTTCTCCTATTACTATGCACTGATTAAGGTGAGACTCTATTTTTAAAATAGCCAATAAGTGCTCGAAAGGGTAATAAACATAACAGCCATCTTGTGTATGGTTATTTTCAAAGCACCACCATAAGCGCCTTAGTGCCATAACGTGATCAATGCGTAAACCGCCAACGCCTTGCATGTTTGCGCTAATAAGTGAGCGATAAAAGGCAAAGTGATCATTTTTTAATTGTTGCGGGTTAAGCGCTGGCAGCCCCCAATTTTGCCCCGCTTGCGCCCAAGGGTCTGGCGGCGCGCCAACATTGGCATTATCACTAAAAAGGGATTGCTGAGATTGATACTCAACGCCATCACCTGCACAACCAACAGCAAGGTCATTAATTAAACCTATTGCCATGCCTTTATTTAAACAGTGCTGCTGACAATGGCTTAATTGTAATTTAGCCTGCCATTGTAAGTAGTAATCAAAGGTAGGATTGGCTGAATTTAGCGTAGTTAGGGTCTGGGCGTTTTGTTTGCAAAACTGGGCAAACTCATCGCGTCGTGAAGCGCTGGCATGTGCTTCAAAATGACTAAATAGCGCTTTAAATAATGCATATTTAACTGCGCTTACTTTTTCATAATTTATAAACTGTTCATTGCTGTTAAAAAGCGCTTTTACCTCATCACTGTGTAACAAAGCATCTAATTGTGGATTGTTTTTAGCATCAGCTGATAGTTCAAAACAAATGTACAAAGGATTTAATAACGCACGGCTATTAGGGCTATAGGGACTGGCTCGCTCACTTTGCTGTGCAAACAGCAAATGTAACGGGTTGAGTAATATGTAGTCCATGTGCTGCTGCGCACATAAATCACATAGCTCTAGTAAATCATTAAAATCCCCTATACCTAGGCCTGCTTTGTTTTTAACTGTGTACAACTGCAGCGAAAGTCCAGTGCGCTTAGTATCATCTACTTGAAAAACTTTTTCTGGGGTGGCCCACAATTGAATCTCTTTGCTTTGCTCCCCTACACTAACCAGCGCCTGATGATAACCTACCGGAATAGCCCCTAAAGGCACTGCTACTTCAATATAACGCACGCCATGTACATAGTAATCGCCCGTAATGGCCAAATTATGTAAATTAGCACGCTCATAGGTAACGTTTAACTTTGGTAACGTTATCGCCACAGGTAAATCACGTTGACGCTCATCTATGCGAATATAAAAAAGGTTATCAGTTAAATTCACTAAGCTGGTATCGGGTGCTAACTCTAACCAAGGCGCAACATCTAATTGATAATTAAGCTGTGCTATTTGGTGTTCATCTTCGGTATTTACACCACAACATTGTAAGGCACGTTTGCGCGTGTCTTCGCTAAATATAACCTGCTCGCCCGTGTATTTAGTAAACTCATAACCAATACCGTGCAGATAAAACAACTGCGAAAGTGCGTCCATTTACTCGCCTTAATTTATGCGTTGAGTGTTCACTATGCTATTTTCTGTGCCAAATGTATTAGGTAGGTAGTCATCTGCTTGGTGGTCGTTATCCCAAATATCACCATTAATTAAATAACGAAAATGAAACTGCTGATCAACTGGCAAGCGTTGCTTACATTTAAATACCCCTTCTTTTTTATTAAGCTTCATAGGCACCGGCTGCCAATCGGTAAATTCGCCAAGTAAACTTACTTGCTCTGCATCAGGGTGGGTAAACTCAAAGGTAACTTCAGCTTCATTTTTTGTTTTGAAAAAACGTTTATTCAACATAGTAGGCTCCAACTAAACCAAAATGGGTACTTAATCTTTGCCACAGGGCCGATACAACACTTTAAAGGGCGATGTGGGTGCATTTAAACATCATTAAACGCGGGTAATTTAAACAAATTTTTATTTACGCATTATTACAGTGCAAAAAAGTTTTTAGCTGCACATATAAGGTGCGATTACGATAAAAATTTTCGCTTATTAATGACAAACTAATGTACAGCAAGTATTAAACCAACTTAATCATTTTTCATTATTAATATATTGAGCAAAAAATCGTATAAAGGTTCACACTAGCCTATAAAATTCTTTCGTTATCAGTGTGCTTAAGTAATAATACACAGCATCTTACGTCTCTGAAATACCAAAAATTTCATGTTGAAAAAAAGCATTTTATTTACTACGGTAATTGTATTTATTGCACTTGCCTCCTTTGTAAGCCTTTCTGTATATACCCTTTATAGTAAAAAGCAATTATCAGTAGACCCTAAATTAAAAGAAATTTCAGGCATTGAGTTTGATAAAAAAAAGCGTTTGTGGGCGATTAATGATGGCGGTGACGACCCAAAACTTTATCGCCTAGGCGAAGATGGCGCTATTAAAAAAGAAATCCTTGTTACAAATGCTAAAAATATAGACTGGGAAGACATGACGCAAAATAAATTTGGTCATTTTTTCTTAGGTGATTTTGGCAATAATAAAAACGATCGAAAGTGGTTAACTATCTATAAAATAGAAAACCCAATAGATATAAAAACAGAGACCACCGAAGCCGAAATTATTAAGTTTACCTATCCTGAAATGGATGGCACTCCCATTACTCCTAACAAACGCAACTTTGATTTAGAAGCCTTTGTAGAATACAAACGCCATTTATATTTATTTACCAAAAATAGAACCGAACCTTTCGATGGCATAACCAATGTTTATAAAGTGGGCGATCATGCAGCCAATTTTGATGCTCAGTTAATTGATTCATTTAAAACTTGCACAACTTTAGAAAAACTCTGTTGGATCACATCCGCTGCTCTTAGCCCTGACAGGACTAAACTTGTGTTACTTGATTCTACAAGTATTTGGCTGTTCGAAAACTTTAAAGGCGACAAGTTTTTTTCTGGTGATGTGTCTCGAATCGATTTAGGTATTGTTACGCAAAAAGAAGCGATCACCTTTTATGATGATAATACGCTTATTTTTACCGATGAAGAATTTAAAGGGCTGGTAGGAGGAAATGCTTACGTTATTAAATTAAATGAAGCACAAAAAACCGTTATCAGACAAGCGCCAAAGACTGCCGTAAATAAATAGCTACACAAAATTTTGCTATACACGCGGGCTTTAATAAGACGCTGCACACGCTATTAATTTAATGCGTTGTTATTAAATGAGTGCAGCGCTTTTTCTACATCAACTCCCAAAATAATAACGCCAATATGATCGCCCTTGGCATTTTTTATCGGAAGACTTAATTGCACCTGAAAATGATGTGTTGAAGCATCATATTCAACACTGTCAAAGCGATACGCTAAAGACTGCTGGTATACGAGGCTAAATTTATTCTCATCCCCTTGCCAATAATCACTGGTGATTTTGCTTATAGCCACATTTTTACCTTGCTTATCTGTCACTATAATTTCGGTAATTATGCCTTTGAACTGCCTTTGCCATTGTTTTAAATATAATGAAGCATCAGTAAGTAACATTTTTTTAGCTAAATCATGTTGATGTGTTTTGACTTCTTTTATCCAATGCTCGTCAGCGAGTTTAAGCGCTTTGTTTTTCAGCTTTATATGGTTACTTTGCGCCGCGGCATCGGTAATTATTGGCTGTGAAATTAACGCCTTTATTGGCTCTAACAATGTATTTAGTATTTGTACTTGTTCACCCTGTGATAAATAAAACGGTGCAGGGGCACATTGAGGAATCGTTTCGTTGAATTTTTCTAAAAAAGAAGGGTGCGAATTAATAAGCTTATTAGCAGCAAAAACACCTAAAGGCACATAACGATAAAATGAGCGCGGGTAGGAAGAAGCGTCAATACCAAAGCGATTGGCAGCATTATTAAAGTCATCTAAATCAAGTAATACTTTGTCTACTCTATGATGGTGAAGTACGTTTACTATTTCTTCCAGCGAGTTTACTTCAAGCAGCGAGGTAATATTTTGCGTTTTAAACCAATTAGCCTGATAACTGCCATGGACCACGCCATAACGTAATTTTTTGGGGTCTTTATTAACGCTATCGGGATGAGTAAACCAGTACCAATTTTCTAGGTAAATAGGTGATGACAACTTACCATACTGGCTCATCTCAGAGGTTAAATGCGTTGTAAAATACCCATCCAACCTATCTTGTTTTACCTCGCGACGAGCCCTCAGCCAAGGTAACGATTGCAACTCAAATGTCATGTCCATATTGTGTAAAATACATTGCACTTGGTTAACCGCATTATCTGGTGTTGTAAGCGATACATTGGTACCTAATTTTAAGGGTTCAGTTAAAGTTAAAAGTGCAAAAAATAACGTTGTGGGCATAATCCATTGCTAAAAAATTATTTGAACTATAACAAGTATAGTCAATAAGCAAAAGATTGCATGAAAGGACTTTATCTTCAGGTATGCTAACTTACACAGTTAATAAATCGCTCTGTAAGTAGGGAAACCTTTTCTTTGCTTTTATAGTACTGCTTAGATGTTTTTATTAAATATTTGGCACATTTATTTTTTGCAGATAGAAATTGGTCATTACAACCTTCTGTAGAGCTTCCCATAGCTTCTTGATAAACTTTATCAGCGCACATAGTTAACGAAAACTCCGAAGCTCCGATTATAATTTCATTTATGCTAACTTCAGCTGTTTCAAGCTTATAATATAAATCACTATACGTTTTAACTTCTATATGCTTATTAAATGCATACTGACTAGCTTTAGCCGTTAAGTAGTAACCAATAAATACAATTGAAAAGATCAGCAATATAGTTTTTTTCATCATTTGTCCCTAATGACGCGGTTAAGCGACTTCCATTTAATGCAAGATATCCATCTTGTATGCTGCAGATAGTTTGTGAGTAATGTTTATAAAAATTTACAAAGGTAGGCGTATTATAATCTATTCCGTTGTTTGTTAATTCCTTGTTATAAAAGCATTTGATAATGCTATTTAAACGTCCAATAGTTTACCACATAAATTAGTCAATACAATTCTATTTAGCGTGTTTAGATAATATTTATTAGTGCGGATATATCTAAACATTTGTCATCTTAGTAAAGCGTACCTTTATATATAGTTCAAACGCAGAAACGTTATAATAAATTGTGTTAACGCTTAAATTTTGTTTCTAAAATCACTGACGACGTTGTGCGCTCTACCCCATCTAAATTACCTATATCATCAAGTAAATGGCTTAGCTTTTCTAAGTTTTGCGCTTGCACTACAGCAATTAAATCAAACTCCCCACTAATGGCATAAAGCTGAGAAATAGCATCAATCTGTTTAAGTTCTAAATTGGTTTTAGTGGTGAGTTTTTGCATCACCTTTATAGATACATGAGCCGAGACCATACTGGTCAAATAGTCTTCACCGTAGTCTACGCTATAGCCTTTTATAACTCCTGTTTCTTCAAGTTTTAACATACGGCTTTGCACGGTAGAGCGCGATAAATTAAGCATGCGTGCCAAGTCAGAAATACTGGCTCTTGCATTGGTTTTTAAAATTGAAAGTAGCTTTTCGTCTTGTGAAGTTATCATATTGCTTATTAATTTCGTTATTTTGACTTTTATTGTAATCATTTTTCACAAAATAGCACTGCAAATTTAACCTACAACCTTCGATAATAGTGCTTAATAACAAAAATTACCTAGCTGAGAAAACGCTAACGTTTTTATTTTGCTAATCTTTATTCAATATTCACAATTTTAGGTGTACATAATGCAAGTAACAAGAGACTTATTTAACGATGTAATGGTGCCAAACTACAATCCGTCGGCAGTTATTCCTGTGCGCGGCGAAGGCTCACGTGTGTGGGATCAAAATAACAATGAGTTTATTGATTTTGCAGGCGGTATTGCTGTTAATTGTTTAGGCCACTGTCACCCAGCGCTTGTATCGGCTTTAAAAGACCAAGGCGAGAAAATTTGGCACTTATCAAATGTGATGACTAATGAGCCAGCCCTGCGTTTAGCGCAAAAAATGGTTGAAGCGACATTTGCAGATAAAGTGTATTTTGCAAACTCAGGCGCAGAAGCCAACGAAGCTGCTCTTAAGCTTGCTCGTCGTTTTGCACTTGACGAACACGGCGAAGAAAAATCACAAATAATTGCCTTTAACAAAGGATTTCACGGCCGTACATTTTTTACAGTAACGGTGGGCGGACAAGCGGCTTACTCTGATGGCTTTGGCCCTAAACCTGGCGACATTATGCATTGTGATTATAACGATATTGCAGCATTTGAAGCACTTATTAGCGATAAAACATGTGCCGTAATGATGGAGCCACTACAAGGTGAAGGCGGCATTATTTCACCTACCGACGAATTTGCTAAAAAAGTACGCGAGTTATGTACTAAGCACAATGCACTGCTAATTTTTGATGAAGTACAAACAGGCGTTGGCCGCACTGGCGATTTATACGCTTACGAAGGTTTAGGTGTAGTGCCCGATATTTTAACTACAGCTAAAGCGTTAGGCGGTGGTTTTCCTATTGGCGCTATGATCAGTCGCACTCATATAGCAGAGCACTTAAAAGTAGGTACGCATGGCTCTACGTACGGTGGTAACCCACTAGCTTGTGCAGTAGCAGAAGCTGCATTTGACACCGTAAACACACCGGATGTACTCAACGGCGTTAAAGAGCGTGAACAACTATTTCGCGATGGTTTAAATGCAATAAACGAAAAATACAACGTATTTAGTGAAGTACGTGGTAAAGGTTTACTTATTGGTGCGGTATTAAACGATAAATTTGAAGGCCGTGCACGTGACTTTTTAGTTGCCAGTGCTAACAATGGTTTAATGAACCTTGTTGCAGGCATGAATGTTATTCGTTTTACCCCTTCTTTAGTTATTCCATTTGAAGATATTAAAGAAGGCCTAGCACGCTTTGAAAAAGCAGTAAGCGACGTAGTAAACGGCTAATTTAATTAAGCGCGCCTTAGGGCGCGCTGTTGGAGCAAGTAATAAATGCAAGTATTACGTCCTATTACCACTGAAGACTTTGCTGCACTTAAGCAAATTGCGATTGAATCGGGCCATGGGTTTACCTCACTTCCGGTGGACGACCAGCTATTAAAAGACAAAATAGACCGCGCCGAAAAAAGCTTTGCTAAAAATATCAATCAGCCACTCGATGAAAGCTACTTATTTGTTTTAGAAGACAGTGAAACAGGTGAGGTCATTGGCACAACCGCCATAGAAGCCGCTGTTGGCTTATCGGTGCCGCTTTATCATTACCATTTAGGTAAAACAGTACACCACTCGCCTACACTTAATGTTTATAACACCGTTGATATTTTAAGCATGTGTAACGATTACACCGGATGCTCTGAAATATGTACTTTGTTTTTGCGCGAAAACAGCCGTAAAGGCTTAACCGGGCGCTTTTTATCACGCTCACGCTTTTTATTTATGGCGCAGCACAGCGAACGCTTTGCCGATACCGTGATTGCTGAAATGCGCGGTGTAAGCGACGAAGGTGGTCATTCACCGTTTTGGCAGTGGCTGCAAGAGCACTTTTTTAGTATTGAGTTTCCCAAGGCCGATCATTTAGTGGGGCTTGGCGATAAAGTGTTTATTAGTGAGTTAATGCCTAAATACCCTATTTACGTAAACTTACTCAGTAAAAAAGCCCAAGCAGTGATTGGCAACGTGCATGAAAAAACTAAACCGGCACTTAAACTGCTCGAAAAAGAAGGTTTTGAGCACCGTGGCTATGTTGATTTGTTTGATGCAGGCCCAACGGTAGAAGCCAAGCTTGGTAATATTCGCAGTATTCGTGAATCTCAAGTTTGCCCTATTACTATTGGCGAGCTGGAACATATTAGCCAGCACAGCTCAGATACTTTAGCCGTTTGCAATCAAGGTGTAAGTGGGTTTAGAGCAACCTTTACCCAGCACGCCCACTATAACCACGCTAAACACACATTAGTAATAAGCCAAGAAGTGGCTGATGCCCTTAATTTATCCCAAGGAGATGCAGCGCGTTTTTTCCGCCTGTAAAACAAATATGAACACACACCTTATAAATAACCAATGGCATTCAGGCCAAGGCCCCGCTTTTAGCTCTGTTAATCCGAGTAACGACGAAGTTGTATGGCAAGGTAATGGCGCAACAGCTGAGCAAGTAGATGCTGCAATCAATGCAGCTAGAGCCGCACAAGTACAATGGGCAGATACGCCTATTGAGTCGCGTATAACCATACTTGAAAACTTTGTAGCACAATTAAAAGAGCACAGCGAAGAATTTGCAGCCATTATAGCGCGCGAAACCGGCAAGCCTCTTTGGGAAACACGCACAGAAGTAGGCGCTATGACAGGTAAAGTGGCCATTTCGATTAAAGCGTACAACGAGCGTACCGGCACCACTGAAAACCCAATGCCGGGTGCTAAAGCCTTTATACGCCATAAACCACACGGTGTTGTGGCTATATTTGGCCCGTATAACTTTCCTGGGCATTTACCTAATGGTCATATTGTACCGGCTATTTTAGCGGGTAACACCGTGGTATTTAAACCGTCTGAACTAACCCCTCACGTTGCTGAATTTACTTTATCACTTTGGTTAAAAGCAGGCTTACCAGCAGGTGTTATTAACCTAGTGCAAGGTGAAGTAGAAACAGGTAAAGCTCTTGCTTCGCATCAAAACATAGACGGCTTATTTTTTACCGGCAGCTCAAACACCGGCCATTTATTACATAAACAGTTTGCAGGCCACCCAGGTAAAATATTAGCGCTTGAAATGGGCGGTAATAACCCATTAATCGTTAAAAATGTAGCCGATGTAAGCGCTGCAGTGCACGATATTATTCAATCGGGCTTTATTACTTCTGGCCAGCGCTGTACCTGTGCACGCCGCGTGTTTATTGAGAAATCGCTCAATGGCGATGCTATTTTAGAAAAACTGATTAGCGCCACTAAAAACATTGTTGTTGATGACAGCTTTGCTGGCAATCAACCATTTATGGGTGCCATGATCAGCGAAAAAGCCGCCTTAGGCATGGTTGCAGCGCAAAATGAATTAGTTGCAAGTGGTGGCGAAATACTTGTTGAGCTTAAGCAGCTAAAAGCAGGCACTGGGTTTGTAAGCCCAGGTATTATTGATGTAACTAACATTACAAACATGGCCGATGAAGAACACTTTGGCCCGCTCATTAAAGTGTATCGCTACAACGACTTTGACAGCGCAATAGCAGAGGCTAATAACACCAGCTTTGGTCTATCAGCAGGCTTACTTGGCGATAACGAAGATGATTACAGCCACTTTTTAAAGCGCATTCGTGCCGGCATCGTCAATTGGAACCGCCCTATTACAGGTGCCTCTAGTGCAGCACCGTTTGGTGGCATAGGCGCAAGTGGAAACCACAGAGCAAGTGCGTATTATGCAGCTGATTATTGTGCCTACCCTGTAGCATCAGTTGAGGCCGATAAGGTAAACCTGCCACAAACTTTAGCGCCAGGCTTAGTAATTGAATAAGTGAATAACCCAATTTAAGGATTTAACATGCACACTAACGTAAATACATTATTTGAAAACCTATGGGATAACTATTTAGACGTTACCCCCTCGGCAGATAAAATTCATGATTTATTAGGCTCAACGCAAAAAGATGACATTATTAACGACCATATTGCGCTGCGTACCTTTAATATTGAAAAAGTAGGCCTTGAAAAACTAGCCGCGCACTTTTTAGCACTTGGTTATACTGAGTGTGGCGAATACCACTTTGAAGCTAAAAAGCTCTATGCTAAACACTACGAGCATAGCGACCCTAAGCAACCTAAAGTATTTATTTCTGAGCTATTAGTTGAAAAGTGTTCACCAGAGTTACAAGCCATTGTCACAGATATGGTAGAGCAAATAGATGAAAACGCAGTAACTGCCGATAACTTTTTATACTCAGGTACCCATTGGCAAGTAAGTAGCGATACTTACAAGCAGTTACTCGCTGAAAGTGAGTACGCAGCGTGGATGTCGGCATGGGGCTATCGTGCAAACCACTTTACTGTAAATATTAATATGCTTGCTAAGTTTGATAATATTCAGGATGTTAACCAAGCACTTAAAGACGCAGGCTTTGCCCTAAATACATCAGGCGGCGAAGTAAAAGGCTCACCAGAGGTGTTATTAGAGCAATCATCAACCCTTGCAGATGATTACGCTGTCACCTTCAGCGACGGCGAACTGCGCATCCCTAGCTGCTTTTATGAGTTTGCCATTAGATACCCTAAAGCCGATGGCGAGCTTTACACGGGGTTTGTTGCAGCCTCTGCTGATAAAATCTTTGAAAGCACTAACGCGCGTTAAAAATAAAACATGCCTTAATGTTTTAACTTAAAAAAAGCCCGTTTGGGCTTTTTTTTATGACAAAAATATTTAGAACATTTACACTAAGTTTTATGCCTGTATTTACTAAATTTTTGATTATCTTGCATGTACTGCTTATATCATCATTGAGCCATGCAAATGAACCACTTACATTACTCTCTAGAGCGAATGCGTCTACTGATGGCTTTTTAAACTCAGATAAAACGTTCGAAAGCCTGCTCAATCATACAATTAATACTAAATTGCAGTGGACCAACCAAGCTCGTTTAATCAAGCGGCTTATGGGTAATGAAGCAGTATGCAGCTACGATATAATAAAAACGCCCGAGCGTGAAAAACATATTTTGTTCTCAAATATACCAACTACTATTTACGAGCAACGAAAAATATACGCATTTAAACGCACCTTACAAAACTTTCCTGAACGAGTCTCTGTTGCTCAACTACTAGAAAAAGACTTTACCCTTGCCGTAGACTCAGGAACGAGTTATCAAAAACTTGAGCCTGTTTTAACAAAGTATAATGAGCAAATTGCAGCGATAAGCTCAGAAGACACCAGCTCTCAACTGCCTCAACTTCTCATCCATAATAGAATAGACATGATTGTCGATTACGAGGTTAACGTACTTGGTGCACTCACCAGTGAGCAACTAAAACAAATAGATAGTCGTGAAATAGCTGAATTTCCAGAATTTGTTAATGGCTACTTTGCATGTAGTAAGTCAGAGCTTGGCGAAAAAGTAATAAAAACCATCAATATTTTAATGAACACCCCCGAAATTTACGAGCGCTTACAAAAAAGTTTACAGCAAGCCTATAGTGCTGATACATCCAGCGCTATGATGCTTGCTTACTCTCAAGAGCACGTATACTTAACCTCTGATGAGTAAAATCAATCGTCAAGATAAACTCAACAAATCAACATAAGTCAATGATTTCAATAGCAAATAAATTATTTTGAATTTATTTAAAATTTTTATTGCGCTGGATAAAAACCTACATTATTATCTCGCCGCTTCTTGATGATAGCCAATCCGAGTACATTACAAACCCCGTTTGTAGCAAGGCGATAGAGCAACTATCCAAGAGTGAATTTGACTGTGCGTTTGCACTATTAATCTCACTCAACTGACTCGTGGATACACCATACCCGAGCAGTTGCTTAATTGACTCGGAAAATAAAATGACTTTATCAACACAACGACAAGACACCGTAACTAAAGTACCTGCAGCAGCGGTTGCTGCAAATCAAGCAATTGATTACGCGCAACCGAGTATTGCCCACATTGAACAACTTGCTTCACAATTTGGCGCACCTCTAATGGTGCTTGACTGCGACGCTATACGCCGTCAATACCGTGCACTTAAACATGCACTGCCTGGCGTTGTGTTACATTTTGCTTTAAAGCCTTTACCGCATGCTGCTGTCGTGCGCACTTTGTTAGATGAAGGCGCAAGCTTTGATTTAGCAACCAGTGGCGAAGTTGACTTAGTAGCAAGCCAAGGCGTACCAAGCGAGCGTACAATTCACACGCACCCAATAAAGCGCGACAGTGACATTCGCGACGCACTTGCCTACGGCTGTACAGTGTTTGTGGTGGATAACATTAACGAGCTTGAAAAATTTATTGCCTATAAAGATCAAGCCGAAATTTTAGTGCGTTTAAGCTTTCGTAATAAAGATGCATTTGCTGATTTATCTAAAAAGTTTGGCTGCAGCCCAGAGGCGGCAATCGACATTATTAGCCTTGCCCAGCAACTTGGTATTCGTATTAAAGGGTTATCGTTTCATGTTGGCTCGCAATCACCTAACCCAACTAAATACGTTGAAGCGATAAATGCATCTGCAAAAGTGGTTAAACAGGTGGCTGAGTTAGGCTTACCAGCTCTTAGTACACTCGATATTGGTGGTGGGTTTCCTGTACCGTACAGCGCAGATGTGCTACCAATTGATGTATTTTGTGCGCCTATTAATATCGCGTTGGCACAATTACCAGAAACAATGCAAATTATTGCTGAACCTGGCCGTTTTATTGTAGCAAGTAGTGTAACCAGTGTTGCCTCTATAATGGGACAAGCCACGCGCGAAGGTAAAGCATGGTACTACTTAGATGATGGCGTTTATGGCTCTTTTAGCGGTTTAATGTTTGATGAAGCAGCCTACCCTATCGATAGTGCAAAACAAGATGGCGAGCGTTTTGAGTCGGTACTTGCAGGCCCAACATGCGACAGTATAGATGTAATAAGTGATTCAATTATGCTGCCAAAACTAAACAATGGCGATTTAATTATTAGCCGTATGATGGGTGCCTACACACTTGCTACAGCAACCGACTTTAACTTTTTTAAACGTGCTGAGGTCGTTGTATTAAACGAGCAAATGCACAGCCAAGTATTAACAGGTTAAGAAAATAAGTTCCTCGCTATAGGTACGCTGGCTTGTACCTATACATTTCAACGCAGTTGCTCATTCCAACTGCGTTTTTTTATTGCGTTAAATAACTGGGGCTTGTTTACCTTTTTACTCAACAGAGCAGGCTCTAATAAAAGCAACCTGCGCTACTTATTACAAAAATAATGGTTTATAATCGTTTTCTAACTGTTCAAACGATAAGTCGCCTATAAATCTGCCAAAGCTTAGCCACGTTGCTAAACCTCGTAAATCTTTAAAATGTGGTGGTACAAATTTTGGACTTTCTATTACACCTAAACTATGTAATTGCGATATAAGTCTAAAATCATCAATCGATATTTTTCCGACCAACAATAACGGCAGCTGATCAATGCGCCCAAGCTGTATAGCAACACGAATTAAGTTATATACCAGCACAAATCCTTTAATGTAAGCAATATCCTTAGTAAAAGGTAAGCCTGTTGCCGTGCTGCCTCTAAATACACGTTGTGCTAACGTATAGCTTTCATCTTTTGAAAGCCCTTGCGCTAAATAGTCACGGTATATATCAACAAACTCCGCACCATCAATCACTTTAGTAACTGCTTGAATACGATTTACTAACTTTGATAAACGCCTAGGCGTTGATTTAAGGGTAATTATTTCGGTTAAAACAGCTAAGCCTTCTTGAGTTACTGTTGAGCTTGGCGTCCCTTTACTTAAACAGGTTAAATAAGGCTGAGCTAGCCCGTTTTGCGTTGTACCTACGTGTATCCACCCTTCGTGCACTTCTAAAATATCAAGCTCACGCTGGGAGAATTTAACATCTTGATTTAGCTTAATGTTATTTGCACCTGCAGCAGCATCACTGACAATCCCATCGCTGAGCATAACCTCTACATTAATACCCGCCATACTGCTATTTACTTGCTCAGATAAAATACGCACGGCATCACTTGCATTAATATTTTTAGGATCATCAGGCAAAATATCGGCTATTAATAAGTTTTGCAGTGGTTTTTCTAGCTTATTGGCAAGTTCGAACAGTGAAGGTTCACCTGCATGAAATAAATCTTTTGGGTGACCAAAAAGCTCTACCGACAAATCATGAAACTCAGGCGTTCCTCTATACTCAAGCATACTGAGCACCGTTTTATACTCGCTACACATTTTACCCATGTATTGAGAAATAGGATTTAGCTGACCTAACTGGTTAATAATATTGCGATGCAAGTTAGAAAACGCTTGGCGTAATTCGCTGGGGACAAATCCTAAATCTCGTTGCTGGTAATAGGCGCTATCGATTAGCGGGTTTTTTTGGCACTTTTGCCTAAAAAACGCCTCTTTGATTTGTTTATCCCAGTTAATGGCATCGAGTATTCTAATGGGTGTTTGTAAAGCAATTAATTGCTCTGACAGTTCGCGAGTTTTAAGGAGTAAAGCCTTGTCTATCATGGTGTAAGCTCAACAAAAAATGAGGCTTGAGCATAAGGTAAAACCAGTTAATAGCAAGATTATTTTAGCGCTTTTTAGCCATTGTTTTTACGGTGATCGACCCTCATATATAAAACGTAATAGCTTTAAACAATAAAGGGTTAATGATGAAAAACGAACTCGATAACAAGCAGATCCTCTCTGTGTACGAACGTATTCAGCAGCGCGGTAAACAAAATGATATTGGTAAACATTATCAAGGTGTTACAGCTTACTCTGACATTGACGGCTACACTATTTACTTAGAAGGTAGCGGCGTATTGTTGCGCTTTGGGTTTCATAATGCTTATCATCTAGATTATGAGCATGACAAACATAAAGACGACTTTTTAAAAAAACTATACAACATTGCTAATGAGGAATAATGCAGCCAAGACGCATTCGTAAACGCACCACAAACAAGCAAACCACCTCGTTTATAAACCAGGTAATCACTGAGCTGCAAGCGCACCCAGAAAAGCTGGAGATAATCCGTCGAAACCTAAATGAATACCGCGAACAGACTCACCTTAAACGCGGTTTTTTGCTGGCTATTGAACGCTTTGACTGGGTGTTTGAGGCCAGTAACGATGTTAATTTTATATGCCAACAAATCTTAGCCGATGATTACATAGGTAATCGCCTTAGACGCTATCCGCTATTATTTAAAGGCGTTATTAATAGCGCCTAATTTGCACGCCTTTTTTAACCTTAACGCCTCCTCTTATAGCCATTACACACTGCTACTTTTTTAATTAGTACACTAATTAAACATGTGAAATGGTTTCGTTTGCTCATTTAAAATACCCTTCGTACTCTAACTATTACCATTCTAACGAATATTTATCTTTTTTATTACTCATACCCCGTAAACAAATCCTTACTATTTTTACCGTTTAAAAATAAAAGTGTAACTCATTGAATATAAGTTACTTTATTAATAAAGACCTGCATATGGTACTACTACAAATTAACCCGTTTTTATTAATAATCCATCTACATCTTGGTATCTGGTTGTTTACTTGCGCCTTGAATTGTTAGAGCTATTACATTAAGCTTATCTTTATTGAACGTTCAATTAATAAAAATTATGCCTAAAGTCGGAATGGAACCTGTCAGGCGTCAGCAGCTAATTGACGCGACCATTGAGTCAGTTGCACAGCGCGGTTTGCAAGGAACAACCATTAACACCATCAGTAAAAATGCGGGTTTATCATCTGGCATTATTAGCCATTACTTTGGTGGCAAGCAGGGGTTAATAGAGGCAACCGTTAGGTATTTGTTATCGAATTTAAAAAATGAATTAATTGAAAAAGTTGAGCCAACCACCAGCGCAATTGAGCGTTTGATGTTTATTGTTGAGGCCAACTTTGCACTTGTTCAACAGCGCAATGACACCACGCGAACGTGGTTAAGTTTTTGGGCGCAGTCAATGCACGATCAAGAGCTGCACAGGCTGCAAAATGTAAACAGTAATCGCTTGCAAAGTAATTTAGCATTTTCTTTTAAGCAACTAATGCCCGTAAAGCAAGCAAAACAAGCTGCAGAACTTAGCGCCGCCATGATTGATGGCCTATGGTTAAGAGCAGTATTAAGTCAATCTGACGAAAACCAATTTAAACACAGTGAAACATTAGCAAAAAGCTATGTACATTCACTCATCAAGCAATATGGAGCCTAGCGTGACTACACCTGTCTATCAAAACTTTATTAACGGCCACTTCCTAGCAAACCAAAGTGGTGAAACTTTTGATGTAAAAAACCCAGCCACAGATGAAGTTATTTACTCGGTAGAAGTTGCCGACGAATTTATTCAAAACGCGGCTATCGAAAGTGCAAATCAAGGCTTTGCTCAATGGTCAAAAATGAGCCCAATAGAACGTAGCCGTATTTTATTAAAAGCGGTTGCTTTATTACGTGAGCGTAATGATGAGCTTGCCTTAGTTGAAGTGCTTGATACAGGTAAACCAATGCAAGAAGCTAACTGCGTTGATATAGAAACAGGCGCAGATGTAATTGAATACTTTGCAGGCCTAGCACCAGCGCAAGTTGGCCAGCAGCAAATGGTTGGCGAAGACTTTTACTATACCCGCAAAGAGCCACTAGGCATTTGTGCTGGTATTGGTGCATGGAACTACCCACTGCAAATTGCATGTTGGAAATCGGGCCCTGCCCTTGCCGCAGGTAATGCGTTTATTTTTAAACCTTCTGAAGAAACCCCTTTAGGTGCTATTAAACTAGCTGAAATTTTTGTTGAAGCAGGCGTACCTGCCGGCATATTTAACGTTGTGCAAGGTGCGGGTGATGTAGGTCAGTGGTTAACCTCTCACAGTGAAATAGACAAAGTGTCGTTCACTGGTGAAGTAGGCACAGGTAAAAAAGTAGTGGCAAGCGCTGCTGGTACATTAAAAGACGTAACAATGGAATTAGGTGGTAAATCACCTTTATTAGTGTTTGAAGATGCCAATATTGAGCAAGCAGTCAGTGCTGCCATGCTAGGTAACTTTTATACGCAAGGCGAAATTTGTACTAACTGTACCCGTATTTATGTTCATAAAAATGTATATCAACAATTTATTGATGAGCTTAAAACACGTACTGAGCAAAATATTATTGCCGGCGACCCACAAGATTTAAATACTAACTTTGGGGCATTAATTTCTAAAAAGCATCAAGAATTGGTAATGAGCTACATAGAAAGTGGCTTGGCCGAAGGTGCAACCCTACTTACTGGCGGTAAAACTCTTTCTCCTGAATCAGCGCCTAATGGCTACTTTGTAGCACCTACGGTATTTACCGATTGCAACGATGACATGACTATTGTTAAAGAAGAAATTTTTGGCCCAGTTATGAGCGTGCTTGTTTTTGAAGACGAAGACGATGTTATCGCCCGTGCAAATGGTACACACCTTGGCTTAGCCGCAGGCGTATTTACTAGCGATATTAAACGTGCGCACCGTGTTATTCACCAATTAGAAGCCGGTATTTGTTGGATTAATGCTTACGGTAATTCACCTGCTGAAATGCCTGTTGGTGGTTACAAGCAATCAGGTATTGGCCGTGAAAATGGCATAGAAACGCTTGATCATTACACGCAAACTAAGTCTATTTATGTGGGCATGGCCGACATAGAAAGCCCGTTTTAAGGTGGCAACTATGAGTAACACTTACGACTATATTATTGTTGGCGCCGGTTCTGCAGGTTGTGTACTTGCAAATCGCTTATCTGAAGACACAAACAATAAAGTGCTATTGCTAGAAACCGGTGGTAGCGATAAAAGTATATTTATAAAAATGCCAACGGCGCTCTCTATTCCTATGAATACAGATAAATACGCATGGCAATTTCACACTCAGCCAGAGCCGTACTTAGATAACCGAGAAATGCACTGCCCACGCGGTAAAGTGTTAGGCGGTTCATCATCAATTAATGGCATGGTATATGTACGTGGCCACGCGAAAGATTTTGACGAGTGGCAGCAACACGGTGCTAACGGCTGGGATTATCAGTCGTGCTTACCTTACTTTAAAAAAGCAGAAAGCTTTTATTTAGGTGAAAATGCGCACCGTGGTGGCACAGGCCCGCTTGGCGTTAATAACGGTAACGAAATGCAAAACCCGCTTTACACCACCTTTATAAAAGCAGGTGTAGAAGCAGGGTATGCACACACAGACGACTACAACGCAGCTCAGCAAGAAGGCTTTGGCCCGATGCACATGACTGTTAAAGACGGTGTGCGCAGTTCGGCCTCGCGCGAGTATTTAGACCCAGTAAAATCACGCAGAAACCTAACAGTTATTACAGGTGCTTTAGCACAAAAAGTGATTTTAGAAGGCAAAAAAGCCACAGGCATTGAGTACACAGTAAATGGCACTCTTAAAACGGCGCATGCGACTAAAGACGTTGTATTAAGTGCAGGTCCAATTGGCTCACCTCATATTTTACAGCTTTCGGGTATTGGCGATAAAGCCATACTTGAAGAAGCCGGTGTTGAGGTAAAGCATCACTTACCAGGCGTAGGTCAAAACTTACAGGATCATCTTGAGTTTTACTTTCAGTATAAGTGCAAACAACCTATTACCTTAAACGGTAAATTAGGTCTTATTTCAAAAGGCTTAATTGGCGCTAAATGGCTACTGACCCGAAAAGGCTTAGGTGCAACAAACCACTTTGAGTCGTGTGCGTTTATTCGCTCAAAACCAGACGTTGAATGGCCAGATATTCAGTACCACTTTTTACCAGCGGCGATGCGTTACGATGGGCGCAGTGCATTTGCGGGTCATGGTTTTCAGGTGCATGTAGGTCATAACAAACCTAAAAGCCGGGGTAGTGTCACTATTCAATCAGCTAATCCTGAGCAACCGCCGAAAATTTTATTTAACTACTTGCAGCATAAAGACGATATTGAAGGCTTTAGAGCGTGTGTGCGCCTAACTCGTGACATTATTGAGCAAAGCGCATTTGATGACTACCGCGATGAAGAAATTCAACCAGGTAAGCACATTCAAACCGACGAAGAAATAGATGCCTTTGTACGCCAAGCAGTAGAAAGTGCCTATCACCCGTCTTGTTCTTGCAAAATGGGCGAAGATGACATGGCCGTGGTTAATTCTAATACCCAAGTTCACGGTATTGAAGGGCTGCGTGTTGTTGACTCGTCAATCTTCCCTACGGTGCCAAATGGCAACTTAAATGCCCCTACAATTATGGTTGCAGAAAAAGCAGCTGATCTAATTTTAGGTAAAACCCCACTTACACAGGCATCGGTAAACGTTGCCATGAGCAGTAATTGGCAAACAACGCAACGTAATAGCGAGATTTAATTAAGCCATAACGTGCCTAACACTATGTAGGGCACGTTCAACTTGCAGTGGCTCACGGCGTAAATTGGTTACGCGGTGTTTGTGCAAGTAATAAAACAAAAACGGAGAACTTATGAGTTACTTTTATTCATTTTGGGAGGGCGATAATGACTATATGGCTTAGTGCTGGCATTATATTTACGCTACTTGCTGTTATTACTATTTTATTTAAATGGGGTAACGTACGCGTAGTAGGCGTAACACCAGTGAGAACTTTTACCTTTATCGCAATCTTATTTACCTCAGGCCTAGACGTTGGCCTAATCATGTTTCCATTAACCGAATTTGCAGGTTATGCAGACATAAAAGCAAGCCCAGAATACGCGTTTGCAAACCCACTGGCTATTGAGTTTGGCTATTGGGGATTCTTGATCTGGGGATTTTACTTTCTTACGTGCTTTTATTTCTGTGTAATAGAGCCCAAAGTTAAATTTTTCGAAATTTCATGGGTTAAGTTCATTAATAACGTAGTTATTATTGGCACATGTGCCTTTACAGCTTACCTACTGCTTTCTAACTTGCCGTGGTACTTACCAGAGCTAGGCGATGGTTCGAGCGTTATACCTACCTTCTACTTTATTGTATTTGCAGCTATTTGCTTTGCTGTGTACTCAAGTACAGATATTAAATACGTGCGCTTTTTAAGTATTTCTACAACGTGGTTATTTATCGCATTAATTGCCTTTATGTGGGCAGGTGCCTTTGTCGTTGGTGATAGCGAAATGTCGGCATTTACCAATAACCTTGCTGAAATTGGTACTTACTTTGCCAATATAAATCAGTTTGTTTTACCGCTTAATGACTACCATGAATTTTATCTATTTTGGTGGTTTGCGTGGAGCATTATGATTGGTCAATTTACGTCTCGTTTTGTAGGCGGCCTTAAAACATACCAAGTATTAGGTGCAATGTTGATATTTCCATCTATTCCGATTGCGATTTGGTTTAGCGTACTTTATCACTACCACGAAATGGGTATTTCAACAGCGGGTATTAAAAACTTTGCCATGGTATTTGTTGGGATAGTGTTTGTTATTAATTCGCTTGATTCATTAATACGCTTATACACAGATAACCTTAACTTAACGGTTAAACGTTTAGGTAAAATGAACTATATGATACTCAATATTGTTGCCCTTTCGTTATTAACCCTATTGTTTAAGCTTGAGTTTTTACAAATTCAATGGGTTGGCGCGTTAGTAATTGCACTGTTTTTTGGTTGTGCTGCGTTTATTGGCTACAGCAAATTTAAAACGGTTAACAATATAGACAGTTCGCCAAAAGCAAACAAAATAGATTACACAAAAATAGAAACTGTACATTAGGGATCAACAATGAATAACAAACTAAAACAACTAGCAGTAGCGCTACCTTTCGCTCTTTTATCAACTACGGTGTCAGCTAACTGGTCAACAACCATTACAGCAGCATCTGACTATACTTTTAACGGTGTAACACAAACTGATAACGACCCTGCAATTCAAGCAAGCCTTGATTACGCGTTCGACAGCGGTGTGTACGCAGGTGCATGGGCATCTAATGTAGATTTTGGTGATGACACTGATTTTGAACTTGATGCCTACCTAGGTAAATACGTGCAATTAACTGACAAGGTTAGCGCTGATTACGGTATTGCTTATTACACATACCAAGGTAATAACAGCGATGGTAACTACGCCGAAGCCTACACAAAATTTGGGTATGCAAGTGAGTATGGTCAAACAGAGCTAAACTTTTGGTATAGCTGGGATTACTTTGGTACAGGTGCTGGCCATGTTATTTCTATGATTGCCCACACCTTTGAAATTGCCCCAAATCATGCCATTCGTGCAAGCTTTGATATTTCCAATTCGCTTGATGGCGAAAAATGGGCATGGGATGTAAACCAAAAGAAATCATACAAACATTACCGCCTAGCGTATCAAACTAGCTACGAAGGCTTTGGCATTGAGATTGCTGCTGAAGACACAAGCCTAGATTACGATTACGCTGATGAGCGTATAGTACTTGCTATATCACGCACATTCGATTTATAAAATTGTAGTTGTTAGATTCTACAAACAAAAATGCCACTTTTAAAAGTGGCATTTTTTTACTAAATTTTAAGGCTTTAGCCCTAAAGAACTTAGTTTTATTTAGGGGCAATTAAGCACAATATAGGGTTTAACATCTCCTGGCCTAAATAGCTGCACCAGTAAATGCTCAAGTTAATCGCTATCGGTAGGGGCAATTTAATACCATAGCCTTAGCCTAAAACCCTCCATAAGCTATAAAATTACCTATAATAATATACAGGCTCTAACTTTCTATTTCCCACGCGCTGGTACCAGCTGCAGATAAGTTAGCGGTATTTTTACGTAAAACTTTGTTACCCACATTGATAGAGGATTCTGGGCGACTAACCAAATAGCCTTGTACAGAGCTTACTCCCATGCGTTTTACAAGTTCAAACTGCTCAATTTCTTCTACGCCCTCAGCCACTATTTTAAGTCCTAACTTTTGACCTAATTCGCTAATCGTATTAAGGATGTCATTGTACTTTGGACTTTTATCGGCTTGAGAGATAAACGAGCGATCTATTTTTATTACATCAATGGGCAAATCAGCCAATGTACTTAATGAACTAAAGCCGGTACCAAAATCGTCAATAGCAATTGTCACACCTTCTGCACGAAGCCGCTCAAGCTCTTCAATCATACTTTTACTGGCTTTAATAAACGTAGACTCAGTTATTTCTAGCATTAAAGAATGCGATGGCAGCCCTGTGTTTTTTAGGTTTTTCATTATCCAATCGTACACTGAGCGGTGCTTTAATTGCACACCCGATACATTAACCGAAATTTTTACTTTGCGCATTCCGGCATTATGCCATGCCGCCATTTGCCTACACGACTCATGCATTATCCAATCGCCGAGCTCTAAAATAAGGTTAGACTCTTCGGCAATAGGTATAAACTCCGCCGGTGAAATCATCCCTTCTATAGGATGTTCCCAGCGTGTAAGCGCTTCAAAATAATCTATCATGCAATCTTCTACATGCACGATAGGTTGAAAAGATAAGTAAAAGTCTTTACACGCAACTGCTAAACGCAACTCTTCTAATAAATAGTGATAGCGGCGCATTTTATTACCCATCTCTGGGGAGTACACTTTAAAAATCCCTTTACCATCGCTTTTTGCACGGTACATTGCCACATCGGCCAATTGCAATAATGCTTGTGGTGTTGATGCGCTCTCTGGGTACGCCGCTATACCAATACTGGCGCTAATTTTTATTATTTTATTACCCAGTACAAAGTCTTTTTCTAGTTCACTGAGTACGTGCTTAGCAATATCGACCACTTTATTATCGGTATCTACTGACTCAATAAAAATTGAAAATTCGTCACCGCCTAAACGTGATAAATTTTGCTCTAACTGATTCGCCTCGTTAATATTACTTAATTTATGATGGCGCAAAACGTTGGCTAGGCGTGTAGCAACCTGCACCAAAATTTCATCACCAAAGCTGTGGCCAAACGAGTCATTTACCTGTTTAAAGCCATCTAGGTCAATAAACAACAAGGCGCATTTAAGCTGCTCTTCGTCAGTAAAATTTATTTGCCTATCTATATGCTCAATATAAGCATGGCGGTCAATGAGCAAGGTTAGCTTATCTTGGCAGATACTTGTTTGTGTTTGCTTTAAATAATTAGCAACATGGGTATTTAAATTGTTTATTGACTGGCTTAAATTACCCAGCCCTGATGGGTTGTCGTGTTGGGGTTGTAGGTTAAAGGCTACAAGCAATTGATTAGCGTTGTTATTCAGTTGTGCAATTTGATGCTGATAAGAGATTTTTTTACGCTCTTTACGAATAATTGTAAAGCCAACAAACAATGCCATACACACCAATATAAAGTTTATTGGCGACGTTAGCGTCATTAAAATAAGCTTTGTTGCGTTTGCAGCGATAAATTCCGTGTCGGTAGTTTTAACTAACAAAAAATCGGCAGAAGGCTGGTGTATTAAATAGTGCCCATTGAGCATAGGGTTATACCAAGGCGCCATTTCGAGCGTTGTATCTACAATATCAAAGTGGCGTAAATCTATATCAGGGTTGAATAAATTAATGCGGTTAATCTGGTTTGTTAGTTCGATGTTTAAACAAAAGCAAAACAAGATAAATACAAAAAAAATGCCGCCTAAGGGTTTAAATTTATTCATCAACAAAATCCATCTAAATTACTTATCCTATAAACCCGTTACTAAAAGACGATTATATCGCCTGTTTTTAGTACTAAGCAAGCTATAGCACAGTCCTTATTCATTAAAATTTTTAGAACTATACTCAAAAAGAATAAATTAATGCTTAATAATTAACTAATTATAGAGTGTGATGAATAAAAATAAACCTTAAGCTTAAAATGTTTGAAAAAACTAATATTACAAGTATTTAATACATACCATCGATTAGTTCGATAATTTTTTCTTTCGCGTCTATAAACTTATCCAAACCACCGCCGGTGCGATAAGATGCTTGCGCAATTTTTTTATTGGTTTGAGCGTCTGTAACCCAAATATTCGCGTATGACATGTACAACGCTAAATCCCAATGCCAGTTAGCCACGTAATAAGCAACGGCATTACACCCTGCGATGTCAGCATTAGGTAATTCAGTTTGATACTCCTGATGTTTCAATACATAGTTAGCAGCAATTACACGTGTTTTGACGTTATGTTTTGCAAACCCTTCTTCCATTGCTGTTACAACGCCTTCTTTAACTGCCTTATGTTCAGCTATACATACTACTTCTGGTTTCACAGTGTCAAAGCGAGTTATATCTTGCTTAGCAGCACAACCCGCTAGGGTTGCTACCATTGCAGCTGCGATAGTTATTTTTATTGTTTTCATATTCATCCTTTTTATGGTTATTTAAAGTTGCCATGCATAGCTCACTTTTGTAAAAAATGTGCGTTGATCTCTTTCAACGTGTTTTAGGGAATCGTCTTGATAGCTTTTATCTGAGTAGCCTAAATAAAATAATGTTTGAGCATTAATTTTGTACGAGTAAACTAATTGGCTGCCGTAGTCTTTATTAATGTGGCTAACTTGGTAGTAGTAGGCGTCTTTATTCCTATCAATGTCTTCAAATTGCAATATAAGCTTGAGCATAGCGCGCATGCTAAATTTATAATAAAGCCTAAAATCTAATAAGTTCGCAGTATAAACTCGCTCCCCTTGAGGGTTATCTAAAACGCTGTAGTTATGTGTAGCGTCTACTTGCCAATGATCGTTTATATCCCACGTAACTTGTGTTTGCGTTGCATACGAATCGCCAATTTGCTCATTGGCGTAATCAATGCGGCTGCCATACTCGCCATAAAACGAAAGCCATATATTATTTTTAGGTTTAAAGCCCGTATAAACAAAGCCAATATTTTGGTTATAAAAAGCATCATTATAGTTTTCATAACGATGCAGTAAGCCAATTTCAAAAATAGACTGCTTTTGCCCTTTTAATGTTATAAACCCTTGGTATTCTTCTTCAAGTAGGTCGCCATTTTGCGCCCATGTTTTATCCCAATCAGCCTCATAAGACCATGACGTTAATAAGCCAGACTCATCTGCATACCAGGTTTGTCCGCCCCCAAAGCCTACGTTCTCATAATCTACTTTTTCTTGATAACCTAAGTCAGTGCGATAGTCTTTACCTATGTTTTCGTAGCTGGCAAACAAATTGTAGTCACGTTTATCACGGGTAAACTCTATAGCGTACGCTTCATCAGATTGAGTTTTAGATAAGTTATAGTTACTTGTTAAAAAATTAGAGTTTTTAGAATCTGTTGTAGCTACCTGGTAGGTCAGTAGATCTGATTGATTAAACCAATAGCTGCCATCGACAGAAAGCACTGTATTGTAGTAATCATCGCTTTCGCGGTGAGTCGTACTTAGCCCTATAGTGCCTTGTTGGCCAATATCGTATTGATAACGCGCCGCTGCTGCATGGGTTTTATCCTCTAAAATTGCAAAACCAGAGCCTTGATTTGTTGGCAATAAAATATTGCTATTATTGTCATCGGCATACATAAATGCATAGCTATGTTGCCCTGTTTTACCTGTTAATTTTGCCCCTACTTCAGGCTCTGCAATAGTGCGGGTATACAATAGTTCAAATAAACTGCTTTTAAAGTAGGATGCGCCGTCTAAAAAAAATGGTCGTTTTTCTGCATAATAAATTGAGTACGTGGTATTTACATCAAGGGCTAACGCATCACTTTCTATTTGCGAAAAATCTGGGTTTATAGTGGCATTAATTACCGCATCTTGTGTAACCCCCCAGCGTAAATCAAGGCCAGCTTCGGTGTCTATATCGCCATTATCCCACTGCCCTGGCAAGATAGGTTTTGAATCATTTCTGAGCGCCGTAAGTGTAGGCGTTAGTTGCAGATTTTTACTGGCTTTTATATTTTTAAAACCATTTAATTTATCAAACTGACATAAACTGCATTTTATATCTCGGTCAAACCCCATATTTGAAAGCTGATACAGTACATCACGTTGGTAATTTCTCATAAGGGCAAAGCCCCATGTTAAATCTGTTTTATTTTCAGGAAATCTTAGCGCTTTAAAAGGTATACGCATTTCAACCACAAACCCTTGGTCGGTAATTTGCCCTGCGCTATCCCATATTGCATCCCAAGACGGGTCTGATTGCCAGCCATCGGTGTCACTCATCCGGGTATCACCTTGCGCACCCAATGGATTTACATAAAATTCGTAAGCTGAACGTTCGTCGTTAAAAGTGTCAATAATTAAAATAACCGTATCATCTTGCCAAAGCGTATCTCTGTCACGTAGAGAAGCTGTAATTTCGCTCGGCTGTGGATCTTCGGCTACAAAAGCAACATATAAGTGGCTGCCATCTTCATACATGTAAGCATCAGTTTTAACCGGTGGGGCGCCCTTTTCGTTAGGCTCATCTTGAAATGCTATAGGAACTAAAGTGGCATTTTGCCAGTGGGGCTCATCAAGTACGCCATCTACAGTAATATCTGCATTTATATGTACAAGAGAATGCTGCTGTTTTTCACTGGCATAAAGGTGGTTAGAAAATAAAAGTGCTAATAAGAAGGGGAATAAAGCACTGCATTGTTTTTTTATAATTATTAAGTACTGCATAAACATCCATTTAGACGTGTTTACCCTTAAAAGGTAAACTTATTTATGCAGTGTAATTTAAGTCAGTACATTTGTTAATAGTTTGATACTAAAAACAATAGCTTTTTTAACTAATTAATATTAAAGGCTTAATTTAAAAGCTAGGTTTCAATTAATTTAAGCTTATTAGCCACACCATTCCAACTATCGGCATCAGCAGGCGCTGGTTTTACCTCAACAATGCGTGGCCACACCAATGCAAGCTCAGCATTAAGCTCGGTAAACTCTTTTTGGTCTTCTGGCAGCTCGTCTTCTTGGTAAATTGCTTCAGCTGGGCACTCTGGTACGCATAATCCACAATCTATGCAATCAATAGGGCTTATTGCTAAAAAGTTAGGGCCTTCGTAAAAGGCATCTGCAGGGCACACTGCCACACAATCTGTGTATTTACACTTAATACAGTTTTCGGTGACCACAAACGCCATAATAGTTTAAACCTAGTAATTAATTATCTAAAGCGAGGATCATACCCAACCCCATTAAAAACACAATAAATATGTGCCATCTGCGGTCAATTTAACGTAATATATGCGCCCTTAATGTATAGCCATTACGTGCCCTACACTTCTTATTGTGAGCGGATACTATTACCGCTAAGACACCTAAAAGAGATAACAATGATACGTTTAACCGAAATAAAGCTGCCGCTTGATCATAATGAAGACGCTATAGGCCAAGCCATAGTTGATAAACTAAAAATACAGCCAGCGCAGCTACACAGCTACAATGTGTTTAAACGTGGGTACGATGCACGTAAAAAAACGGCTATTTTACTTATTTATACCCTCGATATTGAAGTAGATAACGAAGAAGCGCTGTTAAACGCATTTGCTAAAGATCAGCACGTAAAGCCTGCCCCTGATACCTCATACAAATTTGTTGCCCACGCCCCCGCTAACCTTACTGAGAGACCTGTAGTAATTGGCTTTGGCCCGTGTGGATTATTTGCGGGCTTAGTGCTGGCTCAAATGGGTTTTAACCCTATTATTTTAGAGCGCGGTAAAGAAGTACGCGAACGCACCAAAGACACCTTTGGCTTTTGGCGTAAACGCACCCTTAATACAGAGTCTAACGTGCAATTTGGCGAGGGTGGCGCAGGTACATTTTCAGACGGTAAACTATACAGCCAAGTAAAAGATCCAAAACATTACGGGCGTAAAGTTATCACCGAATTTGTAGAAGCCGGCGCACCAGATGAAATTTTATACGTAAGTAAGCCGCACATTGGTACGTTTAAACTTGTTACCATGATTGAAAAAATGCGCGCACGTATTATTGAACTTGGCGGCGAAATCCGCTTTAGTACGCGCGTAGACGACATTCATATAGATGATGGACAAGTAACAGGCTTAACGCTTTCAAACGGTGAAAAGCTCAATACTCGCCATGTAGTACTTGCTGTGGGACATAGCGCCCGTGATACCTTTAAAATGATTCACGATAAAGGCATTTATGTAGAAGCTAAACCGTTTTCTGTGGGCTTTAGAATCGAGCATAAGCAATCTATGATTGATGAGTGTCGTTTTGGGCCTAACGCGGGTAACCCCATTTTAGGCTCTGCTGATTATAAACTCGTTCACCATTGTGATAATGGCCGCACAGTTTACAGCTTTTGTATGTGCCCAGGAGGGACTGTTGTAGCCGCCACCTCTGAAGAAGGCCGTGTAGTAACAAACGGTATGAGCCAATACTCTCGTAGTGAGCGCAATGCAAATAGTGCCATTGTAGTAGGTATTACACCTGAAAAAGACTTCCCTGGTCACCCGCTTGCCGGCATAGATTTGCAACGTAAACTAGAAGAGCAAGCCTATGCATTAGGCGGTAGCAACTACGATGCACCAGCACAGTTAATTGGCGACTTTTTAAAAGGAAAAGCATCGGGCGATTTAGGTGATGTACAACCGTCGTTTACACCAGGAATAAAACTCACCGATTTAGCAAATGTACTTCCGCAGTTTGCTATCGATGCAATACGCGAAGCCATTCCAGCCTTTAATAAGCAAATTCGTGGTTTTTCTACAAACGACGGTTTATTAACAGGGGTAGAAACCCGTACATCATCACCTATTAGTATCAAACGCGATAAAAGCTTCCAAAGTATAAATACAAAAGGTTTATACCCAGCAGGTGAAGGCGCAGGTTACGCAGGTGGTATTTTATCTGCAGGTATTGATGGTATTAAAGCGGCTGAAGCCGTTGCACTCTCAATGTTAGAAAACGCTTAACCCTTTTAAGTTATTAATCAAAAACCTCACTTAGTGAGGTTCTTTTGTTTAAACCTTGAGCTAAATTGAGGCACAAAAAAAACCCGAGTAAACCTCAGGTTTTTTTAATTAAAATTTACGTTTTAGCTTACTTTTTAAGGGTAAGCTTGGCGCCTTTTAAGCTTTTACGTACATTTGAAATACGCGAGCGATTTACCGCACGTGCTTCGCCTGTTGCTTGCCCTGTAGGCTTATTAGTACGGCTACGACGTAAATGCGCTGGTTTTTTACCTATTTTATCAATAAGTACTTCACGGCTACTTACTTCATAACCCTCTAAGTAAACACGCTTGATTTTTTGGCCAATTAACGACTCTATTTCAAATAAGGTGTTTTCTTCTTCGCGGCTTACAAACGAAATTGCTTGGCCTTGATTACCAGCACGACCTGTACGGCCAATGCGATGTACGTAATCTTCTGCAAGCCATGGTAAATCAATATTAATTACTCGTGGTAGGCCTTCAATATCAATACCACGCGCAGCAACTTCGGTAGCCACTAAAACACGTACTTTGCCTTCTTTAAATTCACGAAGTGCACGGCGGCGGTTACCTTGCGATTTATCACCATGACATACAGTGGCAGGAATACCATCAAGGTTAAGCTCTTTAACCAGCTCGTCCGCCGTTTCTTTCATGTTTACAAACACAAGTACCTGTTGCCAGTTCTTTTTACCTATCAGCTCAGAAAGCAGCTCTTGTTTACGGCGCTCTTCAACTGGATACACAACATGCTGTACCGTACTTGCAGTACTATTAGTTTGATCTACGCGAACAATTTCAGGCTGTTTTAATACTTTTGCTGCAAACTGCTTAATAGCCGCTGGAAAAGTGGCTGAGAAAAGTAAAATTTGGCGCTGCTCGTCACAACTTTTAATAACACTTTGCATATCTTCAATAAAGCCCATATCAAGCATACGATCAGCTTCATCAAGTACTAAGTGTTTAACGCTTGCTAGGCTTAAATTACCTAAACGAATATGATCAAGTAAACGCCCTGGAGTTGCAACTACAACATCTACGCCGTCTTTAAGTGCATTTGCTTGGCCTGCGGTATTAACACCGCCAAATAGGCTCACTACTTTTAAAGCGGTATGTTTTGCATAGGCTTTAAAGTTATTTGCTATTTGCTCTGCAAGCTCACGAGTTGGCGCAAGCACTAACGCGTGCGGAGCATTGCTTGTGCTTAGCTCAGATTCAGTTAATTTTTGGATGATAGGTAAAGCAAACGCAGCCGTTTTACCTGTGCCTGTTTGGGCACTTGCTAAAACGTCTTTACCTTTACGAACAGCTGGAATAGCTGAACGCTGAATGGGCGTAAGGGTGTGGTAATTAAGTTCGTCTAACGCCTGAATAAGTTCAGGGGAAAAACTAAAAGATTTAAAATTCATGCTGTATAACCTGCGGCCACATTTATCAAGGGTCGCAAATTATACAGCAAAAATGAGTCAACAGTTAGTGATTAGTGTTTATAAACTTGATTAATCTTGCTTATACCGTTTAAAAATAAGAGATGTATTAATCCCACCAAATGCAAAGTTATTACTCATGACATAATCGGTGTTAATTTCTCGCCCTTGTGTCTTAATATAATCAAGCTCAGCGCAATCATTATCTATATCGGTTAAATTTATTGTAGGTGCAAACCAATTATCGCTCATCATATTAATAGTAGCCCATGCTTCTATTGCACCACACGCCCCTAAAGTATGCCCTAAATAGCTTTTTAAAGAACTAATAGGTTTAACTCCCAGCGCATTAAAAGTAGCATGAGACTCAGCAATATCACCTCTATCGGTTGAGGTACCATGCGCATTGACATAACCTACTTTATCAGGTGATAAATTGGCATCTTGCAATGCCATTTCAATGGCTATTTGCATGGTATCTGAAGATGGTTGAGTAACATGTTGTCCATCAGAGTTACAGCCAAAACCGACAACCTCAGCCAATATATTTGCCCCTCTAGCTTTAGCATGCTCATACTCTTCAAGTATTAAAGTACCGGCACCTTCTCCTATAACCAAGCCATCACGGTTTTTATCAAATGGGCGAGGCGTATTTTTAGGGGTGTCATTTTTAATACTTGTAGCATACAGCGTATCAAATACAGCTGCTTCGGTAATACAAAGCTCTTCTGCCCCCCCTGCTACCATTATTTTTTGACGACCAAATTTAATTGCCTCATAAGCGTAGCCAATACCCTGCGAGCCAGACGTACATGCCGAACTTGTGGTGATCACTCGTCCTTTTATGCCAAAAAATACGCCTACATTTACTGGCGCTGTATGTGCCATCATTTGAATATAGCTTGTAGCTGTGACTCCAGACATTGAGCCACTTTCCAACATATTTGCAAATGCGAGAAGTGGCGGTGTTGAGCCGGTGGATGAGCCATATGCTACACCGGTAGAGCCATCTGTAAGACTTTTATGTTCAAGTAAATCAGCTTGCTCAAGCGCACGCTCAGTTGCACGTGTGGACATAAGTGCCACTCGCCCCATTGAGCGTATTTGCTTACGTTTATAATGGTTAGGTTTTTCAAAATGGGTGACAGGGGCAGCTAAGCGCGTATTAAGCCCATCAGCTTTATCCCATTCACGCATTGTTACAACTGCATTTTCACCTTTAATCAAGGCGCTTTTAAATTCATCCCAATCATCGCCCAATGCGGTTATAACCGACATCCCTGTAACAACAACACGTTTCATTAAACCATCCCGCCGTTAACCGAAATAACTTGGCGAGTGATGTAAGCAGCATCATCAGACATTAAAAATGCAACTGTACCAGCCACTTCGTTCACTGTTCCCATACGTTTAAGTGGAATCATTTTCATCATTTCAGCAACCGGAAGCTCATCCGTCATTGCTGTTTCAATTAAACCAGGCGCTACACAATTTACAGTAATTTTTCGCTTAGCTAGTTCCAGCGATAGGGCTTTGGTAGCGCCAATAATACCTGCTTTCGCTGCGCTGTAATTTACTTGCCCTCTGTTGCCCGCAATACCCGACACTGAAGCCATAGTAATAATGCGCCCACCTTTACGAGTTTGTACCATGGGCATAACTGTTGGGTGCACAACATTATAAAAGCCATCTAACCCAGTTCTAATTACGCTATCCCAATCATCGCCCTGCATTGCCGGAAAAGCCATATCATTGGTAATGCCCGCATTACACACCACACCGTAGTAAGCACCATTGTTTGTAATATCTTGCTCAATTTGTTGCTTTGCCGCTGCTCTATCGCATACGTCAAATTGTAGTAGTGTAGTGCTTTGTCCAAGTGCGTGTATTTCTGCACATGTTTGCTGAGCTTGCTCTAAACCAGTTCTGCAATGAACAGTAATGTCATAGCCTTGAGCTGCAAGTTTAAGTGCAATAGCCTTACCTATACCCCGGCTAGAGCCGGTCACTAAAATTCTTTTATTCATTGGTTTTCTCTTATAAATTCCAGCGGATCTTCTGGCTGAAATACATTTATTTTTGCATCACACAATATTTTTTTATTTTCGCTTATTTGGCATTCAAACACACTTAAACCAGATTCTTCTTGGTAAAGCTTGTGAACATAAATAGTTAAGGTGCTGTTTTTACAAAACATGGCCTGATGTGTTTTATATTTTCGCGTGCCGATCAAAAAGCCAATTTTAACCGCTTCATTAATATCGTTAGCTAATGCTCCAGCATAGGCAGCTATAGACTGGGCCATATATTCAACACCTATATAACTTGGCACTCCCTCAATTTGCTCATTATAAAAAAGGCTTTGGGGTGTAATAGTCACAGAGCAGGTTGCACTTTCATCGCTGTATTCAACTAACTGATCTATTAAGATCATAGGAGCATCGTGGGGTACAACCTGCTCTATAGAATAATTATTCATTATGAGTACCTAAAATCAAACTCGCATTATTACCACCAAACGCAAATGAATTAGATAGACAGTAATTTAATTTAACCGTGCTAGCTTGCTCAATAACGTTGATATCTGCGAGCTTATTTCTGTGTGTGCATTTATTAAAAGGCAAAGTAATATTTCCTCTCCCTCTGAGCAACAGCCAACAAATACCTGCTTCAATTGCACCAGCTGCACCTAAAGTGTGCCCAGTTAAGTACTTACTGGAGCTCAGCGGTGTATTGTTGCCAAACACACTATTAATTGCAAGGGCTTCCATTTCGTCATTTTTAATTGTTGCTGTGCCGTGTGCATTTATATAGTCAATATCACTAGGTAATAAGTCAGCAACGGCCAGAGCTGCTTTCATTGCCGATTTTGCACCATTACCGCTAGGGTCTGGCGCCGAAATGTGATGAGCATCAGAGCTTTCCCCACCACCTAAAAACATGACGCCATTTTCTAACGGTGCTTCTTTACTCATGACAAATAACGCAGCACCCTCACCAATATTAATACCATCTCTGTCATCGCAAAAAGGCTTACACATTCCAGTGCTCATTGATGCCAAGGCATTAAATCCATTAATGGTAAGTTTGCAAAGGCTGTCTACGCCACCACAAATTACAACGTCTGCTAAATCAGCAGTTATTAAAGCTTTTGCGCTAATGAGAGCTTTAGCACTTGAGGTACATGCCGTTGAAATACTATAACAAGGACCTAACGCCCCTACTTTTTCGGCTATGTAATGCGAAGGAGTAGCAAGTTCTTGATCAGCATATAAAAAGTCACTTGGCCACACACCTGAACTGTCGTGTTCAGCTCGAGCTTGTTCGCCATCATGCACCCCAGATGTACTTGTACCTACCACAACAGCAATTCGTGATTTATCAATATGTGAAAAACGCTTAAGTGTTGGGGATATTTGCTCAAGGGCTATATCAATTAGCGTATCAATACGGTGCTTTTGATTTAGAGGAACGCAGTCCACGTGCCCAACATAAAATGGCAAACCCTCTGTGCTTAAATCTTTTGTCTTTAAAAGCTGTGGGGCTTCATTATTTTGTAAGTTATTTAGGCTAATAATTGTATCTTCAACGCCTTTGCCCATTGCACTTACAATGCCTAAATCATTTAACCAAAAAGTCACTAGTTTACCTTCTCAAATGTAATTTGATAATGTCGCTCACTATTATTTAGTACTGTTTTATTATCGCTATAATTTATTGTAATAATCGAGCGGTTATTTTTTACTACACGCCTTTGTGTGGCTATCTGCTTTATAATCGCCCCAGATATTTTCTCATTAAGAAATAATACAGGCCAATGCACTAAGGCAATATCTGCCAATATATAAGCTGGGTCTAAATCAACACCGAGTATCATTTTAGTAACATTAGATGGTTGGTTATTTAGTTTCTCAAGCTTTAAAATAGGTAAGCCTTGTGTAGTCATTAACAATAAGTTGATAGTACCCTGCTTGTTTATTTCTAATTGTGCTAATAATGTATGCTCTTTCTCATTGTTTTGAATATATAAAACATGCTGCCAATTTTGATCAAACATTTGTACAGGCACATGCGAAATATCAAGTGTAGTGGCTGCAGAAATATCAACACGCTCACTGCTTTTATATGTGCTACTACATGCTGTTATGCAAACACACACTAAAGCTATAAAAGTACATTTTAAAAAGTGTCTGATATGAGCCTCAATAACTGGGATTAATTTTGACATAGCTGCGCTAATACATTTAAACGACGCTCACTTTGAGCAACAAATGGATTATTTTTATCCCATGCGTAACCCGCTAAAATAGCACTGATCATTTCACGAACCTGCGAGTTTTGTTCTGAATAAAAAATAACGTCTTGAAATCGGGTATCGTACCAACCTTTAACAAAGGTTTTAAAACAATCAACTCCTGCCTGCAATGGCTCGGCGTAACATTCCTCAAAATCAATCACTTCTCCATTTAAATAATCATCAATAAGGGGGGCAATTAAGTGTGCAGACTTTAAAGCAATAGTCACCCCAGATGAAAACACCGGATCTAAAAATTCACCCGCATTGCCTAGTAAAGCAAAATGCTTTCCATGTAGCGTACATACATTAGCAGAGTAACCACTAATGCTACGCGCTTGTGTTATAGGTACGCGATTAGCTAAAAGTTTTTTTAAGTAAGGGTCTTGCTCTATAAACTGTTTTAAGGTGTCAGCTTCACTACTCTCATTAAAGCGTGTTTGCTTTGCCACAACCCCAATGCTGGACGTGCCATCACTAAAGGGGATGAGCCAATACCAAACATCATTAAATTTAGGGTGAACGGTTATTAAAATTTTATTTCTATCAAACAGCTCGTCAGTAATGCCATCATTAAAGTGACTGAAATAAGCACTACGCACAGGAAAAGTAGAAGGTTTTTCTAAATTTAAAAGTTTTGGTAAAACTCGGCCGAAACCGCTCGCATCAAGTACAAACTTAGCCCTTACGTCATACGTTTGTTTTTTATTATTTTGCACTTGCAGCGTCGCACTAGCAGCTTCATCAGTAAAACCAATAACACTATGCTGATAGCGAATTTCAACGCCTTGATGCTGCGCTCTATCAGCAATCAGCTTATCAAAATCAGCCCGTTTAACTTGAAAAGTAGTACCCGGGCCTGGGCTAAATTTTTCAGTAAAATTTATAGCTGTATTTTGGCCATTACGATGAAACGCAGCACCATCTTTAAATTGAAAGCCAAGCTCATCCGCATATTCATGTATTGTGTTAACTAGCCCAGCATCCGCTAAATATTCCATACATTGAGGTAATAAGCTTTCGCCAATTGAAAAACGAGGAAATACTTGTTGCTCTAGCACCAGCACTTTCCAGCCTTTTTGTACTAATAAGCTACTTACAAGTGCACCTGAAGGCCCTGCTCCTATAACCACAACATCATACTGCTCAAGGTTGTTCAAATTATTATTCCTTTTGAGACTTTAATACACTTAATGGAGATAAAATATATACGGCTAAAATCCCTACCATAACAGTAAGGCCAAAACTAAAAATGGCGGGGGTATTTGAAAAGGCGAGCATACCAAATACACACATCGAAGAGGCGGCCGACAAGCTAATGGCCAATACATTTACCGCCGTTAAGTTGTTAATTTGGTAAAACACTAAATAATCTATGGCTAGACCAATAATGAGTAAGCCACCTAGCAGATTAAAAATTGAGATACTTCCTTGCGCTGCATTACATACCCAAAGCATAGTCAACAGACTGGCACTTAATGTTATCACCTGCACAGTGCCAATCCGAAGGCCAAATTTATAGCTAAATAAAACAAAGCAAATAACAATGGCCACGCCCAATGTAAGCAATAAATACTGGCTGTAGTTTTCAAGTAGGCTACTGATTTGCTCAGGCTTGTTATATATAAACGCATCTTCATAAGCATTAACGCTAGAAGTTAACGCGTGCGTGGATATTCCCGATACAGAAAACCAAGTAACAGCCTTATTAGGCTCAACAAACATTTGTGCATTTAAAAGTGCTGAAAAATGACTATTTGCTAAAGCATCGTAACTCAAAAGTTCTGTGTTAGCTGACTCAACTTTTATCCCTGCATATTTTTCAGTGATAATTAACACATCGTTTTTAACAGCCCCATTAAAGAGCGCTAAATTATTTTTTTGCGTGCGCTTACTAGGTAACCAACGCTTAATAGCATTGTGTTTAAGATGTGGGTTAATACGCTTTAAATCATCTATTAGTTGCTCTTGCTTTTGCAGTAGTTGTTCAGCATTTGATGCAAATAAAAATACAATGTGGGCATCTAACTGTCCCATTAAAGTTAAATGCTTTTGCTCATTAAGTATTAGTTGCTGTGGGCTTGCATTTAGTAAACGTACATCGTTGTTAAATGAAATGGGTTTAAGATAAAACAAAAACATTAACACCAGCCCCAATACGAGTAAAACCGATTGCTTATAACGGTTAAAGCGCACCATTAAACCTAATAACTGCTGACTTTTAATCAAACTTCGCTCAGAGAGCACAAGCTTAGATTGCCAGATAGGTAATATAATTAATGTGAATAACCAAGCGCTCGCAAGCCCAGCAATTACAAACACTGCTACTTGCGATAAAAGTGAAATTGGCGCACCTAATAAACAGCTATAGCCTAGGCCTGTTGTAATAAAAGATAAAAGCAAAGCTGTTTTTGTGCCTTTGCTTAACCCACTACTTTGGTAAAAACTGTTGCCATACGCTAAATCAGTCATCGCATGAAATGCATAATCAATAGCTATACCAATTAGGGTTACAGCAAAAACTAGTGTTAACAAATGAATCGAATTAAACACAAATACCATGGCCGTAGCACCACCAGCCAGTGCACTAAGTACGGTTAAGCTTGCAAGCAAAATGCTACTGACTTGCCTAAATACCCAAAACACCATTAAAAGTAATGCGATTACACTAAGGCCGCCAAATAAGCTCATTTCATACTTAGCTTGCTGAGCGTTTTCAGCTGTATGAAAAAGAGCACCTGAATAGCGAATAGTGGTCTGTGGGTACGTATCATTTAAACTTTCAAGCTTATTTTTAATGCTGCTCGCAAGCTTAATAGACTCATCAATTGGGAGGCTATTGTTAGGAATGGTAGCCAATATAACAGCATAATCAGTATGATTTAGACGGCGCGTTAACCGCTCATTTTTTAAAGAGAATAACTGACTTTGTTTTAAATTATCGCCTATAAATGCAGCAAGACTTAAACTAATATCGGCTTTTAGGGTGGCACTTACAAAAGGGTTTCCTAATTGATTTAATTGAGTAAGGTAAAATGACTCAAACTGTGCTTTATCAACCATACTATTTTTATAATTGTCGCTAAGCAGCGCATGTTGATACGCAGAAAACACTGAAGATAACTGCACAATGCTTGGCAGTTCAAAGCTATTTTTTATATCACGTTTTAACAGCCATGATTTAAGCTCGTCATGTGCTAAGTTTTTACCATCACCAGTAAATGAAAAAATAATACGGTTTGCATTTTTTTTAAAAAAGACCTCTTCGCCGTACGCCAATTGAGAATGTGATTTTGGTAATAAACTAAACATATCAGCATTTAATACAGGCTTAGTGATATACAAAGCAGCACAAAGTAAAACAGCTAAAAAACCAAACCATGTAATAAGTACACTAATACGTTTAATCACGTCACTTTTCCGAAGGTTACTTACACTTATTAATTATTAGGTGTATTTGCATAAGAAAACTCTATTACTGTGTTGCTACCCGAGTGCTCATTTAAGGTTATACTTTGTACACGCTGGTTATTTTCACAAAGAATAAAATGGCTAAACAGCTGTTTTAATAGCGTATCTTTTGGCTTTAATAATAAACAGCCTGTTTGATTTGTTACATCAAACCGCGCATATAAGGCTTTCATATCTAATGCGAGTAAGTCAGTTAATAAGCCTACAAACTGCTCGCTGCCAGGCTGAGGAGTAAGTTCACCCTCTTTATTTTTCACAAATACTTGGCCATTCTCGATTAGTAATGTACTTTGCACTGGTGCTTTTACATACCAAAGCAGCTTTTCCCCTTCAAGTGTAAACTCCCCTTTAGAGATGAATGGTTTAGAGAAGCCGGCAAAATGCTTTAATTGCTTAAATTCACCCGAAACTGTCGTAGCAGCTAATAAACTGGCACTAAAAAAAACAAAATAAAGAGCACTAACAAACACACAATTTTTTAAATAATTCATAGCATCATCCAATATTAGCTAAGTATTTTTGCAAGCTTATCAACTATCACCGCTGGTGAGGCAAACTGCATTTCTTTAGTCGTTATCTCAACAGCGACTTGAGTGGTAGTCGCTTTAGTAATACGCTTATTCGTTATGGCATCTGTAATTACATAATCAATTTTTAATCGGTTTTCGAACTCTTTTAAATGCGCGGTCACTTTAATTTTTTGGGTAAATATGGCGGATGCCACGTACTTAATTTGCATATCCACTATTGGCCACGCATAACCCGACTCCATCATTTGAGGATAGTCGTAATCAAATAATCGCAGTAACTCACAGCGAGCCACCTCTAAGTAGCGAGGGTAATTACCATGCCATACAACATTCATCGGATCGCAGTCATGAAATGGAATTTCAATTTCCACTTCATGAGTTAGCAAAGCGCCTTTACTATTCATATAAAGCCCAACGTTTTTCTTGAATATAACTAATGGTTTGTCTAAGTACCGCTTCCATTGGCCTATCTTCAGTTAGGTTTTCGAAATAATGAGTTATGTCAGTATACATCGCTTGCATATCTGCAGTTAAACTTGAAAATTCAAGTTCGCCTTGTTTAATACGCAGCCTCACTCCTTGAATACTTGCTAGTAACGTACTTGCAACAACCTGCTCTGTAAGCTGTAAAATACGCAAACAATCACGTGAGGCAATAGTCCCCATACTTACTTTATCTTGATTATGGCACTCAGTAGAGCGAGAAAATACACTTGCAGGCATCGTTAACTTAAGCGCTTCAGCAGTATAGGCACTGGCGCCTATTTGCACGGCTTTAAAGCCATGATTTATGTAACGACGTTCAGCCTCACTGTCTGATAAATTTGATGGTAATCCATTATTAAATTTAGTATCGACCAATGAAGCGATTTGCCTGTCGGCTAAATCTGCCAGATTTGCAATCGCCGTTTTCATACTATCCATTGCCATTGCAATGTGGCCGCCATAAAAATGGCCACCATGAAGTACATGCTCACCCTCGCCATCAATAATAGGGTTATCGTTTGCAGAGTTAAGCTCGTTTTCTATCATCTGCCTGAAAAATGGCAAACTATCTTGCAATACACCAATAACATGCGGTGCACAGCGAATAGAGTACCTATCTTGCAGTCTATCAGCGTTACGAGGATGGTCATGATGGTTTAAATCATCTCGTATCCATTTAGCAACTTGTTGCTGCCCAGGATGAGGCTTAACAGAGAATAAAATTTCATCAAAATGATGACTATTACCTTTAAGAGCAAGGCTAGACAATGCAGTAATCCTACTTGCAAGTTTTGCTAAATAATTAGCTCTATCAAACGCTAAACAAGCCAGTGCGGTCATCACAGCTGTACCATTCATAACTGCAAGCCCCTCTTTTGGGCGAAGCGTTAAAGGCTTTAAACCAGCCGCTTGCATTACCTGCGCGCTGTTAAGTATTTTATCTTTGTAAAAAACATCACGTTCACCAACCATAGCACCTGCTACATACGACAGTGGGGTTAAATCACCGCTAGCGCCTACCGAACCTTCTTGAGGAATAACAGGTACTATATCAAGGTTTAAATAGTCTTTGAGAAGATTAAGCATTTCCCAGCTTACGCCAGAATAGCCTTGTGAAAGTGATGCTAAGCGCGTAGCTAAAATTGCACGCCCTTGTACTTTATTAAACACATCGCCTAGTCCACAACCATGAAAGCGCGTTAAATGTAATGGTAGCTCATCAACTAAGTTAAGTGGTACAGGAACCGTGACTGAGTCACCATAGCCTGTAGTTACCCCATAAATCACACCATCTTCTTTGAGTAGAGAGTCTAAAAAGCTAAGCGCGCTATCAATTTTTGCGCTAAATTGCTCGCAGCCACTTAATTGCACCTGAGTATTTTGATGTGCAATATTAACAATATCTTCAATAGAAAGTTGTTGGTTTCCAAAAAGCTGTACTTCCTGAGCTGACACTCTACTTCTCCTTTGCATTGCTGCGTTCTACTTGCTGATCGTTTTGCCAAAAATCATAAAAATTAAACCACTGATAAGGATACCGCGCGGCATAAAAGCCTAAACGTGCAGAAAAATCTGTAATTACAGTGGTTAATAGACCTTGCCTTTGTGAGCGGGGTATTTTTAATGTTTGGCTATAATGTTCAAAAATCACATGATACTTTTTTGTTTTTTTATCTTTTAAGCAAAATAAAAAGTAAACGGGGCAATCTAATAATGCAGCTAATATAAAAGGCCCTTGAGAAAAAGATGCTGGCTTACCTAAAAACTCAACACGTGTTGATCGCTCACCCGTTGTAGCGCTTGTTCTATCACCAACAATAACGACTATTTCACCCTGCTCAACTTTATCTTTTAATAAAATAGCTAGATCAGGCCCCATATCGCTCACTTGAATTAAGTTAACCGACACCGCGGGGTTAATTTTTTTAAGCATTTTATTAAATTCAACAGCGTGATGAGTAAATACAAGCACATTAATTTTTTTACTGCTGCGATGCTGGCTCAGTGCTCTACATACCTCAAGGTTACCCAAGTGAGAGCCAATAAAAATGGCCCCTTGCTGTTGCTCATTTAAATCAATAAACAGCTGTTCATTAGTATATTGGATATCCTTTTTTGAAATTCGACCGAGCCAACCATCAATTTTATCAAGGGCGCTATCGGCAAAACTACAAAAATGCATAAGCTGTTGTTTAAAAGTTACTTTACGCTCAACATTATTGTAATTATTAACTTGGACTAAAAACTGCTTAGAAGCCGCGCGTGCAACTTTACCGGTAATAAACAAATAGCAAACAACCGGGAATAAAATAACCCACAACCCTTTACGGCCAAGTACTTTATGGGCAAATAGTAATATTTGTATACCTAAAAAGTTACCTCGCTCTTGCATTTTAGACCAATGTTTAACGGCCATAACGTCTCTTATATTTATGCCATAGTAAGACAGGTGAACGAAGCAGCATGCCAAAAAATAAACGCGTATGTAACCACGAAATACGCACATTATCTTGGAGTGGCTGGAAGTGTGACAAGCCATTTTCTGGGTAAATAACCTGGCTTGGTAGAAAAACAAATGGAACGTTGCGCCAATATAACCTAACCAGTATTTCTGGATCAAAGTCCATACGCTTACCGAGATTAACCTCACTTATAAGCTTATTAGTCACATTTAAAGGGTAGACTCTAAAACCACACATTGAGTCCACAATTTTAAAGCTGAGCGTTTCTATCCATACCCACACATGGGTTAAATAACGTGCTAAGTAACGGTGCTTAGGAACCGATTCATCATACACTGGGCAACAACTAATTAATGCCTGTGGGTGTGTGTTTGAAAGCTCAATCAACTTTTTGATATCTGATAAATTATGTTGCCCATCTGCATCTACTTGTATTGCATGGCTATAACCTTGCTCATACGCGCAGCGCAATCCTGTTTGTACCGCACCGCCTTTGCCTTCATTTTGCTCATGCGATATAAGAGTGAGGTGGGCATATTTTTTCTCAAGAGTAGCAAAAAGAGATTTAGCCTGCACACTACTGGCATCATCAACCATTATTATTGGCAGCGTATACTCAGTTAACGTTGCAAGTACTTCATCTATAACACTTACATGATTAAAATTAGGTATAACAATACAAAAATTATTCATCTGTATCACTTTTAAACACTATACGCCCAGAGGCGTGTTGGCCTTTATCTGATTGATACGAAAAGCCATACTTACCGCCAGGCTTTTCTTCTACAGTTAATTTAATTGTTAGACCGGGGGTAATAACGACCTGAAACTTAAGCACTTCAATATCTTTTACTTCACGTGTAACATTAAAGTATTTTCGCACGGCATTTACGGCCCAATCGAGCTGCACTACACCTGCTAAAATAGGGCCTTGACTAAAGTGACCTTTAAAATAATCTAAACTTGGCGGTATAAAAAGCGTTAGGCAATGACTCTGCGTTGACGATACACAGTTAACAAGTTCAGGCTTTGTGTTAATCAGCTTTGACAAAAAGAGACTCCAATACTTTTAAATTTATTTTAGCTTGCGTGTTGTAGGGTAATTGATTTAGAAAACGCCATTTTTTAGGCGTGCAGATCCCTTCAAAACGATTCAATGTATGTGTTTTTAAAAGCGTATTAGTCGCTAACTTTCCATTTGTATTTAAATATGCTTGTCCTTTCTGTGTAAGCACTATAACAGCGCCTAATACTAAACGTTTCCCATTTAGCATTATTACTTTAGCTTCCTGTACCCACTCACTTTTGCATAAATGTAGCTCTAGTTCGTCAAGGCTTAAGCGTTTTTCTTCAAGCTTTATAATACGGTCAAAACGACCTAGTAATTCAAATTGGCCATTTTGAAATAATGTACCTCGGTCATCTAATAAATAGTTTGTTTGCTCAACTAAAGGCGAATTCAACACTAATCGTTGTTCAGAGGTACTGTGTAATGTGATCCCTAAAAATGGTTGCCAATGACTAACGTTCTCTAAAGACACAACCTGACGATATGCAATTCCGCCAGTTTCGGTGCTGCCAAATACTTGAGTAATGGGTTTATTTAGCTGTTTATTTAAAGTGACAGCGTCTTCATTTTGAAGCGGCCCACCGGATGAGAAAACCCACTGTAAATGTGACTTTTCTTCTATTAAAACGTTATCTTGATGCAGCCGCTTTAGCTGTGCCGGACTGGATATAAACACGGCCTGTGTAATTGTTTTAAGTTTAGTAGCAATATGTTCGGGGTAGTTAAGCAAGTCTGTATCAATTATGTGGTTAATGCTAAGCGGCCATAACACTCTAAATAACAAACCGTAAATATGCTGATGCGAAACACTGGCAATAAATACAGGATTACGTTTTAAAGCAAACGTACTGTTGAGCGTTTTTATCTCTTTATTAAGCACTCGCCACGATTTAAAAATAGGCTTAGCTTGACCTGAAGAGCCTGAAGTATAAAAAACAAGGTTACCTTCACTCGGCCAAGCAATTTTATTGAACGGTGTGTAGTTAGGTGTCGTTGTTAAATTACCAATATTTTCAAATGGCGTAGTCGCATGTTCGACTAAATCACTATCGCCCAAATAGTAAGGGGTTTGCTCTAAAAGCGCATTGAGTGTTTCGCTTTGACCATTAGGCGGTAAAATTATAGTCCAGCCTTTATGCGCCAATGCAAAAAGGTTTACAGCAAAATCATAGCTACTACTGTTGAAAAGCACTGCCGATGCTTTAGTAGGCGATTGCGGAATTTTAGCCAATACTTGATTAATATCATTAACAAATTGACGCTCAGATAACGCTGAGCCGTTATGATTAAATCGAATATTTATGCTTGCGTTATCTAAAGTATTAAACACCTGCATTCCTTTTTACTTTTTTCCTTACTAACCACTCTACTGCAAATAAAACACCCATAATAATGTATGCAATAAAACCGTTATAAAATGCCCACACATCAAGACTTGTAAACACACTAGTGTATAACGCTATACTGGCGTTAAAAACAAAAAAAACGCACCATATTTTAGTTACATTTTTAGTGTACGAAATGGCTCTTTTATCAAGCTTTGGCTCAGTGATACGCGCAAACGTTTCTATGATACTTGGACCTTTATAAAGCGAGTAAGCAAAAACAAAAAACATAACAGTATTTACAATAACCGGATAAAGCCGAATACCAAAATCACTGCCCATCGTTTTTGATAAGCCAATAGCTAAAATTCCAAGTAATGAGGCTGGCTTTATCCATGGCATTTTAGCTAATAAAGGCTTGCTTAACCAAAGCCTTATTATTAACAGTGTTAATAAAATCACAGTGAGTAAATAACTGTTGAAACGTGTCAGCCCTATATAAACAATGAAAGGGTAACAGGTTAAAAAAATCATTATTAACGCTGTTAAAAATGCCTTAAACATGCTTATTTAACGAGCTTTTCTATTTCAGATACAACATCTTGCACAGTGCGAACTTGTTTAAATGCGTCAGGCTCAATTTTCTTACCTGTAATTTCACGTAACTTAACAACTAAATCTACAGCGTCAATACTGTCTAAGTCTAAATCTTCGTACAGGTTAGCTTCTAAAGAGATATCTTCAGCATCTATTTCAAATTCATTTTCTAAAATGCCGTGTAATACATCATAAATTTCAGCAGCGGTTTTCATTATTATTCCTAGTGTGTGTTAATTAAGTACGTGATTGTTCTATAAATTGCGCTAAAGAGTTAACACTCGCAAAATGCGCTTTAGTTTGTTCTGAATTTGCATCAATTTTTACGTCAAATTCTTTTTTGATAGCAAGCCCGAGCTCTAGCGCATCAATGCTATCTAGCCCTAAACCATCTACAAATAAAGGCTCGTCGTCTTTTATATCGGCAGTGGTCATATCTTCAAGATCTAGGCTCGAAATAATCAATTGTTTAATTTGTTGTTTTAATTCACTCATATATAGCTAAGCTCTTTTGTAAAGTATTGTTGTAAGCCTTTCGTAAGCTGGCGGGACTGTATTGCAGGTACGTCGCTTGTATAAATAATATCGCTTTTGAAAGAATGTGGTGCTAGTTGCATAGAAAAATGCGCTTGGTATGGGGCTACTTTGTACCAAGGCGTCCCTTTAGTTAACGTATTAGGTTTCATTTTAATCAATACGGTCGTTATAGGGGCATGACATCTAAGGGCTATATTTGCAGCCCCTCTTTTAAATTTAAGCGAATTATGAGGTACTGAACGTGTTCCCTCAGGAAAAACAATTAAGTTATTCCCTCTTTTTAGTGTTTGCTCGCATTCTTTTAATAATTCTTGCGGGTCTTCATTGCTTATATAACCTGTACTTTTTATCACACCACGCATAAAAGGGTTTTTAAAAAGGTGTGCTTTTACAACGCAATCAACATTTTTAATAACCGATATAAGTACCACAACATCAATAAGTGATGGGTGATTAGCCAAAACAAGCTCGCCTTTCAAATTAGCTAAATGGGCTTTATCTTTAATATGAAAACGGATAGCGCCAGTATAATGCATTAAAGCGACAAAAAATTTAAAGCTATAATGCACTACCGTACGCGCATTTTCTTTTTGCTTTACAGGACAGCGTTGAAATAAACGTTGAACGGGGAATAGTAGTAAGGCTAAAAATAGCCCACCTAAACCAAATACACTAAAACAAAGGCCAGTGGCTATAATGCGCCAAACAAGGCCTATTACTCTTATTATTGTATTAAGCATAGTGTGTTAACAACCAACCATTAGCACTGGCGCTTTGTTTGTTAAACATTGCTTTAGCAAGCTCTAAACTTAAAGGAGTAGTTGTTTGTTCGCTATTGTTAGTGGCTTGTTTAGTTAAACTAAAATGAGCTTCTTTTTCTGTAGCTAAACGTATAACTAACGCAATAGAATGTGGTATTTGTGCCTCATCAACAAATGTTGTGTACGGCTCTGGGAGTGACTCATCTGTATGCACAAGTAATATATGTGGTTGTTTATACTCAACCAACTTTATATATGCTTCAATCAAAGCGCAAGCAAAGCTATCCTTACCCGCTGCGATAGCGTTCATAGGTTGGGTGTTACCGCTAATAATGCTATACATACCAATCGCAGCGTTGTGCACACTTAAACCAAAGCCTGTCGGAGATAGAGGTTGTTTCTCACCAAGCTCTCCTAATAAATTAGCTGTTTTATGGAAATCGCCATGGCGTGATGAAAAAATAACAGGCATGTTTTCATACCCTTTATCATTTGTAACCTGGTGCGCAGTATGTAAAACCATTTTTACAAATGGTGTCATTCTTCTGCGCTGCATTGCAGGTACCCAACTTAATGTAATTGGTGATGAGTCGTACCAATTTTCAGAGGGGCTTTGTCGCTGTTCAGGCTTAATCCATGTAGCGAGTTGTTCAACAACAAATTTCACAAATAAACGTTATTTAGTAAGTAAGGGGGCGAGAATTTTACCGATATTAGCAATAAAAGTAAAATATTCATTAAATAAATGCCAGCACTTACTAACTGTTCAGCGCTGGCTCATATAACCTAAGAAAGCAAAGCAATATCACTTTGTTTTATACTCTTAGCTTTATTGCCCACAATATCATCAACGTTAAGCTCGTTTATTAAGGCCTCGCCTTGTGCTTGTTGCTCATCGCTCAGTGGCACATACGGTAATCTAAATACGGGATTTACCGCGCCTGTCATCATCATTGCGGTGTTTATTGCAATCGGGTTTGGCTCGCAGAATAGCCAGTTCATTAAAGGTTGTAATGAGGTATTTAACGCATCATTTTTAGTATCCATTAATTGGCGGAACAACCCTGGTATAAGATTAGATGTGACCGATATAACACCGTGTGCATTGTGCGTGTGACGTGCATCGTGTGCTTCGTCATCGTTACCTGACCAACACGCAATGCCTTGCTGTTCGTAATGAGCAATACGCTCGTTACCACCACATTCTTTTACACCAATTAAATTAGGGTGTTTTGCTAATGGCTCAATAATATCAGGGGTTAAATCTTGCCCTGTGCGCCCTGCTACGTTGTAAATAAACGCAGGGCCAATATCCAGTACACGTTTAAAGTGCTCGTTAACACCAGCAATAGAAGTGCGGCCATAATATGGGTTAATTTGCAGCGCGGCATGCATACCACTTGCAAAGCCATACTTAGTGGCTTTAATAGCTTCGCGGGTATTATTGCTACCCGTATTCCCTACAATCACGAGCTTATCGCCATATTTATTTGCACTGTGCGCGATAAGCATTAAATGCTCTTCCCAGTTCATTAGCTGGCCTTCGCCGGTTGTACCACCAACCACAATGCCATCTACACCCGCTGCAATTTGTATTTCAACGAGTTCATCGTACTTTGCTAAATCTATTTCACCATTGGCTAAGTATGGGGTTTTAATGGCGGTAATTAAGCTTGCTTGTTTAATTTGTTCTAGGGTGCGCATAAAAATTCATTATTTATAAAACTTGCGCTATTTGTAACATACTTGCACGCATTTTTGCAGGCCTAAGCGAATAATAAACGTAAAATGGCTTGTGTTATTTAGTTTGATAATACAAAATACAAATACTGTACATTTAAACAGTGTTTGTGTTTTTAACTTTAAGCGAGCCATTATGCGTTTATCTGACTACTTAGCCACTCATTTTTATAACACCGATGAGCTTTGCCATGCTTTAAATATTGATGCCGAGCAACTAGATACATGGCAGCAGCAAAGTATTTTTCCTAAACCAAGTTATTGTATAAAAAGCCAATTAAGTTGCAGCTCGTACTCTGGTTTGTATGAATGTGAAGAGTACGATGACTATTACCCGCGCGGCTGTGTAAATTGGGGGCAAGGGCTAATAAAACAAAAAATTGAATCCTCAAGCAATGCCTTTAATTACTTTGCGCAGCAGTACACGGCAAGCCTGAGTAAACTTGCCCAGCAAGGTTTTATTTTTAATGAAGAATTATTTGGCTGCGAAATAGACGAGCATTTACAGCAAGTGTGGCAACAGTTTTTATGCAGCAAATACGGCGTACTGACACAAAACGGTTTAATTGACGAAATAGTATGTGTGGATATAGGCCGCTTGCTGGTAGACGATATTACTGAATTGCGCACTAAAGGAAGTTTAAATCAACAAGAGCGTACGCAGCTTCACCCCGCGATGAAATTACTCAATAAAGCATTAGGCCACGGTGCCGATCACGAAAAACAACACACATTACGTGCCCGTTACATAGATGCACTTATTTTAAAGTACGATTTATCGATTAAATAAAAGGCGGAGGTTTTAATACGAGGTGGGTATTTAAAAGACTAAGTAACGCAAATGGCGATGTATGCTTACGCCGCCACTGTATTTTACTCATTAACTAATAAGAGTGCTTTTTACTAGCCGATGGTGTTGTACACATCAATATTACTGCTTGTTACAAGCCCGGTAACTTGGGTACCAAATGCTTTGTAGTGAGGCTCTTGTTTATGAGCTTCAAAGTGTTCTTGCGACGCCCACTGCTCACTTACAAGGTACTCGGTATTGTCTGAGTCTCGTTTAACCGACAACTCGTAACGCAAACAACCCACTTCTTGACGTGAATACTTTTGCAGATTTTCGAGCGCAGTTAAAACAACCTCTGCGTCGATATTTTTGCTCGCTATAGTGGCAATTACCGTTAACATACGGAGTCCTTTTAAAAAAATAAAGGTGCAGCTTTGCTACACCTAATGTTGTTTTGCGTATTTTATTACTGATCCCACTGCGGCGCAAAATCAGGCGTTGCTTGGCGGTCGCCACAATCAAGTCCGTCAATACGAGCAATGTCTTCAGCGTCTAATTTAACATGGTCATTAAAGTTATCTTCTAAGTTTTTACGCTTAGTTGACGATGGAATGGTGGTCATGCCGTTGGCATTAATCCATGCAATAACTACTTGCGCTGGCGATGCCTCATGCTTATTAGCAATATCTATAATAGTTTGATCTTTGAGTACTTTACCAACTACAAATGGCATATACGCTGTAACGTGAATGTCGTGTTGGGCACAAAAAGCGCGTAGCTTAGTATTGGTTAAATACGGATGCACCTCAACTTGGTTAGTAAATATCTCACGCGAATCAAGTGTTTGCATTGCTTCGTTTAAGTTGGCAATAGTAAAATTAGATACGCCAATATGTTTTGTTAAACCAAGCTGCTTAGCTTTTAAAAGCTCTGTTAGGTACTCACTCATTGGTTCATCATTTGAAGGCGCAGGCCAATGAATAAGCAGTAGATCGACAGAGTCTACTTGTAATTTCTCAAGTGACTTTTCAACGCTGGCAATAAAGTCAGTTTTGTTAAGCTTGTTGTTCCACACTTTGGTGGTTAAAAATATTTCGCTGCGCGGAATGTTACTATCTTTTATGGCTTGGCCTACTTGCTCTTCGTTACCATAAATTTGCGCAGTATCAATATGACGAAACCCCACTTCTAACGCCATTTTTACTGAATTGTAGGCGGTATCGCCTTCTAAACGGAACGTTCCCATGCCTAAATCTGGCATTTCTATTACACGTTGTGTCATGGCTCTATCCTTATAAAATAATCGGTTAAAAATACAAACTGTTTAAAGTTTTACGAAATACACCTTTTACTTCTTTTGTGTTGTCACCTAAAAATTTATGACCTCAATACAGGTAATGAGGTCATAAATTTAAGTTTCAACCTTAACAGAATACTTTATGCTTGTTTCACTTCTCGCTTATCAAGTATGCCACTGTAACGAGTTACTACTAATGCTAGAGCACAAATTGCTGCGCCAATCCAAGCGGTATCTTGAAGTGACATACCCTCTACTACACTGCCACCAATAATTGAGCCCAGTGCGATACCAATATTAAACGCTGCTATGTTTAAGCCCGATGCGACATCTACCGCATTAGGAGTATGCTTTTGCGCCTGTTTTACGACATAAAGCTGTAAGCCTGGTACGTTACCAAACGCAAATGCACCCCATACTAAAATAGTCAGTACAGCCGCTACTTTTGATTCCATCGTAAAAGTAAAAGCCAATAATATAATTGTCAGCGCGCTAAATATAATACTCAGTGCGCTAATTGGGCCGCGTTTATCTGCCAGTTTTCCGCCCCAAATATTACCAATGGCTACCGATACACCGTAAACCAGCATGATTAAACCAATCGCTGAAGGAGCAAAACCTGTTTCTTGCTCTAAAATAGGTGCTAAGTAAGTAAACGCAGTGAACGTGCCGCCGTAACCTAAAATTGTCATTAAATATACGAGTAATAAGCGCGGCTTAACAATCACCTGAAGCTGCTCTTTAAACGTTGCCGGAATAGACTGTTTTAAGTTTTTTGGTACTAAAATAGCGCTGCCAATTAAAGCGATTAAACCCAGTACCGACACCACTAAAAACGTTGCTCGCCAGCCAAAGTGTTGGCCAATCCAAGTGCCTAGTGGCACACCCGTCACTAGCGCTACAGTAAGTCCGGTAAACATAATAGCAATAGCACTGGCTTCTTTATCTTTACTTACTAAGCTTGTGGCAATCATTGAGCCAATTGAGAAAAATACCCCGTGAGCCAAGCCTGTTAAAATACGCGCTAGTATTAATGTTTCGTAACTAGGCGCTTGCCATGCAAGTAAGTTACCTAAAACAAATAAGCCCATTAAGCTTATTAGTACAATTTTACGGTTCCAACGCCCAGTTAGTGCGGTCAGTACCGGTGCACCAATGGCAACCCCTACTGCATATAAACTAACTAGCAAACCCGCTGAAGGTAGGCTTACGCCTAAATCGTTTGCAATAGTAGGCACTAATCCCACTATTACGAACTCGGTTGTTCCTATTGCAAATGCGCTTAAGGTGAGCGCCCACAAAGCCAATGGCATAATTAAATCCTCATTATTAGTTAAGACTTACAGTTTGACTAAAAATGTGTTTGCAAAAAATAGCATTAGTGACAAAATACTTTTGTAATTAATGCAAAAGTAAGGTGCTCACGTATGGCTCAGCATGCAAAAACCGAAGACTTAGAAATGTTTTTAACGGTAGTAGATAGCGGAAGTTTTTCAGCAGCAGCTAATTTGCTTGATCAGCAAGTAGCAAAAGTGTCGCGGGCCGTGTCTCGCCTTGAAAACACGTTACAATGTACATTACTAAATAGGACCACTCGCCGATTAGAGCTAACCGAAGAGGGCCATACCTTTATCAAATATGCTCGCGATGGCTTAAACACCTTACAAACCGGCGAAGAAGCCATAAAGCTTTTAAAACAAGCCCCTAGTGGAAAATTACGTATTGATGCAGCAAGCCCCTTTGTACTACACCAATTGGTACCTTTAATTGCTGAATTTAATACGCAATACCCCCACATTACGCTTGATATAACCTCCCACGACAGCATTATAGATTTGCTCGAACATAAAACCGACTTAGCAATTCGTATAGGTGAGTTAAAAGACTCCAACCTACATGCAAAAAAGCTCGGCGTAAGTAAATTGCATTTAGTTGCAAGCCCTAGTTACCTTAAACATACACCGACTATTTCGCACACCAGCGACTTAACTCAGCATAAACTCATTGGTTTTACCGACTCGCCCAAACTTAATAACTGGCCGCTAAAATCGCCCACAGCTTTAAATTTTGGCTTATCTGCCAGTAGCGGCGAAACTGTACGCCAGCTATGCTTGGCAAACCAAGGGGTGGCGCTGCTTTCGCATTTTATGATTGGTGATGATTTAAAATCAGGCAAGTTAATAGAAATACTGCCAGGGAGTATCAGCACGCCAAACAACCGCGAAATTGTGCAAGCGGTGTATTACAAAAACAGTGCTGTATCGTCACGTATAATGGCCTTTTTAGACTTTATAAAACCACTGCTGAAATTGTAAGTGACGTTTTTATACCAAACGCTTAATTAAGTAATCTATATTGTGACTGGAAAAACGTGTTGATAGCTAGGCAAAAAATTTGCTATTTCGTTGTTCTCAGCAATTGCTCCTGCATTGCTCTACCTTCTGCATCCATGCAGTCGTAAATTAAAATTTTTTAACGCAGGTAGCGACACGTTTAGCCCCGCAATATGATTAAGTATAATTGTGGATTGGTTTTAAGCCCAAGGGCAGCATAACTAACACCCTAAATAAAAAGGAATAAAATGGACTCGTTAACGCAGGTAGTTTTAGGTAGCGCAGTAGGTTACGCCGTATTAGGTAATAAAATTGGCCGAAAAGCCGCTTTATGGGGTGCTGCTTTAGGTACTTTACCCGACTTAGATGTTTTTATTCCTTATGGCGGGCCAGTGGAGGCATTTACTTATCATCGCGGTTTTAGCCATTCGTTTATTGTGCACTTATTAATTAGCCCCCTTATTGTTTGGCTTATTTTAAAAATACACTCCGGTATGCAAATACATAAAGCGCGCTGGTTTTGGCTGGTATTTTTATGTTTATCGACCCATGCATTACTTGATAGCTTTACAGTATATGGTACGCAATTAATATGGCCGCTTAGCGAACACCCTTTTGCTATTTCAAATATATTTATAATCGATCCCCTGTACACCCTGCCGTTATTGTTGGCCTTTCTGTGCACTTTAATACCTAAAATACACACCGCGCATGTATAAAATTAACGCCGCTATGCTTGTGCTCAGTAGCCTTTATTTAAGTAGCTCTCTTATTTTAAAAGTAATAATTAACAATAAAATAGACGCCGCGTTTGCACATAAACACATACACATTAATAACTATGTAAGCACCCTCGCCCCGCTTACAACCTTGCTATGGCGAGTTGTAGCGATGTCTGATGGGCAATATTACATAAGTTATGCCTCGGTATTTGACTCCCCTGAAGAGGTTACAATAAACCGCTATAACACAAGCCCCGCTTTGCTAAACGATATTAAAAATGAATGGGGCGTACAACGTTTGCAGTGGTTTACTAAAGGTTTTTATAGCGTGAAAGAGCAGCAAAATAAAATTGTTTTATCCGACTTACGTATGGGCATGGAGTGTTATTACGTATTTAATTTTGCAGTTGGCGAAAAAACCAACAAAGGAGTGCAGGTAAGCAACTTTGAAAAACTAAATCAGCGCTCAAATTTAAGTAGCCTAAATAAAGTGTGGGGTAGAATTTGGAACCCTGATGTCAGTTTAGCCCCGCCCTATGCAGACAAAAACTGTATGAAAACGCCTTAACTCTCTGATTATAATTGCATTCATTAATCTGAGCTGTGGTTATAATATTTAAGTTTGCTTTCGCTAGCTAAAAATTTTAAGTGAAAACAAAACAAATTAGCAGCTTGAGATAATTTTATTATCCAAAGCTCAGGTTGGTGGTTAATTAATAAGACGCAGCTAAGTGAGCGTTTCAGCTGCGCCTAAGTATTAATTTTGGTGCTCGTATTGGCCGCGGTATACCTCAAACACTTTTAAAACAGTGTGCTGTTCTTTATTTAGATTATCAAACCAATCGTCAAATAGTTCGTCGTTATCTTGCTCACTTAACGCCATATATTGTGCTAATAGCTCAATAATATCGTTGTGTGTACAGTCTATTGGATTAATTTGCTCAGATAAGACTGTGTGATCGCGCTCTCTAAGGGTTTCCATCACCCCTTGGTCTATTTGTTCTTGTTGTGCTGCGTCGCTCATAGCTTACCTCTAAACCGTAAAAATTTTCTTGTTAACACTTTTTATATAGTTATAACAGCCTAAAAACTAATAGCCAGTATTTTTGGTTTAAGTGGTTATTTTTTGAATTGTTTGCGCAATTAGCCAGCAAAAATACCAGTAAATGAGAGTAAAAATCATTTGCACAAATACCGTAAACGCGATAACCTATAGTTATATTATCACATAACAACTTGAGGCGTATTATGAAACCTAATATCCATCCAGATTACAACGTGGTTGCTTTTCACGATACAGCTGCCGATAGCTACTTCATTATTGGCTCAACCATTAAAACAGACCGCACTATTGAGCTTGAAGGGAAAACGTATCCGTATGTGCCTATTGATGTGTCTAGCGACTCGCACCCATTTTATACTGGTAAGCAAAAAACAGTGGCTAGTGACGGCCGTGTCGCGCAGTTTAACCGTCGCTTTAAAAACTTATCTACTGCCAAAAAAGGTGAGTAATGAAAGTATTAAGCTCGCTTAAAAGCGCTAAGCAACGACCAGGATGTCAAATAGTGAAGCGAAAAGGACGTGTTTTTGTAATATGTAAAGACAATCCACGTTTTAAAGCAGTACAAGGAATGAAGAAAAAGTAACACTAATTCCGTGAAGTATACGGGTAAACGAACCATGTTTACCCGTATTTTTTATTTAACAACTACAGAAAATTCAGGTTGGGCCTGAATCACTTTTTTAACAGTACACGTATTAACCGCAGCAATAAGTGCTTTTTTATATTTTTGAGGAAAGCCATCAGGTAAATTAATTTCGATAGAAAATAATTTTTTACCTTCTTCATCTACGTTTTCATTATTTTGCGTAAGCGTCATCCCTTGTGTAGAGATATCGCGTTGCTCACAAAATTTACGTGCATAAAACCCAGCACATAGCACCATGCTTACTAAAAAGTAGTCAAACGGTTCTGGGTGTTCGGCACCGCCACCAGCATTAATACTTTGATCGCTTATTACTTCGAGGTCGCCAAATTTTGCACTTTGTTTTTGACCCTCTAACAATGACACTGAAATTTCCATTACTATTCCTTAATTAATCTGCCCCCAAGATAAGAGCTTTACTAAAATATTGAAAAATGAGCATTCAAACTACTTAATCTGCAGCTATACATTTTATTAAAACATCACAATTCTGCGAATCAATAATGCGCTACTGCGAAAAAGTTAGCATATGTAGCGCTGAAATAACTGCTCGACATTAATTTACAAAAAAGCTGAGGTTAATTACCAAACAATAAGTCAAAAAAACCTGGAGGCTCGTGCAACTCATGATACTTCTTGCGTAAATCATCTATATTTTTAAGGGCTGGCTTTGCTGCATCAAGCCCGCGCTCATTCGCTAATTTTTTTGCCAACTTTGCTTGCGCAATAACTTTATCTAGCCCTTGTAGCGACATTTGTGCTTCTTTATGAAAGGTCGCTTTTTTACTGGTTTCAACCAAAGTAATAAACTTATCTATGGCGGTATTAAAGCCACCTATACCTACTGCTTGCACCGCATTTTTATAAGCAAGGCCTGTATTTTTCATATTAACTTCGAGATCAACTTCTTGCTCTGAAATGGCCGCAGTACTAAATAAAAAAGTAAAAAATAAAACTAAAAACTTCATGGTAAAACCTATTTATAAAAAACAGTGTAAGTGTATCAAGTTTACGTAATAAAGTAACTCAAGGCGCATAGGAAGCTAGGTAACTGTAAAGGGGCTTTACAATAAACGAGTAAGTAACAAGTATTACCTTTATAAATGTAACTAAACAGTAAACACAAATAATACACCTTAAAAACACACCCCATAAAAGGGACAATATAAATTAGCACCGCCTAATAAAAACTCAAAAATCTCAATATAAACACATGAATTACCTATATTAAATACGATTTAAAAACAGTGGCAACAATTTCAATTAGAAGAATAATCTTATTTTAAAACAAAGGTTAAGCATGTTTTTTTCATTTAATTAACACTGTATTTGGGCTTATTTTATTGTGATTTCAGCGAAAATTAGTTGTTCCCATATTCATCCATGTTAATTGTTAATGTGCAATGTAAATAATAAATAAACAGCTCGTAGTAATTAATACACATTGCACAAGAGCTGTACCTAAAATCACAAGTAATCATCTAGGGAATTTCAATGAAAACGTTTAATATAGTCTCTCACAGTATTAAAGCTGCACTTTGTCTCTCAACTGCAGGTTTAGCATTTTCATCATTAGCGGCAGAAGAGGATGAAAAAAAATTAGAAAGAATAGAAGTAACAGGTTCTAAAATCAGCCGTGTAGGCGCAATAGCCCCCGCCCCTGTTACCGTTATCTCTGGCGAAGATCTTATTAACACCGGCGCAGTTAATATTGGTGAAGCCTTAAACAAATTACCAGCGTTAGGTAATACATACTCACTTGCAAACTCAGGCAGGTTCATTGGTACTGCCGGTTTAAATATTCTTGATTTACGCAATATGGGTACAGACCGTACCTTAGTACTTGTTAATGGTAAGCGCCATGTTTCAAGTTCTGCGGGCTCTCAATCAGTCGATACGAATACTATTCCAAGTGTATGGGTTGAGCGCGTTGAAATAGTTACCGGTGGTGCATCGGCCGTTTATGGTGCGGATGCGGTAACGGGCGTAGTTAACTTTATCTTAAAAGACAACATTGAAGGCTTAAACGTAAGTGTGACTAAAGGGGTTTCTGACCTAAGTGATTATAACAACGAAAAAGCCACTTTTTCATATGGTAAAAACTTTGATAATGGCCGCGGTAACGCAGCATTTGCAGTTGAATACTCTGGTCAAGACTCATTAAACGCACTTGATCACCCGTGGACAGACGGCTCTTACTCAAGTTTACGCAACCAAGCACAAACTGATGCTAATAAAGATGACCCAAACTTTCCTGATAAAATTTACACACCAAATGCAGGCTACTATGCAATTAATAACGCAGGCGTATTTAGCGTAGGTAACGGCTATGTAAATACGTTTAATCCAGATGGAACACAGCGTGATATTTATATTGGTGACAATGTTGATGGACTACTGTGTGCCGATTGTGACTCGTTTAACCTTGCACAATTTGATGAAATACAACCTGAATTTGAAAGATACAATGTTAATTTCAAAGTCAACTATGACGTAACAGAAGACTTAAATGCTTATTTTGAAGCAAAATACGTCAACAGTGAAGGTGAAAGCATTGGTCAACCAGCATTTTTCTTTGGCGATCCTAGAAATACAATCAGTATAGATAACCCATACTTAGATGACAGCGTCAGAACATTAATGGAAGAGGCTAATGATGGTGAAGGCGTCGACTCGATTAATGTTTTACGTATGATGACAGATTTAGGTCGTCGTATCGAAAATAACACGCGTGAAACCACGCGCTTTGTAGCGGGTTTAAAAGGAACAGTTTTAGAAGATTGGGATCTAGATGCTTCAGTGGTTCGTGGTAAAACCGAACTTGAGCGTGTAAATGGCGCTAATATGATTTTAGATAACTATTCTTTCGCGCTTGATGCAATTGAAGATGACGAAGGCAACATTGTATGTCGTAGTGAAGCTGCACGTGCTGACGGCTGTGTGCCTGTAAACATTATGGGTTTTGGCGCACCTAGCCAAGAAGCCATTGATTATATTAATACCGTATCGACCGGTACTTCTGAAATCACACAAACAGTGGTTTCAGCTTCACTGGCAAATGGTGCACTTTTTGAAGTACCGGCAGGTTATGTTGGTATGGCATTTGGTGTTGAATACCGTAAAGAAGAAAGTGAAACAATTGAACCTGATAACGCTGAGGGGACTTTCTTCAATGCTTTAGGTGAGGATAAGGGCGAATTTGATGTAAATGAAGTTTTTGCTGAGGCCACTATTCCTTTAGTCTCTGACCTTCCTTTTGTTCAAGATTTAGTACTGGATGCAGCTGTGCGTTACGCTGATTACAGCACTATTGGTGATGCAACAAGCTGGAAGCTTGGCTTAGATTGGACTGTTAATGACCAAGTACGCTTGCGATTTACACAGTCAGAAGCACTAAGAGCGCCTAATATTGGTGAAATTTTTGGCGCACCTAGCCAAACTTTCTATAACGTAGATGATCCTTGTTTAGCCGATAACTTAAATGATTTACAAAATAGCGACACTCGCCGTGCTAACTGTGCTGCGCTTGGTGTACCAGTTGGCTTTGAATCAGACTACGATTCACAAACACTTGAAGGCTTACAAAGTGGTAACCGTGATGTTAAAGGTGAAGAATCAACAAGTACAACGATAGGTTTAGTGTACCAGCCTGATTTCATTGAAAATGCAGTATTAACGCTAGATTACTGGAAAATAGAACTAGAAGATGCGATTTCTACAATTGCATCTCAAGAAATTCTAGATCGCTGTGTCGACAGCACTTCAGGTATTGAAAATCAATACTGTGATTTAATAACGCGTGATGCAAACAGTGAAATTACGCTAATTCAAAACTCAGTTCTAAACGTATCAGGCCAAGAAGCTTCTGGTATTGATTTTGAACTTGCTTATGACTTTGATGCCCTTGAGGGTAGCTTTGCAACCCGTTTAATTGGTACTTACTTAATTGAACGTAAAGAGTTCCCATTCCAAGATGAACCAGAAGAGTTCATTGAATATGCGGGTACAACTGGCGAAGCTGAGTGGCAAGCTAACATTAATATAGAGTATAGCTACGAGCGTTTCTACACCTCTTTAAGCACTCGCTATATTGAACAAGTGAGCTTATACACAGAACAAGAACTTGAAGACAACCCTAATCCTAGTAGCTTAATGAACTATGGTACTTATATTATTTCAGATATAACAGTAGGTTATAACTTTGATAATGGCATGGGTGTTAAATTAGGCGTAGATAACGTATTTAACAGAGAGCTTCCATACGGTACACGTGGTACAGGTAGTGGTAGTGCAAGTTACGATAATATTGGCCGTTTTGGCTATGTAAACTTATCATACGATTTTTAGTTTTTAACCCTCCCTAGAAAGGCCCTTAATTGGGCCTTTTTTGTTTTTTTAGATGAAATTTACTCAATTTATTGTTTTAAGATACATATAACTGTTTCATCATGTTACTTTTTCGGGGCCAACCGACACAAAGTAATTACATTAAAAACACATTAAAGCTCATTTTCAACTCAGCAGTTCAATTTACGAGCAAAACATAGTTAAGCCCCACGCCAACTTCAAAGCCATTAAAAGATCAAAAAACAAACCAATAAATCAACCAAACGTAAACACACCTGTAAAATAACAAAAAATGTAACACTAACCCCTTTTAACCCTCATTACCATTAACAAAACCCGAGTGATTTATTGTTGCGTTAATGCTAACAAGCGGCAACTTTAGACAATTTAATAAAGAGTTAACTTACTGAAAAAGCAAAAATTACGACGCTTCTATTCATTGTTTCAGCATGCAATAATCGCCGGCCCTATAACAAAAGTTATAGGGCTTAGGCTAAATGCACTGTGTATTTAGCTAAAAGTTAATGTATTTAATTATTATAAAATCTCCTTTGGGAAACACATGAAACGTCATAATTTACTTTCTACTAGCATTAAATGTGCATTGATTACTGCTGCTGCAACAGCGAGTAATTCTGTACTTGCACAAGATGAGCAAGCGACAAAAATTGAACGCGTTGAAGTAACGGGTTCGCGTATTTTACGTGAAGGCGCTATTGCACCGGCACCAGTAACAGTTATAAGCGGCGAGCAGCTAATTAATACTGGCGCTGTAAACATTGGTGAAGCACTAAACAACTTACCAGCACTTGGCAATACATATTCAATGGCTAACTCAGGCCGCTTTATTGGTACTGCTGGTTTAAACATTCTTGATTTACGTAACATGGGTACCGACCGTACCTTAGTACTTGTAAACGGTAAGCGCCACGTATCTAGCTCAGCGGGCTCTCAAGCTGTTGATACAAATACTATTCCGAGCGTCTGGGTTGAGCGAGTAGAAATTATTACTGGTGGTGCATCAGCTGTATACGGTGCTGATGCGGTTACAGGTGTTGTCAACTTTATATTAAAAGACAACATTGAAGGTATGGATTTTAGCGTTACCCGTGGTTTTGCCGATTTAAACAGCTACAACAACGAAAAAGCAACGTTCTCGTACGGCTCTAATTTTGATAACGACCGTGGTAATGCCGCTTTTGCTATTGAGTACTCAGGCCAAGATTCATTAAATGCACTTGACCACCCTTGGACTAGCACATCTTTTAGCAGCTTACCTAACCAAGCCCAAACGGATGAGAACAAAAATAGTGCTGACTTTCCTGATGATATTTTAACACCTAATGCGGGTTATTTCGCCATCAATGATGCAGGTGTTTATGCACTTGAAGATCCAAGTAAATTTATTAATAGCTTTAACCCGGATAGCAGTGCTCGTGACTTATACATAGGCAATAACGCAGATCCATATTCATGTGCAGAATGTGACTTTTTTAACCTAGGCCAATTTGAAGAAATACAACCTGAGTTTGAGCGTTACAACGTAAACTTTAAAGTTAACTACGATGTTACCGACGATTTAAACGTCTACTTTGATGCAAAATACGTAAATAGCCAAGGCGAAAGCATAGGTCAACCTGCGTTTTTCTTTTTTGACAGCGACAACAGCATTAAAATTGATAACCCTTACCTAGACCCAGATATCAAAGCGCGTATGCAAGAGGAAGGCGTTGATTCAATCATGGTTAACCGCATGATGAGTGATCTTGGCCGCCGCGTTGAAAATAATACACGTGAAACAACGCGTTTTGTTACAGGCTTAAAAGGGACTGTGTTTGAAGACTGGGAATTAGATACATCAGTTGTGTATGGTCAAACTGACTTAGAGCGCGAAAATGGCGCTAATATGATTTTAGCCAACTACTTTAATGCCCTTGATGCCGTTGAAGATGCAGATGGCAACATCGTATGTCGCAGCGCTGCTGCACAAGCTGATGGCTGTGTACCGGTAAACATTATGGGTTTTGGCGCACCATCTGAGCAAGCGATTGATTACATAAATACGGTATCTGTAGGTACGTCAACTATTAAGCAAACCGTGGTTTCTGGTTCACTTGCCAATGGCGCTATTTTTGAATTACCAGCAGGTTACGTAGGTGTTGCGTTTGGTGCTGAATACCGTAAAGAAGAAAGCGAAACAAAAGAGCCAGATAACGCAGAAGGTACATTTTTTAACGCTTTAGGCGAAGATAAAGGCTCGTTTAATGTGCGTGAAGTATTTTTTGAAGCAACTATGCCTATTTTAACTGACTTACCGCTTATTCAAGATTTAGTATTTGATACCGCTGTACGTCATGCTGATTACAGCACAATTGGCGAAGCAACTAGCTGGAAACTAGGCCTTGATTGGACTGTTAACGATGAACTACGTGTGCGTGTAACGCAATCTGCAGCACTTCGTGCGCCTAACATAAGTGAAGTATTTGGTGCAGCAAGCCAAACTTTCTACAATGTAGAAGACCCGTGCCGCGCTGAAAACATAGCTAATTTATCAAATGCAGCAACACGCACTGCAAACTGTGCTGCATTAGGTGTTGCAAGTGACTTTAACTCAGGTTACGACTCAGCCTCTTTAGATGGCTTAACAAGCGGTAACCGTGATGTTAAAGGTGAAGAGTCTACAAGTACAACGGTAGGTATTGTTTATCAACCAGAGTTTTTAGAAAACGCTGTGCTTACTATAGATTACTGGGAAATTGATCTAGAAGATGCAATTGACACAATCGACGCGCAAGAAATACTTGACCGCTGTGTTGATAGCACAACAGGTATAGACAATCAGTACTGTAATTTAATTACACGTAATGCCAGTGGTGAAATTACGCTGATTCAAAACTCAGTGCTTAACGTAGCTGGTCAAAAGGCGTCTGGTGTTGATTTTGAACTAGGCTATGACTTTGATGCGCTAGAAGGTAGCTTTAAAACACGTTTAATTGGTACTTACCTTATTGAACGTAAAGATTACCCGTTCCAGGATGATCCTAGTTCATATATTGAGTACGCAGGTACAACCGGCGAAGCGAAATGGCAAACTAACCTATCGGTTAGCTATGCAATGGATAACTTTTATTCAACGGTTGAAACACGCTTTATCAGCGAAGTTGATTTATACACAAACGTAGAGCTTGCGAGTAACTCGAACCCAAGTAACCAAATGTCTTACGGTAAATACTTTATTACCGATATGACAGTGGGTTACAACTTCGATAGCGGCTTAGGCGTTAAAGTAGGTGTTGATAACCTATTTAACCGTAAACTTCCGTACGGCACACGCGGGACAGGCGAAAACAGCGCAAGTTACGATAACATTGGCCGCTTTGGCTACATTAACTTAAGCTACAGCTTATAATTAGTAACAACGTTTATTAATTGAGTTAAAGGCTCGCACTGCGAGCCTTTTTATACCAATGCGCTTAATTAAGTGATCTATTTTGCAAATTGGTATTACTGCACTTTATTTAATATTACTTAACCATACACTTTGATATGGCTCTAGCTCTATAGTGAGTTGATCCTCGGTAATTGTTTCATTAGCCACTAAATCAAACCACTGCTGGGTGTTAATTAAGTTTAAATCTGCAAGAGTAAGTATTTGTGGTTTATCACTTATGTTATAAACGCAAAATATACTTTGGCGCCTGTCTATACTTTGCCGCCAAAAACCAAATAATCCCCCCGCTAAGTGCAGCGTAAATTGCGTGGCATTAGGATGAAATGCGCTTTGTTTTTTTCGAATACCTAATAAATGCTTAATACCATTAAACACTTTGTGATGATGGCTATATTTATCACCTAAAGCCGATAATAACTTTGACTCTTGCCAACGATGACGGTTAATTGCACGGTTATGCTGTGAGTTTTCAAAGCGTTCGTAATCGTTCGTTGTGCCAAGCAAGCTATGAATATAAAGCCCAGGGATCCCTTCAAGCGCAAACATAATGGCGTGTGCACACATAAACCGCTCAAGGCCAAACTTATCTTGCCCATTGTGCGTGCCTTGTAATGCATCAAAAAGTGCAATATTTAGTTCATACGGTGTGTGCGTACCATCGTTACTGGTGCGCATTGATACACGCCCACCAAATTGCATAGACGTACTCACCAATGACGCCACTTCGCTTGGTTGTAACAAACCTTCTATTGGCCTAAGTCCAATGCCATCGTGCGAGGCAATAAAGTTAAAGTATGTGGTGCCGTTTTGCGCAGGCGGCATACTCATCATCCAATGCTTAATGGCTGTGCTATCGCCACTGAGTAATGTATGCAGTAATAAAGGCGGTAAAGCAAAGTTATAAATACTGTGGGCTTCGTTGGCGTTACCAAAGTAAGAGAGGTTTTCTTGGTTTGGTATGTTTGTTTCGGTAATTATGACAACGCTTGGCTCAGTATGCTCTATAAGGGTGCGAATAAGCCTAACTGCTTCATGCGTTTGCGGTAAATTAATGCAATTTGTATTGAGCTGTTTCCATAAAAATGCAACCGCATCTAGCCTAAACAAGCGTACGCCGTTATCTAAATAATGGCGAATAATACTTATAAACTCTTTTAGAACTTCCGGATTACCAAAATCAAAATCAACTTGGTCGTGGCTAAACGTACACCATACATGTTTTTCGCCGCTTGGTGTGGTTACCGTATTTAATAGCGGTGACGTACGCGGGCGTACTACGTTACTTAAATCATCGGTTAAACTTGCCGTTTTAAAGTAATCTTTGCCGGGGTCTAAATCGTTTAAAAAGTTTTCAAACCATACACTTCGGCTAGAACAATGATTAATCACTAAATCTGCCATTAGCTTTACATCTTTGGCGATATTTTTTATATCTTGCCAATCTCCTAGCGATTCATTTACTTGCACGTAGTTCATTACCGCAAAGCCTTCATCAGAGCTATACGGGTAAAATGGCAATATATGCAAAGCATTAAGCTGCATATCGCACTGCTCTTTTATAAACCGGTGCAAGGTTTTAAGCGGTGCTTCTACCGGTTTTGCAACAGCTTGGTCTCCCTCATCGTGCTTAATAATAGAGTCGCCATAGGCTATTAATATAATATCTTGCTCGTCCCAACGGTTAGTATGGGGTGTAGGGTCGCGCAGCGGGCTGTCGCCTAAAATTATAGTTATAAGCTGCCCAGCCAGCTCTGTAATACTTAAGGGCAGTTCAACATCTTTATAAATAATATGTAGATGTTGCTCTACCCGCTGTAAAAATAATTCACTTACTGTATTCACACGCGCCCCTTATTATTGTTTTATTTATTCACTAAATTCTTTATTATCAAGATCAACCGCTTCTCTTAAGCGCTCAAAAACATCTGGCATGGCTGATACAACACGGTTCCAACTTGGCACAAATGGCGCTTCCATTGGGTTTTCTAAAAAGTGCTGACCTGCTTCCATAACATTTTTGGCGAACATTTCTACGGCCTTTTCCTCTTGGTGCACATCTAAGGTTAAACCATTCATCAGTGCATCGTTATGGTACGTTTCTATAAAGTCTAAACCAATACGGTAGTAAGTTGCTTTTAAAGAACGAATGGTTTCGCTGGTAAAAGTAACCCCTTGTGTGGCTAATTTTCTAAATAGTGCCTTGGTTATATCTATCGACATTTTAGATAAACCGGCGTTTTGGTCATCAAGAGAAAGTTCCTGATGCTTATGATCGTAGTTATCAGCAATATCCACTTGGCATAAGCGATTGTGCGAATAATTACGGTACATTTCACTTAGTACGCCAATTTCAAGGCCCCAATCACTCGGAATACGAATATCGTTTAGCACATCACGTCTAAACGAAAACTCCCCTGCTAACGGGTATCTAAAGGTATCCATGTACTCAAGGTAGTCGGTATTGCCTAAAATAGTTTTGAACGAGCGTAATAACGGCGTTACTAATAAGCGGGATACTCGGCCATTAATTTTGCCGTTTGCAGTACGTGGGTAAAAGCCTTTACAGAATTCATAATTAAAACGAGGGTGTGCTACAGGGTAAATTAAGCGCGCTAACAAACCTCTGTCGTAAGTTAAAATATCGCAATCGTGCAGTGCTATCGACTCTACCTCTGAAGTGGCCAATTTATAACCCATGCAATACCACACGTTTCTGCCTTTACCAAGTTCACGCGGTGCAACGCCTAGCTCTTGTAATTCTTTATCAAGCGCTTGCAAACGAGGACCATCGTTCCAAAGCACTTTGTGGTTTTGGTTAAGCTCTTTAAAAAAGCCTAAGGCATGGCGGTATTGTGACTCATCTGCCCTGTCTAAACCTATGGTAATTTGCGATAAATAAGGAACCTCTCTGAGTTCTTTTACAATGTTTTGCAGCGCTGGGCCTTCAAGCTCACTAAACAACGAAGGGAGTATTAACCCCATTGGACGTTGCTTACTAAAACTAATTAGCTCTTCTTCAAGCGCTTCTACCGGTCTATCGGCGATGTTATGTAAGGTTGTGATGATGCCATTTTGATAAAAATCAGCCATGTGATTTTCGCTCCTCAATAGTATTTAAAATGCTGCTAATACAAGGCAATGTGGTTATTTCTTCAATCCAACCCAGTGGAGCGGGCGATTGCGAATAACGCGCCTTGTTATGTGTTAACTTAACCGGCTTTTTACTGCTTGGGTTATGTATGATAATGGCGATATCAGCTTGCTCTAGCATCTGCTTATCGTTGTCACTATCACCTAGTGCAATTACCGTGAGAGGCTTTCTAAAATGTTGTGAAATTTGTTTAACTAACCACTGCTGTGCAGCGCTTTTATCGGTGTTTTTAGCAATATGTATAAACCGCCCGCCTATTTTTATTTCGTAGCCGAGAGCTTTAACATCGTTTACAAACGCATTGAGTAATTCATCGCTTCCGTGCCAATAAAGTGGATCTGAAAAATCGCGTGTTTGAGCACGCCTTGCATGCGCTTCATCAAGCCCGGTGAGGGATGATATTTGCTCGCTCGACAAATCACTAAATAACTTATAATGCGATTTATATTCGCTGCTTAAGGAGTCTAAATCACTAAGTAAGTTAGATAAGGGTGATGCAAATGCATAACACCAATACGCCCCTACTTGCGTGCAGCCAATGGGTTTAAGCTCAAAATAATCTACGGGTAAATAAGCCGCCGCGCCATTTTCAACAATAAAAGGCTGTTGAATATTAAGCTCGTTTTTAAGTTCAACCACTTCGCAAAATGTTTTGCTAGTATTAAACACCACAGGAATGTGGGCTGCTTGTAAGTCTTGCAGCAAGCTACTGATATTTTTAGTGTTGTAATCGGCGTGATCGAGTAACGTGCCATCTAAGTCGGTAAATATAATAGGTTGCAGCGTATCGTCGCTGGTTAAGTGCATAGCACTAATATCGCGATTACTATCAAGCTCTATAAGGGCATTAGCTTTAGCGCTTAGGGTGTTTAAGTTTTCGCGAGTAATACGCTCAAAATGAGAAATAAAGTGCACTAGTTGCTCATCACTCATGGTGCCATCGCCCTCGCCTTTAGCGGCAATAAGCTTTTGCTCTTGCTCTTGTCGCCACTTAAATACATCTTCAAAGCTCGGCGCTTTGAGCATCACCGTGTAATCTATTTTACTAAACACACTTTTATATTCATTTGCTAGGCAACTGTTTACACAACGACGCCACACGCCTTCTTTATCGTGCTGTGTTTCTAACTCGTTTATAGGCTCACTTAAAGAAAATAACGGTTGTGGCTCACTACCTACGCACCAGCCTTCTAAAATAATAATATCAATGGGTTTATTGTTACATTGCCATGTTTGCTCGGGGCTGCAATCGTCGTGATGCTTGTCAAATTTAGGCAAAGGCACACCAACCTCTTTTGCAAGTAATCGGCTTATGGTGGTATTCATTAACCCTACATCGTGGGTGCCAGGCACACCACGGGTGGCAAATAATGGGTGTACGTCTTTGGCAAGTCCTTGGCGGTGCGCTTTAGATAAGTAAAAATCATCAATAGAAAGCGCGACACTGGTAAACGGCGTGTTGTTACTAAACCAAGTAACTAAAAAATCTGCGAGGGTGGTTTTTCCTGAACCTTGGCATCCATTTATGGCGACAAAAATAGGGGTGTTATTTTTTTTTGATTCTAGAATATCGTGTGCAAGCGGGATAAAAAATTGCTCACTAAGGTACTGATACTTTAAAGGCAATTGGTGCTTTGCTAAAAATGGGGTTATATCCACAATACTGGCCTCTGACATAGTAACTCCTTATATTATGAAGTAACAAATGCAGGTACTAGACCACTATTATTTTTATTTAATTATTAGTAACTTACAAAAATAGCGCAATTAGTATGCGCTATTTTGGTGCGTAAATTTTACATACAGTGCAAAATTAATCAGTTTCTGGTTCGGCTTTTGGCAATATCAGGTTAAGTACAATACCTAAAATGGCGCACAAGCTAACCCCTTCTATGCTAAATTGGCTACCCCCAATGTGCATACCGCCAATACCGCATACTAATATAAGTGCCACAATACTTAAATTACGGGGTGCAGTTAAGTCATCCCCAGATTTAACCAACGTATTTAAGCCCACTACCGCGATTGAGCCAAATAACAAAATCATTATGCCGCCCATCACAGGTACAGGAATTGTTTGTAAACCAGCGCCCATTTTTGCCACAAAGGCCAGTACCACAGCAATTATTGCAGTCCACATCATTACTTTAGGGTTAAAGTTTTTGGTCAGCATCACTGCGCCAGTTACTTCAGAGTAAGTTGTGTTTGGCGGGCCACCAAATAAAGAGGCCGCGGCAGTGGCTAAGCCATCACCAAATAAGGTGCGATGTAAGCCTGGTTTTTTTAAAAAGTCTTTATTGGTTACTTGGCTAATAGCCATCATATCGCCAATATGCTCAATAGCAGGTGCAATGGCAACAGGCACCATAAAGAGAATGGCTTGCCACTTAAATTCGGGCCATGTGAAGTTTGGTACAGCCAACCAGCTGGCTTCATTTACGCTACCAAATTCAACCACACCCATTACCAGTGATAAAACATAACCTGATATAACACCGGCTAATATAGGGATCAGCTTATATACACCTTTGCCCCATACAGCAAAAATAAGTGTTACAACAAGAGAAAACAGCGAAATAATAATGGCTTTATCGTAAGCAATAAGTTCAATACTGCCGTCGCCACTTTTACCCATTGCCATATTTACCGCAACCGGTGCAAGGGCTAAACCAATCACCATAATAACGGGGCCTACGACCACAGGCGGCAAAATTTTATGAAGTGTTGCCACCCCTTTAAATTTAACCAATAGCGCTAACAGCATATAAGCACAGCCAGCGGCCATTAAACCACCCATGGTGGCTGGTACGCCCCACATTTGTACTGAGGCAATAATAGGCGCAATAAACGCAAATGATGACGCTAAAAATATAGGCACCTTGCCTTTTGTCACTACCTGAAATAATAAAGTACCTATACCCGCTGTAAACAAAGCGACACTTGGGTCAAGCCCCGTTAATAAAGGCACTAACACTAACGCACCAAATGCTACAAACAACATTTGGGCGCCGGTTAAAATGGTTTTTATAGAAAATGTAGAATTATTTTGCACTGTTAAACCTTAGTAAACCGTACCGAAAATTTTGTCACCTGCATCGCCAAGCCCTGGGATAATGTAACCCTTTTCATTTAAATGGCTATCAACTGAGGCAGTAAAAATCTCAATATCAGGGTGAGCGGCTAATGTTTTTTCAACACCCTCAGGTGCAGCAACCAGTACAATTACTTTAATGTCTTTACAGCCTGCTTTTTTAAGCATATCTATTGTAGCAATCATAGAGCCGCCAGTTGCAAGCATTGGGTCTATAACTAAGCTTAAACGCTCATCAATATTGCCTACTAACTTTTCAAAGTAAGGTACTGGCTCAAGCGTTTCTTCGTTACGCTCAAGGCCCACTACACTTACCTTAGCCGCTGGGAGTAATGACATTACGCCATCCATCATGCCAAGGCCCGCGCGTAAAATTGGCACAACAGTAATTTTTTTGCCTTTAATGTGCTCTACTTTTAATTTGTTGCCGTCCCAGCCAGTAATTTCGTTATCTTCTAACTGTAGGTTTTTAGTTGCTTCGTAGGTTAATAAGGTACCTACCTCAGAGCATAATTCACGAAAGCTTTTAGTACTTATACCGTGAGCGCGCATTAAGCCTAATTTGTGTTGAACTAGAGGGTGTGAAATTACGTGAATTGACATGATAAAAACCTACTGATACAAGAATTGGCGGTATTTTATATTAAAAAAGGTCATTTGACCTGCAATTTTAAATAAGTTTTCATAGATCGTGCCAAAATGCATTGATTTGCTTGATATTTATGCAAGCGACACACTACTTTATGTTTATAAGTTGTTATCTGATAACGTTAAATTTACTTGCGCCATCATGTAGCTATTTATTTTAAAATGAGTTGGGCTCCAACCCGCTAAAAATCGATAAAAGTCGGCCCAAGCTAATGGCCATAATGCATGCCACTTTGCAATCACGTCATCGGCATTTATTTGCGGTTGATACACTAAAAGCGCATTTTTTAATTGGCTAAAATAGTAACGTAAATACTCATCGGCGCAGGTATGTAATTGCTCGTCGCTTAAGCAGCTGGTCATAAAATACATTACATCGCAAATCCCTACCCCAGCCCCAACATACTGAAAGTCATAAGCGAGTATTTCACTTTGCTCATTTGCAGCAAAATTGGCAAGCTTAGCATCGCCATGTATCAAGGTTTTGTAGTGTGATGCTTGCAGTTTTTTATCAATTTTATGAGCCGCATTTTTAATATCGGACTTTTTGTCAGCGCTTTGTTTTAATTTATTAAACTCATCGGGCCGTGTGCTCAAATGCCAATAGTTCCCTTGTTGCCATAAGCCCTTTGCTGGCTTATTTAAATTAAAGGCATGAAAAGATGCTAACCACTTTAGTATTGCCTTTATATGCTGGGAGCTTGCTTGAGCAAAACCATATTGAGTAAAGTTTTTAAATACTAACGCATAATCATCACCATCATTAATTGCATTAATACAGGTAATACTTTTAGCGCTTGTCGGTAAGTACGCGCTGTATAACCTATAAAAATTATATTCAACTTTATAAGACTGCTGCTTTCTCTTTAATGCAAATTCGCTTTGCTTAATTTTTGGATGGTTTATGTGGCTTGGTATTTTAATCGCTTTGATAACACATGGCTCGGCATCAAGCCTGCACTCGACAATACTGCCACACCCGCTCCAAAGCGATGTTAGCGTATCGCCCATTTCAATGTGTTTAAAATGAGGCTGTAAAAGAGGAAGATAAAATGCCATAGCTATATTAAGTCATTAAGTTTTTTATAGTTTAACATTAGAAGGTATTTTTAATAAAACGATAGCATCCATAAGCCCCTTTCTTTTTAGCGTGACACCCATCTTAATTTCTACAAAGTAAATTACAAAAAGTTAAAGTTAACTAATGAATTTATGTTTTTTAACTGTCCAAAAAAGCCTTTCTTGAAGTGACACCCACCTTAATTTCTACAAAGTGAATTACAAAAAGTTAAAGTTAACTAATGAATTTATGTTTTTTAACTGTCCAAAAATAATTTGAGTTTTAAAATAGAGGTATTACTAAATAAAGCTCAAATGCCAGCCACAAAAAAACCTACATTATGTAGTTGGAGTGCTCAAAAAGTGATTTGGCTCTAAGCGAATAACTTTGCGCAGTTACTGATATTAGCTCGCCGCTTTCGGTTTAAGTTTTCGCAATACCCTTCTTGTGAGGCTGGCCTGCCCACTGCACCATGAAATATGCGCGTAAATTGTGTGGTGAGTTTTAACCAGTTTTCTGATGATATATTAAGCCTTTCTAACAAAGGAAGGGTCATATTATCTATATACCCGTGCTTATCCTCTCGCATTACTCGCCCTGTTAGCTCAACGAGTTCAAGGTACGATTTAAGCTCAAACGGCAGCCCTTTAGGCATAATTTGACGTGGCATACCTGCAAAGCGAAGTAGTTGTTTTGGCTGCTTGCCTTCTTTTGCACATATTAAGCGTACTTGAGCGCTGGTATGGTCTGACTCTTCTGGCGTGTTAGCCATCTTGGCTCTAATGGGGTTTAAATCGACATAGGCCATACACGCTGCAAGTGCTGCTTCATCAAGGAGTGCTTGAGATTTGAATCTACCTTCCCAGAACCTCCCTGTGCAGTTATCTTCTTTATTTGCTCTACGCGCTATATTTTCATTTAATAGGCGCATAAACCAGCTGATACTTGCTAAACGTTCTCGGTATTGTTTTACCGTTTGATTGAAAAAGATGAGTTCAACTTTACTTAGCTTCTCGCCTTGTATGTATTTTTGCGTTAACAATGTGCCCTTACAAAGTTTATGCCAGCGAATAACAATCGCTTTATCATTCAGCCTATTTGCTTTTTTATCATCTACATACAGTACTAAATGGGTATGATTGCTCATTACGGCATAAGCGCACACATCAATACAAAATACCTTAGCTAATTCACCCAGCTTATCTTCAACCCATCCTCGTCGATGCTCGTAAGATTGACCAGTGAAACGGTCTTCGCCACATAAAAATGCACGACGAACACACCGTGAAATACAGTGATAGTATTTTGTATCAACCAAACTTACTTGTCGCTTTCTTGCAATTGCCATATGACACTCTGCTTGTTTTTTACACTAAATAAAAGCTAGCCTCTAATTGCGTTAAGTACAAAATTTAAGATGGGTGTCTTGTTTATTTGTTTTGAGCTTCAACAGACTTAAGCTTAACTCGCTTAGCTCTCTCCCTTACCCTTACTTCATAATACATTTGAGCTGGATGAGGGTAATAAGTTGGTACGTAATAATCATATTTATTACGCTTTAGCTCTCGGCTAATAGTGCTATGTGAGCGATTTAGTAATCGGCTCACCTCACGTATTGATTTTTTTTGGTAATGATACCACTCAAATAAACGACAACGTTCAAAGTTAGATAAATGTGAATATTGGGTACCCATGGCACACCTCCTGAACTTATAGTTTAGTAAAGGTGGTGCACTTCGACCTTGAATCTGGCCTTGCGTTAAGTGCAAAATTTATGATGGGTGTCTTGTTTATTATCTTGCGTGGAAAGCACAGATTAGGCTCTGCAAACGCTATAAAAAAATGATAGCCAAAGGGAAACACTACAATCTGGTTGTTACCGCCATTGCCCGAGAAATGATTGCGTACATATGGGCTATTG